>Ga0163152_10006557_pt1 | contig 13090 bp, 12 predicted proteins | sample OliLakLV19MP8IB2_FD_148635 | JGI IMG/M metagenome (GOLD analysis project Ga0163152, IMG submission 148635) | Freshwater microbial mat bacterial communities from Lake Vanda, McMurdo Dry Valleys, Antarctica - Oligotrophic Lake LV.19.MP8.IB-2 | ecosystem: Environmental > Aquatic > Freshwater >... | reverse complement strand
CAATCCACCAGCGCCTGGTGCGGATCCGTGGCCACCACCATCAGGTCATAGCGGCGCGGTCTCTCTTCCCCTTCCACCGAGACATCCCAGCCGCCATTGCGCAATTCGGCTCCTACGGGCGTGGCCGCCTTCACACGCACGCCTTGCTGCAGATCGGCGCCATGGTGCACGGCCGCTTCGGCAAGGTAACGTGCGATGGCGTGCATCCCGCCTCGTGGAAAAACCACCGGCAAGGTCATCTCCGCGTGCGCGATACTCACGAGCGACGCCTGGGCGTAAGCGGGCCACATGCCGACATAACTGCAAAAATGGTAGAACAGCTCGCGCATATGGGGGTGTGTGATGCGCGCATCCACGAACTCTTTATAGGTGCTCCGTGCGAGGTCCGGGTGGCGAGTCGCGAGGCCCGAAGCCAGCGACCGAAGGCCGAGGCTGACAATGTTGCGAGGCTCAGCCCTCAACACCTCCCGCGCCGCGAAGGCGAAAATGTCGGAGGCCACACCCAGCACCTCCGCACATTGCTTGGCCAGCACTGTATCGATCCCAGACAGGTAAGATGCCAATGCCGGCCCCGGTGGAAGCTGCCAGTCAACACCGTCGGCAAAGTGCACATGGGTGCCATGGGAGAGTGGAAGCAAGGTGGGCGCGGTCAGTCCGCTGTCAAAAAGTTCGTCACAGGTGTCACGTATTTCGTCGGGCAGTGTGAGCAGAGTGGGGCCCGTGTCCCACTCGACGCCCGCAGCGTTGCCATACGCGTACATCTTGCCACCGGGTCGCACTGCGGCATCGAGCACATCCACGCGCAAACCGGCCTTTGCCAGCCGTGCTCCCACGCACAGCCCACCGACTCCCGCACCAATGACTGCGACACGCATGACGTTTCTTCCGTTTTCCGGCCAGCTCAAGTTCGCACAGCCTTTGCGCTTGTCGGGCCTTGCTTTTTTCGTTACCACTTGATTCTCGAAAACGCTCAAGTGCCGGTACTTTCTACGGGATGGTCCCCTTCTCCCGCAAGTCGCAAGGCACGTTGCCCACTGGCATGTACCTTGCTCCCGACACGATAAGGTTTCCAACCGTAGCAATGAGTTTCGAGGCGCCGGCCCCGTGCCGGTTTCGATGTGACCGTGTTTGAGGAGTCGTCAGATGGAAAACAACTTGGTCAGTCTGTTCAACCGCCGCCGCCCCCTGGACACGTCCTCCAGTGCGGTTTCACAATCGGTGAGCCCGGCGCAAGTGCCTGTCATCGCCACTGATGCTGCTGCGGTCACTCGCGTTTCCAGCCAGCACACACCCACTTCAAGCGCTCCGGTGGCCTCACAGGCAACGGCAAAATCACCTGAACCACTCGGTTTCGCCGCGCTCGCGGAGCGCAACCGCATCAATCAGGAACGTCTTCGCAAAGAGCGTGATCAAGCGAACAAGTCTGTCCTGAAGAGCTACCGCATTAAGTGAACGCCCTCGAGTCTGGTCCCGATTCAGCTCTGGCACGGTGATTGCAATGGTCTCGTTGTCCCAAGAGTCGGAAGTCCGATTCGCTCGCAGCAACAAAGATGAGGTGACCCATGGGTGAAGTTCGTCAGGTTCAGTTTGGCAAGCGCAGCACCGCAGCAACCGGCTCCAACCCATCGGCACCAGTCACGGAAGGCAACCTCGAAACCAACGCAAGCAACGTCCTCGAGCTGTCAGCGTTCCGCAGCCGCAAGGAACTGAGCAACGATCGCAAAATCGGCATCGGCGAGGCATTTAGTGGACTCTCGCCAGTCGCCACCGACGCAGGCACGAACGTTGAATTTTCGGACCGCATCGAACGCATCAAGAGCAGCATCAGCCGTATCAACCAGCTCATGTCGGAGCTGCGCAGCGTGTCGAAAGATGACAACGCGAAGTGAGATCGACTCCTCCAGAGAGAAATTCACTGCCACTTCCGCAACGAGCGCTCATTGAGCGCTTTTTTTAATGTCTCGAGTCGTACCAGATACTCCTTCAAGCGGACGAGGGCATTGGGCCTGCGCGACCATGTCTCGACAAGGGCGTCTATCACGCGCTGATCCGCTTGCTTCACGATACCGATATAGGCTTCCGCCGAGTGCTTCTGATTCAAATCAGGAGTGGGATCTGCGAAGTCGGCAGGAAGGTAACCGACGGCCTTGAGCGATCTCATGATGCCGCGAACCATGCTGAAGTGGTCGCCAAATTTTTTTCCATCGACTTCGGTTTTGTTCCACTTCGCTTGAGTGAGTTCGTACGCGCGGTAGCTCGGATCCTCATCGGGAATGGCGAGTGCGAGGACACATCCGTTGACATGAATTTGATCCTTGGGTCCGTATTCTAAACACTTTGCCGCATCACTGCTGGATCCTTTGACAGCTGTCAGGCGCGCATGCACGGGTTCCACCAGCATTTCGATTTCAGCGACCACGGCGTCCATGACGGCTTGCTTGGTCGGTGAGCCGTCGTCCTTCAGGTATTTCTTGGGCGTTCCGGACGCCTCCAGCGCACCCTTGAGGAATCGGGCGTTCCGCAGGAGCGGTTCCATGATCTCACCAAACGGTGCATTCGCATCTCCGGGCGCAATGGCATCCATATTTTCAAAGGCCTTCGCGTCGTAGCGCCTCTGGCCGAAGTCCACCACCGTGACGTTTTCAACGGCATCCGCGTCGCGCAGCACGCCCGCCGCGCAGGTCCATGGGTAACGTATGAGGGGACTGTCGGACGACACTGCGGAGCTGACGGCATCCTCTCGATCTTCCTTGTCTCCCGTTACGCCGGTGGCATCCGCGACACTCTTTCCAGGCTTGATGTCGATGATGAAGAGATACGATCGAAAATCCTCGCGCTGCCGCACAGGGTTGGGAACATTGACATTGCCGTAGGCAGATGAACACATCGGGTCGACGGCGAAATAGATGCCGGGCCCGCCCATATGGCCAAGCCCCACGTCTCCGTTGCCTTTGTTCTTGAGTGCGTAAGCAAACTGATTGTTGAGGTAGTCCCAGGGACGTGCCGGATCCAGAGTTTGCGGCTGCTTCGAGCCTCCGAAAGTGCCCGTGACCCAGTTGAAGACGGTGGTCGTTTTGTCACCCGTGGTCCGAGGGTGAAATTCTCCGTCCTTCACCTTCGCACCATGCGCCTTCGCCTGCGTGTTGAAGGTTCTCGTTTTGCAGGACGCAGACAGACCGCAGATCAATACGAGACTGGAAACCAGCGCGGTCCTAAGCGAGACCGGAAACGACGCAGACTTGTGGTTCAAAACCTTCTCCTCAAAAAAAGTCATTTCCCAGCGGACTGCCCCGCCTGCCTTGTTGCAGGGTCACCTCGCGATGCTATCAGCGGCCCTCCCGGGAAATGGCGTGGGGATTGCCCTGGACAAAATTTTGACTCCGTCCCAATGTTTGGTGCACTCATGACAGCGCGAATCACTTCAGGAGACGTTTTGTATGGCCTCCATTCCGTTCTACGCCCGCCGCTTCGTTTCAGGTGCGAATATGGCCGATGCGCTTACGAGCGTTGAAAAACTCAACGCCAGGAAGGTGTCAGCCTCACTCGATCTTCTGGGAGAGAACATCACGTCGGAAACGCAGGCACGTGCGTGCACGGCGGAGTACGTGCGCCTCCTCGAGGCCATCGCCACGCGCAAAATCGATTCACACGTGTCGCTCAAGCTCACCATGCTGGGGCTCGACATCAGCGAGAGCCTCTGCGTGCAACTGCTCGGCGAAGTGCTGGCGAAAGCGGATGCTCTGGGCAACCGCGTGGCGCTCGACATGGAAGGGACGCCATACACCGAGCGCACGCTCGCGATGTATGAAGCCGCAAGCCGTGACTTCCGTTCGCCCGAGATCGTGCTTCAGGCCTATTTGAAACGCACCGAGGCCGATGTCGAACGCGTGCTGAAAGCGAACGGGCGTTTGCGCCTGTGCAAGGGCGCCTACAGGGAGCCTGACACGTTGGCGCTCCAGGACATGAAAGACATCCGCGCGAACTATATGAAACTCGCTGAACGCGCCCTGCGGGAAGCAAAACGTGTGTGCCTCGCCACGCACGACGACGCACTCATCGACGCGCTCAAAGCCTTCATCGCGCGTGAGAAGATCCCCAAAGAGCGCTACGAATTTCAGATGCTCTACGGCATGCGCGAAAAAACCTGGTTCCGCCTCGCGGACGAAGGCCACAACGTAACCGTGTACGTACCTTATGGCGAACACTGGCAGGCGTACTATTCGCGCCGCCTCGCCGAACGCAAGGAGAACGTGTTCTTCGTGCTCAAGAACCTTTTTCGCGACTGAATCTCCATTCCATCTCCGGCAAGAAATGCCGTTTGCGTCAACCGGTGCTGGGCCACGCAGCCCCTGCCCGGTCCGCGGTGTTACGCTCGTAACGTAACATCGACGTTCCCCCGGTCCACTGGGACCCCGGGTGCGAGCAAAGGAATCCTTCGGATGGAAATCACGAGCCTCCTCGGTCCTATCGTCGGCGTCGGCGCAGTCATCGCGACGGCGCTGGTGAAGGACGTTGCCATTTCGAGCCTCTATGGAACATCCGCTGTGATCATCGTGGGTGCGGGCACGGCTGGGGCGATGCTTGTTGGGTATCCACTCAAAGACGTCATCTTTGCGTTCAAGTCACTTGGCCTTTATCTGAACGGTCCAGGACACAAAGCCGACGCGCTCATCACTGACGTGGAACGCCTCGCGCAGACCGCGCGCAAGGACGGCTTTCTTGCGCTGGAAAAAGAGGTCGAGAAAGTCGACGACGTCATTCTCCGCAAAGGCATCCGCATGCTGGTGGACAACACTGACCCGAGCGTCATCCAGGACGTGCTCGATGCTGAGATCGCCATGCTCTACGAAGAAGAAGAAATCGCCGCGAAGTTTTGGGAAGACATTGGCGCGTTCGCACCGACGGTGGGAATCATCGGCGCCGTGCTTGGTCTCATGGTGGTGATGCTCAACCTTCAGGACCAATCAAAGATCGGCCCCGGCATCGCGGCCGCCTTCATCGCGACCATTTATGGCGTGGCCGTGGCAAACCTGTTCGCCCTGCCAGCCGGAAAAAAGCTGAAGCGCTTTTGCCACCACAAAAAAGTCGAGCGAGAGATTGCTGCAGTGGGCGTGATGGGTATCGCCAACAGCGTGTCTCCGAAGGTCCTTGTGGAACGCATGAAGGGCATGGCGGGGCACTGAGATATGGCCAAGAAAGCAAAATGTCCGGAATTCGAAAACCACGAGCGATGGCTCGTGGCTTACGCCGACATGATGACGTTGTTGTTCGCACTCTTCGTGGTGCTCTACGCCATCGCGACAGCCGACGCCGACAAGCTGAAGAAGGTTTCCACGTCCATTCAGAAGGCGTTTGGCGCGTCTACGGAGCAGGACGGACCTGACGGCACTCCGCGCGGCAACAACCTCAGCGAAGGGATCTTCAAAAAGATCCGCGGCAATACGAACCGCGACTCGATGCTCACGCGCAACCGCCGCGAGGCCGCCGCCATCATTTCCGCTGACTTCAAGAAGCTCGAGCGCGAGATGTTCGACAGGCTCTATGGCAGCAAAGCGTTTCCGGAAAAGTCGAAGGAGGCCAAGGCCGCCAAGGACGAACGCGTCGTGTATGTGACGCGCGATCAGGACGGCATCCGTGTCACTCTGCTCGCGCGCAAGTTCTTTCGGGCGAGCTCCACTGGACTCAATGAGGAGGCACGCGCGGCGCTTGATGGCGTGGCCTCCGCAGTGAAAGGCATGGGCCGCACCGTGCGCGTGGAAGGCCACACCGACAACCTCGCGTTCAACATGAACGGCATGACCAACTGGGAATTGTCAGCGGGCCGCGCAGCTTCGGTCGTCCGCTATCTCATCGACCGGCACCGATTCGACAAGACGATGATCTACGCCGCGGGATTTGCAGATACCCACCCGGTGGCAAGCAACGACACCCCAGAGAACCGCTCACTCAACCGCCGCGTGGACATCAAGATCCTCTACGACACTCCCACCGAAGGCCTGGAAAGCGAGCCTGCGGACTCCGCGGATCCGACAGAAGCCCCGGAAAAAGCCCCTGAGTGACGTGCACTGTAAACTTCGGCTTTCGAATGGAGACTTTCCGGAATCATGGCCGACACCAAAAAACAGGTTCTGATCATAGAGCAGAATTCTTCGCTCAAGACCTATTACACGAGCATGCTGCAAAAAATAGGCCTCGATCCCAAGCTGGTCGTGAGCGGAGCGGACGCCCTCAAGTTCCTCAAAGGGAACATCGATGGAACGTTGTTTCTTATTGTCATGGACTGGAACCTGCCCGACATGAACGGCTACATCCTGGCCCAGAAAGTGCGCTCGGAGCCAAAGCTTTCGGGCGTGGAATTTCTCATCTGCGCGAGTGAACTCGCGGTGGAAGACACGCTTCTCATGCAGGAACTCGACGTCACGCATGTGCTTCCCAAGGGCGCGAGCACACAGCAGATCATCGAAAAGGTGAAGACCATTCAGAACGACGCGGGCCGAGCACCGCGCGCCATGAAACTCCGCCGCGAACTCGAGACCAAGCTGCGCAATGGCCAAATTCAGGAAGCGACAGCTCTGCTCGACGAGCCCGAGTTGAAAAAAGAGTTTGCCGCGAGCCCCGCTCACGTGCACCTGCTTGGCGAGTTCGAAATCCTGCGTAAAAAGTACGATGAAACCCTCTCGCTTCTGGAAAAGCACGTGGAGGAGATAGACATGTCGGCCATGCGCCGCAGCGTCTCAGGAGGCGCGAATGCGCTCAAATGCGCAAACACCTATGCCAAGGCACTGTCGCACCTTGGACGTTTCGCAGAGGCCGAGACCCTGTTCGCGAAACTCGCCGAAAAAAGCCCGAAGAATCTGTTTCACATCGTCTCGCAAGCCGATGCGTTGCTGGGACAGGACAGGATAGACGAAGCGGAAATGAAGTACGCGGCAGCCATCGCACAGGACGCATCCAACCGGGACGCGCTCATCGGCATGGGAAAAGCCGCGGTTGTGAAGGGCGAGCTCGACAAGGCCAACGAATATTTCAATCAGGTGGATGGGGGCGTGGACAGCCCCCAGTTCGCGAGTTTCTTCAACAACCGCGCAGTGGCGCTCATCCACGCGGGCAAGGTGGAGGAAGCGATCCGCCTCTACGAAGACGCGCTCAAGTTCATCAAGCGCGATCGTTTTCTGGTGATGTTCAATCTGGGCATGGCGCATCTGCGTTTGAAAAATGCGGCCAAGGCGGCCGACCTTTTTCAACAGGTGCTCGACACATGCCGCACGGAGTTCGTGGCCCGCAAAAGTATCCTGCAAAAGTTCAAGAGCGTGGGGCGCGTGAAATTTATTGAACTGTATGGACAGAGTGGTGATGCTACGCACTCCGATGACGATAAGCAGCACTGACCCCTGTCAAAGAAAACAATTCAGCGCGAGAGGGGCGAATCGAGGTCGTTGGACTTCGCATTGGTCACAGGCAACTTGTTGCCTGTCTTGCGTTTCACGCTTCCCTGCGAATCCACTTCGACGCGTTCTTTTTTGACCTGGGTCGACGCGTTGTAAGTGTCGGCCACAGCTTCCTTGCGGATGTGGACTTCCTCGCGCACGACAGGGCGCGTACTGATGACAACCTCATCTTCGCGCATAGGAACCACGATTTCATTTTCCATGAAGTTCGCGGTGGCGCCGATGACCGCATCGCGGTTCACGGCCACACGTTCCACAATGACTTCTTCACGAGTCACAGGAACTTGAACGTTGCGCATTTCGGTGATGACTTCCTTGCGCACACGGATCTCGCCTGCTTCACGGCTGGATTTCTGTACCACCACTTCTTCTTCAATCACAGGTATGACCAGATCTTCACGGTCGGAAAGTTCACGCCTTTCCTGAGAAAGATCTGTGCGGCTCTGCATTCCGAGTGTGCCTGTGTCGAGATTCTGGGAACTCAGACTGGAAGCGCCAAGGTTTGAAGAACGCGAAGCGTACGAAGAGTCTTTGGTCGAGTAGTCGTCGTCCCGATCGCTGGTGAGTCTGTCGGTGAGGGTGGAGTCGCGCTGGCTCGATGCGCCACTGCGGAGAGAGTCCGACAGGTGACTGAGGCGGATATCGTCATCCTCCACCGAGAGGATGTCGGACATCTGGAACGTTCTTTCTTCAGGAAAGAAAAATCCTTTTTCAACGATGAACGTATTGCCGTAGACCTCGGCCACCTTTCCGAGCTTGTTGCCTTCGGAGTCGCGCACGGTCATTCCCATAAGATTCTTGTTCGAGAATTGATTGTCGAGCATGAGCTTTCTCCTTCGAGAGAGCGACCGCACGAGCGCGGACGCTCCCATAGGGATGCGCTCGAACAATTTCAAAATCAAAGTAAGTCGGCCTGAAACCAGGACAATATTCCTTATGAATTTCGTTACGTTAAAAATTTCTTGCGAAATATTATTCGTGTCTATCCAAGGTTCCAGCGTGGTTTTTTTGTTTACAGAGCGTGCAATCGTTGGTTTGGAAGGAGTTCCGGGTGCTCTAGAGGACATGCCCGCGGTTTAGAAGCCGTGAGCGTTGTGCCAGGAAATCCGGAGGTATCAATGACAGTTCGTGGTTACACGGCAAAAAAACGCCTCGTGGCACTGCAGCGCTTGCTTGCGCTGCCATTGCGCTCGAGTGCCGTACGCGACGCCAGTGCCCACGTGACTTTGCTTGCGGCCTCACTGTGGCGACGTGCGCATGCGCATGCCAAGCTGCTTGCCGTGAGCGTGTTTGTTCTTTGCACGCTCGTGGATGTGTTCGGAATCGCGACGCGTCCGCTGCGCGCAGCCGAGATCGCTCCCCCTGTCACGACAGCCCGGGCCCTACCCGAGGTCCCACCGACTGCCGTCGCGGTTCAGGCACCTGACACTTTCGTGGGTCCTCGCATTCCTGAAGTGAACACAACCCCATCGGTTCCGAGCAAAAAGTTGGTGCCTACGAAGGTTGCCACCAAGAAGAGTGTCCCCAAGAAAATCGCCGCCACGAAAAAGCGCGTGCGACGTTCACTGCCCGTGGGTATCCTCGCGGAACATGAGGTCGCCTCGGTTCTGCGCATCGCCGGAATTCCGCGTGCGCAGGTGAATGCCATGACCTGCACGGCTCGCTTTGAGTCGAGTTTCAACCCACGTGCCGTCAACAGCAATTCCAATGGCACGCACGACACGGGCCTTTTCCAGATCAACGACGTGTGGCTTGAAGCCTGTGAAGTGACGCGCACGGACCTGCTCGACCCCATCGTGAACGCCAAATGCGCTCGGCAGATTCTCGACAAGCAGGGACTCAAGGCCTGGATGGCCTGGCAGACCCGCAAGCACGTGTGTGACGCTTACAAGGTCGGAGACTTCGAGCGCAAAGGCCTCAAGACCATCCGTAGCATCGACGAAGCGCATGCAGTGGCGGACCACGGCTGAGGCACGCGCAATCCACCGCCGCAGGACATCAGGCCGCAGCGTGAAGAAAGCGATAAAGGAACAGGATGGCGTCCGGCGCGATGGCGTCCGGGCGCGTTTCTTCTTGAACTTTCACTGTCGCGGCCTGCTGCCAGAACTCAGCTGTAGACCCACCCCGGCTCTCCAAGAGCTGGAGGTGCGAGGCGAGCGCGCGGCGGAGCATTTTGCGGCGGGCGGAGAAGAGTGTGGCCGTGAATTCGCCAAAGCGTTTTTCATCGTTCGCATCGATGAATGGCGAAGGCTTTGGCACGAGCCGCACGACGGCTGAGTTCACTTTGGGTGGTGGTGCAAAGGCGGACGCGGGCACGAAAAGAACCTTTTCGACATCACATGACAGCTGCATGCGGACGGTGAGCCTGCCATAGTCCTTGGAGCCCGGCCGCGACGCGAGGCGATCCGCGACCTCATCCTGCACCATAAAGAGTGCCGCTGAAAAATGCGACGCGTGTGCAAGGAACCAGAAAAGGATGTCGCTCGTGATGTAGTACGGGAGATTTCCCGCGCACAGGGGCTTTGACACAGGCGTCTGCAACGCGGTGGGCGCCAAAGACGCCGGATCCCATTTCAGGATGTCCGCATTGACGACCGTGAGCCGGCCCGCATGCAGTGGAGCGAGGTGTTCGTCCAGTCCCGCCGCGGCGCGTTCATCGCGCTCGATGGCCACAAGCGACCAACCCTGTTCGAGCAGAACCTTTGTGAGCGCACCGGAACCGGGACCGATTTCAACCGCGTTGCGTTCGGCGCCGACGGGGAGCGAAGCCTGTGCCTCGTCCGCGATGCGCGCGATGATGCCGGTGTCACGCAGAAAGTGCTGACCCAGGCTTTTTTTCGTTTCGAGGGAAAAGGCGAAAGTGTCGCCTACGGCCATTCGTTTGCTTCCAGTGCGGGGAGGCGGGCTTCTCATGAAATTCCTTTTTCAGGTCGCTACGTGTGTGCCGTGCGACAAATGCTCTGTGTGTGCCGCAAGCTGCTCGCGCCAGCCAGCGTAGCGCGGGAATGGTTGGATGACCGTTCCATCGGCTTGAAAGAGATGCGCCTGCAGAGCGATCATCGTCGCGTTGTCGGAGCAGAGCGCGAGTGGCGCGAAACGCACGGCCAGGGATCTTGGGAGGGCGAGCGCCGCAATCTTTTCTCGGAACACTCCATTGGCCGCAACGCCGCCCGCCACGAGCAATGAACGAGTGTCGGGATATGATTCAAGCGCGTTGCCAATACGGTCGCACAGCTGCCCTATGGCGGCTTGCTGAAAGGCATGCGCGAGCGCCGCTTTTTTTTCTCGCGCGAGCGCGGCACCGGAGGTCTTGCCAAGCTTCTGCCCGGTTTCTTTCCGGACCGCGTCGAGCACGGCGGTCTTGAGGCCACTGAAGCTGAAGCCGAGCCTGTTTGCCTTGTCCTGCAATGTGGAAGGGAACACGTACGCGCCCCCCCCGCCTTGCGAATGACCAGAGTCGACTCCATGTTCCCGCGAGATTTTCTCGATCTCAGGCCCGCCCGGATACGGCAGTCCCAGAAGCTTGGCGACCTTGTCGAAGGCTTCGCCGCACGCGTCGTCGGCAGTCTGCCCCAGCACCACGCGCTCCGTGGGCGAAAGCAGGCGTGAAAGAATGCAGTGCCCACCGCTCACGGTGAGTGCGAGCGCCGGAAAGGCGACTTTGGGCGTTGATCTCCACTCTCCGAGATCTTTTGCCGGCGAAAAATCGTCGAGGAAAAAACACGGGGCCAGATGGGCATCCACATGGTTCACGGCGATGAGCGGCAGGCCCGCTGCCAAAGCAGCGCCACGCGCGTACAACACGCCCACCATCAGCGCGCCGATGAGGCCCGGCCCCATGGTCACGGCTATGGCGTCGCAGTCGGCGAGCGCCACACCCGCCCCGTCGAGCGTCTCTTTTGCGAGGGTATGGATTTTCGCAAGGTGGTCGCGTGCCGCGACTTCTGGAACCACGCCGCCAAAGGGCTGGTGGATTTCGATCTGGCTTTCGACTCTGTGCGCAAGCACACGCACGCGCGCACCGGACTCGTCGCCCGCCGCCTCACCACGCGCGTCGCGTTCCACTACGGCGAGCGAGGTTTCGTCGCACGAGCTTTCGATGGCCACAATAAGCATGGAAGGACTCAAGACCCCATCTTGTCGAGACGCTCTTTCGCCGCTTTGCACTCGTCGCGCTCGGGAAAGATCTTCACGCACTCGCTGTAGTAGCTTTTCGCTGTGCGGGTCTGCTTCAGGTAAACGAACGAATCGCCGGCAAAGAGCAGCGCACGTGGGCGGCGATCGCTTTTGGGAAAGCGATCGAGAAATTCCGTGAAGTCGGTGGCGGCTTTTTCGTACTGCTGTGTTTGAAAGAACGCCGTCCCGCGGAATTCCAGTGCGACCTCCTGCTGCTCCGTCGATGCGCGCGCGGTGAGAACGTCATTCGCCGTGGCGATGACCTTTTTGTAGTCCTTCTGCGAGTAAGACGATCCGAGCGTGCGTGAAAGCTCGCCCGCTGTCTTGTACTTCGTGGGCTTCGCGTTCGCCGAAGGCTTGTCCTTCGTGTTTTTCTCCAAAAGCGGAGCCGCCAGGAGTTCGATGCGAGTCAGACGGCGATCCAGCGTGAGCGTGGTTTCGTCAATCTGCGCCACCCTTCCATCAAGGCCTTCACTGCCTGCGCTCTGCTCGGGCAGGTTTGTTCCGGCCGTCTCCTGAACGCGCGACATCTTCACCCGGAGTTCATCCATGGCGCCTTGCGTCAGAGCGAGCTGACGCCGCACGTCCTCTATCTCGCTCTTGGTGGACTGCACGCGGCGGTTGCTTTCTTCCGTGTTTGATTTGACGGAGTCTATGGACCTGTCGCGCAGAAGCAGCTGCTTTTCCACTTCAGAGAGTTTGCGCTCCAAACGGGTGATGTCGGATTGCAGCTCTTCCTCGCGACGGCTCGTCATGCAGCCCGTACCGAGAAGGGCGATGCACAGGGCGACGGCAATGCGTGCGGAACGTGCCGAGGTGATGAACATGGATAGCACTCCCAAAATTCCAAAAGATCGCGAAAGGCACGGAGGTCGAAAAAGACTGAAGCCAGAGACTTTCCGTGTACCCGAACCTGAGATTAGCATCAATGCGCCCGCCTTGCGCGGCGCCCCGGAGGACCGACCATGCCCCTGTTCCGTGCCGTGCGCGATCTCGGAACCACAGCTCTCCAGGTCGCTCGCGACCTGCGTGAACTTCCCGAAGCGTTCCTGCGCAACGATCCTGCTGCGCGTTCCACCCTTGAAGTCGTCCTTCTGTATCCCGGAGTGCGCGCCGTGGTCCTGCACCGTGTTGCCCATGCGCTTTGGGAGGCCGACTCGTTTTTCGTGGCTCGGGCCGTGTCGGAGTTCGGCCGGCAGGTCACCGGTATCGAAATCCATCCCGGGGCGGAGCTGGGACAGCGAGTGGTCATCGACCATGGAATGGGCGTGGTGATTGGCGAAACCGCCATCCTCGAGGACGACGTGATCGTTTACCAGGGCGTGACGCTCGGGGCCACGCGCAACATGAAAGGCAAACGCCATCCTACGCTCGAGCGCGGGGCGGTGGTGGGTGTGGGGGCGGCAGTGCTCGGCGATATCGTGGTCGGGCGAAACGCGCGCGTGGGCGCCGGAGCCGTGGTGGTG
>Ga0163152_10006551_pt1 | contig 13099 bp, 9 predicted proteins | sample OliLakLV19MP8IB2_FD_148635 | JGI IMG/M metagenome (GOLD analysis project Ga0163152, IMG submission 148635) | Freshwater microbial mat bacterial communities from Lake Vanda, McMurdo Dry Valleys, Antarctica - Oligotrophic Lake LV.19.MP8.IB-2 | ecosystem: Environmental > Aquatic > Freshwater > Lake... | reverse complement strand
GTTTCTCGGTGATCGCTCGGGCGGCGGGAGGCGCCGCAGTCGCAGAGACCGCCTCGAAGTACGGCGGCGCGGGCGAGTTCATCCTCGACAACAGCCCGTTGGCTTTGGGGTTGGGCATTGCGGGCGCGTGCTTCTTTGGTTGGCTTGATTTCAAGAAGCATCACCCACCGCCCGCGCCCGTCGCGCTGCCTACGCCCGCGCCACCCGGCCCGCAGCAAAACTTCAACGCCCCCACTCTCGCGCCGGTCTACCAATTGCACAACGCGCAGGGGACGTTCCAGTTCGGCGGCTCACCGCCCGCCCCCGCGGCGACTCCAGCGGCGACGGCCAACGCCACGGACACTTCCCACTCCACCAACTTTACCGCGCTCGGCCTCGCCCCCAACCCGCTCTTCGTGGGCCGCGTCACCGAACTCCAGTTGTTGCGCCACGCAATGTTCCCCGCGAACTCCGGCGACAGCGCCAAGAGCGCGGCCCTGACGCAGGGTTTCACCGGCGAGGGCGGCATCGGCAAGAGTCAACTCGCGCAGCGCTTCGCCGAACTCTCGTGCACCCCCTTGCGTCACCAACTAATCAATCACGCTAACGACGCGCCCCATCCACCCGACCAGTGGATGCGATTCGACTGCGTCTGGTGGCTCGACTGTTCGGCCACCGGGCACGGTCCGGCCGTGCGGGCGCTCGCCGTGCATCTCGGCTACACCGCTACGCCGCAGGACACCCCCGCGACGCTCCGCGCCGCCGTCCGCGCCCGCCTCGCGTCGGGCAAAAAGCACCTGCTGATCCTCGACAACCTCGATGCCCTTGACGAGACCGAGAAGCAGACCAATGGCGAGGCTTCGCGGTGGGCGGCGGCGGACGGATGGACGTTGCCGCCCGGCTCGCGGACGCTCATCACCACCCGCGAGCAAAACCTTCCCGCGACACTCGCGGCCAAGGTACACCTGGGCGTGCTGAGCACAGAGGATGCCCGCTCGCTCTTGCGCGGCACGCGCGAAGACTTGCAGGACACGACCGTCGCCGCCGCCAATGCGAAACTCCACACCGCTCTGGATGCCGTGACCGAGCACCTTGGGTGGCTGGCTCTCGCGGTGGACATGGCCCGCGCCTGGCTCGCGGTGCATCCCGGCGACACCCCCACGACGCTGCTGGCCGAACTGAAGAAGGGGGATGCCGCCGCGCTGGCCCTCTTCGAGGGCGACGAACTCCGGCACGACGCGCACCGCTACCGCGCCAGCGTGGCTGTGGCCCTCGCGCTGCACATGGACGCGCTCAAAGGCACGCCCGCCGAGCGGTTGCTGTTCGCCGCCGCCTTCGCCGCCCCGGATCGCATCCCGGGCGACCTGCTCCGCGCCGCGGCGGGAGTGGAGGAAACTGGAGCGCGCGAGGGGCTGGCGAAACTGCACTCCAAGAGCATCCTCCACCACCGCCCCGGCGAGTTCGGCGGCCTCGTGGGGGTCCACCGGTTGACGCAGATGGTGGCGCGGGCCCGATTGGCCGCGCAAGGTGGCCCGGGCTTCCAGCCCACGCTCGCCCGCCTCCTCACCGCCCTGATCGACCTGTTCGAGTGGCCCGCCACGCCCGCCGAACAACTTCTCGACCACACCAAGACCCTAGCCCGGGTGGCGGCACTGCCCCACGCCGAGTCGGTCTTGGCCCATGCCCCCGCCAGCGAGCAGACCGCTCGGCTCCACGCCGAGATGGCCCACCGGCTCACATCCCTGGGCCAACTCGCCTCGGCCACGGCCCACGTCGACGCTTCGATTGCCTGGGGCGAGGCCCAGTCCCCACGCGATGAGCGGAGCCTGGCCATCTGTTACGCCTCGCGGGCGCGCATCCGCCAACTTCGCGGCGACCTCGCGGGGGCCGAGGCCGACATCAAGATGAGCATCGACTGGGGCGAGGCCCAGTCCCCACGCGACGAGCGGAGCCTGGCCATCTGGTACGCCTCGCGGGCGAGCATCCGCCAAGATCGCGGCGACCTCGCGGGGGCCGAGGCCGACATCAAAAAGAGCATCGACTGGGGCGAGGCCCAGTCCCCACGCGACGAGCGGGGCCTGGCCATCTGTTACGCCTCGCGGGCGAGCATCCGCCAAGATCGCGGCGACCTCGCGGGGGCCGAGGCCGACATCAAAAAGAGCATCGACTGGGGCGAGGCCCAGTCCCCACGCGACGAGCGGGGCCTGGCCATCCGCTACGCCTCGCGGGCGAGCATCCGCCGCCTTCGCGGCGACCTCGCGGGGGCCGAGGCCGACCTCCAGAAGAGCATCGACTGGGGCGAGGCCCAGTCTCCACGCGATGAGCGGGGCCTGGCCATCTGTTACGCCTCGCGGGCGCGCATCCGCCGGGATGTGGCGATCAACGCCCGCGCGGCGGGCGATGCGGCCGCCGCCACAGCGGGTTTCAAGGCCGCCCGCGCTGATATCGATGCGGCCCTGACGTGGTGGCTCGCCAACCAGCCCAGCGACGAGCGGGTCATCAGCGACATGCGACTGACCAAGGCCAGCATCGACAACGCCGAGCGAGGCGGATAGGCATGCTGGGGCAGTCGTGCCTCCTCCCCCGCCCGCCCGGGGCGGAGTCCATCATGGCCCTGAACTCGGTGCGGGCGGTTCATGTGGGGCGCGGCCGGCTGGTCAGGGTCGCCGCCCCGCTTACAGTTGCCCATGCTCACGCTCAAGCCCGACGAATGCCGCGTGCTGGGCGTGCTCATCGAGAAGGCCCTCACGACGCCGCAGCAGTACCCGTTGACGCTCAACTCGCTGACGAACGGCTGCAATCAGAAGAACTGCCGCCTGCCGCTGACGGACCTCGATGAGGATCGGGTGTTCGACGCGGTCGATTCCTTGCGGGCCAAGGGGCTGGTGCGCGAGGCGATGCTCTCGGGCAGCCGCGTCGCCAAGTTCCGGCACATTGCCCGCGAGGCCCTCGCCGTCGAGACGCCCGCGCTGGTGGTGCTCGCCGAACTCATGCTCCGCGGCCCGCAGACGGCGGGCGAACTCCGCGGCAACGCCTCGCGCATGCACCCCATCGAATCGCTTGATGCGCTTCAGGCGGTGCTGACCGGGCTGGTGAAGCACGAGCCGCCGATGGTGCGTGAACTGGCGGGCGGGCACGCGCGCCGCTACGCGCAACTCCTCTGCCCGGACCTGCACTCGCTGGACGAGCCAGCCCACGCAGGGGGACGCGAAGCACCTGTGCGGGCGGAAGCGGGCACGGGCGGCCCGGGAACGCCGAGCCTCGCCCGACGGGTGGAAACTCTCGAGCAGGAGGTGCTGGCTCTGCGCGAAGCGGTGCGCAAACTGGCCGGGGCAGCCGGATCATCCACGGACGTGTGAGCGTCACGGGTTCTGGGACTCGAGTGCCTGCTTTGCAGAAACCGTCGGCACGATGACCGCCGCGGCCTGGGCACAAGCGATCGCCCCGCCGAGCAGCGCGAGCATGACGACAAGGGCCCTGCCGAACCCGCCGCCGGCCTTTGCGAGGGCGAACGCGACGAGCGCGAGCAGGACAACAGCGCCGGCATAGATCGCCGCGCCGGGGATGATGTTGCCGACAACCGGCTGCTGCATCCACGCCGACCAATCGAACACCATCTTGGTGACCTGGGGAACCTGCACGCCAAAGTCGCGGAGGAACTCGGCGAACTTGGGAACGGCAAAGAGCAGCATGGGGATATGGATGCCCCACGCCGTCAGCGTGAGCAGGCCGAGATAGGCCGCGGACTTGCCCCCGGGCCTGCCTGCGCGGCAGCCGCAGCCGCCGGCGCTGTCACACGACTTGTCGTTGTTTCCCGTCATAACCGCGGCGCTGTTCATTGATGCACTCCTTCCCCGGTTGTTGGGGAACACGGGAGACAAGTTTCGCTTCTTCCTGCGGCATCCATGATGTACTTTCGGTCAAAGCCTGCGATCGTCTGCATGGGCATCCCGGCCCGAAGTGCCGGGCCACCAGGAAGTCACGCGATCGCCTTCCCAGGCGTGGGGTCCAGGGGCAGGAGCCGTGCCAGCCGCAGGAACCGCTCGTAGTTGCCGCGGGTTTCCTCCAGCGAATCGCCCCCAAACTTCTCGAGCAGTGACCGCGCGACCTCGAACGCGACGACGCTCTCCATCACCACGCTCGCCGCGGACACCGCACAGATATCCGATCGCTCGTATGCGCTCATCGCCGCCTGCTTGGTGTTGAGGTCCACGCTTGGCATACCTCGCAGGAGGGTGGAGATGGGCTTCATCGTGCCCCGGACGACGATCGTCGCGCCGTTGCTCATGCCGCCCTCGATGCCGCCGGCGTTGTTGGTGTCGCGCACGAAGCCGAGACTGGACGTGCTGAGTCGAGACGGATCAAAGCGGATGGGGTCGTGGACTTTGGAGCCGTGGCGCAGCGCGCACTCCTTGCCCAGGCCGATCTCCACGGCCTTGAAGGCCTGAATGCCCATCACCGCGCACGCGATGCGCGCATCGAGGCGGTCGCGCCAGTCCATCGTCGAGCCGATGCCGGGGGGCAGGCCGAAGACGTGCGCCTCCACAAGCCCGCCGACGGTGTCCTTGTCGATCTTGGCCTGGCGGATGATCTCGCACTGACGCTTGGTCACCTCACCCACCGCGCCGACTGCACCATCCGGGCAGTAGGTGTCGCTCGCGTCCCGCGCGCCGACCAGCGACCGCCAGTTCCCTTCCGTCACCTCGCCGTCCCACTGCGCATCGAGGATCGAGCGGACAAAGCCGAAAACCTCGATCCCCTCGGTCGAACCCCCGCCCACTCCACTCTCGCGCATCGCGCGGAGCAGCACCTTGGCCACCGCCCCGGCCGCAACCCGCGCAGCCGTCTCCCGCGCGGACGCACGCTCCAGTGTCTCGCGGCAGTCCGTCGTGAGATACTTCACGCTCCCCGCGAGGTCCGCGTGCCCCGGGCGCGGCAGATACACCGGCGGGGTCTTGGCAAGGTCATCAAGGCGTGAGTCCTTGTTGACGATGCGCAGGACTACTGGTGAGCCGATGGTGCGGCCGCGGCGCACGCCGGTCATCGGTTCGGCGATGTCGGTCTCGATTCGCTGCCGTCCGCCGCGGCCGTAGCCGCCCTGCCGCCGATGCAACTCGGCGTTGATGAACTCAAAGTCGAGTTCCAGCCCGGCAGGAAGCCCGTTGATGATGGCGAGCATGGCGGGGCCATGCGATTCGCCCGCGGTCTGATAGGAGAGGGTGGGCATGGGGGAGGATAGAAGAAGGGAAACGTCGGGTTCCGAAGTCCGGGTATCGCGTTCCGGAACCCGAGACCCGGGACCCGGGACCCGTCTTTATCTCACCATCCGCAGGTGACTCACAACATCCGACCAGTCGTCGGTCCAGGGCCGGGCACCCAGCGGGCGGTCCGGCACACCCCAGGACAGACCGGCTGTTGAGAGCAGCGGGCCGAAGTCTTGCGCATCCCGGGCGACGACGGCCCACTGCGAACTGACCATCCCCTCCTCGCGGAACTCCTTTGGCGGCGTGCCCACGCTCCCGAACATCGCACTCATCCCTTCCGCCCGCGCGAGCGCATCGACCACCGGGACAAGGTCGATGTGGCGGTTGGAGATGTGGATGGCGATCAGGCCGCCGGGCGCGAGGCGTGATCGGTACACGGCCAGAGCCTCGCGCGTCAGCAAGTGGATGGGGATGGCATCGGAACTGAACGCGTCGAGCACGATCAGGTCGTAACGACGATCCTCCGCTCTCGCCAACTCCAGCCTCCCGTCGCCGATGACGAATCGCAGAGTCGCTCCGCCCTTTCCCGCCGAGGAGGGGCCGGCAATGTCGCTGATGTAGGTGAACAGGTTGGGGTCGCGCGCAAGCCGCACCACCTCCGGGTCGATCTCGTAGAAGTCCATCACCTTCAGCGGCCCGCCCGGGGCGGCGTAGGCCGCGAGCGCGCCCGCGCCCAGCCCCACGACCGCAACACTCACGGGCTTGCCGACGGTCTCGAGCGACTTGAACACATGCCCGATCGGCCCGGCGGGGTGGTAGTACATTGTCGGAAGGGTGCGGTGGTCGTCCGTGCGGAACTGCAGGCCGTGCACGGTGGTGCCGTGGACAAGCGTGCGGAAGCGGCCGCTTGGCGCCTCGCTCACGCGATGCACGCCGAAGAACGTCCGCGAGGCGTGGAGCGTGCGCCCGCCGCCCTCATCCCCGGCGAGCGGCTGGTTCCAGGCGACGATGAGCAGCGCGGCCATCGCCAACGCAAACCGGACGGGGCGGGTCCGGCACAGAGCAAACGCAATCACCAGGCCGGGTGCGAAAGCCATGAGCCGGGCGAGCCGTGCGTCTAGAACGAAAAAATGATCCGCGAGTTCGCGGCAGATGATCGCCGCTCCCGCAACGGCCGCTCCGATCACAACACCCAGTCCGACCTCGCGCCAGAAGAAGTTGCCCGGCTTGGTGCCGCCGGCCGCGAGCATCGCGACGAGGCACGCCGCAACGAGGGCGAGTGGATACTCCAGCACGGAGTTGAAAACGATGGGCGCGATCAGCGAGTTGAACACGCCGCCCAGCACGCCGCCCAGCGAGACGAAGAGGTAGAACTCCGTCAATCGCTTCGGCATCGGCGCGCGCTTGGCCAACTCGACGTGGCACGCAAGCGAGGCGACGAAGAGCAGCAGCAACTGCTGGAAGACCACCACGCCGTAGGCATAGCCGAGCCTGAGCGTGAGGGCGACCGACAGGGCCACCAGCGGCAGCATGAGCGTTGTGATGCGCGGGCCGATGCCCGCGCGGGCGCGCTCGGAGAACGCGATGATGAACGTCAGCAGGTAGACCGCCAGCGGCAGCACCCACAGCATCGGGATCGATGCGACATCGGTTGTCAGATACGTTGTGACACCGAGCAGCAGGCTCGATGGAACGGCGGAGAGCGCAAGCCACCACGCCCGCTCCCGCCACACGCTCACGACCGCGCCTGCCGCCGCGGCTTCCGCTTGCTTCTCACCTGCGCGTTTCGGCATGGCTCCGCCCCTGGGGTGGGCGTCGCTCGTGGCAAACCCCACCCGCCTCGCGAGCGTCACGCTCCCGATCGCCATCGCCACGAACACGCCGTACGTTGACATCCACACCCACGCCTGCATCCGCAGGCCAATGCCCGGCTCGATCACTACTGGATACGCCAGCAGCGCAAGCAGACTCCCCGCATTGCTCGCCGCGTACAGAAAATACGGCCGATCCGCGGCCTTGTGCCTGCTCGACGCCAGCAGCCGCTGGGCCAGCGGCGCGGTGGCGGAGACCGCGAACATCGGCAGTCCGGCGATCACCCCGAGCACCAGCAGCAGCCACCACGCCTGCCCGGACTCGGGCGGCCCGTCGCCCGCCCACGCCGGGAGCGCAAACGGCAGCACCGCGAACGGCAGCACGAGCACGCCCCCGTGGACCGCTGCGGCCACCCGCGCCCGGCGCACGCCTCCCAGCGTGTGCGCGTAGGCATACCCGGCCAGCAGCACGGCCTGAAAGAACACCATGCAGGTGTTCCAGACCGCCGGGCTGCCGCCAAGAGCGGGCAGCAGCAGGCGCGCGACCAGCGGCTGGAGCGTGAACATCAACGCCGCGGAGAGGAAGACGGTGATGGTGAGCAGTGGCAGCAAGTGGGAAAGTCGGAAGTCTGAAGTGGGAAGTCGGATGTGGGATGTGGGATGTGGGATGTCGAAGACTGATGCCCAGTGCCTAGTGCCTTCCCCCCCCGCCTACGCTCGGCCCGATGCCCCCCCATCGCACCAGCCACCTGCGCTTCGACCTCATCATCTCCGACAATGACGGCTGCCTTGTCGCCGAGGATACCTCGCCGATGGATCTGGGGTCGCTCGGTCGCCTCGCCGCGCACAACCGGCACGCCCAGGAACACCGGGACCGCCCGGTCCTGACGCTCTGCACCGGTCGCCCCCAACCCTTCGCCGAGGCGATGTGCCGCCTCCTTGCCAACCGCACCGCCCCGTGCATCGCCGAGAACGGCGTCTGGATGTACTCCCCCTCCGACAACCGCTACGAAATGGACCCGGCAATCACGCCGGAACACTTGGCGTCCGTCCGCGAAGCCGCGGCGTGGATTCAAGCCGAGTTCGGTCTTCAGGGCGTCTCGCAGCAGCCCGGCAAGGCGGCATCGATCTCGCTGTACCATGTGGACACGGACTATCTGAAGTCGATCGGCCCGCGGGTGCGTGAGGAGTTTGCGCATCGAAAGTGGCCGCTGCGGGTCTCGATGACGTGGTTCTACATCAACTGCGACCTCGCCCACGTCAGCAAGGGCACGGGACTGGACCGGCTCATCGCGCGAACGGGCGTTGATCGCGCGCGGCTGCTGGGCATCGGCGACACGTCCGGCGATCTGCCGATCCGCGAGCGAGTCGCGTTCTTCGCCTGCCCGGCCAACGCGCAAGACGAGATCAAGGCCGTCGCGGACTATGTCTCGCCACACGCGGAGGCGAGGGGCGTGGTGGATATCGTGGAGCGGTTTGGGAGTTGAAAGTCGAAGCGAAGGCAGGCCACGGATTCCGGGTTCTGCTCCCTGCTTTCTGCTTACTGCTCTCTGCCTACTGCTGCTGGCAGCACCACTTCTCCACCAGCGCACCCGCCGCGCCGGCGTACAGCACTTCAAGCAGCCCTCGATCAAGCGCAAGCCCCCGGATCGCCGGCGCCGACATCGCGTTGTACTTGTCCGGCTCCACCATCGCCAGGTCCGGGTCGGCGATGGGCGACTCCCCGTCGTAATCCGTCTCGAACATCGTGCGGAGCGCCCAGTACCGGCTCGCGTACAACTCGAACGCCGACTCCGGGCTGTCCGCTAGGTCGCCCATCGGTGACACGCCGCTCTTCGCTGGCGAGAGCTGGTCCTCCATCACGACGAGGTCCGACCCGAACAGCACGCGCCCGCTCCACTTGTCGAAGAACGCCCGCGTCGCGCTCACCGGGTGCTTGCTCAACTCCCGCACCACCCACTTCGTCGCCGACGTGTCGAGATAGAGGTTGGGGTGGCGCGTCAACAACCCATCCAGGAAGCCCAGGTCCTCCGGCCAGCCGCCCATGTGGGCGGCGATCCACGGGCTGGTGAACCGGTCGAGCATCCGCTCCAGCGCCTCGTAGTGTGACCGCTTGGCGCCGTACTTCGCCGCATCGGCATACTTGGTCGCGAACCAGGTGTCGGGGTCGGCGACGTGCACCATGTACATCATCCCGAGCGACCGCCCCGCCTCGCACGCCGCCACCCGCGCCGGGCTGTCGATCTCGGCGACATCTGTCGCGCCGGGCAGTATGTCCCGCAGCCGCGGCGACGCCCAGATCTTCATGATGCGGGCATCAAACTCCTTGCGGAACCGCTCGACGGTCCGGGCATACCCGCCGCCGTGCGCTGACGCCCTGTCGGGGTCGCCCCACGTCGGGATGGCAATGAACCGAACCGTGTCGCCCAGCGCGTCCCGCACCGCCGCGGCCGCGCCGATCTGCGTCATCGAGTAGGTCCTGACCACGCCGAAGAGTCTGCGCACCTCGTCGTAGAGGCGGCTGGCCCGCTCACCGGCGATGTGCGTGTGCGCATCGATGATCGGCACCTCCGGCGGGCCAAGCCTTGCCGCCTCGGCGCGGTAGTCCAGCCCGAATCGGTTCGCTGAGGTTGGCGGTCGGGCGGGTGCAGTCATCCCCGAATCCTACCTGCCTTGACGTGTCGCCCTCTCCCCCGTCGCCGACGGGGGAGATGTCAGCGAAGCTGACAGTGGGGGTGAAGTTCTTTCGCGCGTAGGGCGGGCGAGACCATGCACCAAGCTTCCCCTCGCGTCAATCCCCGCTCTTCTCTGCTGCCCTCTGCTTACTCTGCTCCTCTGAGTTCCTTCCTGCTCCCACCGCCCATGCCCACCAACCACCGCATCGCGCTCGCGCACGACTGGCTCTGCGGCTATCGCGGCGGAGAAGCCGTTCTCGACCGGCTGGCGCGGATCGTCCTGGCGGATCATGTCGCGGCTGGCCTGTATGTGATGACCGATGACGGCCAGCCGCTCACGGACGCCATCGATGCACTCGCGCACACCAGGTCTGCTCTTTCAAGCCTCCCCGGCGGAAGCGGACGATTCCGGCGCTGGCTGCTGCCGCTGTACCCGCGCGCTGTCGCGCAACTCTCCGGGAAACTCGGCGCCGCCCACAAACGCCAGCCCATCTCCTTGCTGGTTTCCACCTCATCCGCGGCGATCAAGGGGCTGCGTCCGCCTCCTGGCGTTCCGCACCTGTGCTACTGCCACACCCCGGCGCGATACATCTGGTCGCAGTCGGCCCAGTACGAGGCGGGCCTGCGCGGCGTAGGGCTGCGCCTCGTGCGCGAGCGCTACCGCGCGTGGGACCGCGCCAGTGCGCAGGGCGTGACCCGCTTCATCGCCAACTCGCAGCACACCGCGCGCGAGATCGAGCGATGCTTTGGGATGCCCTCGGCGGTAGTGCATCCCCCCGTGCGAACCGAGTTCTTCACTCCTGACCCAGCGATCCAGCGCGAAGACTTCTGGCTCTGCGTCGGCGCACTCGAACCGTATAAGCGCGTGGAGATCGCCATCGCCGCCGCCGCGCTGGCCGGCAAGCGGCTGGTGGTCGTGGGCACCGGCTCATGCGAGCGTGCCCTGCGAAGCGCGGCCGGGCCGGATACGGTCTTTGAGGGAGGAGTGAACCACGAAAGGCTTCGCGACCTCTACCGACGGGCCGCCGTCCTCCTCTTTCCGCAGGTGGAAGACTTCGGCATTGTCGCGGTCGAGGCCCAGGCCTGCGGCCTGCCCGTTGTCGCGGCGGGCGCGGGCGGTGCGCTCGACAGCGTGCAACACGGAAGCACGGGTGAACTCGTCACCGCGCCGACCGCGGACTCGCTCGCCGCGGCCGCGGTGCGCGTAACCGGATGCGTGCTGCGGGATGCAAGGCCGTGGGCCCAGCGCTGCCGCGCCAACGCCGTCAACTTCAGCGAAGAACGCTTCGATTGCGCGATGCGTTCAGAGATGCTCAGCCTGCTGCCCGCGAGTACATGATCGGGGCCGCCGGGTCTGGTACTGGCCGCACGGTCACCGTGCCCACGGGTTGCCCGATCGGCCCGCCCATCCCCGGCTCCTGGAGAACATGGTCGATGGCCAGGTTGAGCGCCCTGACCGCGAGAACCTGCCCGATGTAGATCTCGTGGTCCGCCTCGAGGTCGTAGTGGCGCACGACCTCGCAGTCGATCGCCGCGAGCGCGCGCACGGGGATCGGCGCGGTGCTGACGAGCCGCATGATCTCGAGCGTGTCGAACGGGTCGCCCTCATCGCGCCCGTCGAACTTCCGCATGAGCAGGCGGTTTGACCTGTCGAGCAGCACCAGCGCAAAGGTGTGGCTGTCGCGAATGAGCGTCGCGATCCGGTGGCCCGTGGGCACGGCGACGGCGATCGAGACCGGCTCATCGGCGCACTGCATCGCCCGGCGAACGAACACACCGCCGCGGCGTTGCTCGAACGCCGAGGTCAGCACGCAGGCCATCGAGGGCAACAGCCCCATGACCCGCTCGAGTTCGGGCGATGCCGATGCGTTCATTGCCTCCGCTGCCTCCGCGAACCTGCCCTTCGTGGGTGGTGCCCCTCGCGAAATGCGCGCGGTCACCGGCTGAACCCACGGATAGACGGGAACAGCATACCACCCTAATCAAGGTAATACGAACGCCCGCCGAGGTCTAGCGCCCATTGTTTGCCCACCGACAGTCCGCAAACTATCCCCAATACCCCAAGTTGTGGCCTTTGGTGTTGCATTGTGTTGAAGAGTGGGAGATAATCCCACGATCGCCGCCCGGGAGTCCATGAAGTGCTCTTCACAGGTCATTCAGAGCACAGCATCGACTCCAAGCAGCGGGTCTCGGTCCCGGCCAAGGTCCGCAACCAATGGGACCAGGATCGAGATGGAACGGCCTGGTACTGCGTCCCCTGGCCCACGGGGTGTATCCGGCTCTACACGGAGAAGGCCTTCAAGAGCCTTGCCCACCGGCCCGGAGCGTCTTTGACGCCGGGAGAAGAGGAGTCAGAACTCGAACTGCAGTTGTTCGGCCTCGCGGAACGGATCGAGATGGACAGCGCGGGCCGGATCGCCCTGCCCAAGGCCCACCTGGAACTGACGGAACTCAAGAACGAGGTCGTGATCGTCGGAGTTCTCAACCGCCTGGAAATCTGGGACCGCGGCTCATGGAAGGCCCGGCTCAAGGAAAGGTTCAACGCCCTGCCCCACCTGGTGGCGAGGATCGAAGCCAAGAAGAACGGCCGCCCCGCGGCAGGTTAGAGAGAGTTGGAGAGAGAGACGGTTGGAGAGAGAGACCGGTTGAGAGAGAGACCGGTTGAGAGAGAGACCGGGTTGGGACGGAGCCCACCCGCACGCCCCGGAAACGGGGCAACGCGGGTTTTGACAATCTGAGTTTGTACCCCCCACCCCCACCCCACCCCGCGAGGTCCGACCGACAACGAACGGACTCGTGGCCTGGGTCACTTGGCGGAGCGCATCGCACTCGCAAGGAAGCGGCCGCGATGTACAGGCTGGACGGCATGGATGCCGCCGGACTGCTCTGCCGGATGTGACCTTGGCCCAGGTCTACCTCGCACACGGGCGCTCGGCCGAGCCGCCACCGGTCGCGCGCCCTTTTTCATGCGCTGAAGATGTACGAATTCTGGAACGAGGAAACTTCTAACATGAGTGGAGGCCCTGGCGCAAGCCGGGATGTTCTTGTTCAAGGCATGGAACGCAGAGGCACCCGAGAGCGCGGAGGGGCGCGGAGGGGAAGGCGAATCCGCGCGCGCCGGAATTGGGGGGGGTGAGAGGAGATTTTGGATTGCGGATTTTGGAATGCGGAGTGGGGGAGGCGAGGCGGGAGGGTGGAGGCTGAGGATTGCGCGGTGCCGAGCGCTGAAGAAGCCCTCCCCTTGCCCCTCCCTCTGGGAGGGGTCGAAGAGAAAAGAGGCAAGCCCACCCCTTGCCCCTCCGGTCCAAAACGCCCACGACTTCGAGTACGCTGTGCCCACAGACCGCTGGGCTTCGGGCAACTCTCCCGAAACCGCTGCACGCCGGTACGGAGAGAGTTCCTATGGACAGCAGCACGATCGAGGTAGAGC
>Ga0163152_10006548_pt1 | contig 13106 bp, 6 predicted proteins | sample OliLakLV19MP8IB2_FD_148635 | JGI IMG/M metagenome (GOLD analysis project Ga0163152, IMG submission 148635) | Freshwater microbial mat bacterial communities from Lake Vanda, McMurdo Dry Valleys, Antarctica - Oligotrophic Lake LV.19.MP8.IB-2 | ecosystem: Environmental > Aquatic > Freshwater > Lake... | reverse complement strand
GAAGTAGATTTGAGTATGGTAATAGCCGAAGGCATTGTTTACTTGATTCACCACCTCGTTCACCAGTTCTTTTCGATCAAGAATTATGGAAAGACGGCGGCTGACTTCAGTGGATGTGGCCAGCGCCTTGGTACGGTCTGTCACTCGTTGTTCAAGCGTTGCGATGGAGTTGCGTAATTGGGCGGTCATTTGATTGAAAGCTTTAGCCAAAACCCCGGTTTCATCATCGGTATGGATGTCGGCAATTACATTCAGATTGCCGCTTGTCACGATCTGGGCGACATCGGTAATCTTTCGAATGGGTTGGGCAATCTGGCGGGCAGCAATCCATAGTAATACCAACGCTACTACGAGCGAAGCACCTCCAATGGCGGTTATGCGCCACATTTGCTTTGTTGCATCAGCCAGAATCACAGAAGTGGGAACAATTACGTTTACTGACCACGGAGCCGTGGTGTTACCAACATGGATGGGAACGAATACTTGTAATTCATCTGTTTGCTCAGTGCCATATCGAATTTTTTCCCCGCCGTTCTTGATCATCTGATAGTCTTCTGTGGAAAAATGTTGATAAAAATCCGTAGCGGGTTGTCCAATCAGTTCGGGGCGCCCAGTCACTCCTAAAAGCGTACCATTGTTGCTGAGGATGACAACCTTTCCGGCCCCACTAAAAATATCCACCTTGTCAGCAAGTTCCTGCAGGAAGGTGACAGGTGTATCCACACCCGTAATACCATAAAAAGTGTCATTAACGACAAAAGGCACCACCAGCGAGGTCATCCACACGTCTTTCCCTTGAACAGAGTAAATATAAGGGTCGATTAGGCATGGAACTTTTGTCGTCTTGGGACATTGGTACCAGTCGCTTATATCGTAATCCTGAAGCAACTCAACCTGGATTTTCCCGCCACCGCCCCTGGTCCAGTAAGGAAGGAAGCGTCCTTTGCCATCGCTGCCTTCTGTATTGGCATATTCAGCATCCATTCCGTCGAATGCGTTAGGCTCCCAAAGAACGTCCACACCAACGAATTGTGGATTGTCTTTTAGGACTTGTCTCAACATTGCATTAACCTGATCGCGGCTTAATTGGACTCCTTCAGTTTTCACTACTAATACAGATTGCGTGAATGTTTCTCCAACGCTAAGGGTTCTTTCGAGCACATTTTGGATTTCTGCTGCCTGAGCGTGAGCAACGTCCAGGGCTTTTCCCTCTGCGGTGCGGGTAGCCTCACTAAGTAATGCAAATGCCGCATACGCAATAATGAAGGCGGCTGAAAGAAAAAAGCCAATCCCTGCCCATAGAACGATCTTGGTCTGGATGGAGCGAAGACGCAGAAGACTTTGGAATGAGGATTTTGTGCGGGAATAATTAGATTCCGATGAATTGTTAGTAGTCATATTCAATTACCTCTCATTAGAGTTTCAGTTATTTCTGGCTTTTGCTGGTCAATTTGTTCGTTGGATATTTGGAAGAGTATGTTGAAACATGAGCCTTTTCCTACTTCACTTTCCACGCTGATTTGCCCGCTGTGCTGCTCAACAATGGCCTTGACGATTGCCAGTCCCAGCCCGTTGCCTTCCATTTCGCTGGCCTTGCCAGTGCGGACACGGTAGAAGCGATCGAAAACAAATGGCAGATCAGAAGCAGGAATGCCATACCCATTATCTCGTACGTCGATCAATATTTGGGTATCTGTTGTTTTTGCCTTCAATGTGATCGTGCCGTTGTCTGGAGTGTACTTAATGGCGTTGCCGATCAGATTGCGGAACAATTGGCGCAACTGTAGCGGGTCTCCATTTACAGGCGCGGGTGCGATAGGAGGTGTGAAATCCAATATTTGATCTTTCTCTCTTGCCTGCGGAGTAAATTCATCAGCCATTTCATCAAGCAATGTTTTCATGTCCACTGTTTTATGTTTTTGCAAGGCGTCCAAATCCATTTGTGCCAAAGACATCATGTTCTGTACGAGCTCGCTCATGGTTTTTGCCGCATTTTGAATGCGGGTTACAAATTCCCTTTGGTTTTCATTGAGCGGACCAGCTTGTTCCAAAAGAGTGCTAAATCCTGCAATACTCGTGATCGGGTTCTTAAGATCATGTGAGGCGGTGGCAATGAATTCATTCTTAACTTTATCGAGGTCTTTGAAACGCGTTACATCGTGCAAAATGACAACTTGCCCGCCATCTTCGATCTGGGTGATGAGTGTCGTAAATGTGCGTTGATCAGGCCAGAGTATCTCACCAGATTTTGTCGCATGGGAGGAACGTGTTTCCTCCAGCATGTCGATAAGTACGTCATATCCGTGCCCGGGCGGCAAAGTCTGTTTGAGTTTTGCCTTGAAATCCGTGAATAGTTTTTCGCCGGCAGGGTTAAGCAAACTTAGCTTTGCGTGTGCATCAAACACTAAAATCGCCTCCGCTGCATGTTGGAGCACTGCGGCGAGTCTCTTTTGTTCCTGCGCCATATTCGAATACAAACGGGCATTTTCGATGGCAATTGCCGCCTGACTTGCGATGGCTTGCAGGAGTAACAGGTGATCCAGATTGAAATAATTTTCCTGCTCGTGGGTCAGGATCAGTAAACCCAGCAGGTCTTTGCGGCCATGTAAAGGCGCGATCACTGCCGACTGGATGGCTGTATTCTCCAGGCTTGTTTGCCAGAGTGGGTCCTTGCGCGTATCGCCAATGACCACGCCTTGATGCGATTCGTTGATGTGTTTCAGCAAACTTTCAGGAATGACCATTTCAGCGTTTGAAGATTCAGCGGATGGCGAAACCTGGTAATTTTGTTGCGGACCATTTTCTGAACTCAGGACGATCATGTTGCCCTGAATGGCTCCAAGTGTTTCCACGGTGCGCTTGAGTAGTATGTTGGCAAGGTCTTTAATATCTGTGCGCGCGCTTAGCTCTTTGCCGATCTCGGGTAAAAGGTTCAACTCGCGGTTGCGGCGGCGGATGATATCCTCCGCATCTTTCACGCGTAATTTTGTGCGAATACGCGCCATCAACTCATGGCGGTCGAAAGGTTTGGTTATATAATCGTCTGCGCCCAGGTTCAAGCCGGATTGCACATCCGAGGGGTCGAGACGGGCGGCGGTCAGAATAATTACCGGGATGTGTGAAACCGCTGGGTCGGCACGGATTTCTTCCAGCACGGTAAAGCCGTCTTTATGCGGCATGTTCACATCCAAAAGTACAAGATCGGGCAGTTCGTCACGCACCATGTCCAGCGTTTCCAACCCATCGCGCGCCGCCATATGCTCATACCCTTCATATTCCAGATAACGTGTTAATAGGACGATATTGTCGGGTCTGTCATCTGCCACCAGGATCTTGAATTTTTTCTTTCCAGCCGTTATATTTTTCGCAGGGTGGGTCGAGTGTTTCATTTCCTCTATGGCATTCGCAGCGATCTGACAAATGCGCTCCGGGCGCACAGGCTTGACGATCACTTCATTCACTTTCAAACGCTGCGCTGTAACTTTCAGCCCGGGCACATCATAAGCAGTGACAAGATAAGTATACGAAGGCCGCCCCGCAGGGTGCTTTTGCATCTTTTCGATCAATTCCAGCCCGGTCATTTCGGGCATGATCATATCGGTAAATAAAATATCGACACCGCTGGTTTTTACTTTTTCAAGGGCGTCATTCCCGCCCGATGCTGAAATCACATCCACGCCTGCTCCAAGTTGGGAAAGCGCGCGTGCCAGCGTAGCCGCAGTGTTGGGATGGTCGTCAACGACAAGGATGCGTACAGGATTTGCAGCGGAGGTAAATTCTTGTGATGTCATTGCCACCATTTTCACAGAGAACCATCTTTGGAACGATGGGCATAAGACTAGGAAAGTTGGTAAAAGTTGGGAAACTGCCAAAATGACGGAACCCGCTTCACGGTCCAGCCGGAAGCGGGTTCCTATCCAATAAGCAGTCCTAAAAAGACGGAGCGCGGACTTCAGTCCGCAATGCAAAGGCAGACTTTAGTCTGCAATCCATTTTCGGGTAAGCTCTTAATCAGCCACAAGACGGTAGCCCGTCCCGCGCACGTTGATCAAATAAGAGGGGTTGCGCGCATCCTGTTCGATGGCTTGCCGCAATTGATGGATGTGCCATTTGGTGAGTTCCTGCGCCTCACGCACATCTGCCTGATAGCCCTGTGCTTCCGCGACAAGCGTTTGGTAACTCACAATATTTGGAGAATGACGCGCCAGCACAAGTAGATAATCAAACGAAGTAGGGGGGATGTTGATGGTTTGCTCATTGAAGAGCAAATGGCGCTTGTGCAGGTCCAGCACGAGCGCGCCGCGCTTTAGAAAGCGATCTGCTCCCAAACTGACTGCTTGTAAAGGGCCTGTTTGCCCGCTTGACAGGCCCTTAAGTTCCAGTTGCAGAGCTTCGATCTGTAAGGCAATTTCGCGCTTGCGATTTTCTTTTTGTTGATTCGCGAGGATGCTTTGGGCGCGTTCGATCAGGGCTTGTGGTTTGAGAGGTTTCAATAAATAATCGGTGGCGCCATTCCGCAGCGCTTCCACAGCTGAATTCAGATCAGGTTGTGCTGTGAATAAAACAACCGGTAAGTTTGGGTGGCTTGCATGGATGAGCTTGAGCACATCCAACCCTGCCATACCGGGCATGCGCAGATCCATAAAGACCAGATCGAAATTTGTGGTCTGTATAAATGAAAGCCCTTGTTCCCCATTTTCTGCAGTGGTAACCTCAAAGCCTGCCTGTTGCAGGATGCGCGCCAGGGTTTGGCGCAGTGCCGCTTCATCATCCATGATGAGAATATGGCCGCTACTGTTCATTCTATCTCCCTGTTTTTGGTTGGGAGCCAAACTTTGAAAATTGAGCCGCGGGACTCATTGTTTTCTGCGGTGATTAGGCCGCGGTGTTTGATAACAATATCGTACGAGATGGTGAGGCCGAGACCCGTGCCTTGCTGTTTATTTGTAACAAAGGCTTCAAAGATATTCGGCAATATGGAAGGCGAAATGCCCGAGCCGGTATCTGAAACCGTGAAGAGGATCTCGTTTGTATCCTCCAATAGCATTGTGTTCACAGTTAAGTTTCCGCCGCTGGGCATGGCTTCAATGGCATTCATCAATAGATTGAGTGCCACCTGTCGTATCTGATCTGATAACGCTGGAATGGACGGCAATTCAGGGTCGGGATGAAATTCGAAGGCAATCTGACTATGCCGGAGATGGGGGGAGATCAGCGCGTATACGTCTTCGATGATCTCATTTATTTGCGTGGGGCGGAAGTCTTCAGTTTGTATGGGTCGATAAGTAGCCCGCAGTTGTTCGATCATATTTGCCATACGCTCTGATTCTGCCAATACGATGTTTAGATCCTGTTTTCCTTGTGTGGAAATATCTTTTTCCTCTTTCAACAAGAAAAGTGCGTTTTGTATGGCTTGAAGCGGATTGTTCAATTCGTGAGACACAGATGCAAGTAATCTTCCCATGACCGCGAGGCGTTCGTTTTGCACCAGTTGAGTGCGGATGGCTTTTTCCTGCTCGAGGGAGATTTGCAGTTCTTCATACAGGTTTGCTTTTTGAAGGGCAACAGCAAGTTGATCTGCCACTGCACTGACCAGTTGAATATCACGTTGTGTGAGATAGCCCGGTGGAACTTGTTGAATATCCAGTATGCCCAGCACACGTCTGCCTATTTTTACCGGGACAGCCAATTCCGATTTTGTGTCTGGTAAGAGCGGGTTTCGAACAAAAAAATGTACCTTGTCCACATCGTTGGTAAAGAAAGGCTCAGCGGTTTCGGCCGCATAACCAACAATGCCATCCCCAGGGCGCAGGCTGTGCCCGGTTGCCTTTAATTTCCTGCCTATCTCGCCGCTTCCCTCCCGCAAAACAAGTTCGCCATCTTCAGGTTCCAGAACATAGATTTGAACATGATAATAACCAAAATTCTTTTGCAGCAAGTTTACTGCGTCTTTGAGTAACTCCTGAGGGTCAAGAGATGCAACCAGACCTTGAGTGATCCGATATAACGCATTCGATTCTTTTAATGCCTGTTGGATGCTTTCCAGCAAGTGCGCATTTTCAATGGCAATCGCAGCTTGCGTTCCGAGTGCGCTTAGCAGGCGACTCTCCGCTTCCGTGAATGCGCTGACCAAAGTGCTTTGTACGCTGATTGTGCCAAGTTTTTGTTCGCCGCTTTGCACCGGAGCAACCATCAGGGAGCGATATTTGGGAGCCTCGCTATAGGTGACATAACGCGCGTCCTTTTTGACATCCGCAAGGTTGATTGTTTTTCCACTGACAAGCACCTGTCCTGCCACCCCTTCATTGAGATGTATTCTTATTGATTTCCAATTTGTATTACTGTTTTCATAACCGCTAACTGCATGCGCTTCGAGGAGTTGTTTTTCATTGTCCAAAAGATGAATTACGGCCTGCTCTGCCCCGGGGATCAACTCCTTGGCAGAGGTGACTATCAATTGCAAAACGGTCTGCAAGCCGATTCGTTCGGTTTCGCTTAAAGCCTGTGAGATGCGCGCCAGAGTCTCCACTTCCTGTAATCGTTTTTTTAATTCAAATCCCTGCTGCACATTCCATATGGCAAGAGCGATCTGATTGCTGGCTTGTTTTACGTGTTCCAGTTTTTCGGCTGTGAATTGATTGGATTTATTGAACCCTGCAATAGCGGCGCCAAGTTTATATTTCCCATAGATCAAAGGGATACTGATAAAAGATGCCTCTGAGAATCTCTGGATAATTTGCGGGCTTGATAAAAGTGTGTTCCTCGAATTTTCCACGACAAGAATTTGCTCCGCCTCCAGCGCCGATAAAGTCAGATTCTTCTCGCCTGTCGGATAGTTCATCGTTAGAAATGGATGCCCTGCCTTGGCGTTTGTCGCCACAGGGAAAACCTGCTTTTTTTCTGGATCCCAACGCGTAATATAGCAGCTGTCAGCTTCGAGCAGGGTGGTTAGGTCAGTGGCAAGGATTTGCATCATAAGGTCAAAATCCTGGGCGGCAATAATGGAATGGGTCATATTATTGAGCTGTGAGAGGAAACGCGTACTTTGCAGGAGCTTGGATTCCATACCGATACGGCTGTTATTCATTTGCCGGAATCTGCCAATACTTAGCCCAGCCATCAGAATCAAGAAATGCCCTGAAAGGAAAAAAGTTTCCATTTCATGGTTCAACAGATATTCTTGAATGTTTTTTACCTGAAATATTCTTATGAGAATAATATCAAGGAAGATGGCAATCATGCCGAAAATCAAACCGCCCCGTATTCCATAAAACCAGCCTGCCGCAATCACAGGGATAATCACAAAAATCGGCGACTTATGAATCGGGAAGCTGGCGATGTACAGTATTGTCAGGCCGGCGACAATCCATGCAGAGAAGCGATCAACTGCTGCTGTCGTTTGACCTGGGCCGAACGCGGGGACATTGCCGTTGGACATGACTGTATTCTATCGTATCGCGTTTATTTAAAGGTTTCACTTTCAGGATAATATTATCAAGAAAAAACGTTGCGTCGCTGCGAAGTTTGCAACGACGCAACGTTTTCCTGTATTTTGAATGGGAATTATTTCGCGTATTCGGTGGAGCGCGTCTCGCGGATGACCGTCACGCGGATCTGGCCGGGGTATTGCATGGTCTCTTCGATCTTCTTGGCAATATCACGTGCCAGCCTTGCAGACGATAGATCGTCAATTTGATCTGGTTTGACGAGGATACGCACCTCACGTCCCGCTTGAATGGCGAAGGCTTGCTGTACACCTTCAAAGGACATGGACATTTCCTCAAGTGAACGGATACGTTTGATATAGGCTTCCAGGTCTTCGCGGCGGGCGCCGGGGCGCGCGCCTGAGATTGCGTCTGCGGCTTCAGCGATGACTGCTTCGACTGTATCCTGATCTATCTCATGGTGATGAGCTGCAATGGCGTTCACAACAATCGGATTTACGCCGTAACGTTTGCAGTATTCCGCGCCGAGGCCCGCGTGTGTGCCATCCTGGTTGTGATCCATGGCTTTGCCAATATCGTGCAGAAAGCCGCCTTGTTTGGAGAGTTCTATATTTGCGCCAAGTTCTGCGGCCAATATGCCTGCCAATTTGGAGACCTCCACCGCGTGCGCGAGTTGATTCTGACCATAGGATGTGCGGAATTTCAACCGTCCCATCATGCGTAATACTTCGGTGTGCAAACCTGTGACGTTGGCTTCATAAGCGGCCTGCTCACCTGCTTCGTTGATGATCTTCTCAACGGCCTTGGTTTCATCTTCAATAATTTTTTCAATGTGCGCGGGATGAATGCGTCCATCCAAAACCAGTTTTGCCAATGAGCGGCGTCCAATTTCACGGCGGACAGAGTCGAAGCAGGAGACGGTTACTGAATCAGGAGTGTCGTCCACGATCACATCCACACCCGCGGCTTGCTCGAAGGCTTTGATGTTGCGTCCATTGCGGCCAACGATACGGCCCTTCATTTCTTCGCTCGGAAGAGTAACAACCGCACGGGTAACTTCAGCCACATGTTCAGAAGCCACGCGCTGGATCGCATCTGCGATCAATTTGCGGGCGCGTTTTTCGCCTTCTTCACGCGCTTCGGCTTCGATCTGGCGGATGATGCGCGCCATATCGCCGCGCGCTTCCTTTTCAACAGCCGCGAAAAGATCTTTGCGGGCGTCATCCTGTGTCATTTGCGCAACGAATTCAAGCTTCTTCATTTGATCTTCGTACAGTTTATCTATATCGTTGGCGCGTTTGTCAACCTGTGATTGACGTTTGTTCAGCGTTTGTTCGCGTTGTTCAATTTTTTCAAAACGGCTGTCGAGTTCCCCCCGCCGTTTTTCAAGGCGATCCGTTTCCTTATTCAGTTCAATTCGGCGTTCTTTCATTTCTGCTTCGGCAGCCTGCACGATCTTGGTGGCGTTTTCACGTGAGCCGCTTTCGATCAAACGAGCCTGCGAATTTGCCGCTTTCAAAATATCGTCGGCTTTTTCCTGTTTTGCCCTTGCGGCGCGGTCAGCTTGATACCGATGGAAAAAATACCCGGCTGCAACGCCTACAACGAGCGCCAGTGCATCTATCAATAGAGTGAACGGATTCATGATATATCCTCATCTTCAAAATTTTCGTGTAAACGGTCAGCGTCTGCGTGTGCCTCACTCCACATTCTGGTAACAGTGGGAGCAATGACGGAGTAGGGAAAACCCCGCCGCGCGAGGAACTCAGATAGCTTTTTGCGGAAATCGTTCCACTCCAGATCTTTGAGCCTGCCCAGCCTTTTTTGGGCCGCTTCATAAGCCAGGGCATCTTCGTCCACCCCCGCTAGCGCGGAGTGTACTGTTTCGTCATCGAGTCCCTTTTGGCGAAGTTCCATTGCCATGGCCCGACGGCTGCGTGGGCGAAACGTATTGCGGTTTTCAACCCATGTTTGAGCAAATTCATTATCGTTGGCAAGCCCGGCTTTGCGAAGTCTTTCGAGGGTTTCCTCAATTACTTCCTCGGGTATTTCGTGTTTAAGCAGGTTTTGCCGTATTTCTTTTTCAGAACGGACGCGGTAGCTCAGGAAGAGCATGGCTTGTTGATAAGCCCATTCACGCGAGTCTTCAGCCAGTAATTTGGCGATCTTTTCATCGCTGAGTTCGTCGCCGTTTTTTAACCATGCGGCAGTGATACGCGCCACTCCAAAAGCGAATTCTCCATCAAGGTAAATGTTTACCCGATTGGGGTTCTTCTTTTGGACTTGCAGGGCAGTTATTTTTTTCATAAAAAAACAGCCAAGGCTTCCGACGGGTCGGCCTTGGCTGGGAAAATGTCTGGGTTGGCTGAGCAGGCTCCACCATCCGCATGAGGCGGGTGGAGATAGGTCAACGCGCGTAACAACTTACGTCACGTTCGGCACAGGTTGCAGGGGTGAAGCCAGTCTTCGTTTCAAATCGTATCCTATAAAAGACTTCACAAATTAACTCCCAATTATTGGAGGGAGGTGATGCGCCAAATTCCAGTCAGGTTTCGAGCAAGGCCGCGAGCGGCGGAGGTTTCAAGTTCAAACCTTTTCAGGTTTCCTTACCGTTTGCTGCAGAATTTACACTTTTTTCGTGAAAAATAATTAAAAAGTAGAATTTCGGTTCAGCTGTGCATGTGAGCCATGCGTACGGTACTCTGTAATTATACATGAAAATTTAGATTTGTTAACATAACTATTTCGTGGCAGGGGGGTAATAGCATTCATGCAAATCGTGACAAATGGGACTATGTGAATTTTTAATGTTGTGCAATAATTCGAGTAATTCGTATATTTCACTGGAGGCAGCATGGCTAAGATTACACGTGAAGACGCTCTTGAATATCATCGCTTGAAAGGGAAGCCTGGCAAAATTGCAGTTGTGCCGACCAAGCCCATGGACACACAACGTGACCTGAGTTTGGCCTATTCGCCTGGTGTGGCGGAACCTGTTTTGGAGATCGAGAAAAACCCTGAGGATGCCTACGAATATACTTCGAAGGGCAACCTGGTGGCGGTGATCTCCAACGGTACGGCAATTCTTGGTTTGGGTGATCGCGGCGCTTTGGCAAGCAAACCAGTTATGGAAGGTAAAGGGGTTCTGTTTAAGAAATTCGCTGATATTGATGTTTTTGACATCGAGTTGAATTCGCATGACCCTGACGAAATTATCAAGGTTGTGGCAGCGATCTCTCCGACTTTTGGCGGGATCAATCTCGAAGACATTAAAGCCCCTGAATGTTTCTACATCGAAGAGACATTGAAGGGAATGTTGGATATTCCCGTATTCCACGATGACCAGCACGGCACGGCGATCATTTCCTCAGCCGGGCTGGCAAATGCTTTGGAAATTGTCGGTAAGAAACATGAAGATATTCGATTGGTTATCTCGGGCGCAGGCGCTTCGGCCATCTCTTGTGCGGAATTGGCGATCAAGTGGGGTGTGAAGCGCGAGAATATCATGCTGTGTGACAGCAAAGGTGTTGTTTACAAAGGCCGCACCGAAGGCATGAATAAATACAAGGAGCGCTTCCTTGTAGACACCAATGCGCGTACTCTGACAGATGCCTTACGCGATGCGGATGTGTTCTATGGCCTGTCGGTTGCGAATGTGATGACACCGGAAATGGTCAAGCTGATGGCCAAGGACCCGATCATTTTTGCCATGGCGAATCCTGACCCGGAGATCAAGCCCGAGCTTGCGAGAGAAGCGCGCAAAGATGTCATCATCGCCACGGGACGCTCCGATTATGTAAATCAAGTAAATAATGTATTGGGCTTCCCGTTCATCTTCCGCGGTGCGTTGGATGTACGTGCGAGACAAATCAATGAAGAGATGAAATTTGCGGCATCCAAAGCGCTGGCCGCGCTTGCAAAAGAGGATGTGCCTGATTCTGTCATCCGCGCTTATGGCGGTGAGAGCATCAAATTTGGACGCGAGTACATCATCCCCAAGCCGCTTGATCCGCGTGTGCTGTTGTGGGAAGCGCCCGCCGTCGCTGAAATGGCAATGAAGACAGGCATGGCTCGTAAAACAATTGACATCGATGAATACCGTGAACAGCTTGCATATCGCCAGGGCAAGGGTGAACGGATTCGCTACTTCTTCCAAAACAAGGCGCGTTCCTCGGGCGGAAAGAAGCGCGTGGCATTTGCCGAAGGTGAGGAACAGAAGATCATCCGCGCCGCATACCAAATTCAGGAGGAAGGCATTGCCACTCCTGTACTGATCGGGCAGGCGAGTATCATTGAAGAGCATCTTAAGACTCTCGGACTGGACTATAAACCCGAGATCGTCGACCCCAACAAGTTTGACAAGTTGGATGCTTATGCCAAAGCCTTCTATGAAATACGTCAACGCAAAGGCGTGATGGCAAGTGACGCCCACATTAAAGTGCGTGATGCAAATATTTTCGGTTCATTGATGGTGAAGATGGGTGATGCGGATGCGTTTATCTCGGGTCTGACTTATGATTACCCCGAGGTGATTCGGCCCGCTTTGCAAATCCACCATACGGCTCCCGGCGCGGCGCGCGCAGCGGGTGTTTACATTATGATCGTGGAAGACAAAGTTTTCCTCTTCACAGATGCCACTGTCAACATTGACCCAACTGCTGAAGACCTGTCAGAGATCGCCTGCCTCGCGGCTGATTATGCGGTAAAACTTGAAATTGACCCGCATGTGGCCTTCCTCTCGTTCTCGAACTTTGGTTCCACGCCGCATCCGCTTTCGGACAAAGTCCGCAAGGCCGTAGAGTTGACCAAAGCGCGTCGTCCAGACTTACGTGTGGATGGCGAAATGCAAGCCGATACAGCCGTGGTGCCAGAGATCAGCGAGGAACGTTATCCGTTCAGTGCGGTGAAGGATGCGAATGTGCTGGTGTTCCCGTCGCTTGAGTCTGCGAATATTGCATACAAATTGCTTTCAAGATTGGGCAACGCCAAAGCCATAGGCCCGATTTTGCTGGGCATGGGCGCGCCCGTGCATGTCTTACAAACCGGTGACGATGTAAATGCCATTGTTCAGATCGCCTCCGTTGCGGTGATGGATGTAATGGGACGCGAAGAGAAAGCTGTGGAGAAAAAAGGGAAGAAAAAGTAAACGCAATAAGTGATCGTAACAACTCGCCTCGAAAGAATATTTCGGGGCGAGTTTTGTTATACTCGTGTTTATTTTGAAAACAGGAAAATACATGAATAACCTCGAATCCATTGCGCGCAAAATAACAACCATTCTCTTCGCACAGCAATCCCTGGCCTCCGCGGGATTCATAGCCGCGGCTACGCTTAATTCCATTGTAGGCAAGGAACTCAGTCAACATGCAAATTGGGCAGGCGTGCCTACCGCTGTTTATTTATTGGCAGGCGCATTCTCCGCCTTTGTCTGGGGTTATATGTTCGATGCCATTGGCCGGCGCGGAGGATTGGTGACGGGCTTGTGTATCGGCGTCGCTGGCTCAGGCATTGCGTTTTATGCAATTGCGATCCATTCGTTTGGGATTTTTCTTGCAGGGATGATCTTCATGGGCATTGCAAATGCGGCGGTACAGCTTGGCCGTTTTGCAGCCGCAGAAGTGAATCGTCCCGAACATCGTGGACGCGCCATATCCAATGTAG
>Ga0163152_10006547_pt1 | contig 13107 bp, 4 predicted proteins | sample OliLakLV19MP8IB2_FD_148635 | JGI IMG/M metagenome (GOLD analysis project Ga0163152, IMG submission 148635) | Freshwater microbial mat bacterial communities from Lake Vanda, McMurdo Dry Valleys, Antarctica - Oligotrophic Lake LV.19.MP8.IB-2 | ecosystem: Environmental > Aquatic > Freshwater > Lake... | reverse complement strand
GCCGGGACCGTCGTGCTCGATTGCTGGTAGGTGCTGGTCGTCAGCAACAAGCGATGCAGGTTTTTGATCGACCAGCCCGCATCGAGGAAACGCCTCGTCAGATAATCGAGCAATTCGGGATGCGTCGGCCGCTCGCCTTGAGCTCCGAAGTCGTTGGAAGTGGCGACAAGTCCTCGACCGAAGTGGTGCTGCCAAACACGATTAACGATCACTCGTGGAGTGAGTGGGTTTTCCGGGGCGCTGAGCCACTCGGCCAGCTCGCGGCGACCGCTCCCCTGAGTGATGGCGGGGCGCTCCCCGCACAACACGCCGACGTAACCCCTGGGCGCTTCGGGGCCAAGTGAGTAGGGACTTCCCCGTTGCTGCACGTGCAGGTTCTGTGGGGTAGCTTCGGTCGTTACCATGGCATACGTAGCCGCTGGACAGGATCGCTCGAGCTCCGCCAACTCGCTGCGCAGACGATCAAGCTCGGCGCGGTCGCTGGCCGAAAGGTGAGTCGCCGCATCGGACTCGGCCAAGGGAGAATCCTCAGCCAAAGCCCAAGCCAGGAGCTCCCGGCGATCTTCGTCGTCTTGCCATCCCGAGTTCTGCTCCCAGGTTTCGAGTATCTCGAGAACCGCGTTCTGGTAGCCCTGGGCGAGGACCTCGGCGGTCGTGGCGCGTGGATCGCTCAGCAAATCGAGCACGATCCCATTGACGCCACGGTCGGTCGGGTCGTTTAGCTCGACGTGTGTGGCGGGATCGACTTCGATCAGCATGAAGTTGTCAGCCAGGAGACGTCCTCCAGGCTCGGTCGACTCGTCAACGAGCTCGATGCACACGTCGCGTCCGAGAAACGGTGGCGCCAGCGGCAAAACGCGGAATTCAAATCTGTCGCTGCCGGTTCCGGCAGTACGAAAGCTATCCGACTGCGACAGCATTTGGCTGTGCACGACAACGTTCACGTAAGTTTTTTGGGGGTCGGTTCCCCCGGCAACGTAGAAACCCAGAATCAAGTACGGCTTGTCGATGTGAAATCGTGGACTCAGGAGTCGCCCCGTGAGCGCGTCTCCCGCCTGAGCGCTGCTGGCGAAGCCGCGCCCTCGATAACCGCTAGGAGCTAGCGCACCCCCTTGACTCGGCGCGTTACCAAACGCCGGGCCGGCGGGGCGCCAGCCCGCGAAGTCGGCGCCCTCGAAATCGGCCAGCCGCCGCCGATGCGAGGCCTCTTGATCCATGATGCGGCGGCCAATGAGCATTTGCTCGGCGAGGCCTTGGCGTCGGTAGTTGAACACGTCTGGACTGCTGCGCGCCAGCTTAACCCAACCACGAAAGAGTCTGTCGCTACGCTCGAGAGCCGGCGCCAAGCGTTCGATCCAGCGCGAGAGTCGCTCGGGGTCGAGCTTATGGATCTGGGCGATCGCCGCCACATCCGACTGCGCCGGTTGAGGATCGCGCGCTAGCGCCTCGCGCACGGCCAGCAAGTACGCGGACATCTGTTGGGTCGCCTGCCGACGTTCCGCAATCAGGCTCTCCTGCTGGCGGGCTCGCTCGAGCAGTTCGTCGATGCGCGTTTGACAGGCGAGCATCTGCTTCCGGTAATTCAGGATTTCGGCTTGCTTTGCGGGAGAATCGATCCAGCCATTTTCGACCGTCGAGCTGTTGAGGACCCCGGCCAAGGCGTAGTAATCCACGGTACTTATCGGATCGAACTTATGGTCATGGCACCTGGCGCACGCCACGGTCAACCCTAGAAAGCTCTTACTGAACACGTCGATTTGGCTTTCGCGTTCCTCGGCCAGCGCGACCGGCCAATCGACGGCAAGATCGAGAATTTCCTGGAACCAGAAAGAAGCCGTCGCGAGCGGCGAGGCAAGCTGCGCTCCACTCGCGCTCAGCCGCGGTTCGCTCATGAGGTCGCCGGCTACATGTTCACGCACGAACTGGTCATAGGGCACGTCCTGATTGAAGGCCTCGGTGACGTAGTCACGATAGCGAAAGGCGTTCGGCTTGGCCCGGTTTTCCTCGAAGCCGTTCGTATCCGCGTAACGCATGAGATCGAGCCAGTGCCGGCCCCAACGCTCCCCGTAGTGCGGGCTGGCCAGGAGGCGATCGACAAGGCGTGCTACGGCATCGGGCGATTCGTCCGCGACGAAGGCTTCGATTTCCTCGATGCTGGGTGGCAGGCCGATCAGATCAAAATACAGCCGCCGGACCAGCGCGTGCTTGTCAGCCGAAGGCGAGGGAGCCAAACCTGACTGCTCAAGCCGCGCCAAGATAAAGCGGTCGAGCTCCGACTTGCACCAGGCTTCGTTTTGCACAGCGGGCGGTTGCGGATCGGCGAGCGGCTGAAGGGACCAATGATCCTTTGTCGCGACCATCGGCCCAGCCGCTGCTAACTCATTGCTGGCGGGCCAAACGGCCCCTTGTTTAATCCAGGTGCTCAAATCTGCGATTTGGGCTTCGGTGAGCCGGCCGTCGGGGGGCATCTGCAAGTCGTCGCCGGCGGTATGACGAACCGCCGACAGCAGCAGGCTTTCGTCGGGTTTGCCGGGCACGATGGCTGGCCCACGATCGCCCCCCGCGAGCAGCAGTTCGCGGCTGCGCAGCTCGAGCCCGCTCTTGCTGTCGGCTCCCTGCAAGTGGCAGCGACCGCACGACTGGATGAGCAGCGGGCGAATGCGCTTTTCGAAGTGTTCGCGCTGGGCGGCCGTGGGCGGCGGTGTCGAATCGGTCGCCGTGGGCGTTTGCCCGGCCCCCGGCAAGGGCATCAGCACCAAGTTACCCAGCAAGAATGCCGCGATGGACCAACTGACGTGTCGGTGAGTCGTGACGCGTTGGCCGCCAAGGTGCCAAATCGCCGCACGATTGAGCAGTCCGCTTTGCATCCGAGCCTCGCCTGACGCGGCCGCTTGACCGCTAACCAACTGGAGTCGACGGGATTGAAACCGCCCAGCAAGGAAAGGAAGATGCATATTCGACTTCGCTGTTGCCGCTACCCGCATCCAGATCCGAGTCTACACCATGCCTACAAGGGGTTCAATTCGCCAGATGTCGAGGCGGCGGCCCAGTCGTGCGCGCGTATGAAATTCCAAACAGGAGAACCCAACCGGCGCGGGATCGTAGCCGCCCATGCCTCGCTGGCCGAGTTGCTCGCATTGGCCGCGTGCGTCGTAGGCTGGACCACCTGGATGTGGCTGACGGCCGGGCACGCCGGCTGGCGGCTGTGGGCCGCCAATGCGTCGCTCGTGACCATCTTCAGCGTCTGGGGCCGAGTGCTGCTGGTGGCGTTGGGCATCGACCGCTTGGTTCCGAGGGGCTTCTTGCTGTCGCTGTTGACCGGCGCCTTGGCTGTGACTTTTTGCATAGCGGCCGCGCGGTTGCTCACGCCGATCGGGTTGCTCGCCTGGTATGGCGCGGCCTGGGGAGTGGGTGGCTTGCTGTATCTGCTGCTCGCCCGGCGGATCGGGGCTTGGCAACCGCTGCCACGCGGCAGGTGGCGCGAACTGGGCGCGACCGTGCTGGCGCTGGCCGCCGTGACACTTTGGATTCAGCACGTCTCACCGCTCGTGATCGTGACGGGCAACGAGAGCAACTACCGCCCCTTCATCGAGTACTTCTTTCACACGACGCACGCCACGCCGCTGTTGATCGACGGTACGCCGGTCTCGCAGGGTATGTTTCAGTTCGCGGGCGTGCCGCTGCCGTACTATCACTATGCCAGTTATGCAGTGCCGGCCCTGGTGGCTTGGATCGCGGGTTGCCCGGTTTACGACGCCATGGTGGGGAGCTGGTATCCGGTCGGCTACTTCTTGCTGGGCGCCGCGGCGTGGTCGCTGGGGAACGTGTTGTTCGGCCCGCGTGCCGCGCGGTGGTGCCTGGTTGCCGTGTTGCTTGTACCCGATCCGTCGTACTGGTGCGCGCCGTTGAAGCTCTTTTCGCTCGATGCTTTTGCCGAGGCCTCGCCCGCGCTGTCCTATGCTTCGGCTTGCGCGGCACTATCGGTGATCTTGATGACGCTAGCCGCGCGCACGCGGCGGATCGATCTGGTCGCCGCCGCGGTGGTCGTCGCGGGCATGACAGTATTTTTCAAAGCCAATGTCGTGGTCGCGGCACTGCCACTCGCGGGCCTGTATTTTTTGGCGAATTGGAGCCGTTTCGAAAATCGCGCCCGCTGGTCGGCGCTGATTGCGCTGATTGTGCTCGGTTTATTGGGCGTGGCAGCCGGCACGCGACTGCGGTCGGCGCCCACGATCGGGCTCGATCCCGACGTAGGAAAGCAATACGCCAACTACGTTCTCGATGAAGTGATACCGCCCAAGTCAGCACTGCAGAATCTCCGCCCGTGGGTACAATCGGCAAATCGGTGGATCGCAGTGCCGGGGCGATTGGCGCTCATTGCGGTGGTGACGTTTCAACTTGGCCTGGTAGCGCTAGTGGCGGCGCTGGTCGCCTGCGCCTGGTGCTGGCCGGGCGCACGGGCGCATCGCCGACTGCTGATCGCGGCTCTGGCCATCTACCTGGGCAGTGCTGTTTTCCTGCCGCCCAACGCGAACGGGGACCCTTACGAGCTCCAGCATCGGGCATTTTATTGGATCTACTTTCTGGGTGCCGTGTGGGTTGCTGGCGTGGCCGTGCGACTGTATCGCGGAGTCGGTCGCCGCACGTTGCCCGGCTACGTCGTGGCGTGCATCTTGCTGTGCGTTCCGCTGGTGCTAGGCCGCGAATCTCGCGTGGCACCGGAGAAACCCGTGCCCACGAGTTTGGTACGTGCCGCGCAGTACGTGCTGACGCACGGACCCTCGACCGATATCGTGCAAGATGCCGAGAACGACCCGCATCTGATCATCGCCGCGCTCAGCCAGCGGCGGTCGTACATTTGTATTTCGCTTGAGGATACTTTTCCTGGCAGCGGCGCGCTGCGCGCGATCCATACGGGTCGGGCCGCGGAATGCCAGGCGCTGTTGCAAGCCAAGACTCGGGAAGAACTCGCCAGCTTCGCGCAACGCACGGGCGTGCGCTGGTTCGTGCTGCAACCCGACAGCCAGGTTGCATGGCCGAGTGACATCGTCGGCGCGCCCGCTTTTCAAGATCGTGGTTTCAGGGTCTTCGATCTGTCGGCGGTCGCCGGCGGGGGTGCACCATGAGTGGCACAGTCACCTCATTTGTGCAGCCCGAGCGCACTAGCGAAGTGTCGCGAGACATTTCATCGATCGATTCCGGTACAGCGCGGATGTGGCGCGGCGAGCCGTGGCTCGTCGCGGCGAGCCTCTTAGTAATGCTTGTTGTCGCGCACTCATGGTGCCTGACGCAGCCGCCGTACGTCGAGCAAGCGGTTGGCCTCTGGACCGAAGCCAGCTACCTGATCGACAATGGTTTCGACTACGAGAAGCTGTTCTTCGACGAATTGCACGTCGAGGTCGGCGGTCCGCGCACGTACGCTTGCAGCCTGTTGCCGACACTGCTGGCCGGGCTGATGCTGGCCACAGGGTCGATGGCAGCGACGATTTGGATTTCGCACCTGGTGAGCCTGGCCTGCGCGGCGGCCGTCGGCGGGTTCCTTTACTCCGGGTTGCGACCGCGCGTGGGGCGACTGCGCAGCTGGTTGTTGTTGGCGGCCGTAGGCACGCTGCCACTAATGGCCGCGCAGTTGGAGATGGTTGGCCTCGACATGCCGATGGCGGCAGCGAGCATTCCATTTTTTGTTCTCGTCGATCGCCGTCGCTGGGCGTGGGCCGCGATCTCCACCTGGCTCGCGTTCGCCATGAAGCCGTCCGCATTCTTGTTGCCCTTTGCGCTCTCGATGTATCTCGTCGCGCTGTTCGTGAGCGGGTGGCTGGCGCGGCGCAAACCGCTCGACTTCAAGTTGCTCTGGGGTGCCCTGGCCGGCGCGCTTTGTTTTGCCGGTCAGTTTGCCGTGATGTGGGCCGCCGACAACCTCAATGGCCGTGTCCGCTTGCTGGCGGATTTGCCGCTCTGGTTGCGATCGAGTCCTGAAGTGCTCGTGCTGCTGCTAGCGGGAGTGGCCGCGACGCTGTGGCTGCTGTTTCGACGCCCTGCCTGCGGGGCCAGCGACACACAAGCCGCCGGGCTGATCGAGCGACTACATAGCTGGCTGGCCGCGGAGCCGCTGTTTGCCGTGGCCTGGCTCGTCGTCGGCGGCACGGTGGCGGCATCGGCGGCCACGTACTACGAATCTCGTCACCTGCTGCTGGTGGCGCCCTTGTTGGCGTTGATCGTCGGCCGCGTGCTGGCCGAAGCCCCCGGCTACACGTGGCAAGTGCTCGTATTGCTGGTCATCGTGACGCTGCAGGTCGGCAACCGCTATGGCGAATACTATCCGCAACTCTCGCTGAACGACGCACGGGGCTGGGGCGTGCTCGAACGAAGTCTCGAGTATCGACAGGATCATCTCTCGAACGTCGCCGCCGCCAGCTTGCTCGAGCATAAACACGCTGGCGAACCGTTGCTGGTTTGCGAGCACTTCACGCACTTTGTCACCTTGCCGCGTCTGGGCTACGCGACGCGCTCGCTCACTGGTCCGCGGCCGTATCGCTTTGCGGCCGACGATGCCGAGCTGGGGCGACTGTTCGACGATCAACCGGCCGAGGTCATCGTCGTCCGCGTGGAATCGCAACTCGGCGCGTTGCCGTTTCCGGCCTACGCCATCCCGCTCCCCGGGCTGGGCGACGAATTGCTCGACGACGACGGTTTGCGCCCACCACGGTTGATCTATCGCAAGCGATTTAACAGCGACGCCCCTGCGGAAGCGCGGTTGCGGCAATACGTCGACTTTCTCTACAGCCAGGCGACCGAGCTCGACGCCGTCGGGCGGTTGCTAATTGTCGGGGATTTGGCAACTGCCTCGCGCTTGTCGATTCTGGAAAACGACATGGCAGCAAACGATCCGCGCTTGCCCGGCGAACTCCTGGCTAGTCTTGCACGGCTGGAAGGACAGCTCGCCACGTCGCCAATGACCGGCGCGGGCATCGCGAAATCCGCGGTTGCCGCACGCCAGCGACTTCGCGCCTTAGTCGCGTTGCGGCGCACGGAGGTAACCGCTGGCAAACCACTTTCGCCGCTCGATTGGGGCCAGCGCAGCGTGTCGAGTACGCTCGCCCAGCGGCTTCTCTACGTTCCGGCTACGCATGGCCGCAATTGATAACGCCATCGTTTGAGCCAAGCATCGGCTTCACTCGCGCCGCAGCCCCGAGCGGACGAAGTATTCCACCAGCGGCCTGGCCAACTCGCGACAGCCGGCTTCATTGAAATGAATATCATCGTGAAACAGGAGATCGAGTGCGCTCAGAAACGTCAGATCGACCACCTCGCACTCGGCCTCTCGACAGGCGACAAATAACCGCTCGTTGAACAAATCGGCGAGCTCACGACAGCGTCGCGGCTGCACCCAATCATCAGGATTGGGTTTGTCGAGGATTCTCGCATAGCGCAGAACCTTTTGAGCGCGTTCGTCGAGTACGTCGTCCCAGAGTACCGGCGCTGCGACAAAGACAAGCCGGACCTTCCGTTGCTGCGCGACACGAATGATTCGGCGAATCTGACTCTCGAACTCCGCGAGGGCCTGATCGACATCGAAATGCCTTTGCCGCTCGTAGAGCTTCTGGCGAGCCTGGACGAGGCCCACGCCATGAAAATCGGCAAAGAGACCCGGTTCGGATTGGCGCCCCATGGCGTCAGCCAGCAAGCTGAACAGTCTGGTTTGCGTGACGCGTGGCCTGACCGGGATGGTGCCGACCAGCCGCTGCAGCACATCATCGGGACCGACCATGACTACGAGACAATCAATTTGAGTGAGCAAATTCGATCGTTCGATGAACTTCGCGTGTTCGCGCGACGCGTAGCCACTATGTCCCGCGCTGTCCACTGATACGGGTTCTTGCAGTTCCTCGCGCAACCCTTGAGACAAGAGCGCTGGCCAGGTCTCTGAGTCGTCAAGGTAAAGGCACTCCGTCGTACCTCCACCCACACAGACGATTCGATAATCGTGGCGAGTTTCGGGCAAATCGTGGCCGCGGAGACCGTCGGGGTTGATGACCATCTCGGCTGGTTGCGAAACGCCGGGCATCGCCCAGGGACTGGGATCGAGCCGATATGTCGTCCGCGCCAAACGTCGGTGATAGTCGGCCCGAGGCATCCACGAGCGAAGTGCGATTTCGGATAGGGTCAGGGAAATCAGCGTGGCAACGCAGGCGATCCAGATTCCCGCCGCACTCCGGCCGATCCAGCGATGCAGGGGTGTGACGATCAACGACAACAGGGCGAAGCCAGCTATTCCCATTGCCACCCACGCCAAAGGCGCGGGCCGCCACCAACCACCCGCGACCGCTAAACCCAAGTCGGCCAGCAAAACCGCGGGAAATAGCAGGAGAGCGGAAAGTCCGACAAGGCTTCGCATAGCCGTAAGGTTGCCAGGAGGAGTCGTCGCGGCGGGGGTCAGGCAAGCAGATCCGAAACGACTCTTCCGTAAACATCCGTCAAACGGAAATCGCGCCCGGCATAGTGATAAGTAAGTTGCGTATGATCGATTCCCAGGAGATGCAGTATCGTCGCGTGCAAATCGTGCACGGTGACAGGCTTCTCCACGGCGGCATAACCAAATTCGTCGGTCGCTCCGTAGGTGGTTCCAGGCTTCATTCCACCCCCGGCAAACCACATCGTAAACCCGTGCGGATTGTGCTCACGCCCCGGCGGCTTCTCCGAGAGCTCGGCCATGGGCGTGCGACCGAATTCGCCGCCCCACATGACCAGTGTCTCGTCGAGCAAGCCGCGACCCGAGAGGTCGGCTAACAATCCCGCCATCGGCTTGTCGACCAGCAGGGCGTTGCCGCGCAGGTTTTCCGCCAGGTTGTTGTGCTGGTCCCAACTATTGGCCCCGGGCACGGTGGGGGGAAGCAGGACAACGAAGCGGACGCCCCGTTCGACGAGGCGGCGCGCGAGCAGGCACTGCCGACCAAACTGCGAGGTGCCAGCGTCGTCCAAGCCGTAAAGACGTCTGGTTTGTTGCGACTCTTCACGGTCGTCGAGCAACTCGGGAACCGAGGATTGCATGCGAAACGCCAAGTCGTAGTTCGCGGCCGCGGCCGCCAGACTGTCCGATTGCCCAAATTGCTCGAAGCTGAGTTTGTTGAGCTTCGTCAGCAATTCGAGCTTGTCTGGGCGCATCGCAAACGACGCATCCTGGGGAGCTATATTCCGTACCGGGTTATTGGTCCGCATGTCCCAGAGCGAGCACCGTGCGCTAGCGGGCAAAAATCCATTGCCAAAGAGTTCCAGTCCCCCCTGCGGCGCGTCGTTCCAGAGAACTACATATCCCGGCAGGCTTTCCGTTTCACTACCCAGGCCCTGCAGCACCCAGGATCCCAGGCTCGCTCGTCCGCGCAGCGAGGATCCCGTGATCATGAACGTATTGGCAGTGGGATGCTCCATGTGTTCGGCGACCATCGAACGCACAACCGTCAGTCGATCGGCTTGTTGGGCCAGATGCGGAAAGACATCGCTGATCGCAGTGCCCGACTGACCGTACTGGGCGAAGGAATACGGCGAGGCCATCACTTTGTTCGATGAAAATCGCCCCACCACGCTCATAGGCATGGGTTTGCCGTGATCGCGCAGTAGGCGGGGCTTCGGATCGAAGGTGTCGAGGTGCGAGGGCCCTCCGCTCATATACAAATAGATCACGCTCTTGGCGCGAGGCACCGGCTGGCCCTGCGCGGCAGCGCAGCGCAGCGCGCCATCCCGCATCAGGAGATCCAGGAGTGCCAACCCTCCGATACCTCCCCCGAGGTGCAACAAACAATCTCGGCGATTGAAGGTTCCCGACCGACCGGGCCACATAGCATTCCCCTAGCGAATGAAAGTGAACTCAGCAAGATTGAAAATCACGTGCGCGAGATCTTCCCAGGCGCTTAGCTGCGCGACGTCCTCTGCTGAATTCGCACCCAAGCTGGCTTGTTCGCTGGCTTGCAAGAACTGTCTGGATGTCACAATCTCTGCCTCGGTAGGCGTGCGTCCGAGTGCGGCCAAATAGACGCGCTCCAATCGGTCTGCCTCGGTGCCATCCTCCGCCAAGATCCTTTTGGCCCAGCGCCTGGCATGGTCCTCGATGAGCGGATGGTTCATCAGCGCCAAGGACTGCTCCGGAACCACGCGCGACGGCCGGCTGCCGACGCACATATACGGGCGAGGAAAATCAAAGACGGTCAGTAATCCGTTTAAGTAATTGCGCCGGACTTCAAGGTAGATCGATCGGCGGTCCGAATTCACGTCGGAAACCACTGGTGCGTCCTCGGCGGCAAGCGTCGCCGGAACGGACGGGCCGCCCAACGTTGGATCGAGCGAGCCGCTGACTTTGAGGATCGCGTCGCGGATGCACTCGGCCTCTAGCCGTCGCACACTCATGTGTGAAAGCAGAACATTGTCCGGATCCTGCTGCTGTGAGGGCGCTGACGCCTGGCTGTCCTGTTGGTAGGTGCTCGAGAGCATCATCAGGCGATGCATGGCTTTCAACGACCAGCCCGATTCAACCAAACGCGCGGCCAGGTAATCGAGCAGTTCGGGGTGCGATGGCCGCTCGCCGCCGACGCCGAAGTCATCGACCGTGGCGACCAAACCTCGCCCGAAGTGGTGCTGCCAGAGTCGATTGACGATCACTCGCGACACCAGCGGATTCTCGGCCGAGGCAATCCAGCCGGCCAACTCCAGGCGCCCGCTCCCGTTGGTTATCGGCGTCGCGTCGCCCGCTCGCAACGCAGCGACATAACCGCGTGGCACGATTGGACCAGGATCATATGGGTCCCCTTTACGCTGCACCGCGACGTCGTTGCTTGGCAAATCCCGGGCGACCAGGGCCAAGGATGAACTTGGTAGCTGCAATTCCAATTCGGCAATCTGGCGCCGCAACTGTTGAAGCTCCGAGCGCCGCGGCTCGTCGAGCAGTGCTTCCAACTCGTCACGTGAGAGCAACGGTGAGTCGTCTTGTAGTATCATCGCAAGGAATTCGCGGCGCTCGCTTTTATCCAAAAGCCGACGCCAGTGGTGCATTCTGGCGTTCTCGGTGTTGATACTCCCGGTTTCTTGGCCGTTGACAAATCCGGCTAACACCCGGCGATCGCGATCGAGCGCGTCGACTACGGTAGCTTCGAGCTGGCGATCAAAGTCGGCGTGCGATCGCATCGCGGGATCGCGCAGCAAGTCAATGAGCACACTGTTGGCCAGCGTGGCTCGATAGCCCTCATCGTCGCTATGGCGAACTAGTCGAAAGTCATCGACCATAATATGCCCGCCAGGCGATTCATCGTCATCGACTACTTCGATGAAGGCTTCCCGGCCTTGAAATGGCAGAGGGGACAGCGGCACGGCACGCCCGACGAATCGATCACTGTCGTTGCCTGGAATCGTGAAAATCTCGTCAATGCGAATCGATTGCGAGTTCACGAGGATGTTCACACACGTCTTGCCGAAGCGCGCAGCGCCGGCCAAGCGAAACATCAGGGCGATCGATTGGTCGTCTAGCTTGATCCGCGGGCTAACCAATCTTCCTGTCAGTGCGTCGGTGCCATGAAAGCTCGAAACAAATCGCTCGCCATGATAGCCGCTCACGGTCCGCGACGGACCGGTAACGTTGCGAAAGGCGGCTCCCTCAGCGGTCCAGCCGTCGAGGTCACCCTCCTCGAAGTCGGCCAGCACTTGAACGACCTCGCCATTCAGAATGGCGTCTTTGCGTCGCAAGAACTCGTAGGTGGACGCGAGCGTCTTGCCACGGATGGCGACAACCGAGGGCGGACACTTTCCCAATCGCATCCAAGGAGCGTAGATCGTATCGTTGCGCGCGACTGCCGCGGCGATCGCGTCGAGCCAGCGACTCAACCGATCGCTCGAAACATTGTGGTGGCGTGCCGCGTTAGCGAGCGTCACTTCTTGGTCGCCCTCGTCGGCCAAGAGCACGTCGCGAACGGCCGCCAGATAGGCATCGATGTTACGAGCCTCCGCAAGGCGCGCCTCGGTCCAGAGTAACGCGGTTCGCGCATTGTCGAGAATCGATTCGATCTTTACATGACAGGCTTCAATTTGCTGACTGACCGCTTCGATGTGACCCACCTGCTGTTTTGAGTCGATGCACTGTTGCACATTGGTGCTACTCATCAGCGTGCCAGCGATGGAATAATAATCCTCCGTAGTAATGGGATCCGACTTATGGTCATGACAACGGGCACAGGCCAGCGTCAGGCCTAACACCGATTTCCCCAGTGTATCTATTTGGTTCTCGATCTCGTCAGCTCGCTCCTTCGGCCAGTCCACAACAAACTGGATCATCTCCTGAAACCAAAGTGCGCCGGAGCCGATCGGGCTGAGTTCGCTGGCGCCATCGAGACTCAAACGCGGCGGGTCGAGCATATCTCCTGCGATCATCTCGCGCAAAAATACGTCGTAGGGCAAATCACGATTGAAGGCTTCGATCACGTAATCGCGATAACGATAGGCATTGGGTTTGCGGGTGTCGAATTCGAAGCCGTTCGATTCTGCGAACCGCACTAGATCGAGCCAATGACGCCCCCAGCGCTCGCCGTAGTGGGGGCTTGCCAGGAGCTGATCGACAACCTTCGCCAACGCGTCGGGCGACGTGTCCGCTAGAAAAGCGCGCGCGTCGTCGGGCGCAGGCGGCAGTCCGATCAGGTCGAAGTAAACGCGCCGCAGGAGAGTCGTCTTTGACGCGGCTTTCGCGGGTCGCAGGCCGACGGCTTCAATTCTTGCCAGAATGAAGCGGTCGACCAAGGAGGTCGCCCAGTCGGGATCCTTAACTGGTGGCGGCGCAGGGTCACTGATCGGTTGCAGCGACCAGAGCGACGCCCGGTCGGCCGCTGGAGTGGGCGATTCGTCGGGCCAAGCAACGCCGTCACGAACCCACTTTGTCAGACTCGCTACCTCGTCCTCGGTCAGCGGGCCACCGGGTGGCATCTGCAAATCGCCCTGATACCGAATCGCCTCGATCAACAAACTCTTATCGGGCGCTCCAGAAGTGACGGCCGGGCCGCGGTCCCCCCCCCGGAGAAGAGACTCGCGATTGGTCAGCGTCAGCCCACCCTTGATTTCGTTCCCGCGGCCATGGCA
>Ga0163152_10006546_pt1 | contig 13109 bp, 13 predicted proteins | sample OliLakLV19MP8IB2_FD_148635 | JGI IMG/M metagenome (GOLD analysis project Ga0163152, IMG submission 148635) | Freshwater microbial mat bacterial communities from Lake Vanda, McMurdo Dry Valleys, Antarctica - Oligotrophic Lake LV.19.MP8.IB-2 | ecosystem: Environmental > Aquatic > Freshwater >... | reverse complement strand
GCTTGACCTGCCGAGGAGCCTTGGACGTTCGCGCGAGCCCACCCAGGCAATCCAGATCGTTGATTAACTCCTCTTCGGTCGCGTCGTGGCGATCGAACATCCGCCAAAAGACGGGCTTGGCCTCTCGCCAGTGGAATTCCAGAAGCCAGGCCAATAGCTCTTGCACGCGACATTTTTCCGGCTTGGCAGTGCGGTCATTTGTGAGCTGGTCAAGGAGTTGTTCAGAAAGAGCCTTTGCCGGGTTCGGTCCCTTGTCGGTCGGTGCTTCTGGTGGCGATTCTGCAGCGTCTTTAGTAACCGGAAACTTGATGCCATGGTCCCCTTGAAGCCGCCAGAGCCACTCCGCCAGGTGCCAGGTCGATTCGCAGTCGACTCGGTTGTAGTCTCGGATCTCGGTGAGGATCTTCGATTCTTCGTGAGTCGTTCCCTCGTCACTGTCGAGCCACCGCTGATAGAAAACGATCGAGCCTGCCGCCGTCGTAATGGCGCCGTCCCGTGTCGGAGCGTAGAGCTTTTCGATGTCTTTGAGCGAATAGCTCGAAGCTCCGACCACCAAACCCTGCTGCACGACTCGATACAAGTCGACAAATACCTCCGAACGCAACAGGTCGTCGACCTGGGCCTCCCGCGTGGCAAATTTTCCCATCAGGCGTCGAACGGCCGTGACCTCGTACGCGGCATAGTGGTAAATGTGCATCGCCGGATCCGCCTTCCAGCGCGCGTGCACCCAGTCGATGAATTGTTCGAAGGCAGCCTTCTCCTGGATCGCATCGTGGGCCCACCAATCTATGAATTTAGGCTTTCCTTTTTCGAGGTAGACGGCTCCGAACAGGTATTCGAGGCCCCTGTCGAACAACGGAAAGCCTTCCATGTCAAAGAAAACGTCCAACTTGGAGGCTGGGGGCAAGGCTGCGAGGCCTCGCCTGGGGTTGTTCGGATCCGGTGGCAAGAGCTGGTATTCGGGACACCGCTTTCCGCGTGACGCCACCTGAAGTTTGGCCTGCTTCGAAAGCCGATCGAACGGCGCACCGAGAATCTGGTCGCCGCGGAGTTTTGACGTTTTGACGAGTTCTGCGACGGTTCGAATGCCGGCCTTCTCAAGTTTTTGAACTTGTCTGCGACTCAGACCCGCGACCAGACTGAGGTGATCCGTGGCCTCAATGATCTGTTGCGCCGCGCTCCCCCAGCGGCCGTAGTCGCGTGAAAGTCCGGGGTGTGGCATGTCATCCGGGTCGAACGCGACGTGGAATTCCAGGAATAGGCGCTTCAATTCCCGGTAATAATGCAGATACTTGCTGATGGTGAACGAACGCTCCTCGTTCGTTCCGAGGACCACGACGAAGCGCTCGGGCATAACCCCTTGAACGTGCTCCAGCATCTCTGCATAGGCACAAAGTTGCACCATGTACTGTGGCTTGGGAGATTTCGCGAGCTTGGTGTCCCAGGGCTCGTAGTGGTAGTCGCCAAACTGGGAAGGACCATTGCAGCGGACTAAAAAGTCGGCAAAGCCCAGGAAGCAATCTCGCTCCAGTCGGGCTTGAAAGATAACGTCGGTTCCGGCACGCATCGCTTCCATGGTGAGCTCGCCCGCCCTAGGCCCATTGGGGATCTCGCTAATCCCACGACCCTGGCTACGAAAACGTTCGAGATGTGACTTTTCGTGTTCAAGCCCGCGCTTTCGGAGGATTTCGAGCTCTTCGTCAGTTTCATCGGGCAAACAGTTTGCTAGAAGTTCGTCGAGTGGCGTCGTGCTGCCGCGGCTCTTAGCTCGATCGCCGGCCTGGCCAGCGTGCAGATGCCGCCGATCCATCCAGCTGGCGAAGTCGCCATCAAGAAAGTTGGCCAAGTCGCTCGCCGAATACCGAACCGTCTCGCCGTCCAAGAACATGGCTTCACCCCAGGGTCGAACAAGGCTAAAATCAGCCTCGCGTGCGATTAAAATTCCTATCAGTGATCAGATTCTTCTTGTTCGCAATAATGTACGCCCGGCTTAGCAACCGGTCTTTTAGTTTTCGGCGGCTCTCGCGTTTCTTCGTTCCGCCTCTCTTTTGCCCGATCGTTTTGGGCTGCTTGATAGCGGCCGCCTGACGTTGATTATTTCCGCCGTCGCGTTGCAGGCGTTCGGACTGAGAACGAAGTATCGGTGAACTTTTTTCAACAGGAGTGAGCTCATGCATCGTACGTCTTGGTTTCGATTGGCGATCGTCGCGCTGGCGGTGTTTGGCGCCGTTGTTGGCAATGTTAGATCCGCGCTTGCCTCCACGGACCACGAGCACGAGACAATTATGGATGGCATCTGGTGGCAGAGTTTCTGGGGGATATCGTCGGAAAAACACGAGCTCGAAGCGTACGATTTAGCCTTCAAGGATCACAATGCCCAGCGCCGCGCAGCCTTGCAGGGCAACGTCGCTCAGATTGGCATCGACGGTCGTATCGGCTTCGTCGATGGCGTAGGGACCGATCCCTTCCAGCTACTTCTGCTGTTTGTTAGCAACGCCACCGACGAGGGCCAGATACACGCCAATCAGGCCCCCTTCTATAGCCTCGTCCAGAGCGTTTCCTATTACTACGCCCCATTCCCCACTAGCGGCACAACCGGCATCCATTGGGTCGACAACCCGGCCGCCGGCACGTTCGTCGGCTCCTCGAACAATCCGCTGAACGGTTTCGCCGTCACCACGAGCCTGCCGGCCGAAGCCATCAACCAGCAACTGTCGGGGAACGGATCGGCCGAGGCGATGTACTATGGGTTGATCACGTACTTCACGCCGCAGCCGCAGATTGCCTTCTCGTCGGCCACAGCCAGCCTGAACGCCGTCCCCGAGCCGAGCACGTTCGTCCTGGGCGCGCTCGGCCTCCTGGGCCTGAGCATCGCCGCCCGGCGGAAGAAGTATCGCCTGGCCTAAAACATTTCGGTCGCATAGTACCTACCCACACAAGCCCCGCCCGGCTCATTTGTCTGGCGGGGCTTTTTGATTCGCAGCCCTCTCGTTTGGTCGCCTCGCAGTCTCGTTTGTCATACGTTTTTTCGGAGTCCGAGAAAACGACCGTTTGATGACTCGCGCTGCCGTTGTCAAAAAGTCATCCCTTTGACGGGACCGGTTTCGAGTCCCGGAAAGGCAGCACTTTTGTCGGAATGTTGCGCGGCGGCGTGCTGCTGTGGGTTTGACCTCGCTGCGAGCCCCAGCAAAGGAACGTTTTCCGGTGCTCTTGACGCGTCCCGGGAACTCAGTGCGAGCGATGGCTTGCGCCGGTAGAATCACCGAGGGCGCGATTGCGGTCCGCTCGTTGACCGAACAATCAAACCATTTAATAAACGCGCGGCATATATCAACCGGAGTACCTTATGAAGAAAGCACCAAACGGCCAGTTCTTGTTGGGCGCATTCGCTTTGTCATTAGCGGCCTTGTTCACTCCTTGCCGAAGCACGGCGGCGCAAACCGCTGCAGAACTAGGAGGTCTCCAGGGCTATTGGCAAGGCGAAGGGCCGGGAGGCAAATGCTCAATAACCATCACTGGCAACTCGCTCCATTACTCTCCGCCGACGGGCCATTCGTTTACGGCGACATTTACATTGCCTACAGGCACAGACCCACAGCAGCTACGCGCCACCATCATCCAAGATAATCCGCCACCACAGAATTCCACCACCAACAAAGTGGTCGTCGCTGTCTTCAAGATTGAAGACGGGACACTGACCGTGTCCGCGTTCGAAGACCCCGCGAAAGCGCTGCCGAAAAGCTTCGAAGACAAGCAGCGTCAGTTCTACGTACTCCGGAAGCAGGTGAGCCAATACATCCGCTGTATGATTCAGGATAAAACCGGAAACCTTTGGTTCGGCACCGAGTACGGCGTGTGCCGTTACGATGGAACATCCTTGACCTATTTCAGGATGAAGGAAGGGTTCACTGACAAGCAGGTAAACCGCATATTGCAAGATGAAAGCGGAAACCTTTGGTTCGCCACTGGCGGCGGGGTCAGCCGCTACGACGGGAAATCCTTTACCAATTTTACAGTGAAGGATGGCCTGAGCGATAATACGATTTGGGGTATGTTAAAGGATAGCAAAGGAAACTTTTGGTTCGGCACCACGGCCGGGGTCTCTCGCTACGATGGAAACACCTTCACCCGCTTTCCCATTCCCCGGGCGGATGTGGAATATAACTCCAGGTTCAACCCGGATGTGGTTTGGAGTATTATTGAAGACAAAAAGGGGAATATTTGGTTCGGCATGGATGGAGGTGGCGCCCGGAAATACGACGGCAAATCCTTGACCACCTATACGAAGAAAGATGGCTTGGGCGGTAATAATATCAGTTGCATCTTGGAGGACAAGACCGGCAGACTTTGGTTCGCCGATGGGGGCGGAGGGTTGGTCCGTCGTGCCGGAGGGTTGAGCCGTTATGATGGAAAATCGTTTACTACTTTTACCGAGAAAGACGGCCTGAGAAGTAATGCTGTTCACACATTGTTTGAAGACAAAAGCGGAAACCTTTGGTTCGCCACGGGTGGTAGAGGCGTATGCCGCTACGACGGAAAATCCTTTGTTACTTTTAGCGAGGAAGAAGGCTTGGACTGGCCACTGGTGCAGAGCATCCTTGAGGACAGGGCTGGTCGCCTGTGGGTCGGTTGCTCGGGAGGTGTGTACCGCTTCGATGGGACGAAGTTCGTCAACTTCACGGGGAATTAATGAGCAACGGGCGGAGGGGCGGACGCGGTCGGCAGAAACGCTGGTGTTGAGCAACACAGTCAAAGGTCCGGGCGGTCAGATCGCGACTATCGTGACCAGCCGCCTAACCATGCGCTGCAGCGAACGGCGGCGGGCCATCGCAGTTGCAATCGGCGCGCCTCGTGGCTGCCGTCGCTGGGCTTGGATCGTTAGGCTGCGCTTCGGTTTCATCGACCGATTCGCTCAAGAGCTGGGCAGTGTTGCACTGACTCTGCCTGGCTCAGCATCCGACCTCGTCCCAAGAACTCATGAGAAGGGTCTCGATTCTTGGAAATCCTATCTAACGACCCCATTGATGAGAACGTGGGCGCGTGCCGGACACTCTATGGGGATTCCACAGGCCGTGGGCGCCTCAACGCTGACGCGACGACCAACACCACACGGGAAATCCGCGGGTGGATGCTATGTACCGCGGAGAGCATTCCTGACCACAGCGCTAGCTCAATAGCGCGAAGCATTGTGCTCCCGATGCGAGCAACTCGCATAGACTTCGAACGGGGGGCGAGGTGCTTGGCAGAGCGGCCAAATTACTCGGGCGTGACAGCCGACTTCGTTCGATTTTTGCGCGCGGAGGACCGGATTCCAGATTTCCAGCGCGAGCTCAACAGGTTGCAAGACTTCTACTACGGCGACATCGCCGGTCAGCAGAATGATATTCGCATCGCCGGCAATTTCGCGATGCTAGCCGCGGCGTTTGGCCAGATGGCGCAGTACTTGGCCGACGTTTGGCCTGCCTGGGAGAGTGAGCTCAACCAGTTCGTGAACCAAGACTTGATTGCGCTACGCAACGAGATGCTGGGGTGTGTCCGTGAGCAGCAGGCCTGCGAAATCTTCCTTGCGACGCTATGCGACCTCGTCGAGAGTCGTCATGTCGCCATCGATGGTTGGCGAAGCTCTATGCACACATCGCAACTCAGTAGCTTCGCAAAGTTAATCGGCCGATTCGATCAGACACCAAGCGGCTAGCCACCAACAGAGGAAGCAGACTCATGACCACCACGATGTCCCCCACGTCGACTATTCCAGCATCTACTTCTTCAGATGTTTTGAACCCCGTCCTTTTTGCGTTGTTACAGGTTCGTTTTGGCCACGTCCGGGTGGTTCACCGCGGCGAGCGACGGGTCATGAGGCAGGTAGTCGGCCCCGGTGGACAAAGGCGATTTGAAACTGTGCAGCGCGGTGAGCAATACGCCGTCAATTGCCGATTCTGCAATGACACACATCGAAGACTCTTTGTTGGCTATACCTTTGGCACGGTGGAGCCAGGCAGGTCCGTCCCAAACTACCGCCTTTGGTGCTGCCACAACGAGACGCATTGCCACAATCAGGGCCGCTACCAAATCGCGTTCGCGAGCCTGCTGGGCCGGCCCCACATACGTCTCGAGACCTCCGTCAGCACGGAGGTGAATGCGTCCGTAGCCCCAGCAACGTCTCGTCCGGCGATGCGGTTGCCTGAGGGGCGGACCATTCTCGATCTCGTGCCGAATCACCCCGCTATTCAGTACCTAGCCGGTGTCAGACATTTCGACATCCCGGAGCTGGCGAATGTGTGGGGCGTCGGCTACTGCCAAATGAATCTCGATCTAGTGCCGAACTTCTGCAATCGAATTGTCGCTCCGGTTTGGCGTCCGCGGCGAGACTTTGGGTCCGGCCCAGTCGAGTGGGAGCTCGCTGGCTGGCAGGCTCGATTCATCGGCGACGAATTGCCGGCGGGTGAGCCAAAATACTATTCAGCCGACGGCATGCCGACATCGGAGCTCTGGTACGGCCTGCCGCAAGCGTTATCGGTCGACGGTCCCGTTGCCATCGTCGAAGGCGCCACAGACGTTTGGCGACTGCGAGCAGGAGGCTTGGCACTACTAGGGAGCAACCTTCCCAGCCGACACCAGTTGATGCTTATCCAGCATTACTTTTCACACCGCCCGCTTGTAATCCTGCTTGATGGTGATGCACACGAAAAAGCGATCAGAATTGAGCAACAACTGAAACGCCTGCGTATGGTCAGCACTGGCGACCGTCGGGTCGTTCGCGTGGACCTGCCATGCGGCAAGGACCCTGCCGATCTCCCTAGGCATGAAATCTGGGCAATCATCAATGACGCAGTTCAGAGGGCTAACAATGACTAGCACCCCGTTCGCCTCGCCACCGTCATCTCTGACCGGAGCCCCCATCGCACTTTCATATCAACTCGAAGGCCATACAGAGGGCTCGCGACGGCTGGCAAGCGGCGCCCGTGCCATTGCGGTCCGGGCCTTCGACGGTGCCAGCACAAGAACGATTACTGCGGACTTCGCGACAGCCCTGCTGCCGCTGTTGGCAAGGCCGCGGCTTTATGCTGACTATCTTGTCGCTTGCCAAGTCGAACTGCGTCTAGGCGTCCATGGGCTCGGGCCGGTCACGGACATCCGGACTCGGCGCATGCTCGAAGCCGCCGGACAACATCGCTCTCTTATTGAAGAAGAACTCGCGTCCCTCCGCGCCAATCCGATAAGCGAGGCCCAGTTAACTTACGAGGCCATTTCCAATCGTGTCGACAACCCGCGGCTCGACTTTTTACTTCGCGAGATCGAACTGCCGGTGATCGAGCCGACCGCGGTCATGATGGAAGTTGGGGTATTAGTGGACAAGCAGCTTCTTGAGGGCTTTATTGAGTCCAGCGCTTTACATGAAGAACTAGCGCAAGGGCAAATTGCTGAGCTTGCCGCGAGTCCGGGAAATGGCACCCAGGCCGATGCAATACAAAAGGAGCTAGGCCACCAGCAGATGATACTAAGTCACGCGAGAAATTTGCTAGCCGCGATCGACCCGTCGACCGGGCGAGTGCATCCGACTCTTGATCCCCTCGGAGCCGACACGGGCCGATTCTCGTGCAGCTCGCCAAACTTGCAAGCCTTGTTCCGTAAACTGCGACGCTGCATCGTCGCCAGGCCAGACACCGTCTTGATTGAAGCGGATTGGAAGCAAGCGGAAATGCACGTCTTGGCGTACCTGTCACAGGACCCCTCACTTTTGGATGCCATTGCCAATGGAGTGGACTTACATACACGCACTGCAGCTCTGGTCCGTCGAGTTCCGGAAGTTGCCATTACTGACCAGCTACGCGACCTCGGTAAAACGGTGAATTTTGCAATCGCGTATGGGGAGACGTACCGTGGTTTAAGTGAAGAACTAGGGATTAGTGAGGTTGAAGCCCAGGCGCTGCTTGATGCCTTCTATGAGCAGTACTCGGGCGTTTACAGATGGAGTGACAGTGTTCAGCATTACGTGATCAGAAATGAATATGTGAGCACTCTATTTGGCCGCCATCGCGTTCTGCCAAACGCTCGTTCTGACATACAATTTGAACGCGACAGAGCCCTTCGACAAGCGGTCAACACAGTCGTCCAAGGGACCGCTGCCGAGCTGCACAAGATGGCGCTCGTCCGGATTCATCGGGGACTGCCAAAGGGCTGCCGCCTTCTCCTGCCGATGCACGACGCCATATTGGTTGAGTCACCGCTGGAGTGCGCCGCCGAGTGCGCAAATGTCGTTCGCGGGTTACTTGAGGAACCGCTTCCCGGCTTTCCTTGGTCGCTGCCCGTGGAAATCAAGGCGGGCAGATCCTGGGGCGAAATGGCGCTGATCCGCCCAATGTCACGCGCGGGAGCCCTGACCACCCATTAGAAGTAGAACCTACCGCCACATCGCGGCGTCGCGACCCTGAGGCGCGACCTGTCTCAATAACAGCAAGTTGCTTGTGATGGCCAGGAAGGAGCGGCAATTGGAGTTGTTGTCCCTCCGAATTGCCCCCAGCTGTGTCCGTCGAGTCCAGTCACGTCCTTGGGCAGAAGTTGTTAACGGTAACAACTTCGCTTGCGGTGGCCTGGACTTACATTAGAAACTCAGCTTGCCTATTCGCTACGGAACGTGCTAAGCATGGAGCTCTGGGGCGAGGTTTAACGTAAGAGTAGAATGGATTCAAAGTCATGTTCGATCACTCACACGACATTCCCAAAGATGGGGTGTACAAAATCGTAGACGGCGTCAAGTACTACACGGTCATGCCCATAGGAAAGGGACACCTCGAGTCGTTCGAACCACGCGAGCCACGGGTACCCGATCCCGAAGGCAATTGCGACCAGGGCATTTTTGGCACGCATCCCCAAAATCCCACCCGCTCCCCCCTTTGGCGCTGGCTCCGGGCGGGCATGATCAGGAAGCGGTCGGTACCCAAGTTCCGCGCTTGGGACGACGATGCTGTCCGTGAGGCCCTGGAATTCCGCCGGTGGGTAGGAAGCGATGACTTGGACATCCGGGCATCCGCGGTGACCAAGTGGCCTGACATTCAAGCCGCGGTGACAATCTTCGAGTCCGACGGCCCGCTGCGATGGGAGCTAGAGGCTCGCGTCCTGGCCGCTGAGAGCCATGCCGTAATCGCTGAGAGAATCAGGCAGCCGGTCGGTGTCGTCGAGGCCTACACGCGGCTGTTCTTTGACCTTGCGAGCCGTCTGCGGTGTGACGCGTTCATACACACCCACGTGATCCATTCGTACCAACAGGGCTGGGACCTCAAGACGTTCTGGAAATACTATGCATTCACATGCGGGCCCCACATGATTGATCTCCTGGTCGAGGTATTGCACCCCGTAACCGGCACCGCCCCTGAGATCGACGCCTGCAACGTGGCGACCCTGACAGGGATAGAACTCGGCTGTCACCTAAGCTTTTTGCGATGCCATCTTTCACCATCCGCAGCTAATTATCGCCAGCTCGCCGCTTTGGAAGCCCTGTATCAACACTTTGGTCACGTTCCGCCCGTATTCGAAACGCCTAACCCGACAGCTTGCGAACTCACGCACCAACTTGAAGCTTCCGAGGCGTCATCGATGAAAGCGACAGCGCAGCCTCGCACTCCAGCGCGCACTGATCAGAAAGTCGTGTGACACAAAATGGCCTGGGAAACTAGGAAAGGTAGGGGGACTTATTTTGCTCGCACGGTTCGCGTGGGCGGTCGTTTCGTTCGCTTGTACTTCGGAAAAGGCCTGATCGCGAAGGAGGCCGCGCTTTGGGTCGAGGCCCAGCGTCGTGCTCAGGCTGAGTGCGTGCGGGATGAGGAGGCCTGGTGGAACAGACTCCGGGCAGCCGATCGCCGCTCACGGCGCCTGCTGGCGTACCTTGAGCGGCTTACGGACCAGAGTGATCCGCGGTCGGCGAAGGCCACCACGGCGACGGTGACGAAGGACAAGTCATGACCACCAACAACTCCTTTCCCAAGCTTTGCATCCACGAGCCGGACCTTGAAGCCGGGGTCGAACTTGAGGGTGTCGAGGATCCGCCCCTAACGGCTCCCCCTACCAGAAGCCGACGAACCGCTGCCCGGCAACCTCGGCCGAACACCGCCCGCCAGGTAGCGACCGCAGACGCACAGATGCAACTGCTGCTGGTGGCCGATCCCTTGATTCGCCGCACTCTCGAGGAAAAAGTTCGAAACCTGTGCCAGGAGTTGACCCGAACATCTCAGACACCCCTTGAGGATCACCTAGTAGAGCAGATTGGAGTTGCCTGGTCTTGTCAGGCGGGACTTAAGCACCGGCTCCGACAGCCGGAATTGTCAGGGCGGTACCGCAACGAGCTTCGCGTACAGTTCAACGTTGCCCTCGAGCACTTCGAGCTGAGCGTGCGCGAGTTGACGATCATCCGGGCGGCAATCGTTTCCAAGGTTGCCACCCAGGAGGCCGCCGCGGTATCATAATGCGTTAGGGCGATACACGTGTCATGCAGGGAGGCTAAAGTCGTGGCAAAGCGACAACGCAAGGGAGTGCGTCAGGGACCGGATACCACCAACTTCGTTGGTGGCTCAGCCTTCGCACGAAAGTTCCGCGGTGATCAAATGCGCCGCATCGAGCAGATCCGTCTGCTGGCTCACGAGCAGCAGGAATCGGAAGTGACTCACCTGGTTGGAGACGACCAAGCGGCCAGAGAAGTTCTTCTGGATCACTCAGCCAGGATGCGAGATAAGCTCACTTGGCCCGGACAAACCGATCGCGAGGCGTGCGTCGTGGACATCATTGTCCTTGAGTGGACGCGTCGGGAAGCGAGCCGATACTACCTTAACCTGACAAGATGGACGCTGGCTCAATTCAAGGAGCTTCAGAGACGCTTCGTCGAGGCCGAGAATGCGATGCAGTGGGCGGCGGCGATACTTCGGACGATCCGCGCCGATGCGCCGCAGATGGCCGGCTAGGCCCGGTCGTTGTTCACGTTATCAACGCCTCGAGCGTGCAGGGCCTACATCGGCGCTCAGCGCGTCGATCGGGACGGTTACCTGGTCCGTGACACTCAGGACGAGAAGAACCAGGCCTTCCGGGTCACCTCCCAGCTGCAGCTGGACAACCCAGGGCACAACGGGCTCTACGAACTGCTATTGGACCCGAACAAGTTCGAACGTTGCCTGGTGTTGGTTGGACCGTACAGCTTCCGCGGTCGCGAGCCGGACGGGTTGGCCACCGGGGTCAAAGCCGAGGGCCACGCCACGGCCAACTACAAGGTGCACGAGTTGTTCCACGGCGCTCGTGCCGAACAGGAAGCATTCCGTACTTGGTTCGATGGCCTGCCCGACACCAAGCCCGAGGTGGGCAGCACGTACGTCTTCGTGACCCCCAGGGGCACTGGCACGGTCCCGATGGGGATTCAGCGGACACTGGACTCCCCAGGCAAAGCAGGAAAAATCACGGCGTTGCAATTCGCCGGAAGGGCTGAGCTCAATCGAGTCGATCACGAAGGCTTCTTACACGGAACTCATCGCAGAACTTGCAATGAAGTATTAGGGTTTCGACATGATGTCCAACACAACGATATGGTACATATCAGAAACCTCATCAACCCGATCATCACCCGCGTCGAGAATCATGGCGTAAGTGTAGCCCGCGTCCTCTCCGGTTTTAGGACTTTCCCCATAGGCAAGCACCGGTATACCTAGTCGCTTCAGGCCTTGACGAAGTTTTCGCACTTCTCGGGGGCGGAGATCCGGGTTCTTGTAGGGGTGGTTATTGTAGAGACAAAGGACATCCCGATCCTCAACAAAGTAAACACCTCGATGCGAATGAAATAGCTCATCGCCGGCACGTTCTGCCAATTCATCTGCCACCTCTTGCCATACAGTTGCGCTAGTCATCGTTCTGTTTCCCTTCTCTTTCTTTCGCCTGCCTCGAGGCCGACGCGGCTTGACAGTCGAAATCCTTTTGGAGATATCAATTCCCAACACACCTGCTAAACGATCGAGTGTCTCTAGGCTCAAGCCACGTTTGCCGCTCAAAAAGCGACTGAGGACCGACTCCGCAATCCCAACTTGGTTTGCCAGGCCGTACTGGGAAGTCCCGCACTCGCGGATAACTTGACGCAGCTGATCGGCAAATTGGCCCATGCGATATCGTATCGAAATGCTTGCCGTATAGCAAGTATATGTTTTAGGCAGCTTTCGCCCCATGGCGACGAACAACGCCGGTGGGCGCTTGCCGCCTGTAACCTGCCTCAAACCACTCGGGCTGCTCAGCGCATCAACAAAGCAGGCTAGTACTGCAAACTGAGGCATGGACTGTCCTTAATCTCACGACTTGGACCGTGCTGACGGGTCGGTTGGTGAAAGAGGCCGGTTGTTAACGACAACAACTTCAGATCCTGCCACGGGACGACTGGAACCGCGAGGCCGACGGGCTGATGACCAAGGAGGTCCAGGACCTTGGTCGGGACGGCTACCTGGTCCGCGACGCCCGCGATACCAAGAGTCAGGCCTTGTGGTGCCTGGTGCTCGTTGGACCGTACAGCTTCCGCGGCCAGGAGTCTTTCGCCACGGTCGTCAAGGCCGAGGGAGAGCACGAGACCACCAGCTCTTCTCCGGCGCCATGGTCGAGCAGGAGGCCTTCCGTTCGTGGTTCGACGGTCTGCCTGACACCAAGCCCGAAGTGGGTAACACGTACGTTTTCCTGACCCCCAGGGGTACCGGCACGGTGCCGATGCGGATTCGTCCCATGATCGACGCCCCGGGCAAGGGTACGGGCTACGTGGTCAGCGATCGCAGCTACACCGATGGGCCGGACGAGCGACCTGGCAAGCTCCAGGCGATCCGCGAGCGCGGCGAGCGCAAAATTGGCAGAGACGACGTTCTCTACTTCGAAGCCCACGAGGGTCACAAGATTCGGTTCGGCAACAACCGAATCTGCTAGAAAGTCGTGCAGTCCGGGAACCCGCGGGAGCTGAAGCTTGAGCTGCTAAAGAAAATGGCAGCCGAGGGCGGTGCAACAGTCCGAGGGATCATGGCAATGCTTTCGCCCGGAACCTTTGGGCACGGCGGCATGCAGGTACTCAGGCTTGGGCGGACCCGAGCGAGAAGCGGTCATGATGC
>Ga0163152_10006544_pt1 | contig 13114 bp, 13 predicted proteins | sample OliLakLV19MP8IB2_FD_148635 | JGI IMG/M metagenome (GOLD analysis project Ga0163152, IMG submission 148635) | Freshwater microbial mat bacterial communities from Lake Vanda, McMurdo Dry Valleys, Antarctica - Oligotrophic Lake LV.19.MP8.IB-2 | ecosystem: Environmental > Aquatic > Freshwater >... | reverse complement strand
GGAAATCACGGGCGCCCAGGCCAGCGTCACGGTTAAACCCTCTTTTGGATTGAGCGACGATCAGATTACCAGCATGTTGCAGGCATCGTTTAGTCATGCAGTTGAAGACAAGCTGGCGCGCCAGCTGGCGGAGCAGCGCCTGGCGGCCTGGCAGCTACTGGAAGGATTAAAGTCAGCGCTGGCGGCGGATGGCGACGCACTGCTGAACGTCGAGGAGCGCGGGGTGATTGCTGCCCAAATGACAGGATTGCAGGCCCTCCTGGATGGCACTGATGCGGATGCTATACGGCTGCAGACCGAGCGACTCGGGCGTCAAAGCGAAACCTTTGCCACGCGGCGCATGGACCGGAGCATTCGCGAGGCACTGGCCGGGGTGGCCCTTGACGCGCTGGATGACGAGGTGATGCAGTGACAAAAATTGTAGTGCTTCCCAACGAAAACCTCTGCCCTGAAGGGGTGGTGATAGAAGCGCAGCCCGGGGAGAGTATTTGTCGCGCACTGCTGCGCAACGATATCGAAATCGAACACGCCTGTGAGTTGTCCTGTGCCTGTACCACATGCCATGTCATTGTGCGGGAGGGTTTCGACTCGTTGCAGGGGCCCGATGAACTGGAGGAAGATTACCTGGATATGGCCTGGGGCCTTGAACCAGATTCGCGCCTGAGCTGCCAGGCGCTAGTCGGTGAGGATGACCTGGTCGTGGAAATTCCGCGGTACACTATCAATATGGTATCGGAGCAGCACTAGTGGAGCGCGCGCATGCAGTGGACGGATATTGACGACATCGCCATCGAGTTGTTAGAGGCGCACCGGGACGTTGATCCTCTCGCCGTCAATTTCGTGGATTTGCGCAACTGGGTGCTGGCGCTGCCGGACTTCGACGATGATCCCAAGCACTGTGGCGAGAAGATTCTCGAGGCCATTCAGGCCGCCTGGATCGAAGAACGGGCCTGGTAGCTCTCCCCCCGTGTCTTGCTGATTTATAAACCGCTGATTTAAAACAAAAAGAATCTGCCCGTGAACTGGGTTTGCAGGTGAAACGGCGGCTCAAAATACGTATAATTGCGCGCTTCCCAAAGCGAGCCTGTCTGGAGATATCCCATGGCCGTAGAACGTACCCTGTCCATTATCAAGCCCGATGCTGTCGGCAAAAACATTATTGGCAAGATTTATTCGCGTTTTGAGACCAATGGCCTGCACATAGTGGCCTCCAGGATGCTGCACCTTAGCGAAAAGGTTGCCGGAGGATTTTATGCTGAACACAGGGAGCGTCCATTTTTCCCAGCCCTGATCGAGTTTATGACTTCGGGCCCTGTTATTGTTCAGGTACTGGAAGGTGAAGGTGCCATCGGGAAAAATCGTGAACTGATGGGCGCGACCAACCCCAAAGATGCCGCCGCTGGGAGCATTCGAGCGGACTTCGCCACATCCATTGATGCCAACGCCGTACACGGTTCCGATTCCCCGGAGTCTGCTGCTCGCGAGATTGCCTATTTTTTTGCCACCAACGACATCTGCGCGCGCTAGTCCTCCGGCATCTACCAATGACCGCTACGTCCAGTATGTCCCCCCAGGCCGACCCGCGACAGGGTAGGATTAACCTGCTGGGTTTGTCCCGGGTGCAGATGGAGCTGTACTTTCTCGCTATGGGAGAAAAGAAGTTCCGGGCACAGCAGGTTCTGAAATGGATACACCACGGCGGCGTCACGCGGATCGAGGACATGTCCAATCTGGGCAGAGCACTGCAGGAGAAGTTACTGCAGGTCGCGGAGGTTCGACCCCCTGAAATTGCCAGCCAGCAGGACTCCATCGATGGCACGCGCAAGTGGGCTGTTAGGGTCGATGGCGGCAGCCTGGTTGAGACAGTGCTGATTCCCGCCGGTAATCGCGCCACTCTGTGTGTGTCGTCGCAGGTCGGTTGCAGTCTGGATTGCAGCTTCTGTTCCACCGGAAAGCAGGGCTTTCAGCGTGATTTGAGTGCTGCGGAGATCATCGGCCAGCTGTGGTTGGCGATCAAGTCCTACGATGCCTTCCAGAGCGGCAAGGGCCGTGTGGTTACCAATGTGGTGATGATGGGCATGGGTGAGCCGCTGCTGAATTTCGATAACGTGGTGGCGGCTATGGATCTCATGCTTGAGGATCTGGCTTACGGTTTGTCCAAGCGTCGGGTGACACTGAGCACATCGGGTGTCGTGCCCGCCCTGAACCGCCTGGCCGAGGTCAGCGAGGTATCCCTGGCCGTATCGCTGCATGCACCCAATGACGAATTGCGGAATCAACTGGTACCGATCAATCGCAAGTATCCAATCGCCATGTTGCTTGAAAGTTGCCGCAACTATATGGCCGCCCAAAGTGATAAAAACCGGGTGGTGACAATAGAGTACACCCTGATTGAAGGAGTTAACGATCAGTGCGAACACGCCCGCGAACTGGCCGCGCTGTTACGGGACGTACCCTGCAAGATCAATCTCATCCCCTTTAACACGTTCGCGCAGTCCGATTATCGACGGCCCAGTGGCAATGCGGTATCGCGCTTCTGGCAAGTGCTGGTCGATGCGGGCTATATTGTGACTGTCAGAACCACCCGCGGCGATGATATCGACGCCGCTTGCGGTCAACTCGTCGGCCAGGTCGTGGACCGCACTGGTCGCAGTGGACGGTACCGCGCGGCCAGTGATGCGCAGATAATTACAGTGGGGTAGGCATGCTATTCAACTTACAAACCATTATGAAGAACTCTCTATCATCGTCATCCCTGGTACTGGTATGCACTCTATTGGTTGGGTGTATTACAACTACCGAAAGTGTTTTCACCGAGGAGGCCTCGCCCCAAAAAGCCCTGGAACGGCGGGTGTCCCTGGCGCGCCAGTATATCGGTGAGGGCAACTGGGAAGCGGCCAAGCGCAATCTTAAGACGGCCGCGGAAATTGATGCCAATAACGCGGAGGTTTTCGAGGCTTTTGGCCTGGTTTACCAGAGTACCGGCGAGTACGAACTGGCGGAAGAAAACTTCAAAAAGTCTGTCAGCTTGGACAAAAAATGTTCCCGCTGCCGCAATAACTATGCTGCTTTTCTCTACAGTCAGGAGCGCTACAAAGATGCGGAAGAACAACTGGCGTACGTGGTTAAGGACACCTTGTATACCGGTCGCCCCAATGCGTTTGTGAACCTGGGCTTGTGTCAGCTTAAGTTGTTCAACACGCAGGGGGCCGAAGAGTCCTTTGTGCGGGCGCTGGCGATGGACCGGACCAATCAAATTGCCTTGTTGGAAGTCGCCCAGCTACGCTTTGAAGCACAGGATTATCCCACCGCGACCCGGTATTATGACACGTATCGAACCGTGGCGCGCCAGCAGTCAGCAGCGGGACTATTGTTGGGTATCCGTTTGGCCCAGGCTGACGGCGATCGCGATTCTGAGGCGAGCTATGCGCTGGCTCTGGGCAATCGATTTCCGGATTCAGCCGAATATCAGGCCTATAGGCGGACCGCGAAAAGTGACTGATGAGGCGGTGCAATTGGATGCCTTTACCACGCCTGGAGTGCTGTTAAGAAAGGCCAGACAAGCACAGGGCATGTCTGAACGTGAAGCGGCGGATCGCCTAAACCTGATGCCTAACTATGTTGCTATTCTGGAACGGGATGACTACAAGGCCTTGCGTAGTCCGCCCTTCGCTCGTGGCTATGTGAAAGCCTACGGGCGCCTGCTGGGTTTGGATGAACGACATCTGCTGTCTGTTTTTGATCAGGCGAATCCGGTGGTGCCGCAGCCCCAGGAAAAGCGCATAGCCACCAGACCTTTGCAATTGCAGCGCACGGGTCTTGGTGTCGTCATTAGTCTGGGTGTATTGCTGCTGCTGGTCCTGGCACTCTGGTGGTGGGAGGAAGCTCAGGGTAGGCAATCATTGACAGCATCAAGTAAAGGAGTGCCATTGCATCTGGGTGACGCAATGCGATTCACGGGAGGTGACAAATGAAAATAGAGTCTCCAATCAAGCGCCGCGTGTCCCGGCAGATATTCGTCGGTAATGTTCCCGTGGGCGGCGATGCGCCGATCAGCGTCCAAAGCATGACCAATACCAACACCTGTGACGTGGCAGCGACCGTAGCCCAGGTGCGCGCCATTGCCGATGCGGGCGCGGATATCGTAAGAATATCGGTACCGACTATGGATGCGGCTGAAGCGTTTCGACAAATTCGCGCACAGGTTACGGTACCGCTGGTGGCCGATATCCATTTTGACCACAAGATTGCACTCAAAGTGGCCGAGTACGGTGTCGATTGCCTGCGTATCAATCCGGGTAATATCGGCCGGGACAGCAAAGTTCGCGCGGTCATTGACAGCGCGCGGGACAAAGGCATACCGATCCGTATCGGGGTGAATGCCGGATCCTTGGGCAAGGACCTGCAACGCAAATACGGTGAGCCCACCCCCGAGGCGCTGGTGGAATCCGCCATGCGCCATGTCGATATACTGGACAAGTTCAACTACCCGGAATTCAAGGTCAGCGTAAAAGCCTCCGGAGTCTTTATGGCAGTGGCGGCTTACCGCCTGCTGGCGAAGCAGATAGACCAGCCCCTGCACCTGGGTATTACCGAAGCTGGTGGCCTGCGCGGTGGCACAGTGAAATCGGCGGTGGGACTGGGTATGCTGCTCATGGATGGTATCGGTGATACGCTGCGTGTCTCACTGGCGGCCGATCCGGTAGAGGAAGTAAAAGTCGGTTTCGATATATTGAAAAGCCTGCAGCTGCGCGCCAACGGGATCAACTTCATCGCCTGCCCCAGTTGCTCACGGCAAAACTTCGATGTGGTAGGTACCATGAATATCCTGGAGCAGCGCCTGGAGGATATTCGCACACCCATGGATGTGGCTGTTATTGGTTGTATCGTCAACGGACCCGGTGAAGCCAGGGAAGCAGATGTGGGACTTACCGGGGCCAGCCCCAATAATCTGATTTACGTCGCTGGGGAGCCGCATCACAAGATCAGCAATGAGGACTTTATCGATCATCTCGAAGAGGTCATTCGAAAGCGCGCCACCGAACTGGAGCAGGCGCGCGCCGCGCTGGAAGAACAATTGATCGCCAGATCGTCCACCTGATTGACGGCGTCGTAAACTGGAGCGTATGTGAGTGAAATAACCGCCATTCGGGGGATGAACGATATCCTGCCCCAGGACACACCCTGCTGGCAGTTTCTGGAGCGCACTGTGGCAGCCGTGTTGGCCACTTATGGTTATGGCGAGATTCGTCTGCCTGTGGTGGAAAAAACAGCACTGTTCAAGCGCTCAATCGGCGAGGTCACTGATATCGTCGAGAAAGAGATGTACACCTTCGAAGATCGCAATGGCGATAGCATGACATTGCGTCCGGAAGGCACCGCAGGTTGTGTGCGGGCGGCCATTCAACAGGGTATGCTCAATACACCCCGGCGCCTGTGGTACGCAGGCCCCATGTTTCGCTATGAGCGCCCGCAGAAGGGTCGGCAACGGCAATTTCACCAGACGGGGGTAGAGTCCTTCGGTGTCGCCACGCCGGACGCGGACGCGGAGCTCATATTGTTGTGTGCCAGATTGTGGCGGCAACTGGGACTGGCGCATTGTCTGCAGTTACAGCTCAACTCCATCGGCAGTGCTGCGGCGCGCAACGCCTATCGTGCGGCTTTGGTAGATTACCTGCAGGCGCATGTAGATGCCCTGGACGAGGATAGCCGGCGCCGTTTGCACAGCAATCCTCTGCGCATCCTGGACAGCAAAAACTCCGCTATCCAGGCGGTACTTGATGGCGGGCCGAGCCTGGAGGATTTTCTGGATCAGGACGCCAAGGCCGATTTCGCGCTCCTGTGTGAACTGCTGCAGGCGGGCGGCGTGGCTTACGTGATCAACAGGCGCCTTGTGCGCGGACTGGATTACTACAACAAAACGGTATTCGAGTGGGTGACCGACCGTCTCGGTGCACAAGGGACAGTTTGTGCCGGCGGTCGCTTTGACGGTCTCGTGGAGCAATTGGGCGGCAAGGCGACACCGGCCGTTGGTTGCGCCATGGGCATGGAGCGCTTGGTTCTGCTGTTAGTGGAGCAGGGTGTGATAACGGCCACGCCCACCGTTGATGTGTATGTGGTCGCTGTGGGCAGTGCAGCCCAGCGCGTGGCGCTGACGGCCACCGAACGTGTGCGCGAGGAGCAGCCCCGGCTGCGCATTGTGCAGCATACCGGCGGTGGAAGTTTTAAGAGCCAGATTAAAAAGGCCGACAGGAGCGGCGCCCGGGTTGCCCTGATCTGGGGTGATGATGAGGTGGCGGCGCACGCGGTTACGATCAAATCCCTGCGCGACGGTGAGGGTGTGCGTAGCGGGCAGCGTACTGTGCCCCTGCAGGACCTGGAAACGACATTGTGCGCAGTACTTGCGCCCTGAGATTGTGTAAGAGGAAAGAAAGCTGTGGAACAATACCGTACTGAACAGGAGCAGGTCGAAGCGCTGCGGCGTTGGTGGAACGAAAATGGCCGTTCCATTGTAGCGGCTGTGGTTATCGCCCTGGCGGCCGGCTTTGGTTGGCAGGCCTGGCAGGGCAATGAGGCACGCCAGCAGGAGCAGGCCTCGGATATGTATCAGGCACTGTTGCGCGCCATCGGCTCACAAGAGGCATCTCCCGGGTCACAGGAGGCAGTCGAATTGGCGGAGCAGCTCAAGAGCGAGTTTAGCAGCACGACCTACGCCCAGTTTGCAGCATTGCACCTGGCCGCCATGGCGGTCAGCGCGGGCAAACTGCCGGATGCGGAGCAGCAGCTGCGCTGGGTACTCGGCAAGGCCGAAAATAGCGGTGATACCGCGCTGGTGGCGCAGTTACGACTGGCGCGGGTGGTGGCTGCCACCGGTGATGCTGAACAGGCACTGACTATCCTGGGGAAAGCGGAGCCCGGTCCTTATGGCGCCTCCTATGCCGCTGTCCGTGGTGATATCTTGCTGGCTGCCGGCCGCAGGGATGAGGCGCGTGACGCCTACACCCAGGCGGTGACACTGGCTGGCGGTGGCGCAGAAGGGTTGAATCTGCCTGTATTGCAACAGAAGTTGCAAAGTCTCACGCCAGAACCTGCGCGTACCCTCGGTGCGACCCCAACGGCCACCGATGTTCCTGTCGACACTACCGTCGACACTACTATCGACGCTCCAGAGGAATAAGACCATGCGGCAACTATCGCGATACCTGTTCGCATTCACCATGGTGCTCAGCCTGGCCGGTTGCAGCACGATTTCAGGCTGGTTCGAGTCCGATGACGATGAAGCGACGGCACCGGCGGAACTGGCGGAGATCGAGGATACGGTCAACATCGAGGAGCTGTGGTCGGTTGGAGTCGGCAATGGCCAGGGTGAAGGCTTCTACCGATTGCGACCCGTGATCAGCGGTGACACCATTTATGTGGCCTCCACCGATGGCGAAGTCGCCGCACTGGACCGCATTCGCGGCAAGACCCTGTGGGAAACCGATGTTGAAACCGCGTTGTCGGGCGGTGTCGGTGTGTATGAAGGTGCCCTGTTTTTAGGCAGCAGTGATGGCTCTGTGCTGAAATTGGACGCCAGTTCCGGCGAGCGTCTATGGGCGACGCCACTGCGCGCGGAGATACTGTCACCGCCCCAGGGCAACGGCAAGGTGGTGGTTGCCCAGACCTACGATGGCAAGTTACACGGTCTTGACTTCGAGACCGGGGCCATTCTCTGGACCTATGACAGCAATGTCCCGGTGTTGACCGTGCGCGGTACCAGTACACCGATATTGCACAATGACAAGGTCTACGCAGGCTTCGCCAATGGCCGGGTACTGGCCTTTGATGCGCAGACCGGTGCCATTGTGTGGGAAGTGCGCGTGGCGATCTCCCAGGGACGCTCGGAAATCGAACGCATTGTCGATATTGACGGCACCATGGAACTGGCGGGGAGTGAACTCTATGCCGCCAGTTACCAGGGCAGCGTCGTAGCCATCGAGGTGGACAATGGCCGCAAGCTATGGCAGCAGAAAGTGTCTTCGTACTCGGGTGTCTCCCAGGGTTTCGGTAACGTCTATGTCGCTGACGAAGACGGCACACTCACGGCCTATCAGCGCACCGGCGAGGGTGTGCGCTGGATCCAGGCTGACCTGGCTTACCGTGAATTGTCGCGACCGACTCCGGTGGGCAGTTATGTTGCAGTAGCCGATTTTGAGGGGTACGTGCATGTGTTGTCGCAGGTCGATGGTGAATTTGTCGGGCGGGTGAGGGTCGATGACGAGGGCGCGCGCGCCGACATGGTGAGCGAGGGCAACGTTCTATACGTGTTTGGCAACAGCGGTGAACTGGTCGCGTATGAGATTACTGCGCAAGAATAATGATACCGGTGATCGCCCTGGTTGGGCGCCCTAATGTTGGCAAATCCACCCTGTTCAACCAGTTGACGCGCAGCAGGGATGCTCTGGTAGCCGATTTTCCGGGTCTGACCCGGGATCGAAAATACGGTGAGTCCAGGATAGGCAGTCGCCCCTTTGTCGTGATCGACACCGGTGGCATTACCGGTGAGGAAGAAGGGGTCGATTCATCCATGGCGCAACAGGCGCTCACCGCTATCGACGAAGCGGATGTCGTGCTGTTCATTGTTGACGCGCGTGAGGGCCTGAATGCGACTGACGAGGCTCTAGCCAGTCAGTTGCGCCAGCGCAATAAGGCCTTTCATGTTGTGGTGAATAAGATTGATGGCCTCAATGAGGATGTTGCCACTGGCGATTTCTACGCTCTGGGTGTAGACCGCATGTACGTTATCGCGGCGTCCCATGGTCGGGGCGTGAGCAGCATGATCGAGCATATACTTGAGGCGTTTCCCGAGGACGCAGATGAACCGGAGCGCGAGCGCTACCCGGACAGTATTCGCGTCGCCATAGTGGGGCGCCCCAACGTCGGCAAGTCGACTCTGGTGAATCGCTTGTTAGGCGAGGAACGGGTTGTTGTTTTCCATCAGCCGGGAACAACGCGCGACAGTATTTATATCGACTTCGAGCGCGAGGAGCAGAAGTACACACTGATTGATACCGCAGGTGTCAGGCGGCGCAAGAACGTGACCCTGGTAGTGGAGAAGTTCTCCATCGTGAAAACGCTGAAGGCGATTGACGATGCCCACGTGGTGGTAGTGGTCATGGATGCACACGAGGGTATCGTTGATCAGGATATGCATTTGTTGGGCCACTGCATGGACAAGGGTCGCGCCCTGGTATTGGCGGTGAACAAGTGGGACGGCATAGATGCCGACCAAAGAGATTGGATCAAGAGCGAACTGGACCGCCGACTGCGCTTTGCTGCATACGCTGACACGCACTACATATCTGCGCTGCACGGCACCGGGGTCGGCCATCTTTATAAGTCCATCAACAGCGCCTATGCGTCGGCCACCCGCAAGCTGAACACCAATGCATTGACCCGCATCCTGGAAGCCGCCGTGTTTGACCATCCCCCACCAATGGTCAATGGTCGACGGATCAAATTGCGGTACGCACATGCCGGGGGACAGAACCCACCCCTGATTATCATTCATGGCAATCAGACTGCCGATGTCCCAAATGGCTACAAGCGTTATCTGGAAAAAGTCTATCGCCGCGAACTCGAACTGGCGGGGACTCCGGTGCACATTGAATTTCGCACCAGTGACAATCCCTATGCGGAGAAGCGCAACAAACTGACGCAGCGCCAGGTGCAGCGTAAGCGGCGCTTGATGGCGCATGTTACCAAGTCGAAGAAGAGTAAAAAGAAATAGTGCCATGCGTACTGGCGAACACCGGCCAGATCTGGACTCCCGGGAGAACATCGAGTTCTTCGTAGACCGCTTCTACGAGCGCCTGCTGACCGACGCGCAGTTGGCGCCGATTTTTGTTGACGTCGCGGAGATCGACCTCGCGGTGCACCTGCCCCATATCAAGGATTACTGGTGCAAGCTGTTGTTGGGAGATAAGCGTTACCAGCGCCATACCATGGATATCCACCGCCAGCTCCATGGAAAACGTCCCCTGCAAGCGCAGGACTTCCAGCGCTGGCTTGGCTTCTTTACCGCGACAGTAGATGCGCACTTTGCCGGAGAGCGCGCCCAGCGCGCCAAGCAGGTGGCAGCTTCCATTGCCGCCAACATGGAGCACAGCCTGCCAACCTGATCGCTCCGGTCAGCTGTTCCCGATCAGAACGAGTAGCGCAGGTCCACGCCGTAAGTGAGCGGATCTTCTATGCTGGTTCTATAGGCACCCAGGTTGCTGGCTACATAGCCTCCCGGGTTGTCCGCAATCTCATTGTCCTGCAGGTTTCTGCCCCATATCGCGACCTCAAAGTTCTCGGCGTCGTTGGTCCAGGCGATACGGGCACTGAGTATCTCTCTATCCTGGAAATACCAGGGGCCGGTAGTGTAAATCGCGGCTTCGGTATCGCTGGGGTCTTCAGACTCCTCAAACACATAGTCTACGTGCACCAGCAGGTAACCCATCGGAATAGCAGGCGTCCAGTCCAGGCGCAGGGTGTAGTCGGTGTTGGTGCTCTCATTTTTCTTGCTGCCGCCCACTGGCTCACCATTGCCATTAAAATAGGCCTGGGGTGTTATTTCCGCGTCACGGACCGTGGTCATGGCGGTCAACAGCAGGGTGTCCACGGCCTGCCACTGCGCCACGACTTCGATGCCGTTAGTAACCACATCCTGGCTGATGATGGTGGGTGCGGCGGTTGGATCCTGGTCGTTGCATTGTTCCTGAGTAGAGCCTGCCGTGCACTGTTTGGTCTCGGCGGCGGTTTGCTGGCCGTCCAGTTCCTGGTTAAACAGTGCGCCTTCGAGCCGCACGGTATCCTCAAAGAAATCGCCCTTGATACCCAACTCGATACTGGTCATCTCTTCCGGCTCAAAGGGGCCGGTCACGTAGGCCGAGAACACCTGGCCGTCGTAGCCACCGGATTTGTAGCCGGTGGCATAGGACAAGTAGGTCATGGCGTTGTCAATAAACTGCCAGTCGAAAACCAGACGTCCTGTGGTCTTGCTCCAGTCGTGGGAGTCTTCGAACTTGTCGAAATAGTTGGCCGGATCGGCGCCAGTTTGCGTTGGGTCGTAGGCGACGCGAGCGGGCGCATAGGGCCAATCACCGAGCTGGTCGGGAAACGTCTGCCAGGAGTAGGCCTTGTCATCGAAGCTGTAGCGCAGGCCCGCTGACACCCGTACGGTATCGGTCAGGCGGTAGGTGACATCGCCAAAGATGCCTGCGTTGGTGAAGTCCCCGGTGTTGTCCATGGTTTCGGTGAAGTACTGGCCGGCGAAGCTCGGAGGAACTACCGCAATTCCAGACACTGGTGGATTTACGAATGATCCTGCCAGTTGGGAAAGGGTCAACCAGAACTCGTCAGGTGCATCCGGGTTCTGTAGCCAAAGACTGGTATCCGATGGCAGACCAAATTCCCCGCTGACGAACTGCATGTAGGAATCTGTCAACAGCCCTATGTCGGTGCGCTGGTAGACATCCTCGACGCTATAGTTGCCTCCCGCGATGGCGTCGAAACGATCATTCACAAAGTGCAAGCGCACTTCGTTGTACCAGATATTGGACTCTTCAATATTATTGGTGTCGAGGTAGCGCGTCGGGTCTGCGGTGCCGTCCTCGTCCTGCTTGTTCCAGGTTTTCCAGTCCCGGTAACTGACGATACCGAACAGCGACAGCTCCTGGTTGAAGCTGTGGTCCCCCTGCAGGGATGCACCGTACATATCACGGTTTTCTTCGCGATCGTATACGTCGTTGGCGGCCTTGCTGTTGTACGGATCGGTGCTGTAGGCGTACTGGCTGACACCGATGGAATATCCCGGACTTTCACTGCGGTCCTCGTAGTCGCCGGCCAATTGAATGCTGGTGTCCGGCGACAGGTCGTAGAGTATGGACGTCCTGGCTGCGACGAAACCCTCCTCGCGCAGATCATCGCCGATACCGACATTTTCGATAATGCCATCGCGCTGGTGGGAAAATACGTTGGCGCGCACTGCGATGTCATCGGTCAGCGGTTCATTGATCATGCCTTCCACGTTCAGCAGGCCGTAGTTGCCGACCCTGCTTTTGATAAAACCCTCGGATTCCTGGATGGGCTTGTTGGGAACAATATTGATAACACCGGCCGTCGCGTTGCGACCGAACAAGGTGCCCTGGGGACCTTTCAATACTTCGGTACGGGCGATATCGGTAAAGGGGATGGACGTGGCCGCCCTGGGCATATAGGCATTGTCATAGAACGTGGCGACCGAGGGATCGCCACCGGAACTGATATTAGGGCTTTCAATGCCGCGGATGGCGATGGTGACCTGTGTCGCACCGCCCGCGCCGATTTCCACACCCGGCATAAAATCGGCAATGTCCTGAATGTTGTCGGCGCCGGTATTGAGCATATCCTGGGCGGTGAAGGCGTTAACGGTGATGGGCACCGTCATCGTGTCCTGCTCCCGCTTCTGGGCAGTCACCACAACCTCTTCAATTTGTGTGCTGTAACCTCTGGGCCTTGCATCCTGGGCGTAGGCGCCAACACAGGTGAGTGCGATGGCAGTTAACACAAGTGGCTTTCCCGGGTGCCGGGGCGCACGGGATACAGCTTTAACTTTTTTTGGCGGGATCATGCGAGATTCCTTACTGTTATCCATTATTATTTAAACGATTATCGAACCTAGCGTAACCGAAAGCCATAGCAATTAGAGTACGGTAGTTATGATTAACATATTGTGGTTTACTTGTCGGCCAAGTTCTCGAGACCGTCCCTATTGATCCTGTGCACAGGAGCGAGTGACCATGAAAAACCTGTCTGCATTAACGCTTCTGGTGTGCCTGTCATTGCAACCCCTGTGGGTGCAGGCCGACGCAAGCGCCAACGCGCGGTTCCAGTCCTGCAGCGCCTGTCACGGCGAGGCGGGGCAGGGCAATGTCGCGTTAGGCGCGCCCGCCTTGGCGGGCCAGGGGGCGGCGTACCTGCAACGCCAGCTGCAGAATTTTAGATCCGGTGTGCGCGGCGCTGACCCCCGCGATACGCAGGGTGCGCAGATGCAACCAATGGCCAGCGCGCTTGACGACGCGGATGTTTCCCGCCTCGCGCACTACCTCGC
>Ga0163152_10006541_pt1 | contig 13117 bp, 16 predicted proteins | sample OliLakLV19MP8IB2_FD_148635 | JGI IMG/M metagenome (GOLD analysis project Ga0163152, IMG submission 148635) | Freshwater microbial mat bacterial communities from Lake Vanda, McMurdo Dry Valleys, Antarctica - Oligotrophic Lake LV.19.MP8.IB-2 | ecosystem: Environmental > Aquatic > Freshwater >... | reverse complement strand
TCTCGTCACCGAGCGGGACGCAGCTCGGCAACGACTTCATCCCGCTCGGTGACGAGAATGGTCTCGCCCGCCTTCGTGAGCCGGAGATATTCCGAGAGGCGGGCCTTGAGCTGCTTCACTCCGACGGCTTTCATCGGCGCCACGGTAGTCTCCGGTAGTCACCCAGTCAATGCCGATGGTGGGACCGCCGAGACGCCGATCCAGCTCCGACTTACCCCCCGAGCCCCATCCGCTTCGCGATGATCACCTTCATGATCTCGTTGGAGCCGGCGTAGATCGATTGCACCGCGGCGTCGGCGTAGTCCTGCGAGATCGGGTACTCCTACATGAAGCCGGCCGACGACCTTCTTCTGGAGATTGGTGGTCCACCACTTGGCCACGCTGACCTCACCGGTACTAGAATTCGTTGACGTGGTCACGAGCGGTCCATTATCGTGCACACATGAAACCCCGCGGGGAAATCGTCGGAGTCCGCGCGCTCCGCGCCAAGCTGAGTGCACACCTTCGCGCCGTGACGCGCGGGCATACCGTGACCATCAGCGATCGCCGCCGCCAACCGGTCGCACGCCTCGTGCCGGTCGAACAAAGCGCAGATGCCGAGTTGCTCGACCGGCTCGCCGAACGTGGAATTCTGCAGCGCGGTACAGGCAAGCCCGGAGCCGGACCCCCGCTCAAGCCGAAACGCAGGGGACGTCTCGTTTCTGACATGGTCAGCGAGGATCGACGTTGATCCTGTACGTCGACACGAGCGCGCTCGTGAAGCTGTACATCGACGAGCCTGGCCGCGCTGCGGTGATGCGCGCGCTCGACTCTTCCGCGGCCGTCGCCACCGTGAGGATCGCCTATGCCGAGGCGCGGGCAGCCTTCGCCCGGAAGCGTCGGGAGGGCGGTCTGGACGCCAAGGGTTTGCGACAGGTCGTTCAGCATTTGGACGAGGAATGGGCGGAATTCAACGTCGTAGACGTCAGCGAGCCGCTCGTCCGACGGGCTGGCAACCTCGCCGAGCGTCACGGCTTGCGCGGCTACGATGCAGTGCACCTCGCTGCGGCCCTCGAGCTCACGCGTGCGGGCGGCGAAGTTACGTTCGGTTGTTTCGACGAGCGACTGCGAGCTGCGGCGCGCCGCGTGAAGCTACGAGCGCCCGCGATGACGATCTAACGGGCCAGCAACAGCTGGCGCGGTCGCCTCACCCCCCGAGCCCCATCCGCTTCGCGATGATCACCTTCATGATCTCGTTCGAGCCGGCGTAGATCGATTGCACCGCGGCGTCGGCGTAGTCCTGCGAGATCGGGTACTCCTTCATGAAACCGTAGCCGCCGTGGAGCTGGAGGCACTCGCCGACGACCTTCTTCTGGAGATCGGTGGTCCACCACTTGGCCATGCTGACCTCGGAGACGATGTCGTCGCCGCGCACGTGGGCGGTGACGAGCTGGTCGACGAAGGTCTGGCCGATCTGGATCTGGGTCGCGAGCTCGGCGAGCGTGAATTGGGTGTTCTGGAAGTGGGAGATCGCCTTGCCGAACGCCTTCCGCTGCTGCGTGTAGGCGATCGTGTCGTCGAGCGCGCGGCGACATGACGCGATCGCCGTCACGCAGATCGACAGCCGCTCCTGCTGGAGCTTGTCCATCATCATCTTGAAGCCCTGCCCTTCCTTCCCGAGCAGGTTGTCGACCGGCACCTTGCAGTCCTCGAAGAAGAGCTCGCTCGTGTCCTGCGACGGGAACCCGAGCTTCTCGAGCTTCCGGCCGCGCATGAAACCCGGCGTGTCGGCTTCGATAATGAGCAGGCTGACGCCCTTGTGCGCGGGCTTGGCGGCGGGATCGGTCTTCACGGCCGTGACGTACGCCCCGCCGAGCTGGCCGATCGAGATGAAGGTCTTGGCCCCGTTCACGACGTAGTGGTCGCCCTCGCGGATCGCCTTGGTCTGGATGTTGGCGAGATCGGAGCCGGCACCGGGCTCGGTCATGCCGATGCCGAAGAGCAGGTCGCCGGCGACCGCGGGCGGCAGGAACTTTTGCTTCTGCGCCTCGGTGCCGAACGTCACGAGGTACGGCAGGCAGATCGACGCGTGCACCGTCGTCATGATGCCGTGCGCCCGCAGGTACGCGAGCTCTTCCATGATGATCGCGTCGTAGCGGAAGTCGACGCCCGCACCGCCGTACTCCTCGGGCATGCACGGCGCCAGGAACCCCGCCGCGCCCATCCGCTGCCAGGTCTCCCGATCGGTGATGCCGTCGGCATTCCACTTCTCGAGCTTGGGCTCGATCTCTTTGGCGGCGAACTTGCGGAACTGGTCGCGGAAGAGCTCGTGCTCTTCGGTGTAGACGTCGCGCTTCATCATCGGGAAGGCTCCTCGGAAGGCGTGAAAGTGGCGGCTTTCCTATCATCGCCGCCGAGGAGCCGAAACCGGCGCAAACGCGGGGTGACTGGCGCTGCTTTCGGCTCGGCGTACCTGTTGCCGCCGTTGAACGAGACCACCCTGACGAGACCTACACAAGTCGTTTCACCGATCGTCATGTCGTTGCCAGTTTCTACTTGTCGGATGAGATTTCTACATGATATTTCTGCAGCATGCGCACGAAAGTCACGGTCCGCGGACAAGTCTCGATTCCGTCCGAGGTGCGGCGACAACTCCGCATAAAGCCCGACACGCAACTGGAGTGGATCGTCGAGGGCAGCACTGTTCGGGTGATTCCGATTCCCGACGACCCGATCGCGTCGCTCCGCGGCTCCGGCAAGAAGGGCGAGGTGCGACGACTACTCAGTGATCGTCGACGCGACCGGCGGAACGATGGCTGAGGCCTACGTCCTCGACACCTCGGCGCTTCTCGCCCTCCGCAGCGACGAACCGGGAGCGGCGCGGGTCGAGGAAATTCTGCGCCTCGGCCGGCGCGGCAAGGCGCGAAACTTTGCCTCGTTCATGACCCGCATGGAGCTGCTCTATCGAGTCAGCGCGACCGAGAGCGAAGAGTCGGCCCGCACCGCGCTACGACTGATCGACGCGGCCGGGGTGTCGTGGGTGTCTTGTGACCCCGAGATCCTCGAGCTCGCGGCGCGATTCAAAGCGCGCGGGGGGCTTTCGGTCGCCGACGCTTGGATCGCCGCGACCGCAGCGACGAAACGCGCCGTCCTGGTTCACAAGGATCCCGAGTTCAGCGCGGTGCGCGAGATCGAACAGGAACGGCTTCCGAGCTGACTCGCCCGCGGCACGGGTCGCGCATCGCGCCAGCGGGGATCGCCATCGTTCGCTTGCCCGTCCCGCAGCGGCGGGCTAGCTAGTTCGATCCACCATGGGTCTTTCGATCGGCATCGTCGGTCTTCCGAACGTCGGCAAATCCACGCTGTTCAACGCGCTCACCAAGGCGCAGAACGCGGAAGCCGCGAACTATCCCTTCTGTACGATCGAGCCGAACAAGGCCGTCGTCCCGGTCCCTGACGATCGCCTCGCGGCGCTCGCCACGCTGGTCGACCCGGAGCGCATCGTCGCCGCGACCGTCGACTTCGTCGACATCGCGGGCCTGGTGAAGGGCGCGTCGACCGGCGAGGGTCTCGGCAACCAGTTCCTCGCCCACATCCGCGAGACCGCCGCGATCGTCCACGTCGTGCGCTGCTTCGACGACTCCGACGTCGTCCACGTCGACGGCTCGGTCAATCCCGTCCGCGACGTCGAGGTCATCGAGACCGAGCTCGTACTCGCCGACGTGCAGATGGTCGAGGGCCGCATCGACCGCCTCACCAAGAAGGCGAAGGGCGACAAAGAAGCGATCGCCCAGCTCGAGGTCGCCAAGCGCCTGCTCGAGCACCTGCACAAGGGACTCCCGGCCGTCGCCTTCCCCGAGCGCGAGAGCGTGCCGGGCGCCGCGCTCTTCCAGGAGCTCGGCCTCATCACGTCGAAACCGGTGATCTTCTGCGCCAACGTCGACGAAAGCTCGCTCGCCGAGGACAACGCGCACGTCGCGGCGCTCCGCGCCTGGGCCACGCCGCGGAAGGCCCACGTCATCAAGATCTCCGCCAAGGTCGAAGCCGAGCTCGTCGGCCTGGACGACGCCGAGCGCGTCGAGTTCCTGCAGTCGTACGGCATCACGGCCAGCGGCATCGAGCAGGTGATCCGCGAGTGTTACGCCGTCCTCGGTCTCGTCAGCTACTTCACGGCCGGCCCGAAGGAAGTACGCGCCTGGACGATCGAGCGCGGCTGGAAAGCACCGAAGGCCGCATCGGTCATCCACACCGACTTCGAGCGCGGCTTCATCCGCGCCGAGGTCATGGCGTTCGCCGACTTCGTCGCCCACAAGAGCGAAGCCGGCTGCCGCGCCGCCGGTGTGTTCCGCGTCGAAGGCAAGGAGTACGAGGTCGCGGACGGCGACGTGCTGCACTTCCGCTTCAACGTCTGAGCGCGATTCGACCGCGGCAATACGACGGCCGCTGGTAGCGGCCTACGCGACCGCCGCGTACAGCGACTGCTTCGGCGCCGCGAACACCCGCCGCACCATCGGCTCGAAGAACGCGAGCGGCAGTGTCTCGCCTTTGGGATCGAAGGCCGGGCCGTCGTAGCGTTCGCAGAAGAGCGCCGTCCGCTCGAACCACTCGTGACCGCGGAACTGCTCGCGTTGGTCGCGATCCATCCCCAGGTGATGGAAGAAGTAGTAGCCCTGGAAGATGCCGTGCTTGTCGACCATCCAATGGTTGGCCGGCGACACGAACGGCTTGAGAACCGCGGCGGCGATGTCGGCGTGATTGTACGAGCCGAGCGTGTCGCCGATGTCGTGGAGGAGCGCACAGACGACGTACTCCTCGTCCTCACCGGCGCGCTGCGCCCGCGTCGCCGTCTGCAGGGAGTGCTGCAGTCGATCGACGGCGAACCCGCCGTAGTCGCCGTCGAGGAGCTGCAGATGGCCCAGCACGCGATCCGGTAGGCCGCGCGCAAAGCCGACGAAACCGCCGGCAATGATGGCCCAGTCGTCGGCGGTGCTGCGTTCCATGGTGGTGAAGGTCGCGCGTGGCGCGGCGGGGTCTTGCATGTGATCGGTCCTCCCGTTCGGCTCCGTCGCTAACACGGGGCCGGAAGTGGTGGAAGCCGCGGCTAGGGGTGGATGGCGGCCGACGCGTGCAGCGTCAGCGGCGCGGCAGCTTCGGGGGCATCTCGCCGCTGCCGCCGCGGGTGTTCTCGGCCTTCGCCATCATCCGGATTGACCCGTCGTCGGGGCCGATCACGTCGTAGATCGTGCGAGCGCCTTCGCGGACCGGCGCGCAGCATTGCTTGCGGCCCGTGAACGACGCGTAGCCGACGTCGAGCTCGCCATCGACGACACAGAGGGGCCAGAGGAGGCAGATCGCCGGCTTCAGCTTGAACGGCGTCCCGAGCTCCTTCTCGCCCGCGACGTGGAGCGCGCAGAGGCGATCGTCGCGGAGGAAGACGCATTGGCCGTCGAGGACGCGCGTCGCGACCGCCTTGCCGCAGAGATAGTCGGGGTCTTTCTTCACCCGCGCCTCGAACCAGCGATCGGGCTTGTTGCGGGCGCGCGACGTCATGTACGGCGCGATCAGCTTCTTGTGGGCCATGATGCGCTCGTACTCGTCGACCGACGCGACGCTGCCCTTCAAGCAGCAGCTCCCGTCACAGTTCCGGACGGTCGCGCCCGCCTGGTACACCTTGCGCGTCATCCGCGCGTGCAACTTCTTCACGTGCATTCCGAGGTGATCGCGAATCGTCGTGAAGAGCCTCAACCTCGCCACCGCAGTCATCCGCATGCGCACTCCGGTATCGTGCGCCGCCGCGCACGGTCAAGTGACGGCGCTTGCGACAGCGGGCAAACGCGCTAGTGGTACCGCCGCAAAGGAGACCGCTCATGGCGACACTTCCGATCGACGGCCGATGCCAATGCGGCGTGCTGCGCTACCGCATCACCGCTGCGCCGCTGATGATCTACAACTGTCACTGCACCAACTGTCAGAAGATCGGTGGCGGCGCGTTCTCCACGCCCGCAACCGTGCTCGAGTCGTCCTTCAGCTTCATCGCCGGTGAGCCGAAGACGGTCGAATGGACGTCGGAGGCCGGCAACCTGCGCTTCGGATGGTATTGCGGCGACTGCGGCAGCCGCATCGCGCACGGCCAGAAGCCGACCGTCGGGATGCTGAGCGTCCGCGCCGGCACCTTCGACGACACGAGCTGGGTCGAGCCCGTCGGCGACATCTGGGTGCGCAGCAAGCAGCCGTGGGTGCCGCTGTCGGACGATCGCCCGAGCTTCGAGCAACAGCCGACCGACTACTCCGCGCTGATCGACAAGTATCGCGCCCAAGGGAGGTTCGCGTGATCAGCGAAGACCGCCTGCGGACGATCATCTTGCTCCTCGGCGCCTTCTTCGCGCTGCAAGGCGTCGCCTGGCTCATCGACCCCGCGCGCGTCGCGGCGGGCCTCGGCATGCCGCTCCTCGACGGCCTCGCGCGCAGCACCCAGGTCGGCGACCTGGCGTCGTTCTTCCTCGTCGCCGGCGTGACCATGATGATCGGCAGCCGCCACGGCCGCGCCGCCCTGCTCTACGTGCCGGCCGGCCTGATCGGCGGCGCCGCGATCACCCGGACGCTCGCCTGGGCATTGCAGGGCGCCGACTTCGCGACGTTCTTCATCACGGTCGAAGTCGTGATCGGGCTCACGCTGATCGCCGGCGCGCGCAGCCTCGACGAGATGTGACGCCGTCGACCGAGCCGATACCGCGATGAGAATCCAGCACCTCAAGCTCTATCATTTCCCGGCGACCCGCAGCGCGCGCGTCCGATGGATGCTGCACGAGGTTCGCGGCGACGACTTCGAAATCCACCCGCTGAACCTCTACGGCGGGGAGCAGTACGAGGCGGGTTTTCGGACGATCAACCCCAACCACAACGTCCCCCTCCTGGAGATCACGTGGGAGGACGGCCGCGTGCAGTACATGATCGAGAGCGCGGCGATGGTCACGTTCCTCGCCGACGCGTACCCGGAAAAGAACCTGGCGCCGCCGCCGGGGGTTTCACCCGAACGCGCCGACTATCTGCAGATGGTGCACTTTGCGTCCACCTGGATGGACATGATGCTCTGGCAGGTTCGCATTCACGAGCATGTCTTGCCGGCGTCGGAGCGGGACGAGCGAACCATCGCTCGCTATCGCAGCAAGTTTCAGCAGGAAGCCGAACCGCAGATCCTCGCGCGCCTCGAGCGGTCCACCTACGTCTGCGGGGAGGAGTTCACGTCGGCCGACTGCCTCGTCGGCCACAACGTGTTCTGGGCAAGCGGCTACGGAATGTGCCGACACCCCGCGTTCCAGCGCTACCTCGCAGCGTTGTCGCAGCGGCCGGCGTTCGCGAAGGCTTTTTCGGACATGGCTGGGTTCACGGTCGCGCCGCCGAACGACGACCTCGCCACCGAGTTCTCGGGCTGACACGCCCGTCTTTCGGCCGAACACGACAGGATCCGAGCCGCTGGCAACGCCGTCGCGTCGGGTGCGGATAGTCGATCTTCCGCCAACGGTTGGTCATCGACGAAGGCTCCGACGACGCCCCCGACTTCTTCCAGCAACGCCATTGAGCACACCTGCAAGGCGAGCGATGCCCCGCCGGATCTAGGCGAGCGACAGGGAGGCATAGCCGAGCAGCAGCTCGGCCTCGGGGCGGTCGCGTGGTGCGTGGTAGAGCCGCTCCGGAGAGTAGACGCGGACGCCGGCGCGTTCCGCGTCGGCGATCAGCTCGGGTTCGTGGGCGAGCGGCACGTCCCGGAGGCGCAGCATCACGTGCAGGCCGGGTTGGCACCGAGCACCTCGACCCGGTCCCCTACGTGCTCGTCGAGCGCGGCGACGAGGGCGGCGCTGACCATTGCGGGCTCGAACGCGACGCAGGTGCGGGTCGAAGTGTCCGTCGCGGATGAAGCGGGCAAGGGCCCGTTGTGGGACCACCAGATGTCCAAGACGGAGCGACGGAAAGAGCACCTTCGAGAAGGTGCCGGCATAGATGACGCGCTCGTGACGGTCGAGTCCCTGCAGGGCTTCGACGGGGGGACACCGAAACGGAACTCGCTGTCGTAGTCGTCCTCGAAGATCCACGCCTCGTTCCGCTCCGCCCAGTCGAGCAGGGCGAGGCGACGGGCGAGAGTCATGATGCCGCCCGTCGGGAACTGGTGTGACGGTGTGACATAGGCGAGGCGCACCCGCCGCATGCTGGCCGCGAGGGCGCGGACATCGAGCCCTTCCGGTCCGACGGCGCCCGGGATCACGGTGGCCCCCGCGGCCCAGAAGCTGAGCGTCGCACCAGGATACCCCGGCTCTTCGACGAGCACGCGGTCGCCGGGGTCGAGCAAGACATCGCCCGTCAGCGCCAGAGCCTGCTGCGATCCGTGCACGACGATGATCTGGTCGGGGCGGCAGCTGACGGCGGGCCTCTGTCAGGTATTCGGCGATCGCTTCCCGCAACTCCGGCAGGCCAGCGGTCGCGCCATAGTCGAGATGCGATGCGGTGGTCTCCCGCGCGGCGGGGCTCAAGAGACGGCGCCAAATCTGTCGGGGAACGTCGTCGAGCGCGGTGGGTCCGTACCGGAAATCGACAGCGACCGCCGGGGTGACTGGCGCCCAGGAGACTGGTGCCAGTGGCACCAGACGTTGGCCCCGGCGCGAGAAGCCCGAGAACGAGACGCCGCGGATCGTCGAGCTTCTGGGGCTCGGGGGCGTCGTTCTGCCCTGACGGCGGCTGCGCGGCCGATCGGATTCAGGGGCGACGCACCTCGACCGGCGGGCGCATGAACGACTCGAGGCTCGCGTTCCGGCGCTCGAGCGCTTCGCGTCGGTGCGTGAAGTAGAACGCGATCGGGTTGTCGCGGATCGACCAGAGGCGATCGCGATGCTTGGGATCGTCGACGCTGTAGGTGGCCCGCGTCACGGTCTGAGCCTGCGCCTTCGCGAAGGCGGCAGCCGCATCGGGTTCCAGGAAGTCACGCGTTGTACCGTCCGCCGTCCGCACCTGAAAGATCGTGCGCGCATCCCAGCTCTGGGCGTCGTACGCCGTGCCGATCCACTGCACGCCGATCGACCACGCGAGCAGCACCGCAAACGTCCCCCGCCAGAGCATGCCGTAGCGCTGCGTCCCGACCGCCGGGATCACGAGCACCGCGAGCGGTACGATCGTGTCCATCAGCGGGCGATAGCCGTAGCTGTAGCCGCCCCACCAGTCGAACCATTTGAAGCGCATCACCATCACGACCGCCGCCGCCGCGATGATCGGGTAGAGCTCGGGCAGCGTGCGATCGCGGAGCACACGATAGGCGCCCCAGAACGCGAGGAGCATGATCGGCGAGAACACGAAGAGCCCGCGCGAGGGACTGAAGAGCAGCCCCGCCGCGCCGAGCCAGAGCGGCGTCGACCAGAGATCGGGCGCGCCCGTCTTGGCGATCGCGACGGCGGGACCCATGAGGTTGTGCGCCTCCACGAACGGCGACCCGAAGTAGTGCACGTTGTACCCCGCGAGCAGCAGGATCGGTGGCAGCGACCCGGCGACGCAGAGCGCGAGCGCCTTCCTGTCTCGCACGAGCAGGAACAGGCCGATCGCGACCACCAAGAACGCGCTCGTCGACCGGCACGCGACCGCACACCCGAGCGCGAGCCCTGCCGTCACGGCATGTCCGCGCCGGTCGCGAATCCGGAGGAACTGATCGATGCCGAGCGCGAGAAACGGCTGCATCGGCGTCTGCGCCCAGAGCGCCTGGCTCCCAAGCGACCAGGCGCAGGTGCCGAGGCCGAAGATGATCGCGACCAGCAACCCGCGGAGCGGGCCGACCAGACGCGCGGCCGTCGCGAAGAGGATCGCCCCCGTCGCGGCCGTGTAGAACGCCGCCACGATCTTGCTCTTCCGGACGAGCGGCACGACGTTCTTCAGACTCGCCGCCGTGTCCGGTAGCGTCATCCACTTGAAGAACGGTGCCGCCGCGACCGCCGAGCCCGGCGGCTCCGTCCCGACATACGCACCGCCGGGTGCGCGCGTCACGAAATAATGCGCCGGCCGCTCGGGCACGAGCTTCCCCGCGCGATAGAGCGCCTCCGGCGGCGAGCCTTCGATCACCATGCGGTCCCAGATCGAGAGCTGCAAATACCGCCCGGTCGCCGGCAGCTTCCACACGAAGAGAAACGGAATCTCTGACGGGGCGAGGTCGAAGTTGCCGTCGTTCAGGAGGCTGAAGGCCGGGAAGATGTTGCCGTGCGCGTCCCAGGTCGGCAGCGGCGAGTCGGTGGCGGAATAGATCGTGAAGAGACCGACGAAGACCAGGGCAGCCAGCAGTAGGCGCCCCCCCACGACTCGCCGTCCCGACACCCTCATGCCATCGCCCTCGCGGGTCGTGAGGTACACGATTCGGCACCGGATTGCGCCCTCCCTTCCAAATCTTGGCCAGAGCCAGAATGCCAAATGAACTCAATGACTTGTAGTTATCCATAATATGGATATCATAGCCTGATGCTGGATTTTCTGGTCACTTCGAAGACGCGCCGGCGCCTTCTTCAGCTGCTCTGGGGAAAGGCGGCTACGGGCTCGGCATCGCAATTGGCCAGGCTCGGCCTGGTGGGGTTCGCGAGCGCCTACCGCGAGTTGCGCGCGATGCAGTCGCTCGGGCTCGTCGTCTCCGAGCGCAAGGGCGGTGCCGATGTGTACCGAGCGAACGCCGCGCACCCGATGGCCGAAACGCTTCGGACGCTGGTGTCCAGCGCCGCACCTGCTCCAGATGAGGAGGACAGCTCGCGCTTGCGCGGGCAGCTCAAAACGCTCGGCGCCCCACTTTCGCAGGAGCCCGACGAGAGCGCGCAGGAGGACACTGCCTACACACTCGAAGAGACCGTCGTCCGCGGGGTTCGCCTGGCGCATCGCGACGCCGACGTCGCGCGCACGCTGCCGGTGTGTCTCTACCGTCAGCGCCATGCCTTGTCGGCCGAGCGGCTGCGTCACCATGCCCTGCGCCTCGGGGAGAAGCGCTCGCTGGGATTCTTTCTGGAGCTGACAGCCGAATTGTCCGGCGACGATCGCTTTGCTCTCTGGACCGAATCGCTGCGCGACCGCCGGTGCAAAGCGTCGATCGACTTCTTTCATCCCACTTCCCGCTCGCGACTGCAGCGCCGTGCCGCGGAGGACAAGGCACCCCACGTCGCTCGCAAGTGGGGGTTTCGGATGAACATGGACATGAACGCCTTCCGCTCGACCTTCGAGAAGTTCGTGGATGTCGCCTGAGACCGTCCGGCGCCTTCATCCTGATGGTCGAACGAATCTACGGCGAGATCGATGCCGAGCGCGTAGCGAAGCAGCTCCAACTACACCGCGGCCAGGGCTGACTGCCCCCGCTCTCGTGCATCGGCGAGCGCCGCATGCAAGACATCGCCCCATGGACTACGAACAGATCCGCTACGACGTCGACGGGCCGATCCTCACGCTCACGCTGCATCGTCCCGACAAGCTGAACGCCTTCACCGTCCGGATGATGCACGAGATGATCGACGCGTTCGATCGCGCCGACGCCGACGACGCCGTCCGGGTCATCATCGTGACCGGCGCCGGCCGCGGCTTCTGCGCCGGCGCCGATCTCTCCGGCGGGAGCGGCGCGTTCGACCACACCAGTGGCTCGAAGCCGCTGACCATCGACACCCACCGCGACGGCGGCGGCCTCCTCACGCTCCGCATCTTCGAGTCGAAGAAGCCCGTGATCGCCGCCATCAACGGCCCCGCGGTCGGCGTCGGCATCACGATGACCTTGCCGATGGACGTGCGGATCGCCGCCGCGGGCTCGCGCATGGGCTTCGTGTTCGCAAAACGCGGCATCGTGCCGGAAGCGTGCAGCAGCTGGTTCCTGCCGCGCCTGGTCGGCATCAGTCGCGCGGCCGAATGGGTTTTTACCGGCCGCGTCTTCACGGCGGAGGAAGCGCTCGCCGCCGGGCTCGTCAGCCGCGTCGTGCCGCCCGAGGCGCTGCTCGACACCGCGCGCGACCTCGCCCGCGAGATGGCCGAGGGCACGTCGGCGATGTCGGTCGCGCTCTCCCGTCAGATGCTCTGGCGCATGCTCGGCGCCGACCACCCGATGGAAGCCCACAAGGTCGACTCACGCGCCATCTTCTCGATGGGCCGCTCCGCCGACGCCCACGAAGGCGTCGCGTCGTTCCTCGAAAAGCGCCCTCCAAACTTCACGATGCGCCCGAGCGCCGACATGCCCGAGTTCTACCCCTGGTGGCCCGAGCGCAAATTCGAGTAGCACCGCGCACCGCCGGGCGAGATGCGAGCATTCATCGGCGCGTCTGCGACGGCGGCCGGCGGGAAACGCGCGCGGCGGAGGGGTCGCCCTGATCGGCGGAACTCGGAAGACGAGGCTGCTCGTCTCCGGGTCATGCGTCTTGCGATTTCCGTTGCTCGAGGCGGACGGTGGAGGGGATCGTCGGCGGGTCCGATCTCGGTCAGGAGCGCCACGACGCAAGTCGAGCGCAACGCGCCGACCGCTGAGGGAGGGCCATGCGCCCCGGATGCGCCGATCGCACTCATGCGTCGTCGTCGCCCGCCGATGCGCCGTACGCGCGCTCCGCCTCCGTAGGACCCGCCGACGATCCCCTCCACCGTCCGCGTTTCCCGACGGCCGCCGTCGCAGAGCAACGCATTGCCCCCGAGGGACGCCCCAGGAGCTAGCTGAATAGCGTCCGTTCGGTCTCGAACGACTGCGCGACGCGTTCCGCGACCTCCTGCAACATCTCCGGCGAGTCGAGCTCGATCGGCTCCACGGTCTCGGCGTTGCGGGTGCAGCCGAAGCCGATCTGACACGCGATGCGGTCGGCCATGCCGATGCGTTGCGCGAGCGGGGATTCGACCGGGGCGCGGTGGTGCGAGAGGATCGCCCACACGACGTCGTCCTCGAGCCCCCAGTGCTCGGCGAGGCAGGCCCCGACCTGATCGTGGGTGACGCCGAAGATCTCGTGCTCCCGGCCCTCGTCGTCGTGATTGAGCGCCGCGAAGTTCTTGCTGTCGGAGAGGTGCAGCACGAGCTTCCCGATGTCGTGCATGAGGCCGGCGATGAACGAGTTGCCGCCGCGCGGCTCGCCGGCGAGCAACGCCAGCTCGTCGGCCTCATGCACGACATCGG
>Ga0163152_10006540_pt1 | contig 13117 bp, 8 predicted proteins | sample OliLakLV19MP8IB2_FD_148635 | JGI IMG/M metagenome (GOLD analysis project Ga0163152, IMG submission 148635) | Freshwater microbial mat bacterial communities from Lake Vanda, McMurdo Dry Valleys, Antarctica - Oligotrophic Lake LV.19.MP8.IB-2 | ecosystem: Environmental > Aquatic > Freshwater > Lake... | reverse complement strand
CTCCACGCTCGTGGATCCGGGCCGACCGCTTTCGTCCGACATCACGCGCGTGACGGGGCTCACCGATGAGATGCTCAAGGGTCAGCCAAAGCTCCCCGACGTGCTTCCCCTGTTCCACGATTTCCTGCGAGGCTGCGTGGGAGTTGCGCACAATGCCGAGTTCGACACCGGATTTCTGGTGCACGAATCCATGCGAATTGGAGTGCAGTGTGACTACACCATCGTGTGCACACTGAAGATGGCGCGCGAACTCGTGAAGGCGGACCGCAAGAACCTGGACGCGCTCGCAACGCACTATGGCCTCACTTTCGAATCGCGGCACCGCTCTATCGGGGACATCCTCGTGACAGCCGGAGTGCTGTGGAATATGCTCGACGAAAATCCCCGTCTCGTTACTTTGCGCGACTTTGCGCCTTACCAGGAGTCCATGGGCGGAACATGAACACACCGGGCGCACCCTATCCACGCGAGGCTTCCCGTTCCCATTGGCCGCGCGCGGGGCACGCCCCGTGGAAGGTATTCCGTTCCTCAGCGCTGCTTGCGTGTGGCACGGCCGCCTTTGCGTTCGCCACGGCGCGCGCGGTGGGCGATTCGCTCTGGTGGCTTGGCGCGGCCGTTTTCATTCTGCTCGCCCATGCGTGGCAGGTGTTCGTGCGGCGCGGCTTCGAGGTCGAACGAACACTCGGCCCTGAGCGCCTTGCACTGAACCTGAAAGCTGAAGGTCTCGCGGACCGACCTGCAGTGTTTCCTTACCGCGTGCGAGCCGTGGTGCTCGGCTTCGCCGCCGTGGGCTTCGTGATTTACGGAATGCAGGACGACATTGTCCGCGCGGCGCGCTGGGCGCAGCAGGCCGTTCGCAAGGAAACACCGCACCTGCGTGTGGAGGCCCCGTCGTACACGGAAACTGCGGCGGCGGAGACGCCGTTTTCAGCGAGTGCGAGCGATGTCCCTTCCCGCGAAGCTGAGGTGGCGAGTTATCTCGAATTCTATCTCAAGGACCGCAAACCTGGCACGCGCTGGAACCTCGTGGTGAAAAATCCGCAGGGAGCCGAGGGGCGTACCGAAGCGGTGAGACCGCTGGGAGGCGCAGGTCAGTTGGGCCTTTCCGCGGGATCGCTGCTCGAAATCCTGGGCCTGTCTCGCGAGATACAGGCGCCACAGACCCTGTCCCTCGAGATGCGCGAGGATGACGGTCGGCGCGTGCATTTTTTGTCACTCACTTTGCTGCCCGTGCCACGTCCAGTGGTGGAAATCGAACCGCTCGGACAGGTCAGCGGACGAATGCAAGGTGGCGACTTTGGCGAAGGTCAGGGTGGAGGATCTGACGGGTCGACAGGCGAGGTGGAAGAGGACACGCGGCTTCGCCTGCGCGTGAAGGCGGACTCACGCGTGCCGCTCGCATTGGTGGAACTGCATGTGCGCACGCAGTCGGGCTACCGATTCACAAAGACGATCGGTGAATTCGCCAATGCGAAGGAACTGCGGTTTGAAAGCGACAAGTCGGAGCTGTCGCTGCTTGGTGTGCCATTCAAATCGCCCGACACGCTTTACGTGAAGGCCGTGGCGCGCACGGTGGTGCCCGATCTTTTCGGAGAAAGCCGCGAGATCGCCTACCGTGTCCGCACGAAACAACAGGCGCGCGAGGAGATCATCAAAGATCTCCAGGACGCGAAGAAGGCGTTGGCGGGCGATGGAAACGCAGAGGAAATCCGCGCGGCGGTGAAGGAAAAGCTCGAGGGCGTCGCGAGCAAGGTGCCCGAGCTCGGCCGGCGGCACCCTGTGGCTCGCCAGACGCGCGAGGCTTTGAGTGCCTTGGAAAAGATGACAAAGAAAGGCGACGAACCGTACGCCGAAGTGGAAAAGCGCATCGACGCTGCGCTGGAAAGCCTCAAACGTGAAAAGAACGCCGACGCCACCTCGTCGCTCATTGCACGCATGCAAAGTCTGCGCGATTCCATCGCCGCGAGTGACAAGCGAGGCGCGAGCGCTGCAGACGAAAACAAAGGGGAGTCGAAAAACGCGGACGATCTTTCGGAGGAGGCAAAAGCCCTTGCCGAGGAAACACGCGGCCTGAAGAAAGAGCTCGGAGAACAGGCCGACGCAGCTTCAAGCGGATTTTCGTTGGAAGAAAAGCAGCAGGCAAAAGACCTTCTTGCGCGCGACAAGACCGACGAAAAACTTGGGGCCGCGGGTGAGGCGCTGGAAAAAAACGACAAGGCTCAAGCGCAGGCAGGATCGCAGGCGGCTCTCGATGAAGCGCAGAAAGGCCTGGGCCAGGTCATGCAGATGATGCAGGCCGCGCGCCAGCGCGCGATGCGAGAGGCCCGCGAGAAACTCACGCAGGCCGATGGAAAGTTGCAGGAAGCGCGCGACCGCCTCCAGGCAAACGAGAGTGGTCGGGGCGAGAACGAGAAACAACAGTCACCCTCCGGCAGTCTTGACGAAGCGGGCGATCGCCTGCAGGAAACGCCACGCCTCACACGTGAGTTCAATGAGGCCGTCAACGAAGCTCGCCAGGAGCAGCGTGATGCGCGCAAAAAATCCGATGGCAAGGAAAAGGGGGCGGCGGAGCGCCACATCGAGGGAGCGCAAGATGCCGTGGTGCGTGCGCTTGCTGCCCTGCAGGAAGAGGAGTCCGCGGATGAAGAGCAGAAACGCGAACAGGAAGGCCGCCAATCGCGCTCGCAGAACGACGCCATCAATGCACAGGGACAGCTCGATGTGGGCTGGCGCAAACGGATCCTGGAAGAAATTGCCCGCCTGAAAGCGAGCGGCGAAGGCGCGGACGCTCCTGTCATCCGTTACCTAGAGAGTCGACTCCGGTGAGGCCTCTGGGTTAGTGTGCGCCACTCTCGCTTTCGGCAGCGGCTTTGCGGCCGTAACGCCTTCCAGACAAAGGCATAGGCATTGGCCTGTTCCTTGCCTGATGAATCGAAAGTGAGGCGAGGACCACCGACGCCGGAGACACGAATCTCATGAAAAGGCTGTTGCGCACCCGCATCCGCGGAGTGAGCTTCCATATACGCCGCCCTGGAATTTCGACCGCAGGGCCAAAAGAAATTGGGTCAGGAAGGCGTTACGAAAACGCACTTTTTCCTGGAAATCCGCACTTTCCCGAAGCCGCGGCGGGAATTGTCCATGGCGTAGACACCCCGGCCATTCTCTCGCAAATCGATCTTCATCGGCTGATGGCTGATTTTACAAGACACGAACTGCATGCGCTGGTAATCGACGCAATCGACGGGGCCTCCCGTTGGAAACAGCTGTGCGAAACACTTGAGCGTCTCGCCGGTCCCAACGAAGAGTCCCGCGTCTGGCACGAACAGGAACTTGACGTCCTACTCGGCGCTCGCCGAACGCAACGCCTGTGGCGACACCAGCTGGAAATTCTCGAAATGATCGCCGACGCGCAGCGCACGCTCGTGGCCGAGGCGAGAAGGAGCTCACGATGACATCAGCCGAATCCATTCGCCGTCCCATTTTTCTGGGTGCAGCCGCGCTCGTCGTCGTGGCCAGCGCCGTGGGCTGTTACCTTGAGGAACGCGGATCGAACGCGGACGGAGCGGCTGGCAACGGGAAGACGCGCGGAGGCGAACGCACTATTCAGGCTGCCCCATTGAATCTGCAACCTGGACCAGCGGCCGTAGCAGGACAGTGGGAAATCGTTCCCATGCCCGAGCGCTCCAAGCGCGTTCAGGCTATCCATTCCGTGCTGCTGCCTTCGGGCAAGGTGCTCATGGTGAATGGATCGAGCTCGCGCGACAATGCCGACCCGAGCACCTACGCGCACGTCGACAACACGGCACTCTTCGATCCCGCATCAATGACGTATCGGCGCATCCCCTCCACACCGTGGCCCGGCGAGGACCGTGCCGACATCGACCTTTTCTGTACGTCCCATGTGCAAATGTGGAATGGCAACGTGCTGTTTGCGGGCGGAACACGCTCCTACGGACACAACTTCCAGGGGATGAAGTCTTCCTACGAATTCGACTGGCAGCGCGAGTCGTGGAGCTATGCCGGCCAGATGGCCGAGGGACGCTGGTACGCTACGCTCGTTCCACGTGCGGACGGAACCATTCTCGCCGCCGGCGGAATCAACGAGAACGGCGATGACGAGACGGCCCACTCGTTCGAAATCTACAATCCGTCCGAGCCGGTGCCCGAAAACCGCTGGAAGCAGTGGGACGCACGCGACGGGCGCGGCGGACGTGCCTCTCCCTTCACCCTGGACTGGGGCATCGATCATTATCCGCGCATTTTTCCGCAACTCGACGGCTCGATGTACCTCACCAACGACGGCACCGGGTACGGCAACCGCACCACTCGGCGCACGTACTTCTTCACGCTGCCGGACTGGAAAGTCGGTGCGCGCGTGGCGTGGACGTCGGGAAATGCACGTAGCGATCGCACGAGAACCTATGGAGCGACCATCGTCGATCCTACAAAGGAAGACGGCTCGCTCCTCGCGCTCGGCGGCCAGCAAGGCAGTCCCGACCAGACCTATGGGCCAGGCAAACCCGTCGGTGATGCCGATGTGACCTCCTCGCTTGAGCGCTTCGATGCCAAAACGAAGCGGTGGAGTGGAACACCTGGTTTCCTTGCCGTGGATGGGCAAAAGGGCCGTGTGAATCATATGGCGGTCATCCTGCCCACGAAGCAGGTGCTGGTGGTCGGTGGAGGTGCGTACCACTTCTACGAACCAGCATTCGAACCCATCCTGATGACGCCCGATGCTGCAGCCCCCGGTGGATTCACACGTGCGCTCATGAATCCCATGACGCAGCCGCGCTTCTACCACACCAGCGCCCTGTTGCTGCCTGACGGCCGCGTGTGGGTGGCCGGCGGAAATTTCAAGCGCGCTTACCGTAACAATGATGGCAGCGTCGACATGGGCGCGGGCACCTCTCCCGACGGTCGCACCGCGGACTTTGAAGACAATGTGTTTCCGGCTGAAATCTGGCAGCACGAGGTCTATTCGCCGCCCTATCTGTTCCTGCCCGGCCCGCGTCCGGAAATTGTGCAGGCACCCGACGTGATGGCCTTTGGTATGGATTTCCCGCTCACCGTGCAGAATGCCGGAGCGGGCGGCAGTGTGGTGGCCATCCGTCTGGGAGCGTCAACGCACTCCATAGATATGGGCCAGCGCCTTCTCACTCTGCCCATCGTGGCACGTGACGACACAAGCGGAAAACTCACCATCCGCATGCCGGCAAATGCTGGCCAGAAGAACATTTACACGCCCGGTCACTACATGCTGTTCTTCGTGAATGGCGAAGGCAAGCCGTCGAAGGCTGCCATGGCTCGCATCCAGTGATAAGGAAACAGTGGACGATGAAAAAGCTCTCGCGTTCGCGTGGCCTCGTGTGTTCGCTTGCCGCCTTCGGTGCGGTGGGTCTCGCCGTTTCATTGTGCATGCGATTGCCGGACCAGGCAGTCGCCGCAGATTCTGATGCCCTTGGCGAAAGTTCTTTCGCGGTGCTTTATCCCGTCGATGCGAAAGAGCTCGCGCTCGCGCGGACGAAGGATGAAGCCATCGCGGTGGTCGCGCGCACGGCACCGAGCCTTTCCGATTTCATGAGCCGAGAAGCACTTGCGGTTCTCATTGAAAAAAGCATTGCCGCGCCAGATGCCCGTAGCCCGTTTGGTGCCAACGGTGGTGCAAGCGACACGGGTGTCGCAAGCAACGACCTCGCCAAAACCACACGCGCCGTGGACATCGGCTCGTGGTTCGTGGTGGGAGTCCGCCTCTCGCCATGTGTGAACACGTCGTTGGTTCCCACGTCATGGCTTGGCGCTTCGAGTGCTCCCGGAGCCGGTGCGTTCGGGGCTGACTTTTCTTCACCGGAAGCCGCCGCGCTGCGCATGCTATGCGTTCCTCAGGTACGTCTCGTGGCACAGCCGTTTGGCGCGCGGCGCGAAGCCGATGCAGCAACGGGTGTGTTCATTCCCCAGGGCGCCTCCGACGACAAATCGATGCACATCGTGTTTGACTACCTCCCTGGTTTTTCACCCGCATTGGACGCGGCTTTCGCGGACGCGAGCGGTGCATTCGATGCACGCATCCGCGCAGCGGCAAACGCAGGAACTCTCACGCCCAGCAACGTGCGCGCTGGCGCAGGTTCGGACTTTGATGACGCCGCGCTGGAGTCCGGATTGGCCGGCGCGCGCGCGCAACTCGTCCGTGTCGCTGCGCAGTTGCAAAAGGCCCAGGGAACAGCGCCACTCGCGCTTGATGCGGCGGTCGCGCTTGGCACCGCAAATGCCAGTGCCCGTGGTGGCGCGCTGCAGGAGTTCACCCGCGCACTCAAGGCCGACGTGTGGCCGGCTCTGCGGCTGCGCCACGTCACGCTCAACCTTTCGAACAGTGGCGCACTCGCGCGCCCAGGCAATGCCTGGTCGTTCACAAAATTCGAAGGCTCGCGCGACCGGTCGATGCTCACGTCACACGACGAGTCCTTGCTCCAGAAAGTCTTCGTGCGCATGCCTCTCGAAAGCCTTGCCTGGAGCCAGAGCAGCGCGGGGATCGTCGCGCGGAGTGTCAGCGCCGGAGCGAGCGAGGTCTTTCTCCCCGTGCCCGGTAGCGCCACATCGATCGACGATGATCTCCTGACGGCCGCAGCAAGCGATCCCATCGTCGCTGGCGCGCTTCCTTTCAGCGGATTTTTGCCTTTCGTTCGCGAGGAAAATGGAGCACTCGTGCCCAATGATTCGCTCCAAAGAGATCTCGCCGAAGGCGTGCGGGGCCCGTCCTCCGACACCCTGGCCATAGTGCTCGGTGGAGTCTTTGCGCCCGAAGTCCACAGCGCGCAGAGCACCTCCTGCGCGTCGTGCCACGCGTCCACCGGCGCACGTGATCTTTATTTGAAAGACACGTACCCGACTTTCGCCGCACCTTCGCTCCGTGACAACACGACACAGGTCAGCTTCGGCCACTCGCGCTTCAATCCTATGTGGAACCTGCGCATGTTCGGTTACTTTGAACGCGCGCCGGCGGTGGCCGATCGCGTGGTGCTCGAAGCACGCACTGATCTGGGTTTCGCGCGTGCCCTCTTGGCAAAAGGGTTGGTTCCATGAGTGCAAAGCGGCATGCGATAGTGTCTGTCCTCGCATTCGCGGCCGCAGCCTCATCGCAGGCCCGCGCCGATCGCAAGAACCTCTACAAAGAAACACCGCCACCCAAAATCGACCTTGCGCGCTCACGCCCGTTGGTCCCACCGTTTTCGGCGGGGACGCTTGAAGTTCTTCTGCCACAAGGAGAACCGAGAATCGGTCGCAACTTCGACGTGATGGCGTGTGCCCGCACCATGGCAAAGAGCACGGCCACGGAAAAAGCGCTCGCTGCCTCTCTCACGCTCAAAGCACTGATGCCCGAACACGCCCATGGAATGCTCGTGGTTCCGGTGCGCGACGCGGGAAAAAGTGCAGGTAAAGACACCGAAGCATCGTGCGTCCTGTGGAAAGGTCTGCGCTTCCACATGCCGGGCTGGTGGCGCCTGGAATTTTCGCTGCCCGAGGGGGGCACGCGTTACGCGTTCCACTTCGAAGTGAAGCATGGCAGCTGACCCGCGGCGCGGGAGACTTTTCGCTGCACTCGGCGTCACTCTCGTTGCTGCCGTCCCCCTGGGCCTCCACCCAACGCAAAAAGAGATTTCTGCGCGCGCGCACACTTCATTCGGCCCAGGCGAAGACGAACTGTTTGCGACCATGCGCCATGACGCGCCGGTGGCTTTCACTGCGCCACCGCCCCGTGATGACAACAACGGCGTGATTTCTCCCACGCTTGCCCGGGATCTGTTTTTCGACCCGGGGTTTTCACGCGACGGCAAAACAGCCTGCGCCACCTGTCATGTGCCTTCGTCCGCCTTTGCATCGTCCCGAACCGTTGCGGGACGCAACACGCCGACGCTTTTTTCTTCACGCCACTGGCGCTTTCTGAATTGGGACGGATCCGCGGATGGACTTGCCACGCAAGCGAATGGCCCGTTGACGGGCGTGCACGAAATGGCCTTCGACTGCGCAGGCGTTGCCGACCGTCTGCAGAAAAATTACGCCTGGGCCAAGCCCGTGGATGCGAACACGGGCTGCCTCACATTCGGCAATCTTGTTGCACGTTACGTTGCTGAGTTGGAATTTCCGCCCGCGCGCTTCGATGTGTACGCCCGTGCGGCGACGGCTGGTGGCACAGGCACGCTTGAACCGGTTTTGAATGCGCGGGAACTCGCCGGTGCACGCGTGTTTCTTGGCGGAGGCCGCTGCGTGCAGTGCCACCACGGTCCGCTGCTCTCCGATGGTGATTTTCACAATGTGGGCGTCCCGGCCACACCCGATGAATCCCCTGAACAAGCCGCCGGGCGGATTGCCGGAATTGAACGCCTCCTGAGCGATCCTTTTACCTGCCGGACATGCCCTGACGTCGTCACACTTCCACGCAAACGCCACTCCGCACTTGGCGCGTTCCGCACGCCATCCCTGCGCGAACTCACTCACACCGCACCTTACATGCACAATGGCTTTTACCCGACGCTCGAGAACGCTATCGGGCACTACAGCACAGCGCCCGAGGCCACTGTCGGGGACACGGAACTGTCACCTGTTCCCTTGTCAGCGGGAGACGTGGAGGCACTTGCTGCGTTCCTGCGCACGCTTTCAACACCTTTGCCCTAGGTGGCCTTCCAGAAACGTTCGCGCTATTCCTTCCAACACGACGCCCTGGTCGGGCACGATGTCCACGCCCAAACGGCCTTGCCGCGCCGACCTCTGCCAAGCCTGCATCCGTGTTTTGCCCAGACGGGAACTCCAGAACGGGCCAAGCGACGCGTGCGCAGCTCCCGTCACAGGATCTTCGTCGATCCCTATCCAGGGTGCGAAAAACCGCGATGAAAAATCGCACGATGACGGACCTTTTGTGGTCACGATGACACCGATGCAACCCCCGGGTGCAACAGTCGCCTTGAGGGCCGCAAAGTCTACGCGGATCTGCGAAAGATCGCTTCCATCGGGGAGACGCAGCAGGAAATCCTGATTGGCGGCCATGCCGCTTTCGATGACTTCGGAAACCCCGAGCGCCGCAAGCATCCCGTCTGGCACTGGGCCGGCTTTGAAGGCACGAACCGGCAGTGCGAGACGAAGGTTCTGCTCTTCACCACGATCCACCCGCAACAGGCCACGTGCGTACCGGAGCGACAGGCCCTTTTCTTGGGCAAACACGTGCTTTTCGTGTTCCTCAGCAACTCTGGATCCAAATTTGGATCAAAAGCGCTTAACATTTTCGCAGCGGACTTTCGAGTTCTCCTGTCTAGGAACCTGGAGCCATCATAAGGATCGGCATGAGATCATCGCGGAACGGAAAACCTTGGGCGGCGAGCTTTTTTTTCCACGTCTACGCGGTTAGGCTTTTGCATACGAAACAAGCCTCGCTTCTTTTTTGAATTCAGCGAGGCACTCTGGACTGTTTCTCTTATTTTATCAAATAAGTTCGGACTAAACGAGCGCCATTGCACTCAGGATCCTGGATTTGCGGCGGATCCGAACCTACAGATCGGCGCGAAAATGAACTCATTGGGAGCTTTTATGGACGTGAAATCTTGAAGCGCGTGATTCACCATTTTCCACTTTTTGTGGCGTGGCTATGCGCCATTCAAGCATCGTTGGTTCTTTTTGGCTGGATCACTCACATTCGACGCCTCGTACAATTTCATGCCAGTTTTGCTCCAATGCAGTTCAATACAGCGTTGACTTTTTTAGGCATAGCATTTCTCATCCCCGCCGTTCGAGCGAACCGTATTTACCTCGCTCGGGCTCTTTCGTTGACGTTGATCACTCTTCCTCTCTTGACCCTCTTCCAGGATGCCGGTGGCTACAATTTTGGCATCGATCAGCTTTTTTTCACTTCCTACATCACGGCGGGGACTCCGTATCCCGGTCGAATGGCGCCGAACACTTCGATTTCATTTGTATTGATTTCTCTTATTAGCATTGCACTCACGTTGCGTCGAAAATCAAATGTGATTCAGATGATCGCCATTTTTAGCAGTGCAATGGTCTTTGCTTTGGGTGCCATCGCTATCTTCGGTTACATGGTCAATGCTGTTTCCGCATTCGGATGGTCTTCTTTTACTCAAATGTCGCTTCCTACCGCAGTACTGCTTGTTTTTATTGCATCTAGTTTGATTGTTCTCACCCTTCGTGATGCAGCTGCTGGTTTACGAAGGCGTGTTTTTTACCCAGCCCTTGTTTCAGTCAGTGCTCTTTTCCTGACGATTCTGGGCTGGCGAGCTGCGCTCGAGACGAAAGAAACACAACTCAAAGAGACGACCCGCATTCAAGGCGAATATCTGCGCGACGTAATACTCACTGGACTCGAAGATCGATCGATGAGTCTCGTACGCATGGTGAAACGTTGGGAGTCAAACAACGGAACACCAGAGATCCTCTGGCGCGAAGACGCGCTTGTTTATGCCGATCACCTCAAGGGCATTGCTGCCGTTGCGTATGCCGATAACGATACAGTGGTTCGGTGGATCGAGCCGCAGCAGGAGAACTCACGCGCTGTTGGATTCAAGCTCAATTCTGAAATCAATCGAAGAAATGCTGTTTCTTTGGCAAGAAACTCGGGAAAAACAGCATTAAGCGGCGCGATTGAACTTAAGCAGGGGGGACTGGGATTTGCTCTCATATCACCGATTGACGTTCGCTCATCGCTGTCTGGCTTCTTACTGTTAGGAATTAATTACGATGCATTTTTTCGCCATCTCGTTAGACTCAACGGATATTCAATCTGGATTGTGGAAGACAATCGAAACATTTTTGAACTGAACCGTGAAGCGGATTCCGATTTAGACCCGAGCATGACGACACTGAATATCCCATTGCATGGAACCGAGTGGGCCATAAATATTTCTCCAAGTCCTTCGACTCGAAATAACCTAGCTAGTCTCGTCGCTTCGTACATTTTTGGCGTGGGAATCCTGCTCTCTTTGTTGTTTGGGTTTTTAATATATCTGTATCAGGTCGCTCAAGACGCGAATCAGAAATCCGCGCGCCTCATTCGCTGGAATGCCGCTATTGTGGATGGCTCACAACTCGCGATTGTATCAACTGACTCCGCGGGTCTCGTCAAAAGTTTCAACCCGGCAGCCGAACATCTCTTGGGTTATTCTGCAACCGACGTCATTGACCGAGATACGTTTGCTCTGTTTCTCGAGCTGGGGCGGCCAGGGTTTGACGTGCTCATCGCGCAGAAAAAATTGGGAGAGGTGTATCAAGACCAACGGGTCTTGCAAACACGCTCAAAGGAACAAAAGTCAGTGGCGCTTGCCATGCATGCACTCTCTGATCAATCCGGGATCATCAATGGCTACGTGATGCTCATTGAAGACATCACAGAAAAAATGAAGCAGGAAGCGCAGCTGAACGAAGCCCTCAATCGGGCTGAGTCCGCGACGATCGCAAAATCACAGTTTTTGGCTAATATGAGCCATGAGATCAGGACACCTCTCAATGGCGTTCTGGGAATGGCTGGGCTCCTTCTCGACTCGTCTTTGACCGAAGCGCAAAGGAGTCAAGCTCAAGCCGTAGAGACGTCAGCCGAGAACCTCATGGTCATTATCAATGACATATTGGACATTTCGAAGATTGAAGCAGGCAAACTCGAACTCGAAGAAATAGAATACACGCCAGAAGAAATCGTAGACAACGTTGAGGCCACGCTTGCATACTTTGCCAAAAGGAAGGGTATTCAACTTATCAAGCGTCAGCGGGCTCCTCAAACCCACAGCTTTTCGGGTGACCCGACGCGCCTCCGGCAAGTCCTCTTAAATCTCGTCAGCAATGCAATCAAATTCACCCCGGAAGGCAGCGTTACCATCAGTGTGACCGAATTTTACTCAGGGAATCAGATCGCTACGCTGCGTTTTGAGGTGACTGACACGGGCATAGGCATCCCCATCGAGGCGCAGAAAAGAATTTTCGAGGTGTTCTCGCAAGCTGAATCATCAACGACACGTCGGTTTGGTGGCACAGGATTGGGCTTATCCATCTCGAAGCACCTTGTAGACCTGATGAAAGGTCGCATAGGAGTTGTGAGCACGAGTGGGCATGGCTCTGTTTTCTGGTTTGAAATCGACGCTCCTGTAAAGATACTCAAAGAAAATGTCATTATAAACACTGAAGTTCGCTCTTCCGAGATTTTTCGAATTCTTCTGGCAGAAGACAATACCGTAAATCAGATCATCACAAAGACCATGTTGCAAAAATACGGACATCGCGTCGATGTCGCCGCCAATGGTTTCGAAGCACTCGATGCCCTTCGCGACGCTCCTTACAACTTGATTCTTATGGACTGCCAGATGCCGGAAATGGATGGGTTTGAAGCGACAAGAATCATTCGGAGGAGCCTTGAGGCAAGCTTCAGGAGCATTCCTATAATCGCCATGACTGCCAATGCGATGAGCGGCGATAGAGAACTTTGTCTTACGGCCGGCATGACTGACTACGTTACCAAACCCATCAAAGCAGAAGCGCTGCTGACGGTCATACACGATGTCATGAGCAGGGCTAAAACCTCCTCCTGATGCAGGAGCAGTTCTGCTTCACACTCGTCTTGCCGCATGAGCGAGAATTTTTTATCGTCCCGCTTAGGGGACCGAACGCATTATTTCTCGAATGGCAGCGGACGCCGGTGTGGTGTCTCGAAATTCGATTCTGTCGCATCTGCGCACCTTTAATTCGTAACATACTGAAATTACCAAATTGATATAGAAGTCAAATATTTCAATATGTTGCATTTTAAGAGAACTCAAACGTTGGTAGACGGGAACCTCTCCGCAGAGAGGCCCCGCCGCCGCTAAAACCGTACGTGCCATATTAAGGCATACGGCTTCCTCGTCAGCACAGCCTTCCGGAAAAGGCACTCGTCGTGAAGGTCGCTTACCACGGGCATGATCTGCGGCCTGGCCATTGCTCCCTTCACTGGGAAAGGCACAGGTGATACCAATCCCAGAAACTCGATCGGCCTAACTAAAATCGCTTATTTTCTTGGCAATTTTAGTTATCCTTTTCCAAAATGAATAACTCCGATGCCTGAGGTGTTCTCTGGGGTATTTATTGCACGACT
>Ga0163152_10006539_pt1 | contig 13117 bp, 11 predicted proteins | sample OliLakLV19MP8IB2_FD_148635 | JGI IMG/M metagenome (GOLD analysis project Ga0163152, IMG submission 148635) | Freshwater microbial mat bacterial communities from Lake Vanda, McMurdo Dry Valleys, Antarctica - Oligotrophic Lake LV.19.MP8.IB-2 | ecosystem: Environmental > Aquatic > Freshwater >... | reverse complement strand
ATGAAGGTCGCGATGGCACTCGGTGGGTTTTCCGTCGAAGAGGGCGATCATCTGCGCAAGGTCCTGAGCAAAAAACACAAGGCGCGACAACTCAGCGAGTACCGACACCAGTTCTACGAAGGGGCCGGCACGCGAGGCCTCCGACGACCAGTGATCGATGCGGTGTGGGCCATGATCATGAGCTTCGCAGGCTATAGTTTCTGTAAGCCACATTCAGCCAGCTACGCCCAAGTAAGTTGTAAGTCGGCCTATCTCCGAACCCACTATCCAGCCGAGTTCATCGCGGCGGTCGTGAGCAATCAAGGCGGGTACTACTCGGCCTTTGCCTATCTGTCCGAGGGTCGACGCATGGGGCTGGCAATCCTCCCGCCAGACATCAATGCGAGCGACTGGGCCTACCGCGGATCAGGCCAGACGGTGCGTGTGGGGCTGATGCAGGTCAGATCGCTTCAGCAAGACCTCATCACACAGATATGCACGGAACGACAGACGCACGGTCCCTACCGCTCGCTCTCCGACTTCTTGCATCGCGTGAAGCCAGAGATAGCTCAAGCCACACTGCTCATTAAAGCCGGCTGTTTCGATGCAATTGCCGGTGAACTCACCAGGCCGGCGCTGTTGTGGCGACTCTTCGCCTCGCAGGCGACGAAGCCGACGGGGTACCTGCCGATTCCACCTGAGTATGCCCGTCCTCAGCAGCTCACGCACGAACTGGCGCTCTTCGGCTTCCCGCTGAGCTGCCATCCTCTGGACCTGTTCGAGAACGTGCTCGCTCGCATTCCCTATATCCTGGCCAAGGACCTGCCTCAGCATGTTGGGGAAATCGTCACGGTGATCGGCTGGCTGGTGACGGAGAAGATGATCTCGACCAAAAAAGGCGAGCCGATGGAGTTCTTCACGTTGGAAGATCAGACCGCCCTCTACGATGCGACGGTATTTCCAGACCTCTATCGCCGGTCCTGTCATTTGCTGGCGACGAATCAAGCCTATATCCTGACGGGTCTGGTGGAAGAGCAGTTCTCGACAGTCACCCTCACGGTGAAGGCGCTGCGGCTCCTGGCCAGTCCTGACGTGGAGATGCTGTTCGAGCCCATTGAGGAAGTTATCGGGTAGTCGTACACTCCAGCCCCATGGCACTCTCACCACTTGTTCGCTTTGGGACCTCGACCTGGACCTACGAAGGCTGGCAAGGCCAGGTCTACACACGACAGTACGCGAAGGGTACGTTTGATCGAGAATGCCTCGGTGAGTATTGCCAGTATCAGTACCACAACGAGCCCCTGTTCAGAACGGTCGGCAACGACGCGACATTCTACCGGATCCCGACGGCGAATCAACTTCGGCGTTATCTGCATCACATCCCCGAAGACTTTGAGATGTGTTGCAAAGTCTGGGAAGAGATCACCATTCCGAGCTATGCCAACCACGCTCGATATGGATCGAGAGCCGGCCAGCCGAATCCCCGCTTCCTCGACGCAAAGTTATTTAACGAGCTCGTGCTGACACCCTACCGCGACGCGAAGTTCGAACCCCACACCGGCCCCTTGCTCTTCGAGTTTCAGCGGCACACCCTATCGAGCGAGGAGTTCTGCTCGCGGCTCGATACATTCTTTAATCAGCTGCCGAAGGACTTTCGCTATGCGGTGGAGATCCGGAATACGGGCTTACTCGGTCCCGACTACCGAGCGGTACTGGAGCGGCACGGGGTGGCCCATGTCTACAACCATTGGTCCTCCATGCCGCCATTGGCTGAGCAGCATGAGCGGATGGGAAGTTTCACCGCCCCGTTTACGGTGCTGCGGCTCCTCACGCCACTCAAAATGACTTACGAAGCCGCGAAGAAACGGGCGGAGCCGTACACAAAGATTGTAGGCGAGCTCCCGGAGATGCGACGGGATACGGTCCATCTGGTGAATCAGTCGATCGAGGAGAAACGACAGGCGTATGTGTTGGTGAACAATCGGTCCGAGGGCAACGCACCGCTGACGGTTCAGGCCCTTGTGGAGAGACTACACACCGATTCGTGAGGAATACAGGGCAAGTAGCGTACAGTCACCGCGTCTCCCAATTCTTGGCACGAGAGTGGTGGCGACAGACCGGATGAGCCAGTCTGACCACGCCGCCGGATCCGTGTCTCATATGGTGAAAACGTCTGTGCCGATAAGGCCTTAAGCGCCGTGGCTCTGGCAGTGAAGGCTCTCAGATAGGCTTCCTCTTCTCCATCCTTGGTGATCGAAAACTTCTTGTGCTGAGCTTTCCGATGACCGATCGGCCATTGCGCGTCCCAGTAGAGCCGGCGAAACCGTCGCCCCTTGTACATCTCCCACGTATCCACTCGCGTCAGGCCCGAAATCCCTGAGCGGTTGTTCTTCTTGCAAATGGCACAATAGGCGGCCTTGCTCAGGGGGGGAGAGGCCTTGACGAGCGTGTCTCGATACAGTTGAGCGGCCTGAAGCGCGGGCTGCCGCCCTCCATGTCGCCCGTCGCTACAGTCGCGCACAAAGATCCGTTTTCCGGCGTTGGACAGTCACGCGCCAACAATGTGAGCTCGACGCGTCGTGGTCCACTCGGCGAATATTCAGCATCGGTAGGCTCGCGCATCCCCCGTGTGATGATGCGCTTCAAGCAGAACGCCGCGTCTGCACTCACCCCATGTTGTGACGTGCCGGGCCGGAATGTCCGAGGAGTTAGCCATCACACGTGCGTCGACGCTGAGTCTATCAATACAGGATCTCTGTCAGACAATCCCGAGAAAAACCGCAAGAGAGCGGTCGGTGCGCACCATGATCTCGCGGTCGAGGGATCCCATGCGGGCCCCGATGGTGGCCTGCGGCACGGTGACAATCTTGTCGATCATAATCTGGGATGTCTGCAGGAGACCGTTGGCAGGGGATGGTTCAACGGTGAGGCGGAACAGGGGCGCGTCAACGATGTCGGTCGTCAGGAGGCAGATGGTCACGCTGCCGAGCGCGGAGAACAGATCCGACTGAAGGATGAGCGCCGGGCGCGGCTTGCCGCTGTAATGGCCCTTTGCTGCGACGGTGACGAGGTCGCCGCGCGTTAGGTATTGTCCCAAGCGGCGATCTCCGAGATGAAGTCAAGGACGGGCTTTTCCTGGGCAGAACGGACCGCAAGGCGCGCCTGCTTGCGGCATTCGGCGGAAAACCCCGCCGCCCGGGTATCGGGAACCCAAATCTGGACGGGACGCAGGCCCTTGCGGCGTAGACGGCTCCTGTAGCGCTTCTGCTTCTCCTTCGGGGTCCGGTGGGTATCAGTCGCCATGGCTCGTCCCTCCCGTGATGTCCTCGTAACATGTTACCACAATCCCCGGCAACATTTTACCAGATTCTCAAGCCGGGATCCCAGCCAGCGCGACACGCCGCTGGTTTCAGAGGAGACCGGGAAACAACAGGGCGACGCTGTCAGTTCTATGTCGAACGTCTACCGTTCGCATCTGAGCCGACCGAGTGCCGATGCCGAGGACCGAATCCCCCTCTGCGCTGTGGCTATGAACACACCACCGGGATTCCAAAACCTCGGACCTTCACGTCATGTACAGACGACGATCTCACGCAGAGGCCACTTCCTCTGGGGCCTCAGCGGTCAACGTTTCCGCAATCACCTTTGCGACCTCAGGCTTCACTCGTGCGGTAGGAGTCGGCGTATGTAATCGAGTGACCACCTCATTGGCTAAGGCAATATAATCACGACTCGCTGAACATTTCCGGTCATATTGCAACACCGTATCGCGCTGCAATTCCGCCTTTTGCGCCGCGGTCGACATGGAAATCGTTGTCGACAGACAATCGCCCTTAAAGCGATCTTGTACCATTTGAAACACCGCTTGGCAGACGTTCCGACGCGAGTCATGCTTGGTCAATAACACCCCAAGGATCGCTAAATCCGGTTGGACACTGTTCCTCACGGTGGCAATGATATTGAGTAAGTCATCCAAGCCGTCGAAGGAAAACCCGGAGCCGCTCTCCATCGGCACAATCACAAAATCACTCGCGGCCAAGGCATTCATCGTAATGAGGGACAACGACGGCGGCGTATCGAACAGCACGATATCAAAGTCCGTTTCTTTTCTGACCTTTCCCTTCAACACGCCAATCGGAATCGGATACAACGACGGTTCACGTAGCCGATTTTCCACCGACGCCAACCGAATACTGCCGCGCACCAACGAGACGTTCGGTAACTTCGTAGCCGTGAGGCAGTCATCGAGTTTGGTATCGGGATTCAGAATGAGTTCCGTCACGCCTGGATTCGCTTCCGGCTGCATCTGGAGCAGTTTCGTCGCGTTCGCCTGAGCGTCACAATCCAAAAACAACACCTTGTAATTCATCCTCCGCAGGGCGTCCGCCAGATTAATCGCCGTCGAGGTCTTGCCGCAGCCGCCTTTTTGATTTGCAATGCTGATTCGTATCGCCATACGTCCCCCTTCGTCCTCCACGCACACGCTCGTGAAAAAATAATGACCGATCTCTCCCCTACCCGCTTGATGTTGTCGTCTCGTGGCGCATCAGTGCTCGGATGAGCTCCAGATACCGTTGTTCTCGTTTTGCTGCTTGAATCATCGGAATATCCCTCTCCCCTACCGTTTCTGTCTCGCGCGTGATCTCGGCCTGTTTGTCAGGAGACAATTGTAAGAAGTACAGCTCACACCGCTGTCGCTCCACTCGACTACCCGCTGCCCGCAATTCTTCAGCTTCCGTTTTCAGTCGGCGTTCTTCTTCCTCCAACATCCGGACGGCCCGACTCTTCCATCCAGGAGGCGGGTTGATTTCCATCTTCTTTAAGCAACCAAAGAGAAACGCCACTGGATCCGCTATCGGCTTCGGTGAGGGTTTTTTCTGTTCAATCACTGCTACGACCTTATCGATGAAATCTTGCAGATAGCCCAATGAGGGTACCTGCTGAACGAATGGAAGTAGCGAACGGCGATCGAGCTCTTCGAACGGTGGAGCCAGAATCAATCTATTCACAGGCACTTCCTCTTGTAGTAGTCCTTGATTAGAAAGAAAACTACTACTACCTGATGGATGCAGAGAGTCTTGCAGTGAGTTTGTGGTAAAAGTGCGAGCGGCTGTTTTGTGCGGCGGTTGCGCCACCAAGAGGGACGGAAAGGCCTCGGCGAAACTATAAATGGACCCGCCCGAACTATACTGCAATAGGGAGGTCCGCACTAAGAGGCCATTATCGATCAGTTGGAGCACCACCCGGCGTACAGAATCCTCATGTTTGCCGACTGTTTTCGCCAGTTCTGGATAGGACACTGGACGAGTCCTGGTCGGCGCCGTTGTATCTCTGTAGCTGTGGAGTGCCCAGGCAACCGTGATCCACGTTCGAGGCGTCTGAAGGAGCCGACGAGCCCGGAGTCCCTCCCCTACAAAAATCGACTGAGGTGACGCGGGAGGATGTGGGTTAGCTAGGGGATCGGGCGTTTCGCTTCGCAGAGAGTGCTGTGGACTGTGTGCAGTCTGTAACGTGCTTGGTATACAGTCTGTACTGACGGAACCGGATACAACACTGTCTGTGTGGCTAGACAAACTCTCTGCAATTACAGACTGTATTGGTGAGGGGCTTTTTGGGCCTCCATCATCTAACTTCGATGGCGCAGTTGTCGTGGCGTCCGCTGGACTAGTCGCCGTTGGTGCTTCTTCTATGGAGGGACTTGTCGTGGGAGCTGCGTTGGGGACTAGAGATCGAGCGGACCCGGTTAAGCCGAGTAGTTCAAGGGGATCGATCGGAGGAGTCCCGGACTCCATTTCTTCAAGGCGCTTGCCAACAAGGCCCTTGAGAAAACTTCTTTCGTCGCTTTCTACATGCGGTTTAGCGCGCACCAGGAACCCCATTAGATGGGACCATCCAGATCAATAGTGGGTTCACTCATCGATCTATATGGAAAGAGGTCGACAGCTATCGTGGGTGATCAGTAGCACAACGGCGTGTCTCTGTCAACATGATGGACGAAGTAGATGATTGAATGGTCCATCATATCATGGTTCATATGTTTTAAACGACTATGAACAGAGGCTATACATAGTCTGCTAATGCTGGTGAGAGATGGAGTCTAGGTATGTTCACCTTCCAGCATATGGTTCTGATGAAGGACCGCCAGTAGAATCTGTGATCGGAACCGCGATCATATCACATCTGATCGATTCTAGGTGTGCCTGGAACAGTCTGTAGGGCTCCCGAAAAGAGCTACCATGATCAGTATCGATGTATTCGGTGGAGAGGAAAAAATGAAGAATGACACGAGGTAGATATTACAGACTGTATAGTAGCGCAGAGAGTGCATGATTTTCGATATCGAGCGCGTTGCAATTGTCTACAGTCTGAATAAGTATGCAGTCTGTAATATTAATCTAGCCCAGTCCCCCGATCAATCACCACATTCGATCAGCTAGCTGCCTCACAGATGTATTGCACCGTTAGCTGGAATTGTCAGCGTTAAAATACAGACTGTATATAAATACAGTCTGATGTATAGTACAGACTGAATAATAGAAATCAGATTACAGATAGTAGTACAGGCAGTACTGTCTGAAAAGGCTTTAAAATAATCCATAAATAATATTAATTACAGTCTGTAGCATACACTGTACAGACTGAATATATATACAGTCTGAAGAACATCACTGACCGTATTACTTATAAATAATTTAGCATGTACAGACTGTAAAATAGTTTGCCTCACAAAATGCAGAGAGTGAACGATCTGACAATATCAAGAATGTAAATATTCGGTTGATATAAATACAGTCAGTAAATTTGTTCAGTCTGTATATATATGCAGTGAGTAAAATTATTGTATCAGCAGTCCTTGAAGCAAAGGCAGGGCACCATGTAAGAAGATCTGATGAGTAGGGGAGTAAGGAGGCGCGCACTGGCTCACAGATCTGGTTCGGAGAACCATTCAGGATGGGTGGCTTCCAGTTGACGGCGGTAGGGGGATCGGATCAAAAACTGCCACACGACACACTTTTTGATCAAATCATAGTTCCAGGGAATCCCCAAATCCCGTAAACTCCACGCGATCTCGCTCTGGAGTTGTTGGCGCTCGTCCCCCGTCAAGAGCCGCGCAAGTCGCTGATATTCCGCGCGGTCTTCCTTCGTGAACTGATCCACATAACAGGCAATCGTTTCGGGGGGCGTGCTCGAATCCAGAGCGACTGAGGGCGGGAGCCAATAGACCTCATACATGGCGGGGTGGATCGACGTGGCCGCGCGCACGAGCTGCGCCAGCTTCTCCTCCATTAGCGTCGGCATGTACTTCTTGATCGTGTCCCATGCCAGCCCGGTCCAGAGACTCATCTGCACCCGGGACGCTTCCACCGCGTCGTGCCCTTCGCCATGACTCCACCGGAGCAATTGGAGATACAGCTGCTGCTTCCCCGGGGCCATGGCGCGATAGGTGGGATGATCCAAGGTCTGTAGCAAGCGAGTGAGAAACTGCAGGGACTTGGCCTCGGGGCCGGCCTCAGGGGGCACAAACTCGGCGAGCTCCTGCTCCTCATTCCAGGATGGCGCTTCCTCCATCACGATCTCCCTGACCAGACGGGATTCACGCGTGGAGAGACCAGAGGTAAATAGGTGAGTGACAGCAATGACATAGGCGTGTGGCCGTCGATGCGTGATGCACAGGATAAAACAGACCCCATTATGATGACTAAATCACCCCCCTGTCAAGTGGCCTGAAATGCTTGAAGATCGATTAATAGGGCATTAGTCGATATTCGGTTGATTGATGGTTTTGAGTGTGGTAAAAGAGGAAACCACGCCAATTGAACTTTTGCGCGTCTCAAAGGAAACACATCTATGGTGTTCGAGCAGGACCCCACGCTGGCGGAGCGATCGTCGCCCGCCGCGGGCGAGGACGGGTCGGCGACAGAAGAGCGGGTCCCTTCACTCGACCAGGCGTTACAACCTTGGTTGCCCACGACCCGTCGCCGGGTGCATCTCGAGACCCTCTCGATCTTGACCTGGCCGCAGGGGATCGCCCTCGAGAGTCCCGCCTTCGAGCATTTTCTCGCCTCCGTCGTCGCCCCCTTCTGTGCGCGCTATCCCACCCCGAGTACCCAACTCCTGTATCGCCGTAGTCTCACCTATTTTTTTCGCTGGTGGGGCCAGGCCCGAGAAACGGATGGGGAGGAGGACAGCTTGAGCGAACAGCTCCTGCAGCGCTACCGCACATTCTTAACGGTGAAAGACGGGGAGCGGACCGGCACACGATTAGCCGCGCGGACGATCAATACCTACCTCGCGAGCCTGCGCGCCTTTTGTTCCTGGCTCAAGAAGACCAACCAGATTCCGTACCATCCGATGCGGGAGGTGAAGGGCCTCAAGATCGCCAAGCGGTTCGTGCGAGATAGTTTGACGGAAGCCGAAGTCGTACGGTTGATGGACACCTTCGACCTGACGGGGACGGAGCCGGCCGCTCAGGAGCGGCGCTGGCGCGATTATGCCATGACGCTGCTTTGGGTCAGTACCGGCACCCGCAGTATTGAACTGGCGCGGGCGCAGCGGCGCCATCTCGCCCAGCGCGACGGCCACCCCATCCTGTATTTGCATCGCAAAGGCGGCGATGCGGCGGAGCAGCCGGTGGTGCTCGCCCCCTGGGTGCTGGAGGCCCTCACCTCCTACTTTCAACTGCATGACGCCAAGCACCATCCGAGTGGGGGCTCGACGGAGCCGTTCCGCGGCCTGCTTCCGGAGCATCCGCTCTTCTGTTGGTTGCGGGGGCCGGGCAAATATCATTCGAAGAAATTGAATGTCGCCGAACGTCGCGGCTGCCGTGGATTGGGCGTCGGGGCCATTCAGGCCATGATGCGGGACCATCTGCAGCAGGCCGGCCTGGCTCGGCTCCTCAATCCCGAGACCCAGAGCCTCCGTCCGATCTCGCCGCATTCGCTCCGCCATACGGCGGCCACGCTCGCCTTGAACCATGGGGCCACCATCCGACAGGTCCAGGCCATGTTGGGCCATGCGGACATTCAGACGACCATGATCTACCTGCACGAGCAGGACAGGATCGTGAATGCGGCCGAGCACCACATCCCGAACTTCTCACGCCTTCGTACGCCCCAAGAGTAACAGCGGTACATCGCGACAAGGACTGGAGGGGCAGGCGGAAGGAATCCCGCGGTTCCGAGCGGAGCCTGCTGGCAGATGTGCCTGCATCTGTCCTACATCACGCCCTGAGGCCATGCTGACACACGAACGCGTGCGGACGCTGTCCGGGCCACGTGAGGTCATAAGATGACGCACAGCAAGAGTGGCGGGAGTTCTAAGCCGTCCCCATTGTGCCTGCAGGAAGTGAAGCTCCGATAGCTGGTGCAGATCGCGGGGCTCCAAGAGAGGAGGATGTGGCGGAACAGAAACCACGGGTGGCACTTGAGTGTGACGGTGAAGTCTCGTCCGCACGTACTCTATCTGAGCACACGGCGCGCGCCCGGTCGCCCCGGGCCTTCTCGCGCCTCGGGCCAACGGATCCGTGCCACCCGGCAGATCACGCTCGTGGTACGGTAGCGAAAAGATGGATTTGCCAAATGGGGAGAGGGAGCAAAAAAAGCGTACTCATCCAATAATCCCAGCAAGAGATTGGCCACCAGCTGCTTCACCCGGTTGTTCTCCTCTTCCAACTACCGCAGCCGTCAGACCTCGCTGACGCACAGATGCGCGTATTTCTTGTTCTAGGCGTAGAAGGTTTGCTCGGCGATACCGAGTTGCCGGGAGACTTCTCCGATGGGGGAACCCGATTTGGTTTGCCGGAGGGCGTAGACGAGCTGCTCCTATGGTAGAGGACCGCCAAAGCCGTGAATCTACTCTCTTTTTAAGAAGTCCTCGTTTTCGTGGGAAACGTGTATTCCGTTGTGCATCTTCAATTGCGCCCCCGTCCAGGACGGAGACTGTTGAGTTGCTTCTGGCGACGTCTCTACGGTGCTTGTGAAAGTTTTTCTTTAACCGTCAAGACATAGTCTAAAGGGTTCGCCCCGCCACGAACGGTAATTGAATGGAAAACAATCATTGTGCCTTCCTTGTTGAAGCCAAGCACGGTTGGTTGTTCAGGCAATGGAACCTCTACGCTATATCCGGCCTGCTTCAAAACACCTGAAAACCGTTGCCAGTTCCTATAAAGGGTATCTAGCTGCTCACGGATACAGAGGTGGCCCCATGTGTTTGGACAGAATGTTCCATTTCTTAAGTGGAGCCTCGCGGTAGTCTGCCTACGCAGCGCTGAGCCGTGTGGGCAGGTTGTCAACATACACTCCATTCGGTGTGTGCCCGTCAAGCGCCCGGTGCGGCCTGGTCTGGTTATAGAACGCCAGGTAGCGTGCTAATCCCTGTTGCGCGGCGCTGACCGTCTCGTAGGCATGCAGATACACCTCCTCGTATTTGATGCTCTTCCAGAGCCGCTCGACAAACACATTGTCACGCCAACAGCCTTTCCCGTCCATGCTGATCTGGATGCCGTGGTCTTTCAGTAATCCGGTGAACTCCTGGCTGGTGAACTGGCACCCTTGATCGGTATTGAAGATGGCTGGGGGGCCATACTGGGTGATCGCCTCCTGGACCGCATCCAGGCAGAAGTCGGTGGTCAGCGTGTTGGACAGCCGCCACGCCAGCACCCGGCGACTCGCCCAGTCCAGGACGGCGAACACATACACGAAGCCGCGCGTCATCGGAATATACGTGATATCCGCCGCCCAGACGTGATTCGGGCGCGTGATCTCCAGATGGCGCAACAGATAGGGATAGACTGTGTGGGCGGGATGCCGCTGGCTGGTGCGGGGCTTGCGATACACCGCCGCGATCCCCATGCGCGTCATCAGGGTCCGTACTCGCTTGCGCCCAAGCGTGTGGCCTTCTCGCCGGAGCAGGTCCCGCAGCATGCGGGCTCCGGCAAACGGATGGTCCAGATGGAACTCGTCGATCCGACGCATCAGCGCCAGCGCGGTTGCCGACACTGGCGTCGCCTGGTAGTACGCGGTCGCCCGCGAGAGTTTCAGGAGCTGGCATTGCCGCACGACGGGCAGTTTGTGAGTTCGGCCGATCATCGCGTTGCGCTCAGCAATCCCGCCTTGATGAGCGCGTGTTCTAAAAAATCATTTTCCAGCGCCAGTTGTCCGATCTTCGCGTGGAGGATCTTGAGATCCGGTGTGTCTGAGGTCGGTTTCGTCCCGCCAAACACGTCCGCGGCCCGCGCCAGCCATTGCTGCTTCCATTCGGTAACCTGGGTGGGATGGACGTGAAACTGTTCTGACAATTCGGCCAGGGTCTTGTCGCCTTTGACCGCGGCCAAGGCTACCTGAGCCTTGAAGGTGGCCCCGTGATTGCGTCTCGTTCTCTTCATCGCCTCGCTCCTCTGGTTTGCCACCACTCGGTGGCTTCGGTGAAGCCAGGCTACCACTTAACACACTGTCCGAATTTCCGGAGCCCCCTCTTACCTAACGTACTCAGAAGGGTATTCTTTGTCTGGGCAAAGATAGACCGTGATTGTTCGAAACATCGGGTAAAAACGAAGAACTTTTCTTGGAGGCCGTGCTCTAGGATTTGTCGATACTCCCATTCGAGATTGGAGGAATTGTTAACTACGGTAACTATGCAACTCGCCTTATTAATCAGCTCCAGGAACCTGTCCTTCCAATCATCGTCGCCAGCGTAGTGACGGGCTGCGCCCTCTGGCATAACGTAGTCTTCTGGAGACCCAAGAGCGACTAGAGGGCCAATTTCATGTTCAAAAGACCGCGCAAAAAACTCTTCGAAGGTAAGGGGAACAGGCCATCCTATACCTGGTGACAGAGATATCCATTGAGGTGCTGAGCAATATGCCGGGTATTCTTGGAATGGTACATTCGCAAAGGGCAGCCTTTCTTCTGCGAATGACCGGAGATAGAGGACCGGAGGGCTGGGATCAGTTTCTACTTTGTCTTCAAATGTTGGCACCGTTTCCTTATAGGCATTCCTCATTAAGTGTTGGCTATATTTGTATAAAGCAAAGATTATAAGAGCCCAGATTCCGATCTTCATGCCACCGATATTTCTATCCTTCAGATCGATGATGTCTGTAGCAAAAGCCAATACACCACCCACTACAACGACTCCGATCAGTCCGAGGCACAAGCGGCCCCAGAATTGATGATCGATTGTTTTTCTCGATCCGCCTTTCCTGCCTTCTTGCTGAGGCACCAATTTAGTTAGAGCAAACAACGCAAGAGATACGACTGCTGTAGGCAATACTGTACAGAGGACGAAGTCGATTCCTCCAAGGTGGGTTTGGAATCCCCACGCAAAATTAATTGCGAAATATGCGACAATTACACCCGCCACGCTGGCCACAGTCAGATACAAGTGGGCCACATGTGGGGCATACCCCTTGCCTTGCATTACTGCACGCATTTGGAAAAGGCTGTAGCCTGGAATAATGAAGACCGCTCCAAAACTAAGAAGGACCAAAGCGAAGTCGAGTAATTGAAGTAGCATTTAAGACCTCGATCGGCTGCAGATCCTCATGAGCGATACCCCAAAGAACTAACCTTGTCCCCTGATTTGTCGCGAGGTCGTAAGCATGCAGCAGAAATTCTTGGCCCGTCCACCTATTCCGTCAGGCGGTTATCTACGCGCTAAGTGAATGAACAAAAGGAATTGGCCGCAATAGCTCTTTGTCGATTATCGCCGATCGATGTCCGTTCGTGAGGACCAACGGATATTCTTAGGAACGTCAATCAGAGTTTGATGACTCGCGCCAGCTCGCACCGAAAACAGCTTGTCCTATGGGGATACGTGGTCAAGGTCACCATTTACCCGGTTCAGATCCGACTGAGCGGCGTCGCCAGTCGTTCCATTGTTAAGGGCGATAGCCTGGTCTTCAGCTTTGAGTTCTTCCTCCAAAACCTGAATCGCGCCGCTGATTCGCAACAGGGTTTGGTGAAGTGTCGCTTGTTGCTGCTCCAACTCCGTTGCACGTGATCGGCCTGCGGCAAATTCATTTGAGGGTGTGTCAGGCTTAGTTGACAATTGACGAAGCGGCCCCGGTGTGGTGCAGTGATCGTTGCTCAGACAACCACCACTCCACACCAAAGTAAAGGAGCCGCTCCATGAAAAGCGT
>Ga0163152_10006537_pt1 | contig 13122 bp, 8 predicted proteins | sample OliLakLV19MP8IB2_FD_148635 | JGI IMG/M metagenome (GOLD analysis project Ga0163152, IMG submission 148635) | Freshwater microbial mat bacterial communities from Lake Vanda, McMurdo Dry Valleys, Antarctica - Oligotrophic Lake LV.19.MP8.IB-2 | ecosystem: Environmental > Aquatic > Freshwater > Lake... | reverse complement strand
TTGTGTTCCTGGGAGCATGGGACCGATTGCGGGCCGTGAGCGTGGGGCACACCGCTCTGGAGAGCGGTGCCACCTCGACGCCGTGAGCGTGGGGCACACCGCTCTGGAGAGCGGTGCCACCTCGACGCCGTGATCGTGGGGCACACCCGCACCAATCCAGAACAAACCTTCCGGGAGGCCAACCATTCGCCCACTGGCCGGTTCAAGCAGGGAAGGCCGATGCTCCGGCTGGCCCGGGCACCTTGCCCGTGGTTGCCTGTTGCCCTGACGAAGGATTCCCCAATGACCGCTCCCAATGCCCGGACCAGAATGAACTCGATGCGTCGTGCAGGCGTGCTCCGCAAGGCGCTGATCGGGGTTGTCGCCGCGGCGGGCGTGGCGGGGTCGGTCAGCGCGCTCATGGCGTTCTCGGGCAAGCCGCCGGAGTCCACCGCCGGCAAGGGGGTGGGCTCCCCGCGCCAGGCGGTGGACATCTTCACAGCGCTCCGGCAGAACTTCGATGTCACCACCACGGCGACGGGGGAGTTGCGGACGCGCAACCAGATCGAACTCCGCAACCGCATCGACTCCGACACGACGATCATCGAACTCATCGAGGAGGGCAAGCGCGTCAAGGCCGGGGATGTGCTCGTCAAACTCAACGCCGAGCCGATGGAAGAGCGGCTCGACGAGGAGTCGCTGCAGATCGAGTCGGCGCGGGCCGCGATGGTCGAGGCCGAGGAGGGGCACGCGATCCAGGTCTCGGAGAACGACTCGGCCGTCCGCGCTGCGAACCTCAAACTCTCGCTGGCCGACCTTGACCTCCAGAAGTGGCGGCTTGGGGAGGTGAAGAGCAAGCGGCTGGAACTCCAGCACAGTCTGGAGCGGGCGACCAAGGAAGAGGTCCGGCTGCGCGAGAAACTCGAGAAGAGCCGCAGCCTCCAGCAGCGCGGCTACTACAGCCTCGACCTGCTCAAGCAGGACGAACTCTCGTGGGAGCAGGCCAAGGCCGACCTCATCAAGCACCAACTCGCGCAGGAGGTGTACGAGGAGTTCGAGTACACGCGCGATGAGCGCCAGAAACTGTCGGATGTCGAGGAGGCCAAGGCGGAGGTGGAGCGGGTGGAGCGCCAGAACGCAAGCAAGATGGCGAGCAAGGAGGCCGACCGCAACAACAAGCGGCAGGCCTTCACCATCCGCGAGCAGAAACTCGCCAAACTCCGCGACCAACTCGCCGCGGCGACCATTGTCGCTCCGTCGGAGGGCCTGGTGGTGTACGGCACATCGATCGAGGCGTCGCGCTGGGGCAACGACGATGGGCCGATGCAGGTCGGCACGCGCGTGTACCCCAACCAGTTGCTGATCGCGCTGCCCGATACGACCGAGATGATCGCCGCGGTGAAAGTCCACGAGAGCCTCGCCGGGCGGCTGCGGCCGGGGCAGAAGGTCAACATCAAGGTGGACGCGGTGAGCGACCAGCGGTTCGCCGCGAGGGTGGAGACGATCGGCGTGCTGGCGGAGCAGACCTCGCGCTGGATGGACCCGAACCTCCGCGAATATACCGTGCGGGTGGCGCTCGACCGCGACTCGATGTCCGGGGGCAAGGGCGACCTGCTCAAGCCCTCGATGCGGTGCGAGGCCGAGATCATTCTCGGCAACGTGGCCGATGCACTGGTGGTGCCGGTGCAGGCGGTGTTCAACGAAGGCTCGGTTCGGTACGTCCACGTCCTTGCGAGCGGGCAGGGGACGGCCTCCCGCTTTGCGCGCAGGCCCGTGCAACTCGGCCAGCGTTCCGACCGGTTTGCCGAGATTCGCGCCGGCCTGAGCGAGGGCGAGCGCGTGCTCGTGCGAAGGCCCGAGCCGGGCGAGATCGTGCCGGGGGCATGGCGCGAGGCGGAGTTGGCCGCGGCGGGCCTGAAGACCATCGACGATGGGCAGGTCGTGCCTGTGGGCTGGACGCCGGAATCCGCCGAACGGGGACAGGGCGATGCGCCCCAGGGGGGGGGCGGACGGCCCAAAGGCCCGGGCGGAGAGGATGGCGCGGGCCGCCCCGGCGGGCGCGCTGAGCCGGACCGGCCCGCGCCCAAAGACAGCACACCCTCAGCGCAGACGCCCGGCGCGGACCCCGCTGCCTCACCCGAAACAACGCCGGCAGTTTCCGCGGCTGAGACTCCCGCGCCCGCCGCGAAATAAGGTTGCGAGAAGACTCGGGAATGGTCTGCATGGTGTCACGCCCGCGGATAGGCTGCGGCCCGATGCGGCTGGTCCTTTTCACCGACACGCTCAACGACGTCAACGGGGTCTCGCGCTTCATCCGCAACATCGGCGATCAGGCCGCGGGCGCGGGGCATCAGTTGCACATCATCACCAGCACGCGCCTTCCGACGCCGCCGGATGGGGAGCGGGCGTTCATCCATAATGTGCCGCCGCTGTATGCGCGCCCCATGCCCGGCTACCCGCAACTGGAACTGGCGATCCCACGGCGTGGGCAGATGCTCCGCCTTGCCGAGCGGCTTGCGCCCGACGCGGTGCATGTCTCAACACCGGGGCCGGTGGGGACGCTGGGTCGGCGGTTCGCGAAGAAGCGCCGACTGCCGCTGGTCGGGACGTATCACACCGACTTTCCTGCGTACATCCAGCACTTGTTCGATCAGCCGGTGTTCACATGGATGTGCGCTGCGCACATGTCGTGGTTCTACCGCCCGTTCTCGCGGGTATTCACGCGGTCGGTGGAATATGCCGCGGGCATTCAGAAGATGGGCATCCAGGCCGAGCGGATCGTCCGGCTCCTGCCGGGGATTGACACGAGCGTGTTCGATGCGCGCTTCAGGGACGAGACCGGCGGGGTGTGGCGGCGGCTCGCATCGCTGGGGGTCCGCGAGCGCAGCGTCAAGGTTCTGTATGTCGGGCGGATCAGCGTCGAGAAGAACCTGCCGATGCTGACGGGCGTCTGGCCCGCCGCGCGCGCGGCGTGCGAGCAGGCAGGCGTGGACGCCCAACTCGTCGTGGTCGGCGACGGGCCGTACCTCGCAGCGATGCAGAAGGAACTGGCAGGGGGCGGCGCGGCATTCCTGGGCTTCCGGCACGGCGTGGAACTCTCGACCATCTACGCGACGAGCGACGTGTTCGTGTTCCCCTCGACGACCGACACGCTCGGCCAGGTGGTGATGGAGGCGCAGAGCGCCGGCCTCCCGGTGATCGTGACGGACCAGGGCGGGCCATCGAGCGTTGTCGATGAGGGTGTGACCGGGTTCGTGCTGCCCGCGACCGATGCGGCGCGCTCGCGATGGGTCGGGACGCTCGCCCGCCTCGCGTGCGATGGCGGACTCCGCCGGCGCATGGGGGACTCGGGCCGGGCGAAGATGGCCCCGATGACGATCCGTCGCTCGTTCGAGCATTTCTGGAGCGTGCATGAAGAGGCGAGGAGGCCTCAGCGCGACATTGCCCCGACGGCCCTCGCCTCCCAGCGATAGACCCGCAAGACCGGGATGCCGCGCGGGCCGAAGAGTCTTTCCGCTGCTTCCGCGATCTGCTCCTCGCGCCAATCGCTCGAGACAATCACCGCGTCGACCTGCTCGTCGAGCCGCTCGGGCCGAAGCACCGGCACTTCGTGGATGGCGTTGACCTTGGGCGCATCGTCGAGGATCGCCACGACCTCGATGCCCCGATTCCGCAGCGGCCACAGACTGATCTCCTGCGTGTGCCGGCCCGCCCCATAGAGCGCGACGCGGCGGATTCCGTCGATCACGCATTCGAGGGCAAGACGATCGACCATCGCGATCTTCACGCGCGCGGGGAGTTCCTCCGGCTTGTGGGTCGTGAGGGGTCGCATGGTGGTCTGCGCCATCGGCGCGCCGGCCGCCGCCCCCTCCGCCTTCGCCCGCGCGCGCGATGCACGTCTCGCCGCGATCAGGCTCTCGGGATACTCCGGCTGAGCCTCGGGCGCGCCGATCGAGACCGCGGCCTTGAGGCGGCGCGATGCCTGCGTCTGCTCGATGACCGGGTCCTGGGTGAGCGCCCCGTCCTTCAGGTCGCGGATATAGGTGTACTCGCGCGGGAGCCATAGCGTCTCGACCGGGTTGCTCTGGGCGATGTCCTCCCACGCCGCATCGAGGTGAACCTGGTCCCACGTCTTCGGGTCGGCCTCGCACCGCTCCCTCCAACGCACGAGCAACGCCTCGGCCCCGGGTGTCTGGTTGAAGAACACGGTCGCGCTGTCGAACATCCAGCCAAGGGTGCGATGCACCGCGAAGTCCGCGGCGATGCCCCGGAGCAGGTCGGGCACGCGCAGGACGATCCCATCCGCGTCCACCCACAGCACCGGGCGGCCCAGCGACCGCCACCATTCTTCGACAAACTTCGCCTTGTACGCGCAGTTTGCCTCCCACGAGCCCCGCGCCCGCACGCCCACGATCCGATGCTCAAGCCCGAGTTTTTCGCACGACAATCTGAGGTTCTTCGCCTCTTCCGCGTACGGCGTATCGAGCGTGAAGTAGCACACGATCACCGGCATCTCATCGCTCTGCAGCGCGGAACGCTGAGCACGGTAGGGATCGCCACCGCCCCCCCCCTCATCGGTGCCCCACCACAACTCCGGCCCCGGGTAATCCGTGCATGAGCCCATGTGCCCGCGACAGGTCAGAAGGCCTTTGGCCTCGTCGTACCACTCGCGCTGCGCATCGTGCAGCACGACCACGCCGCCCGGGTTGAGCAGGCTACGGGCCTTTGCGAGGCACGTCCCGCGCGCGTAGCCATCGACCAGCACGACGTCGAACCGGGCACCATCGGCGGCGTTGATGTACGGCCAAAGGCACGCCGGGTCGTCCTCCGCCGCGGTCGCGTTGGTGCCGAGAGGCCCGGTCGGCTCGCGCAGAAGCATCCGGACATTCTCTCGCCTGCCGCGGCCGCCGTTTCCAAGGTGGTTGGCTACCTCGTAGAACCAGGCGCGGTCGTGCTCGATGCTCGTCAGCGTCGCCCGCTCGGGCAGGTTCTGCGCCAGCCACACGGTGGAGCCGCCCGCTCCCCACTCCAGCATCCTGCCGCCCGGCGGCACGAACGACACCAGACGCTCGCGATGCTTCAGACCCATCAGGCAACGCATGACGAACTCCTCCTGAAATGCGAACCTACTCCGCGCATCATCAACCTGCTGCGCCATAGATCCTCAGCACCGGCACACCTCGCTCGCCGAAAACCTGTGTTGCCCGCGTAGCGATCTGCTCCTCGTAGCGATCGGAACTTACGACCACCGCGTCAATACCTTCTCGAATCGCTTCGGGTCTCAGCACGGGAACTCCGGTGATCCCGGCACGTCCCGGGAGGGCCGCATCATCGAGGATCGCAACCACGCGAACGCCCGCCGCGCCCCACGGGCCCGGCAGGATCGCCTCGGTGTGCTTCCCGGCACCGTAGAGCGCGATGCGCTTCAGGCCCCTCGCTGCGCAGAGTTGCGCGGTCATCTCGACCAGCCGGGAACGCAGGCTTGTGCTGTCGTTGGCAGCGCGGAGCGCCCGCTCGGGCTCATCCGCCGCCCGCCCCCCTGCCTTGCGCACCCAGCAGGAGCAGTTCATCCCGGGCGCACGGGCCGACTCGGGCATCGGCGTCTGCCAGACAACCTCCTCGCGCCGGGCGAAGAACTCCTCGATGGCAATCATGACGCCGGGACAGTCGGGGTGCCCATAGTCATCGACCACCAGGAAGCCGCCGGGCGAAAGCGCACTCCAGGTTCTGGCAAGCACCGCAACGGTGCTGTCGTGCGTGTCGCAGTCGATGTGCGCAAGCGCGAGCCGGCGACCCGCCAGCCGTCCGATCGTCTGCTCGAACCATCCTTTGATCAGACTCACCCGCGTCAGACCCTTGGCGGCGAAGAATGCACGGACTTCCTCAACATCGACATCGCCAAACAGGCCTTGCGTCAAGGCCGCGCCATCGCGGTCGGCGGTCGGGGGCAGGCCCTCGAACGAGTCGAACGCCAGCAACTCGCGCGATTGCTCCAGCCGCCGCCACGTCTCCGCGACGATGTACAGCGAGCCGCCGCGCCAGGTCCCGAACTCCGCGTAGTCGCCCTCCACACCCAGCCTCGCCACCGACCTCGCGATCGCGGCCAGTTGGGCCAGCCGCGGCCACGCGATGCGCGTGCGCTTGAAGTCCCGCACCTCGTCGTAAGCCGTGCCGAGCATATGCACAAAGAGCCGCTGGTCGAGCGCAGCGCCCATCTCCAATCCGCGCGCGGCGCCGGCACATGCGTCCATCCCGGCGGCTTCCAGAATTTCAGAGGGCGCTATGGGCACCGACTACTCCCTGCAACGTTTCCTTCGGTTGGCTCTTCACCACCCGCGCGACTGGTTCATCGGCCGCGCTGTACAGCCGCAGGACCCGGATGCCCGCCCTGCGCAGGTCCGCCGTGCGCTCCCACAGTTCCGCCTCGATGGAATCGCTGGAGAGGAGCAGCGTGTCGGGCGCGAGCGCGGCCAATGCCTCGCCGGGCTTGACGACAGGAAGCCCCATCACCTGCTGACCCGGGCGGGCTGCGTCGTCGAGAAAGCCGACAAACGGCGTGCGCGAGCCATTGCTGCCCCAACCCCCCGATCGCCCGGCCCAGAGTTCCGGCCGAAAGATGGGCGCGATGCGGCGGGTGTGCCGTCCAGCCGGATACACCGTGATGCGCAATGCGCCGCGTGCAATGGCGGCCTCCACAACATCCATCACCCGCGCGACCAGCCCGTGCTGCACGAGGTGGGGCGAAACAGCCACACCCAGGCCCGACGCGCGCCATGACTCGATCTCCGCGCTGCTGACCGGCCTGCCTCCCCCACCCCTCCCACTCGTGCGCACGAGTACCGCGTCGCACCCCGCCTCCGGCCGATCCATCGCGATCCGGCGATACCCCGATGCGCGAAGAGACCTCTCGCACCACTCGTCCGCCTCATCGGCCCGGGCGGGCGCGCTGCCCATGCCCCACCGCCACAGGTCCATCGGCCTCAGGCCCGCGTCGGTCGGGCGCGGGTCGATCGGGTGGGCCATCGCATGGTCGCACACGCTCGCGTAGGTGGCCGCGGTCGAGGCCACGCTGAGGCCGCTGTCGCGGATTGTCCGCCACGCCGCCACGCCCAGCCCGCCCAGCCTTCCCCTGTCCGCGCAAAGGTCCGCCAAAGCGCGCGCCATAGCCGCCATGTCGCCGATGGGGGACACAACGCCGTTCTCCCCGTCCCGCACCCACTCGCCCACGCCCGAGCGGACAGCCGTGACCACGGGCACCACGCCCCGGCCCATGGCCTCAAGCATCACCACGCTCGTGCCCTCGTACGCGCTCACGAGGACGCACGCATCAACAGTCGGCAGGAAGCCCTCGACCCACACGGGGCTGCGCCGGCCATGCTGCACCACGCGCGTGTGCCGGTGCCGGCGCAGCGACCATAGCGATTTCCACGCCGCGAGGTCCGGCCCATCGCCCACCATGTGCAGTTCGCACGCGATGGCGCGCGCTTCGAGTTCGTCCAGCAACGCAAGCAGGTCGCCGATCCGCTTCTGCTCCTCCACCATGCGCCCGATGTAGGCGATCCGGAGGGGCGCGCCGGGGTCCAGCACGCCGGGCAACGCGGTAGGCGCGCTGGCTACCGGGACTGCGCACTCGATCCGCTCGAGGCGACGGCCCCGCGCAAGAGGCCTGAGCCATTCCGCGCACGCCGCGCTCACTCCTACCGCCGCGGCCCAGGTGTCGTACGTCGCGGCCAGCGTGCGGTAGTACGCGTCGTCCGCGTGCGCGACCATGACAGTCCGAACCCCCCCCGCCGTGGCGGGCCGCAGCAGCGCAGCCGCCATGAAGCACACATCGTTGTAGTTGGGGAGCACGATGTCCGGGCCGAGCGCTTCGAGCGCGGCCCGCACCGTCTCAACACGCTCGTGGGGTTCGGCCATCGGATCGAGCACGCAGAGATCCACTCCCCCATCCGCGCCCGCGCCTGATTCCGCGGTCGGGTCGAACTCCTCGGACCTCCATCCGTCCGGCTGCATGGCGACCACCAGCGTGCGGAACTCATAGCCGAGTTCACCGGCACGCGCTGCAAACTCGCGCCCCATCCGCAGCGACCACGTCATCACGCCGCCGATGGGTGTGGAGTCGCACGACACGCACGACACGATGCGCCTGCGTGCGCTGCGCGACTCCGCGCCGAGGCCCGGCGCGAATCGCGCAATCCCGGGCAACTCCCGTGCCCTGCCCGGCCCCGAGCCGGTCTCGCTCAGGAGCATCGAGACCATCACGGTCGCGACCCGTGCCGGCGCGTCCGCTGCACCGTGGCCGCTGCCATCCCCGTGCATCCGGGCGCACGCCGCACTCTGACGCAGCCAATCAGCCTCGGTGGGGGCGAGAAGCGTGCCGAGCATCGCCCGCAGCGCGCCCTGCGGATCAACCTCATCGCCCCGCCAGACTGCCATGGCCTGCTGCCACAACGGCCCGGCCTGCGGGTGAAGGATCGCGCACGGCCGCGCTGCCGCCATCGCTTCCAGAAGCAGCGTCGAGGGCGTGGTCAGCACCGCCGCGCTCACCGCCAGGCAATCGCGCAGCGGGCGCGGGTCGCTCGTCACGCCGATCTCGTCATCAAGCCCGGCCGTCAGCCGCCAGAGCGCCCGGTCCTTCCATTCCGACTGTTCCACCGCGCGCTTCAACTCGCGCAGCGCGCCGACCAGGCGTGATCGTTCCGCCGCGCCAAACGCCGGCTTCTTCGCCGTCGCAATGAGCAGCCGCCCCTCACCTGGCGGAACCGTCGGCAGCGGCGCCGGATACTCCGCCCCGATCCGCGGCAGTCCCGTCGCCACGGCGTGGTTCCCCCACGACCACAGGTTCGCGCGGTCCGCTTCCCCAGCGCAGACCACGACATCCACCGGCGCGGGCCGAAGGAAGTTCTCAGGTGCATCCGGGTTGCGGAACGTGTTTCGGTGCTCCACCACGCCGTCCATCAGGAGGAGCGTCGGCACGCCTGGCTCCCTCGCCCCACCCCGGCGGGCCCAGCGCAATGCCGCGAGCGCGAGCGGCGATTCGCAGTCCTTCACCGCCACCAGGCCCACCCCGCCCGCGCTCAGTTCATCGAGTTCCCACTCAGTGACACGGATCGGCCTCACGCTCATCGCGGCGAGTGCGGCATCGACACCCGCGAAATGGTCTGTCTGCCCCGCATATTGAACAAGGGCCACCACCGGCGGCGGCGAGGATTGCGTTCGCGGATCGGTGTTGGGCACGACACGTTCCTGACTTGCTCGCTTCGCCACCCAGCCATGCCCCGCGCGCCGAACGCTCGGCGCGCACCATCCCCGGTGCGAGCGCAGCGGCCAAGGTCCAATCAGGGTTATCGACCGGCCGGACCACGCTCCGCCAAAACTGGCCGGCCCCACACCGACCGGACCGATCCATTCTCCATGCGATTCACCCGAGCCGGGGGAACCCCGATGGCGAGCGCCCCACTGCCACGCGCACCCCTGCTGTTCAGTTTGCCGCACGGGCTCGACCTTGGCGGCGTCACCTCATGGGCGGTGCGCCTTGCCAACGGGCTTGCCGCGCGAGGGCGCGTCGTGGGCATGATCGTTCACCCGCGCGGCGACGGCCAGCCCGGCGCGCAAGTCGACTTCCACCCCGGCGTCATCCGCGTGATGCCGGACCGCTGGCCCCACATGAGCGATGCGCGGGGCTGCCTGGCGGCGTTTCTTCCGACCTATCGACGTGTCATCGCCGACCTCGCCCGCGCCGCTTACGGCGAAGCCGGGGGGCGCGGGCCCGTCGTGCTTTCGCCAAACATCCTCGGGGACTCCTACGGCATCGCCGCGGCCCTATGCACGACGCAGGCCGACACGCTCAGGGTGCTCGCCTGGCAGCACGCGGATTCCGACTATGACACCGCGGTGCTGCGTCGCTATGAGCCGATTATCTCGCGCTTAGTCGCCATCGACTCGGCCTATGCCGCAACTCTGGCGCTGACCCTTGCCGGTCGCGGAGCAGACATCAACGCGATCCCTCACGGCGTTGAGGTGCCACAAGCCCCGCCGCGTGCAAGGCCGGTTCTGCCCGGTCGCCCGCTGCAGTTGGTCTACACGGGGCGCATGGAGCACCACCAGAAGCGCATTGGTGCGCTCGTTCTGCTCTCAGACGAACTCTCCGCCCGCGGCATCGACCACCGGATCACGCTTGTGGGGAGTGGACCCGCGGCCGCCGAAGTCGATGCCATGCTCGCCAGCCGCCCGAATGTCCGACGCGTGCCCGCGGCCTCACCTGAGGAGATCACCGCGTTCCTCGACGGCGCCGACACATTCATCCTCGCCTCGCGCTTCGAGGGCCTGTGCATCAGCCGCATCGAGGCGATGGCGCGAGGCTGCGTGCCCATCATCACCAGTGAGAACTCTGGCGCAACCACCGGCCTCACCGATGGCGAGAGCGCGATCTTCGTGCCCGCACGCGCCGGCGACGATGAGGCCGCTGTCGCCGCCAGACTCGCCGATGCGGTTGAACGCTTTCTCGCCTCGGATCGCGACGCGATGGCCCGTTCCGCATGGCAGGCCGCACGCGAGCACTTCGACCTGGATTCGCACGTCGAGCAGGTCGCCAACCTTGTGGACGCCGCGGCCGCGAGCCCGGCACGCTGGTGGCGGACGGACTGGCCCTGCGCGTTCAGTTCGTCGCGAACCGAGCCCGGACGCTCCGGCAGCACCGGCCCTGACGCCCCCGCGCTTCTCACGGCGCTTCTCGAATCGCTCGCCGGTCGCAGGGCCGTCTTGCACGGAGCCGGGCAGCACACGCTGGAACTGGCCGGCACGCTCGCGGCATCTGGGGTGAGCATCGTTGCCGTCACCGACGATGACAAGCAGCGATGGGGCGGGCGGCTCCTCGGCTGGCCCGTCATCGCGCCATCCGAGGCCGCGAAGACCGGCGCAACGGACGCCATCATCTCCTCTTACATCCACGCGCAGACGATCTGGGACCGGCGCGCCGTGTACGAGAAGCAGGGCCTCCGCGTGCATCGGATTTATCCCGCGGAGGTTCGGTCCTTGGGTACCGCGTCGCTCCGCGACGCGCTCTCGCCACGGAGCGGCGACGTACCCATACCGCCCTCGCCGCGGAGCGGCGCGGTACTCATCTAGACTCGCCCATGCTCCGATGCCACGCCAAAATCAACCTTGCGCTGGCGGTCGGTGCTCCCCAGGCACCCAAGGGCTATCACCCGATCGCCTCGTGGTTCACCTGCATCGACCTGCACGATGAACTGTCGCTCGCACCTCCGCGCACTGAACACTCGGAGTGGACCATTCGCTGGACGGACGATGCGCCCCGCCCGACGCCGATCGACTGGCCGCTTGACAAGGATCTCGCGGTCCGCGCCCACCGGCTCCTCGAGCAAACCGTCGCGCGGGCATTGCCCATCCGCGCAACGCTGCGAAAGCGCATCCCCGTGGGCGCTGGTCTGGGCGGAGGCTCATCCGACGCCGCGGCGGCACTGACCGGCCTCAACGCGGTCTTCGATCTCGGCCTGTCGCTCCCGCGACTGCGTGAACTGTCGGCATCGCTCGGGAGCGATGTGGCCTACTTCATCGGCGGAGCCGAATCCGGCGATGACTCCCGCCCCGCCCAACCCGGTTCACCGGCACTGGTCACGGGCTTTGGCGAACGCGTCGAAAGACTGCCGCGGCTGCGCGGCCGGGCCGTGCTGATTTTCCCACCCTTTGGCTGCCCGACCGGTCCCGTGTACCAGGCGTTCGACCGCGCTGCCCTACCCGGGCCGACATTGCAAGTGCGCGAGGCCCGGATTCGCGCACTCGCCGCCACAAGCGGGGAACTCTTGTCCCGCGCGCCTCTATTCAACGACCTCGAAGCGCCCGCCTGCCTTGTCGAGCCGCGTTTAGCCGACCTGCTCGCCCATCTCCGTGCCGGTCTCGATACTCCGGTGCATCTGACCGGGAGCGGCTCGACCATCTTTGTGCTCGCGCGCGATGAGGGACACGCCGATGCGCTCTCCGCCGCCGCGCGGCGACTCTGCCCGGAAACCGTCTCACTCGTTACCACGCTCGTCTGATCGTGCATCACCTCGCTGCGCCGGCTCGTACGATGATGCGCCCCCCCCCACGCACGCCGCCCGCTGAGTGCGAGCGCGCGGCTGGTGGGAGGCACGAGGACCAATGCCCAGCCCCGCGGGACCACGCCAACCACCCACTCCCGCCCGCGGCGGCGATTCGCCCTCGAATCCGGTCGGGGCGTGGTCCGAGCGTGAGGCGGCGCTCGTGTCCCGCATCCGCCAGCGCGGCATCGCCGACCGGGAGGCCTGGAACGAACTCCTCGCGCACCACCAGGACCGCCTTTACGCCACCTGCCTGCGCATGGTCGGGCCGAATGCCGCCGCGGACCTCACGCAGGACGCGATGGTGAAGATCCTGCAAGGCCTCGATGGCTACGACGGACGATCGCAACTGAGCACCTGGATGATCCGGGTGGCGATGAACGCCTGCTTGTCGTGGCTGCGATCGCAGAAACTACGGCGTCACAAGAGTTTGGATGTTGGATCGCCATTTGTTCGGGGCCTCGGTACTTCGCCTAACCAGCCGGAACTTTCCGCCGGTCAGGGCGTCGAAAGGAAGGAAGCAAAGGCGGCGCTCGCCGCCGCGCTGGCCGAGTTGCCCGATGAGCAGCGCGCGATCCTGGTGCTGCGGGATGTTCATGGCCTTGAGTACGAGCAGGTCGCGGGGGTGCTGGAGATCGCGGTGGGCACCGTCAAGAGCAGGTTGTTCCGGGCCAGATTGGCCCTTCGCGCGGGAGTGGAGGATCGTTTGAGAATCGCTTTGCCGGAGGCGGGCCGACCGGCCACGCCCACAGCAGAAACATGAACGAGAGCCGCATCGACAGCCTGATCTCCGCGACCGGACTGAGCGAGGCCGAGTTGGCCGATCTGGTCGAGGGCGGCACGATCGCCCCCGAGCGCGAGGCCGTGCTTCGGGCGGCGCTCGCCGCGGATCGCGGTCTTTCCGCGCTCGTCACCGGCATCCGTGCTGATCGTTGCGCCCTGCGTGTTCTGGACGTGGACGTTCGCGCGCCCGCCGGTCTCCTCGATGCGCTCGAATCTCGCCTTGAGCAGGAGGCCCTCCGCGCCCTCACCGAGCCCGCCCCGC
>Ga0163152_10006536_pt1 | contig 13123 bp, 11 predicted proteins | sample OliLakLV19MP8IB2_FD_148635 | JGI IMG/M metagenome (GOLD analysis project Ga0163152, IMG submission 148635) | Freshwater microbial mat bacterial communities from Lake Vanda, McMurdo Dry Valleys, Antarctica - Oligotrophic Lake LV.19.MP8.IB-2 | ecosystem: Environmental > Aquatic > Freshwater >... | reverse complement strand
GTGTAGCAGCGGGTCCCCCAGATCGATTGTGCAGGACGCACGGCGCCGGTCCAGCGTAGGTGGAGTAATTGCCCGCGGATTGGTTTCACCGGGAACACCGGCAATCCCGCGACTCTCACCCGACGCGTCCAGCTGCCGGCGGCGATCACGACGTGATCGAACTCGTCGTGATTAACGACCCGCCGATCACCCACACGCACCAGGACGACGTCACGTTTCTGTTCGACGTGGATGATTTCTGTCGGGGTGATCGCGACGGCTCCCGAGAGTCGGGCCGCATGCATCAACGCACGCACGAGCGCACTGACGTTGACAAAACCGTGTGTGGTGATGAACAGCCCCGCACGTGCCGCGCGACTTACCGTCGGGGCAAACGAGTGAAGCATCGACAGATCCAACCACTCGTGCGCCACACCTTCGGTCGAGAGCCACGCGCGCGCATCGAGCAGACGTCGCTCGTCGTCCTCGTTGAGCGCCACTTCGAGTGTGCCGGTGCGCGCGTATTCCACGTCCATGCCCTGCGCACGTTCGCGCAGGCCGTCCATGAACGTGTCCCACATGCCGAGGCTGCGAGCGCCAAGGGCGAGGAGTGGACTCCCGGGTTTGGCCTCGATGTACGGCGACAAGACGCCAGCCGAGGCCTGCGAGGCCCCCTGACCCGGTGACCGCATGTCGTAGATGGTGACGGCCGCACCACGCGCGGCTATTGCGTCAGCAACTGATGCGCCGATGACTCCTGATCCAATGATGGCGATGCGTGCGCGGGACAACAGGCGCCATTATTTCAGAACCCTCCACCGCCGGTGGTCGTCGGCTTGGGCGGCGTTGTCGTTTTTGGCGGATCCTGCCAACTATCCGGACGCCGCTGACCGCCAAAGCCCCAGTAGACCGGCTCCGGTTCTTTCACGGGCCGACGAGGCGTCACGGGCACGGCCACGTAGACCGGCACCTGCACGTACTCCGGTTCTCGTCTGTACCGCGGTGCCTCGACGCGCACCTCCTGCACAACGGTCTGCTCGACTATGACTGGCACGGGTGCGGGAGCGGGAGGCGGAACCACAGGGGCCGGAACCGAGGGAGCGATGACCCGGCGTGTCTCGATCATCTTCACGATGACGCGGTCGGTCAGTCCTTGTTTCCGAAGGTCCAGCACATCACGGGGAAACAGCGTGAACACGGGTTTGTCCACCTCGATCATGGCAATCAGCACATCGTCTCCAAGCCCGGCGTTGTGGAGGGCAAGGAGGTCTCGGATGGTCAACGTCTGCGCGGACGCGGTGAGCGGCAACAGCAGGAGGGTCGCGACGACAAACGTGCGGGTGAGTGGACGCATGGGATGCCCAGCCTGCAACGAACGTGCCTTGGGGACGACCGCAGGATGGTTGGACCATGTGCGAGCTGGAGACCGGGGCGTGGCCTGTGAAAAGGTCAACGCCCCCGTACGAGGTCAGCTGTTTCGAACGAATCCGGCCACAGTTGGACCGCACAGTACGGTACGGGCCTTGCTGTGGAGACGGGTGAGGTTCGCACAGTGTCCAAGAAATTTATCGGCATTGGCGTCGTGGTGGCGGGGATTGCGGCCAGTGTGGCTGTGGGCGGCTACGTGATGCGGGAGCCGACGCGCTCCATCGAGGCTGCCCCAGTTGAGTTGACCCAGATCAACGTTCCGGCACCCGAGCCAGTGAGCCCAATTGCGACGGCGTCAGTCCCAGTCGTGAACACACCGCGTCCGGTTCGGGTGGCGCCTCCAGCCCCGACAAGGCCCGCAGCGGCTCTGGCCCCAGTGGCGACACCAACCGTGGCTGCTGACGTGCCGCCGACCCCGCCTGTTGCGCCTTCTCCGATACCGTCTCCGGTGGCTGATCCTCCGACCGCGGAACCCGTCGCGACGATTCCACCCAGGTACATCCCCGATTCAGTCCCCACGTCTCCGCCGGCCCCGGCATCTGAGGCCGAGCCGCAGCTTGACGAGCTGACGGTTGCACGGCACTCGGTCATCGGCATCCGGCTCGACTACGCGGTGTCGACGCGCACCGCAAAGGTCGAAGACCGCATTTCTGCCACGGTCAGCCGGAATGTGACGGTGAACGACCGGGTCGCCATTCCGGAAGGTGCCCGTCTTGAGGGCACGGTGACGGCGGTGGATCGTGGTGGCAAATTTCGCGACCGTCCGCGGCTCGGACTCAAGTTCGACACGATGATCCTGACCGACGGCACCCGGATGTCGATCCGGACCGACGCGATCATCCGCGAAGGTGATTCGCCTTCTGCAGATGCCGCGGCGAAGGTCGGCGCGGGCTCCGCCGTTGGTGCCATTCTGGGCGGCCTGCTTGGCGGCAAAAAGGGCGCGATCATCGGCGGAGCCGCTGGTGCTGCGGGCGGCACCGCAGCCGTCATGAACGGCGACGGCAATGAGACGGCGCTCAAGGCCGGCGCGCCGCTCACGGTCCGTCTGACCGACGACCTGACGGTCCTCGTGCGAAAACAGTAGCCTGGCAGCCCGAGGTCTATAATCGGGGCATGTCCCCTGTCGCCATCCTCACACTCGTCGTTGCAGTCGCGGCCGCACCGCAACTACAGAAAGACACCATCGACGGCATCCGGAACTACACCAAGGTTGACGCGACCATCGGGTGCGCTGGCGCGACCGATCCCAAGGCGATGGCGGCGCTCAAGGAGCGCGGTTACAAGGCTGTGCTGAATCTGCGTGAGGCGTCTGAAGAGGGCGCACAGATTCCGGAGTCCAAGGCCGCAGCAGAAGCAGCAGGGCTGACATTCATCCACCTCCCGTTCAAGGGCTCGGAGCCCGACGACGCGGTGGCGGATGAATTTTTGAAGGTCGTCGCCAATGACGCCAGCCAGCCCCTGTTCATCAACTGCGGCTCCGCCAATCGTGTCGGCGCCATGTGGCTTATCAAGCGCATGGTCATCGACAAGTGGGAACAGGACAAGGCCGTCGAAGAAGCGAAGGCCATCGGCCTGAGCAGTGCGGCATTGGAGAAGTGGGCGCTCGACTACGTGGCGAAGCGGCGGTAGCCGTGGCGGACGAGTGGTCCACGCCCCCGCTCGGCGACATGCCGGTCGCCGAATTTCGCGCGCACGCGCACACGCTCGCCGATTGGGCGGCCGGTTACTTCGACCAGATTGAAACACACGCGGTCCTGTCGAAGGTGACACCCGGCGACATCCGCGCGGCACTCCCCAGCCAGGCACCCGAACTTCCCGAACCGTTCGCCAATCTGCTCGCCGACCTCGACCGCCTCGTCATCCCGGGCGCGACGCACTGGAATCACCCGGGGTTCTTCGCCTACTTCGCGATCACCGGCAGTGCGCCGGCGGTGTTGATGGACCTGGTGTCGTCCACGCTCAATCAACAGGCGATGTTGTGGCGCACGTCACCGGTGGCGACTGAACTTGAGGAAGTCACGTTGCGCTGGCTCGCGCAGTTGATGCATCTGCCGTCGGACATCGAGGGTGTGATCTACGACACCGCGTCCATCTCCACGTTGCATGCACTGGCGGCGGCGCGTGAAGTCGCAGTCCCCGATGTGCGCACACTCGGGCTGGCCGGTCGCAATCTTCCGCAACTCAGAATCTATTGTTCCGAACACGCGCACTCCTCGGTGGACAAGGCCGTGATTGCGCTCGGCATGGGCCACCACTCCCTGCGCCGCATTCCTGCCGACACACACTTCAGCATGCGCACAGATCTGCTCGCTGCAGCGGTGGCCCAGGACCGCGCGGCCGGACATCTGCCTGTTGCCGTGGTGGCGTCGGTGGGAACGACGTCGAGCACAAGTGTGGATGATGTGTCGGCGGTCGCGGACATTTGCGAGCGTGAGCGGATGTGGCTGCATGTGGATGCGGCGTATGCCGGTGTCATGGCGATGGTGCCCGAGTTCGAGTGGATGCGCGCGGGATTTGATCGCGCCGACTCACTGGTGGTAAATCCCCACAAGTGGCTCTTTGTGCCGTTTGATCTCAGCGTGCTCTTCACCCGCAGGATGGACGTCATCCGGCAGGCCTTTTCACTGACGCCGGAGTATCTCAAGACGTCAGAGGCGAACACAGTCAAGAACTTGATGGATACCGGCATTCAGCTTGGCCGCCGGTTCCGGTCGCTCAAGTTGTGGGCGGTGCTTCGGTACTTCGGCGCGGAAGGCATCCGCGATCGCCTGCGCGAACACGTGCGCCTCGCACAGCTCTTCGCCTCCTGGGTGGACACCGATCCCGACTGGGAACGTGTCGCCCCCGTCCCCTTCAGTGTCGTCTGTTTCCGGCTACACCCGCGCGACCATCAGGGATCCGACGCCGATCTGGATGCGCTGAACCAGCGCGTACTCGAGGCCGTGAACAGGTCCGGCGACGTGTTCCTGTCGCACACCGCACTTGATGGCCACATCGTGCTGCGTCTTGCGGTGGGCAACATCCGCACGGAAGAGCGACACATCCGCCGCGCATGGGATTTGTTGACCGAAGCTGGACAGGCGCAGGCGTAGGGAGCTTTGGCCGCTTCGAGGTCACGTCGCGTGCCTGCACGTGGAGAACGTGGAGAACGTGGAGAACGTGGAGAACGTGGAGAACGCCGGACGGTGTCGATCGCTGTCCATGAGAAGGAGACACGATGACAGCCGACGACTTCCGCCGAATGGCACTCGCGATGAAGGGCGTCGTGGAAGGAGCACATCAGGGCCATCCCGACTTCCGCGCACACGGAAGGGTCGTCGCCTCGCTGCACCCCAGCGGCGAACGCGGCATGGTGAAGGTCACGCTCGACGAGCAGGCCTCCCTCGTCTCAGACCATCCGAAGGTCTATGAGCCTGAGGCTGGCGCGTGGGGACTTCAAGGCTGCACCCGCGTGTGGCTCGCCGAGGTCGACGAAGAATCGCTCGGCTGGGCCCTCACCCGCGCGTGCGCGGCCACCAGACAGGCGAAGCCAGTGCCGAAACCGAAGCTGAATATTCAACGGCGAGACTGAATCAGAGATTGCCGCGTTTCAATAAACTGACAAAAGACGTCGGGTGCCTTCTTCTGCTCACGCTTGAAACACAAAAGGCACCCGACGTCATTTCTCGCGCCACAACTCGCACCACGTCACGCCCTCGTCGTCTGTCGTCAACGCGACGGCCCCATGGTGCGGCATCGGTGCGCTCGCAGGCGCGAGCAGGCGCAGCAACGCGGGCAAGTGCGGCCAGTGGCCCACGATCGCCAGATCCTGTGACTCACGCTGAATGGCCGTGACCGCAGCGGCCGGCGCATCATCCGGTGACACGCCCTTGACCATCGTGAACGTCGCAAACGGCGCACACACCTGCAGGAACGCGTGGCCCGTCTGTCGTCCGCGCAACTTTCCGCTGTGCCAAATTTTCGCCGGCACAAAGCCACGTAGCTTCACGAGTTCCGCGAGCCGCAAGGCATGTTGGTGTCCAGCCTCTGTGAGCGGACGCTGAGGGTCTTCGTAGGGAGAGACCGCCTCAGCGTGATGGACGAGAAGAACCCTCATCCGAGTTGTGCGACGATGTCCTTCCGGATTTCGGAAGGCGAATCAATCGAGCCGTAGCGTTTGACGACGTGCCCTTCGGCATCGACGAGGAATTTCGTGAAGTTCCACTTGATGGCCTCAATGCCGAGAATGCCGGGTTTCTCCGAGGCGAGCCACTTGAAGAGCGGATGGCCATTGGCCCCCTTGATCGTGATCTTCCCGAACATGGGAAACGTGATGCCGAACGTGGTCTCGCAGAAGACGCGGATGTCGTCGTTGATCGCGGGCTCCTGACCACCAAAATCGTCACACGGAAACCCAAGCACGACCAGCCCCTTGTCCTTGAACTCCGTGTACAACGATTCAAGACCTTTGTACTGCGGCGTGTATCCACATTCACTGGCCGTATTCACGATGAGGAGCGTTTTGCCCCGATAGTCACCCAACTTCTGGGGCGTACCGTCGATGCGAGTGACGTCGATGTCGTACAGCTCAGCCACTTATTTGACCCCGTTCTTGTGCAGCCGCGCCAACAACACCGCCACGCGCTTGGTCTGCGACGGCAACGTGCGCATGTCGGCGGTTTCGTGCACGGTGTGCCCACCACCACCCATCAAACCGACGCCATCAAGAATCATCGGGACGTAACTGGACACAAACGAGACGTCCGCCGCGCCGGCTTTGTCGGGGTCAACCGCAATGACCTTTCCGGCACCCACGTCCATGCTCGCCTGGTGGTACAGCCCGAGCAGGCGTTCGTTGCCCGGTGACGGCGCGAGCGGCGGATAGCCGTCATCAAACGTGATCGACGCGCTGGTCTGCGGCAGATTGGCGGCGACGATGGCTTCCATCGCCTTCTTGGCGTCGGCGAACTGCTCGGGCGACAGCGCGCGCAGGTCGCCGGACACGACCATCTCTTCTGCGATGACGTTGGTCTTGCCAAACGCCGTCCCGCGCGACGCCGCGTTGTCAAAATCAACCGTTGTGCCGCCAAGGAGCACACCGGGATTAAATGTGAGATGCCGCTGCCCGGCCAGTTTTTCGCGGAAGTCGTTCAGGATTCGCGCGGCCTCAAACGCCGCACCGTAGCCATTCTCGGCGTTGAAGATCTGCGACGAGTGCGCAGGTCGCCCCTTCACCGTGAGCGTCCAGTTGGTCGTGCCCCGGCGAGCAATCACTGCAGTCGCCGGATTGCCATCGCCATCCTCAAATCCGATCGCGATGTCCGCACCCTTCGCGGCATTCACCAGCGCCTCACGCGACATCGTCAGCGGCCGTCCAGCCGCTTCTTCGTCGCCGGTCATGACGACGATGATGTTCATGGACTTGAGGAGGCCCGCACTCTGCAGGGCCTTGAGGGCCTGGACGATGATGACGTTGCCGCCCTTCATGTCTGTCACGCCTGGACCTTTGGCGGCGGAGTCGCTGACGCGTGCGTACTTCTGAAACGGGCTGTCCGGTTCAAAGACCGTGTCGAGATGTCCGATCAGCAGGATGCGCGGTCCCTGCCCGGCATGTTCCGCCACGAGGTGACCGGCGCGCTGAAAGGGTGCGCCATCAACCCAGGTGGTCTTGAAGCCGAGCGCATCAAACTCGGCGCGAAACAGAGAGCCGACTTCCTGCACGCCCTTGAAGTTCTGCGTGCCGCTGTTGATGTTGACGGACTTCTCAAGGAGTGCGATCGCCGACGCGTTGTTCGCATCGATGAAGGTCACCATCGCCCGTTCTTCCGGGGAGAGCGCCCCGGACTGAGACAACACCGACACGACCACCACCGGAATCAGGAGCTTGAACAGCATGGACAGATCTTATCGCGGCACGGGACCGTCACCACCGGTACGTAGTTGCTGCCGCCTGCGTCGCCACCGCCAGGCGCAGCTCTTCGGCCACGGCACGCGACAGGTACGGGACGTCGATCGCATGTGCCCCAGCACCGGCCGTATCCACTGCGACGGAGGCCATCTGCCATCGGCGGTCAAACGGCGACTCCTGGAAGGAGACCGCTTGAACCTTGGTGACGGGCACGATCGTGACCGACTTCCACAACCACCCGCTCCGAAAGTAGATCGCGTGTTCTGTTCGCGCCCATCCAAGGTTGCGGACGTACTGTCGAGCCCCCACCACACCCCACGACCCCACCACTGCGGTCACAGCGGTGGCCCAGTGCCACTCAAGCCAGTAGGCTGAGATGGCGCCGACCACCAGTGCAAAATACACGGCGAGGCGCATGCGACGCTGTCCGGCTCGGTCATCGGCGGGCTGCCAGTCAACGCGATCAAGGTTCACGTCAGGCAGGAGCCCGGTCACAAACGCGCTCACCTTGTCGACGTGAATGATCGGCGCCACCCACTCGGACGAGTTGGTGCCCTGCGCACCGCCGCCGGCGGTCTCGAGCCGAATCGCGGCACGGCCCGTGAGCAGATGCCCCGGACTGCGTACCACCTTGACGGCCTGGACGCGTCGAAGTGGAACGGTGCCGGTCACCCGGGTCAGCGCCCCGTATTCGGTGAGCAACTCACCACCGCGACGCGTCAGCGTGAACCCGTGCAGACGCACGGCGGCCCACACTACCGACAAAATCGGCGAGACGATAAACAATCCCGCCGCGATCGCCGCCACAATGGTCCACGACGTCTGCGGAAGCGATTCGAGCGACTCAAATCGATCCACGAACCCGGACTCCCAGAACAAACCGGATGCGGCGCCGATCACCACCCACCCGCGATTGTCGAGCAGACCCGACAACGCCGTCTCGCGAGTGGGCAGGTGCAGGATGGTCTCGCCGATGGGAACCGCGACAGGCGCAATAGCCGCCTCGGACGGACCACCCTCCACCGCGACCTCAGCTGCAGCCACGGCAACTCCCGCCGCACGTTTGCCCTCAAAGACACGGGACCGCATCTCCTCCAGCGCTTCAAACGGCAGCACGCTGAGTGTCGCCTCCGCCTCGCCACCGGTCCCGGTCTGCACCTTGACGTCGACCACCTTGAAGAGGCGGTGAAACACATTCTGCTTCGCGTCCACACTCTGGATGCGCGCGTACGGAATATGTCGCTCGTTCTTGAAGAAGATGCCGGTACGAACGACCAGCTCGGTCTCGGCGTACCGGTAGGTCGAGAACCAGTAGCGTGAGGCCGCGATCAGCACGCTCGGAATCATGAAGATCAGAAACCAGTTCTGCATGTCGCCGCCGCGTGAGCGCGCGGTGAAACTTGCGAACAGGATCGGTGCGATGAAAGTCCGAAGCTCGCCCCCCAGCGCGAAGAGCACTGTGAGCGGATGGAACCGGCGCTCAGACGGCATCACGTCCATCACGCGGCAACAATTGGTCACGCAGACTCAGCGCGTCCTCACGACTCAGTCCGGCAAGCCCGACACGGGCATGTTCGGTGCCCGCCGTGTGCACGATGAGCGTGCTCAGGCCGTGGCTGCGCTCAAGCGGTCCCTGCGACACGTCCGTATGCTGGACTCGCGACCGCGGCACATTGATGATGCTCCGCCACACCACACCCTGCCGGATCTCCAACCCCTCATCGTCCAACCGATACGAGGCGTGACGGTAAAAGATGCCGGGCCAGCGCCACATCCAGATGGCCAGAACCGCGGTACCGACGAGCCAGACGCCGGCGACGATGAACAGGACTCGCCAACCGGGGCGCGTGGACCAGCCCAGAATGGCCAGAACAACAAACGCGCCGACCGACATGCTCGCAGCAAAAATCAGCCCGGTGATTCGGCGTACATCGATGATGCGGGGGTCCAGCGGGATCACGGTTCCCCCATTCTCCCACGGGCCGTCTCCCCTCCCGTCACGCTGAATAGTGCGGACGTTTTGGGGTATTTCCCGCTGTCCTGGCCAATCCCGCCCTTTCCTGAGCCTCCGGACGTGGGTTGGAGCCGGGCATGGATTTCGCACGATCAAGCTCTATGTCCCGTTCCTGGATCACTGTTGACGGCAACGAGGCCGTCGCCCTCGTCGCCCACCGCACCAATGAAGTCATCGCCATCTACCCCATCACCCCGTCGTCGGGCATGGGCGAACTGTCGGATGAGTGGTCGTCGAAGGGCAAAACGAACATCTGGGGTCAGGTGCCCACCGTCGTCGAGATGCAGTCGGAAGGCGGGGCGGCTGGCGCGGTGCATGGAGCGCTGCAGGCCGGGGCCCTGGCGACCACGTTCACGGCCAGTCAGGGTCTGCTCCTGATGATCCCGAATCTCTACAAAATCGTCGGGGAGCTCACGCCGTTCACGATCCACGTCACGGCGCGCACCATCGCCACACATGCGCTCTCAATTTTTGGGGATCACTCCGACGTCATGGCGTGCCGCCCGACGGGTATCGCGATGTTGTCGTCCCACACGGTCCAGGAGGCCCACGACTTCGCCTGTATCGCACAAGCGGCCACGTTGGCGTCCCGCATCCCCGTCATGCACTTCTTCGACGGCTTCCGCACCTCACACGAGGTCTCCCGCATCGAAGCGTTGACCGACGAGGACCTGCGTGCGATGTTGCCGGACTCACACATTACGGCGCTGCGCCAGCGCGCGCTGTCGCCTGACCATCCGGACCTGCGAGGCACTGCGCAGAACCCGGATGTGTTTTTCCAGGCGCGCGAAGCCGCCAACCTGATCCATACGGCCTTCCCCGGTCACATGCAGGACGCGATGGACCGCTTTGCCGCGTTGACTGGACGGCAGTACCACCTCTTTGACTACGTGGGCCATCCCGAGGCCGAACGGGTGGTGATCATCATGGGCTCGGGCGCCGAAACAGTCGAGACCGTGGTCGAGGATCTCGTGTCGCGCGGTGAACGTGTGGGCGTGTTGAAGGTCAGGCTGTTCAGGCCGTTCTCGGTTGAGGCGTTCATGTCTGCGCTGCCGGCCACCGTGCAGGCGATCGCGGTCATGGATCGAACCAAGGAGCCGGGCGCCATCGGCGATCCACTCTTTCTGGACGTCGTGGCCGCGCTCAATGAGGATGGCCACCTCCATCCGAAGGTGCTCGGCGGCCGGTATGGCCTCGCCTCGAAGGAATTTACGCCCGCAATGGTCAAGGCGGTGTTTGATGAACTCGCGGCTTCGAAGCCCAAGCACCACTTCACCGTCGGAATCATCGACGATGTGACCGGGCTGTCGCTGACGGTCGACGAGGACTATTCGCTCGAACAACCCGACGCCGTGCGTGCGGTGTTTTTTGGTCTGGGCGCCGATGGCACCGTCGGCGCCAACAAGAACTCCATCAAGATCATCGGCGAGGATACACCCAACTTTGCGCAAGGGTACTTCGTGTACGACTCGAAAAAGTCCGGCGCCGTGACCATTTCGCATCTGCGGTTCGGTCCGCGCCCGATTCGGGCACCGTATCTGATTCGCCGGGCGAACTTCGTGGCCTGTCACCAGTTCGACTTCCTCGACAAATACAACGTCACTGGTTACCTCGAATCCGGAGCGGTCTTCCTGCTGAACGCGCCTGGGGACGTGTCCATGGTGTGGGACCAGCTCTCAGCCGACGTCCAGCAGGCCATCATCACGACCCAGGCCAAGGTCTACGTGATCGATGCGTACGACGTGGCGCGGGACACCGGTATGGGCAATCGCATCAACACGATCATGCAGGTGTGTTTTTTTGCTATCTCCGGCGTGCTGCCTCGCGATGAGGCCATCACGCATATCAAGGAAGCGATTCGGAAGACCTACAGCAAACGTGGCGAAGCCGTGGTTCAGGCCAACTTCGCGGCAGTGGACGCCACCCTTGCGCACCTGCATCGCCTTGAAGTGCCCACCGCGGTCACGGCGACGCGGCGACCGACGCCTGTCGTCTCGCCTGACGCCCCGGACTTCATTCAGCGGGTGACCGCCCGGATGCTCGCCAACGAAGGCGACCTGCTGCCGGTCAGCGCCTTTCCCGTGGACGGCACGTGGCCCTCTGGCACCGCGAAGTGGGAGAAGCGATCCATCGCGTCAGAGATCCCGGTGTGGGACGCCGGACTCTGCATCCAGTGCAACAAGTGCGCGCTGGTCTGTCCCCACGCGGCGATTCGAGCCAAGGTGGCCACGCCTGCGGCCCTCGAAGGCCACCCGGACACGTTCAAGTCGATTCCGTACAAGGGCGCCGAGTACTCCGGGATGGAATACATCATTCAGGTCGCACCCGAAGACTGCACCGGGTGTTCGCTGTGTGTGATGGTCTGCCCGGCGAAGGACAAGGCCAATCCGAAGCACAAAGCGCTCGAGCTCATACCGCAGCGGCCCCTCCGGGATGCGGAACGCGAGAACTACGCGTTTTTCCTGGACCTGCCTGAGGTCGACCGCACCACCGTCAAGACCGACATCAAGAGCACGCAGTTCCTTGAGCCCCTGTTCGAATACTCGGGAGCGTGTGCGGGCTGCGGCGAAACGCCGTATATCAAACTGCTCACGCAGCTCTATGGCGACCATCTGCTGATCGCCAACGCCACCGGCTGTTCATCCATCTACGGCGGCAATCTGCCGACCACACCGTACACCGTGAACCGGGATGGACGAGGGCCCGGGTGGGCGAACTCATTGTTCGAGGACAATGCCGAGTTCGGGCTGGGTATGCGCCTGGCGGCGGACACGCAGGCCGACGAAGCACAGCGCCTGCTCCGTGTCCTTCGTGATACCGGGTGGGTCGATGCCGAGCTCGCCACCACGCTGCTTGACGCGGATCAGAGCACCGAGGCGGGACTGGCGGCGCAGCGGGCGCGGGTGGTGACGCTGAAGGCGTTGCTCCGCGGCATGGGCAAACCCGAGGCTGAACGGTTGCTGGTGCTGGCCGACGCGCTCACAAAAAAGAGCGTGTGGATTGTCGGTGGTGATGGCTGGGCGTACGACATCGGCTACGGTGGACTTGACCACGTGCTCGCGTCGGGTCGCAACGTCAACATCCTCGTGCTCGACACCGAGGTGTATTCCAACACCGGTGGGCAGCAGTCCAAGGCCACACCGATGGGAGCATCGGCGAAGTTCGCCGCGTCGGGCAAGGCCACCCACAAGAAGGACCTCGCGCTGATGGCGATGGCCTATGGATCGGTGTACGTGGCCCGGGTGGCGTTCGGAGCGAAAGACGCGCAGACGGTCAAAGCCTTCCAGGAGGCCGAAGCGCACACGGGTCCGTCACTCATCATTGCGTTCAGTCACTGCATTGCGCACGGGTACGACCTCGCGCACGGGCTCGACCAGCAGAAGCTCGCGGTCGAGACCGGCTACTGGCCGCTGTTCCGATTCGATCCGAACCGGGCGGAGAAAGGCGAAAGCGCCCTGGTCCTGGATTCCGGATCGCCGAAGGGTGGGCTGGGAACGTACATGAGGAACGAGTCGCGGTTCCGCATGGTCGAGCAGATGTACCCGGAACGCTATAAGGAACTGCTGGCTGCGGCACAGGAGCACGCGCAGAATCGGTTCGCACTCTACGAACAGATGGCAAGGACACGACCATGATGGATCTTTCGACCACCTACCTCGGCTTCCGACTGCCACACCCGCTTGTGCCCGGCGCGTCGCCGCTGGGATGGGACCTGGAGATGATCCGGCGTCTGGAAGACGCGGGGGCTCCGGCCATCATCCTGCCATCACTCTTCGAGGAACAGATTGAGGCCGATGCGCTGGGGACGATGCACC
>Ga0163152_10006535_pt1 | contig 13124 bp, 16 predicted proteins | sample OliLakLV19MP8IB2_FD_148635 | JGI IMG/M metagenome (GOLD analysis project Ga0163152, IMG submission 148635) | Freshwater microbial mat bacterial communities from Lake Vanda, McMurdo Dry Valleys, Antarctica - Oligotrophic Lake LV.19.MP8.IB-2 | ecosystem: Environmental > Aquatic > Freshwater >... | reverse complement strand
CCGCGCAGTTCCCGCAATCCGGGCAAACACTTAAAAGTTGGACCGGGTTTTTCCCATTGCAGTTGGGCGGGAAAACGCGTGTTCGTCCTGAGTAGATGACATCAGCGAGACCCTAACCGCGTAGGTCTTTCGGATGCTCACGAAGACGAGGTTGTGGAAGACGCCTTCGGCCGGCAACGCGAGGTCCACGATCTCGGGGAAGTTCATCTTGAAGATGGGCAGGAAAAGTTTCACGGACGCGCCGCGGATGTAGAAATCTTCCATCGGCGGGATGCCGACGATGGTGGCGGGGCTACCTGCGACACTGGCCGAGCCGGTGCAGAAACAAGTGCGCCGCACCCTCGAAGTCGCAGCCGGTGGCAAAGGCCCGACGGTTGATGGGAAGCTGGAGGATTGGCCGAGCGCCGAAACCGCTTGGGCGCGGATCGATCCCCGCACGACGGCATCGTTGTGGATCACCGCGGAGCGCATCCACGCGGCGTTTCGCACCGGCGACCCGAAGCTGCTCGATAACTCCGCGACCGATCCGCGCTATCTGTTCAAGTTCGGTGGCGCACTCGACTTGTATTTCGGTGCCAAGTGGAATCCCGGAAATCTTCAGGAGAACAAGCCTTACCAAACCGGGCGACTGCCGCCTGCTCATTGCGAAGATCAAAGGCAAACCCACCGCCGTGCTCTACCGCCCCGTCGATCCGCAGGCACCGAAGAGCGAGGAGTGCGTCTTTGAATCGCCCATCGGCAAGGAAGTCTTCGTCTCGGTGAAGGACATCACCAGCGAACTGGAATTCGCGGAAGACGGCGTGGGCAACTACGAGATTTCCGTTCCGCTCGCCACCGTGCTGCGCGTCGAGTTTCAGAAACTCGGCAAGCAAGAGTGGCATGATGACAAGACCGTCATCCTCGGCGATCTCGGCATCATCCGCGGCAACGGCAACCAGAATGTGCAACGCGCCTGCTGGAACAGTCTCGATACCTGGATGACCAGTGGGAGGAAGAACATCGTCCGGTGAGCACGTATCACGAAGGCGACCCGCTGAACAAGGAGCGCCGCTTCCTTCCCCTGCGCCTCGACGACGCCCCCATCAAAGGATCCCTTACGCGATTTCGTTCCTTGAACTTTCCAGTAAGACCGGGTAAGCATCCGGCCATGAATACTGCCACGATCTCCACGAAGGGTCAGTTGGTCATTCCCACCCGATTTCGGAAAGCCCTGCATCTCCAGGCCGGCGACAAGGTCTCGCTCACGCTGGAAGGAGACAGATTACTCCTTGAGCGCGAGCAGCCAAGACGCGCCCGGTTGGTCGATAAAAATGGACGCAAAGTCCTGGTGGCACCACCCGGCGCACCGCCCATGACGCCTGAAGTCGTCAAATCCCTGCTCGCCGACTTCCCGTGAGCCATCTGCTCGACGTGAACCTGCTTCTGGCCTGCGGGTGGAGTTCCCACGCCAGGCACACCTCCGCGCGTGCCTGGCTGGAGCGCCAGCCGGCCTTCACGGTCAGCTCGCTCACCGAAATTGGTTTCATCCGCGTCAGCATGACTCCGGCCTTTCGCGCCTCGTTTGCCGATGCCCAGACGGCACTGGCCGATATCACCTCCCGCAAACAGGCGCGCTGGGTGCCGGCGGACCTCCGTGCTGCCCGGCTCCCGGCCTTGACCAGCCATGCCCACGTGACCGACGCCTACTTCGTCGAACTCGCCCGCGCGCACCGTCTCAAGCTGGCGATTCTGGATGACGAGTTATGCCAAAAACCATGGGCCGCCGGCATCGCCGAAAACCCGCTCTGATCCACGTCATGCCCGACCACTTTCCATACGACGTTTTCCTCAACCACAGCGCGAAGGACAAGGCGGTGGTGCGCCCGCTGGCCGAGCTGTTGCGGGCGGATGGGGACACGAGCAAGGATGAAACAGCCCTTCATCCTTCATCCTTCATAATTCATCCTTTCCCCACCGTGCTCTGCATGTCGGCCCATGCGTTCGGCTCGGACTGGGCGCAGTTGGAGTCCGGCACCTTTGGGAGGAGCAACTTGCCCTTTCGCGACCCGCTGAACAAGGAGCGCCGCTTCCTTGCGCGGCTGCATACGAATCGCTACTCCTTTGATGAAGCACAAACTGCGGCACGCAAGGCGAACGCGGCGGGCAATTAAACCAGACAACTCACGCCATGTATATTGAGCACATCGAAATCGAAAACTTCCGCACCTTTCGGAAGAGCAAAATCACCTTCTGTCACGCCGATAGGGATTTCAAGGCGGACGGAATGCCCAAGCCGAAGCTGCCCAATCTCAATCTCCTGCTGGCTAACAATGGCTACGGGAAAACCTCCTTGCTGAAAGCTATCGCCCTCGCCGCGCTTGGGCCTGCGGTGGGGGACTCTGGCATCTATCCCTATCGGCTCATTCGGCGGGAAGTGGGGCAAACGGCGCTGAAACGGGCTGTCGTGCAGGCCAGCTTCCGGGCGCACCAGCAGGATCATGCGCCCTTCGTCAAGATTGATTCCCGCGTCGAGGTAATCCCCAAAGGCGACATCGAGAAACTCGAATGGACCCATGGCGACGAAAAGCCCTGGCAGCCGATATTCAGTTCCAGTTCAGACGCCTTCTTTTTGGTCGGCTACGGAGCAACCCGCCGTGTATCGAAGTCCACGCGGTTCGAGCAAAGCGGCAAGTCCTCTCCGCGCGCCGCCCGCATCATGGGACTCTTCGAGGAAGACTACTCCCTGCGCCCGCTCAATTCCTGGCTGCCGCGCTACAAAGACAGCACACAGTTGAAAGGACGCTATGCGCAGGTCGAGCATCTGCTCAGCCGCCTCGTGGGCAAAGGCGCGTGGGAATTCACCGGCAAGCAGGAGAAGGAAGGCGAGTATCTCTTTGGCAAAAAGGGAGCCGAGGTTCCGTTCCCCGCGCTCTCCGATGGCTATCGCGCCTTCCTCGGCTGGCTCGGCGACCTGCTCTATCATGTCTGCGAGACCTGCCCCTCGGGCAAAAAACTCGTGGAAAATAAAGGCATCGTCATGGTGGACGAGATCGACCTCCACCTGCACCCCAAGTGGCAGATGACCGTCCTGCAAACGCTCGCGAAGGAACTGCCCAATATCCAGTTCATCGTCACCTCCCACAGCCCGCTCATCGTCGGCTCGCTGGAGTGGATGAATATCATCCTCATGCAGCCCGGCCCGAAGCAATCCAGCACCGCCAAGCGCATCGAATGGGCCGTGCATGGTCTCGATGCCGACCAAATCCTGCTCACCGAATTCTTCGGCCTCACCACCACCCGCGCCGCCGGGAAAAAGCGCACCCTCAAGGAACTCAGCCTCAAAGCCCGCGACGGCGACACCGAGGCGGCCAAGCAGATCCTGGAAGAAATGAGCACCGGCATGGAGGGCCTCAAATGATCCGTTACCCCGTCACCAAACAGCAGCTTGAAGCGGCCATCACGGCGGAGGACGCCACCTGGCTCCAGCGCGCCGCCGAACGCACCGAGGAATTCCGGCAAAAGGGATTCTACGAGGAGAAAAGCTCCATCTGGAGCGAAGTGAAGCCCGCCTATATGAAGCTCCAAGGCCTCGGCAAATGCGCCTACTGCGAGCGCGAAATGGAGCGGGTGCAGGTCGGCAAGGTGGACCACGACGTCGAGCACTTCCGCCCCAAGGGCAACGTGAAGGCATGGAAAGCGCCGAAAAAACTCACCGACGACGGCATCACCTTCACCGCCCCGCCCGATGCCGGCAAAGGCTATCACCTGCTGCCCTATCATCCCTTCAACTACGCCACCGCCTGCAAGCCCTGCAATTCCACGCTGAAAAGGGACCACTTCCCCATCGGCGGCACCTACGACCTCGACGGGGACGACCCAGCAAACCTCACCGCCGAGAAACCCTACCTCCTCTACCCCATCGGCGACCTTGATGAAGACCCGGAGGACGTCATCGAATTCCGCGGCCTCTCGCCCCGCCCCGTCGCCGCCAGCGGACACCGTCGCCACCGCGCCCTCGTCACCATCGAATTCTTCAAACTCGACGACGCCGACGAGCGCAAACACCTCTACCGCGACCGCGCCATCCTCATCATGGCCCTCTTCCCCCTGCTGGAAAAAACCCGCCACGGCACCGCCGCCGCCAAAGCCGCCGCCCAAGCCACGGTGGACGGCTTCCTCAAACCCCAACTCCGCCACCTCAACTGCGCCCGCAACTTCAAAAGACTTCACAAAAACGACCCCGCCGAAGCCGAAGCGTTCTACGACGCCGCCGTGAAACTGATGACCACCATCTCGTGAACGCCATGCCCGACTCATTTCCACACGACATTTTCCTCAGCCACAGCGCGAAGGACAAGGCGGTGGTGCGCCCGCTGGCGGAGCGGTTGCGGGCGGACGGGGTGAAGGTGACTCACAAGGATGGAGGAGGAAGGAGGAAGGCTGAATCCGAACCTCATCCTTCATCCTTCATCCTTCATCCTTTGCTTGAGTCCGGCACCTTCCGGTTTCGCGACCCGGTAAACAAGGAGCGCCGCTTCCTTCCCCCGCGCCTCGACGATGCCCCCATCAAAGGCTCGGGCTGGTTCCGCAAAGACGACGACGTGCGCTGGCAGCCGAGCGGAGCGAGACAGATTGCCAAAGGCAACCCGCAGGGTGAACGCGGAGGCGTTCATCAATTCGGTGTCCCGCCCAAGGGCAACGCCAACTTCGCCTGGGTGCAGGATTTCATCCATGAATGCCAATCCCGCACCCTCGCCACCCTGCGCGACACGCTGCTGCCGAAGCTGCTGAGCGGGGAGTTAGCCGCGTCAATGATTCAACCCGCCGCCGAAACCGCCAAATGAGCACACCTGAAAAACTATTGCCGACTGAACTGGCGGCGCTCGTCCACCACGTTGAGTTAAATCGCGCAGGCTGGTGGGACAAAGCTGTCCACCGTCTAGTTTTGGCCGCTGTGTGGCTTGCCGGCAAACCGCCAACAGTCTCAGAGATTCAAGCTATCCTGAAAAGCGAGTTCCGCCTGAGCTTAAACGATGGCAAAGTTAGCGCGGCGACCCAAGCGTTGGAATCACAGAATATCTTGGTGCGCCTGGACGGCCCTTCGTTCCGGATACCCGATGACAAACGTGCGACGTTCGAGGCGGAGATTGCGGACGCAGAAAGTGCAACAACCAAGGCCAAGGCTTACTTCGCAGCACTAGTCACGGAACTCTGCGCCGACCTCAAAGTGGATGAAACATGGCAAGTGTTTGAGTCGGCATTTCTCGCGCCGCTTATCAAGGAAGTCGGAGCGAACGCATACCGCCTGATTGCTGGTGAGCGGATGCGTGCTGACAAGAAACTGGTTCAGCGGTTCTTGGGGCATTTCGATGCAAAGCTTCATCCCGCTCTGAATGATTTATTGTCTCGCTTCCTTGACCCGAAGAAAGACGAGGTCCGCAGTTATGTGAGTCGCCTACTTCACGCTTCGTTTTGTGTCGAAGCGAGCGGACTCCCTGAGAGTGTCATCCAAAAGCTGAACTCAAGCAGAGGTAAGCAGATTTCTTTTCGTGTCTTCGTTGATACCAATTTTCTCTTTTCAATCCTAGCGCTTCACGAGAACCCTTCAAATACCGCCGCAAGTGAGCTTCAAGAACTGATAGCGGCACTAAAGGGGAACCCGAGAGTCTCTCTGTTTGTCACGCCAAGAACCATTGACGAGGCGAAGTATTCCATTTCTTTGACGAAAGGGCAGCTTACGGGCGTTCCGATGGGGGTGAATTTCACCAACGCTGCTCTGCGCGTGGGTTTTTCGGGCATGGCCGAGAGGTTTCTGGAGGAACGGCGCCGCCGTAGCGGAAAGCTAACGGCGGATGATTGGTTCGACCCGTATCTCAACAACTTCGTCTCAGTGGCCCGAGGCAAGGGCGTCGAGCTTTACAACGAGAAACTCGACCAATACGCGACCCGCCAAGACGTGGTCGACGACATCCTTCTCGTGATGGAGGCCGAGAAACGTCGCAATTCGAGGCGCAAGTCCTACGAGATGATTGAGCATGACATGATCCTGTGGCATCTCGTTGACGACAATCGGCCTGCCTACATCGAGTCACCAATCGATGCCAAGGACTGGATACTGACGGTCGACTTTAGGTTTATTGGGTTCGATGAGCACAAGCAGAAGCGGGCCGCAGCAAAGGTTCCCGTCTGCCTTCATCCAACGTCATTGATACAGCTTCTCCAGTTCTGGGTGCCGCGCACTCGAGAGTTCGAGGAGGCGATTCTAGGCAGCCTTCGATTGCCGTTTCTATTCCAGGAGTTCGATGCAGAAGCAGAACGGACCAGTCTTCGCATCCTGAAAGGCATTGGGCGGTTTGAGAACAGCGAACACTTGTCGGAGGAGGCAATCACCGATGTGGTGCTCAACGAAGCCCTGCGGGCACGAATCAAGAGCGAGAAGAACGAGGAATCCGAAATTGCATTGATTCGTGACGCACTGCTCGAAGAAATGAAAACGAGAGCGGATGCGGAGAGTGTCCGTGTCCAGCAGTTAGCCGAGGATATCAAACACCGGGACTCAAAGCTTTCGTCACTTGATGCCGAAACGAAAGGAAAGGACGAGGCCATTGAGCACCTGAGGGGGAGAGTCACCGAGGAGGAGGCCAAAGCACGGCAGGCAGAATCAAAGCTACAGGCACAAGGGCAGGAAATTGAGGGATTGAAGGCAAAATGGGAGGAGCGTGAGGTCTCCGCCAAACGTCAAGATGCACTCGTCGGCTACGTCTGGCTCCTCGCCGCAATTATTGGTGTGGCCGCCGCGGCAGCTTGGTTGTGTGCTGGGTTTCTTCCGGAACTTGTTTCACTAATTGGAATCAGGGCGACCCGATGGCTTGCGGGAGTCGTTGCGTTTATCCTTTTGCACCTGCTGCTTGAATTGTCGGTGGGCCGCAAGGAGTCGATGAAGGACTTGTGGCCGTTTCAACAAGTCAGCCGCCTTCGTGGCTGGCTTTGGACCTTGGTCATCCTTGGTTTCGTCCTCGGAGTTGTTGGGAATCTTGTCGCAAACCGGATTCAGCAGAATCTCGACAACCAGAAAGCATCACCCTCAACCCCTGCGGCTCCCGCGCAGCCCAAGTAGCCCATGTCCCTCACCAAATCCATCATCGAAGACGCCTGCCTAATGCCGCCCGAGAAGCTGCGCCACAAGCCGACCGCCATCAGCCTGTTCGCTGGTGCGGGCGGTTGCTCACTCGGCTTTCAGCAGGCAGGCTTTGATGTGCGGTTTGCGACGGACATCGACCGGGATGCCGTGGAGTCCTATCGGCGCAACTTTGTTGGAACGCCGTGTGAGGTGGCGGATGTTCGGGAACTTGGCCCGGAAATGCTGCTCGATAGGGTCGGACTTCGCTCCGGCGAACTCGACATCCTCCTCGGCGGACCACCCTGTCAGGGATTTAGCAGTGCAGGGATGAAGTCGGGAGAGGATCCGCGCAATTCACTGGTTTGCCACTATGTTCGGCTGCTCGAAGGTATCAGGCCCAAGTGGTTCGTCATGGAGAATGTCGAGGGGTTGCTGACGAATGATGGCGGGTTGCATGTGCGCGATGCCGTTGAGGCGTTTCTCAACGCGGGTTACTCGGTCAATCTCGATAAGGTTTATGCGCAGGGATACGGCGTGCCCCAGCGGCGCAAGCGAGTGCTCATCGTCGGGAATCGATTGGGACACGACTTCGTCTTTCCCGACGCTGTCACGCTGTTTTCCGGAGCCATCTTTCGGAAAGGGGAAATCACATTCTCGACCGCGACGAGCGACCTGCCACCCGCGACGACCGATGGCGGCAAGCCTCTTTCGCACATCGGGCCACCGAGAAATGAATTACAGGCTTATCTCCGAGGCGATGCGAAGACAGTCACGGACCACTTTTCGCCAGCGCTTTCTGGAATCCAATTGGAGCGGGTGCGCGGACTCGCGCCGGGGCAGACGATGAAGGACTTGCCTGAACATTTACAGCACGAGTCCTTCCGCCGCCGTGCGTTTCGCCGCGTGATGGACGGCACTCCTGTCGAGCGACGTGGAGGCGCTCCATCCGGCCTCAAACGTTTCTTTGCGGATGAACCCAGCCTGACCATCACAAGCGCGGCGACCAGGGAGTTTGTGCATCCGTCCGAGGACCGGTTGCTCACATTGCGGGAGTGCGCTCGTTTGCAGACCTTTCCTGATTCTTTTGTTTTCGCCGGGAGTGCGGCGAGTCGCATCCAGCAAATCGGGAATGCCATTCCGCCGATGCTCGCGCGGACAGTGGCGGACCATATCGCGAAGACCTATGGCTTTCAGGCGCGCTACGATGGCTCCGCGCATCCGAAGCTCCGTTTCCGCCTCACACGCTCTGAAGGAATGAGTCCGGCACTTGCCCGTACTCAATTCGTGCTCACCGAGTTGGTCGAATCGAAGGACGAACAACTCGTATTGCTCGAACAACCGAAAGACTGACCATGGCGATCCCAATCGAAATCAAGAAGCTCTTCAGCGCCGCACGAATTCTCGGCACCGGAGATGACCGCGTAGCCCTTTCTGAAAACGAGTTGTTTTGCCTCCTCGCTCAGTGCTGCAGCGACCTTTCCATTCCTGCGGCAGTATCACTGCTTCCCGCGCTTTCGGTTCCTCCGCCAAGTGCGGATTACTACCGATTGCCGTTGGCGTGGTTTCAAGCTGCACAGGCGGGTTGCCCATCGGCTTCCGCGCTCGTCGAAAGTTTAGCGGCGTGCGTCGCACACGAACTCGATTTCAGTCTTTACTTCGCGAACCTTGCCGCCCTTCACAAGCGCCGGCGAAAGTATCAGCGAATCCTGTCCACCCAACCCCGTCCGACAATGAACCAAATCGGCCCACGCAGCCTATTGGAGTTCGGCGGTTTTCAGCATGAACTGCTTGCGGCATGGCTCGTCTGGCGGAAATGGATATTCGACGTGGACAACCGGGCAGCGCAGGAGACCGGCTATCTGTTCGAGCCGGTCTTGGCGAGTTGCCTGGGAGGCGAAGCAATTGGCTCGCGCAATTCCCCGGTGAAGCGCCTCAACGAACAAGGTCAGCCAACGGATGAGGGTCGTCAGATTGACTGCTACGACGGCGAGGAACAACTGGCATACGAATTCAAGCTGCGAGTCACGATTGCGGCCAGCGGGCAAGGGCGCTTTGGCGAAGAGCTATCGTTTCCGGTGGAATGCAGGGCGGCAGGTTTGACGCCGGTTCTCGTGGTGCTCGACCCCACACCTTCGCACCGCCTCACGGAGTTGATCGCCAAGTTCACTGCCAATGGGGGCAGGCATTACGTCGGTGCCGATGCTTGGGCGCACATGGATTCCAAAGCTGGCAGGACGATGGCCGTCTTTCTGGAACGCTATATCCGGCCACCGTTGACTGAAATGGCAATACACGAGGACACCGGACCTGAACCTATTCAGCTTTCATGGTCGCGGGATGAGATACTGATTCGGGGAAGCAACGAAAGTATTCGCATCCCTCGCGGAGTTTGAATTGGCCTTGCCGAAGGCGTCGTTCATCGGCTTCACGGGCACGCCCATCGATCTGCGTGGGCTGCGAGCAGCGGGTGCCGCTCTGGGATGAGATGGAGCAGTGCTTCGCCAGCCCGGAGATTGCCGCCAGTGTCATACATCAAAGTGGGCGCCTTACTTCGTTTGCCCCGAGTGTCATTTGAGTGCAATGACGACGGGCACGAGGCCACGGGCGGGAAGCTCTGCCTGCAACTCAACGGCTTTGAAATTCGCCGTGCCGGGGTTACACCATCCAGCCATGAAATCTACCACCGCCTTTTTCGCGCTCCTCGTGCTCGCGTGCGCCGCTTTCGCCGCCGATGAAAAGCCCGCGCCGCCGCAAAACTTTGCCGCTTACGAGAATTGACCCACCTCTGCTCACTTAAATTGAGCCGCCTCCAGTCGGGTCTGCTCAGATAATTAATCCATGTTCATGCGCATGAACTTTTGCAAGGTCCTGCGTTGCACATGGTGGGTTGTTAAAAACCCGGGCTACCTGGAAAAAGAAGGTTTTTAACGAGTGGATTAGTTTATCTGAGCAGAGGTGGCTCAATTTAGTTGAGCGCCAACGCGCAAAACTTCACGCACCGCATGACCGGTCTCTTTTCGCCCGACCGCGAAACCGCGGTGCGCACCGGACTCGAAAAATTGCCCGACATTAAGCTCGTCAGTCTGGATTTCGAACACGCGGAAGGCGTCTTCAGCTACGACCCTGCGGTCGCGTTCAAAGGCACGAAACCAGACGACCTCACGAAGCGGTTCGACGAACGCATCCGCAACGCGACCCACCACACGCTCGGCATCGCCGCGCTCATCACCACGCCGCACGACAAACTCACCCGCATCGGAATCCCCGCCATCGGCCTCGATTGCCAGGCGTGTGCCCTCGCGGACTACGAGGCGATTTACAAAATCGACGGCGTCACCGCCGCGACGGTGGACTTGTGTAGCGACAATTAGATTTTTCCACCGGAAAGGAATAATTGTCGTTGACCAGGACTACAAGGAAGGGCGCGTCACCGCGCTCATCGACTCCGGCAAGACCACCCAACCCGCGCTGTAAGACGCGTTGAAGAAACGCGAAGTGAAATTGAAGATACCAACAAAAAATCCATGAACATCTCATTCAACCGACATCTCTCCCGCCGCTCGCTCAACGCCGCGCGGGCGGCACCTGGTTTGTCTCGCCGTGGACGGGCGATGCCTCCACTTACATCGCCAGCCCGAAGACCGCCTGGGCCTATCACTTCGGCGCGAGCACCGCGGACCCCATGCAACGGCGTCAGCGTCCCCGGCCTTGCGGGCGGGGCTTAACCCGTCACCGCCGCCGGCAAATTCTCCATCAGCGGCTTCGCCACCGTCTATAACTACGCTCCACCCGCCCCCACAAACAACCTCATCGCTCTCGGTGGCACGGGTAGCGCGGTCATGGCGCACGACTTCATCTACGGCGGCAATCCCGGCACCATCCAGATTCAGAGCCTCACCGTGGGGCCAAGCTACACCGTCTCCATTATCGGCGTCGGCTTCGAGGCGCCGGAGGGCGCTACGTCACCTTTTCTACGTCCAACGGAATCTTCGTGGATGAAGACCAATACGGCCAGGGCAACGGCATCCGCGTGGCCCACTCCCTCACCGCCACGGACACCACGCAGACCATCAACCTCTATCCGCAAAACGCCGGGGCAACGGTGACCAGAACGTCCAGCGCGCCTGCTGGAACAGCCTCGACACCTGGATGACCAACGACATCCCGAGTGAAGCCCGCTGGCGTTCCATGAATTGGGGCGAGCTGAAACTCGTCCGTCCCTGAGCACCGCTTGTTGAACAATTCTATGATGCACAGAACCATGATCCTCCTCGCCACTCTGATGTTCTTGCTGAACTTCGTCACGAGCGCGGCACCCATTCAAACCAAGGAGCTTCCACCCCTGGTTCCGAGCACACTCGACTGGGACTACATCGGGAATTCTTTCAGCAACTTCGCCGTCGATGCCGAAAATGGCGTGGGACGCTGGGTGCAGAACTTCGTGGACGAAATCGAGGTGACGCCCGACGGCACCGTGATCGTCGGCTGTGACTGGGATGAAGGCGGGCGCTGCCTCGGACTCTACAAGGATGGCCGGCCCAGCGGAGCGGCCTTGGGCAAAAACGACCGCAAGGGCGGTCACCGGAATGGCGGATGGGGCACCAGCACCTCAGCGATGACCGTGGTGGGAAACGAAATCCTGTGTGCCAGCAACGATGGCGAGTTCTACCGTTTCGGCTGGACCCCGGGTGACATTGAAAGCCCGCGCTTCCGCGACAGCTTCGTCCACGGGTTTGGTGACACCATGAATGATAAGGCTGCGACCAAGGTGATCGGGATGAATAGTCGGGGCCATCTTGTCGCCATCGTTTTGGCCAATGGTTTTGTGGAGATCCGCGAGCGCAGTGGTTGGACGGTGCGACAACGTTTCGCAGCCCCTGGCGTCCATGATGCGGCATGGAGCGCGGATGACCGGCTATGGCTGGCCACCGCCGACGCGGTGCGGGAAGTGGACGTGACGGGTCAAGCCACCGGAAGGACCGCCCTATTCAGCGAGTGCATGGATGTCGTGCCTGCGGCGGATGGTTCGCTCACCGCGTATGGCTTCCGCTCGATTTTCAAAAAGGCGAAGGATGCCCGTAGAGGAGACTGGAAGCTCGATGCCATCACGCTCGACTCACGCAACCAACCAGCAGACCCGCGCTACAAAAAGGCTTTGCTGCAAGCCACCACCGCCTGGCGCGCGGTTTACGGTGTGCCCTATCTTTTTAGCTGGGGCAGCGGCGGTAACAGTCCGTTGGAGATCACCCGGCTGGAGAATAACGGTCGCCTTGCGGTGCATCATCAGACCATTGGGACTACTGGCCCCTGGGCCTTCGACGTGGATGCGACCGGCGCCATTTGGATCGAAGACGGGCCCGCTGCCCTGCTGCGGCGCAAGCCTCTCGGCGGCGGAAAATGGGGCGAACCCGAACGCCTCGCACTGCCACTGCCGCTCAAGGAAGTCCACCGGGTCGCCTTCGATGCGGCCCATGATGTCATGTATGCCATGTATGCCTCTGGCTATACGAGTGCCGACCCCAAGCCATCTGGCGAATGGGGATTGATGGGCCGCGTGCTGGTTCGCATCGATAAGTTCACCACCGCGCCCAGCGTTGCATGGACTGCCCGCGTAGAGGTGGACGACGACAAGCTCCCTCCCAAAGCGATGTGCCACGCGGGCGACTACGTCTTCACTGCCGCCTGCAAACCGACCGGCGGATTGCGCGGGCAAATCTATGTCTATCGGGCGAGCGATGGCGGCTTCGTCGGGCGTATTAGCGCGCCCAAGGAGATCGCCCAAAACACCGGCTGGATTGATCTGAGTCACGGTATTCGCGCCCGTGAACTTGGCGGCATCTACTACATCACTCAGGAAGACAACCTGCGCGCCAAGGTGATCCTCCATATTTGGAAGCCATGACATACTGGCCAGTTCAGGCAACCTTTGAGCATGACTGATTGAACAATTATATGATGAACAGAAACAATTATATGATGAACAGAAAAATGATCCTTCTCACCACCCTGTCGCTGAGCGTCGTGG
>Ga0163152_10006534_pt1 | contig 13125 bp, 10 predicted proteins | sample OliLakLV19MP8IB2_FD_148635 | JGI IMG/M metagenome (GOLD analysis project Ga0163152, IMG submission 148635) | Freshwater microbial mat bacterial communities from Lake Vanda, McMurdo Dry Valleys, Antarctica - Oligotrophic Lake LV.19.MP8.IB-2 | ecosystem: Environmental > Aquatic > Freshwater >... | reverse complement strand
AAAAGAAGGTCAAGAATGATGGCATCAACAGCCCGGTGGTATTCTTCCAGCAATTCCAAGCCTTCCATGACTGAATTGGCAGTCAGTAACTCAACCTCAAAAGCGCTGGCGGTCGGTTCCAGCACGGGCATCTGGAATTTGCTCTTGTCGTCAATGTAGAGTATCAGTCGCATGAATTACGTTTTAAGAGTTCTGAAATCCTGCATGAGCCTTTCAATATCAGCAACAGTGCTTTCCCAACTAATTTCTTTTTGGTGTGCAAGGAGTGCAAGGAGTGCAAGCAATGATTTCAACCCCGAAAATATGTCATATAACTTTAAATAAGAAACATCTTCGGATTTTATTTTTTCAAGGCAGAACAACAATTCCTGCATCTCCGGCTTGTCCAAATAATCTTCGCGGATAAGCTGAACGAGCTGCTGTAAATGTCTGCCATCTCCTATTCCCTGCAAGGCGTTGAGGCAGGCTGCGCGGAGCGGGTTGAGAGAGGAGTTGAGCAATTCCAACTCTCTACCGTGCTTCAGCAGAGCAATTGTTTTGTTTACATATTCGGACTGGGCAGTGCGGAATACAGGCAGCATTTCTTGCAGGTTAATGGGCTGAATATTTTGAAGCCGCTTGATTAATTCATCCGGATGCAAAGGAAGGCGGAGAAAAATGACATGGCTTGCGGTTGCCATCTTTAAAAATATTTTTGCCTGTTTCTCAAAAGACAGCAGTACAACGGGATTCGGATATTCCCGCCTGCGTATCCCGGAGATTATATCTACATAATTTAATGATTCATGCGGAAGATAGGTGCTGATGAAGATTGGTTCATCACTGGGATTGATCTCATTATTCTGCTTATCTGCATGCTCAATGCTTCTTACGAAAGCTAAGAGAGAAGAGTGAACATAATATTTTGAGACGACAGGTGACATGTCTATACTGCTTTGTTCAATATGTTAAGCCCTTCATTGCGCAGCTTTATGGCGAGCTCAATGCCGTAGAGGTTTTGGCGGGGTATGGCTTCAGCTTTTTCATTTTGGTTGAGTTCGCAGAGGATGATGAGCAAGGAAGCCTCTTTTATATTTTTTTCAAACGCTTCATTAGTTGCCAAGTTTTTTAAGTAAGGCTGACCATTTCTTCGCAGTCCAATTAGAAAATAGGGTTTACTGTCACTCATTTGAGGCATTTAATTAATATGTCAGCTACAGTATCCATTGACTTCATTCCACAGCTCTTATTATTTTTCCATTTTACATATCCATCTCTTAGATAATCCACTCCATCTATCGTAGCAGTGCTAAAAATCTTATGCCCTTCATAGGCTTCGTCATTTTTCAGAATATTGCAGATTTCATCTTTACATCTATTGTCATCGGTAATAAAAAGTGCATTCTTCCCTTCACTTAAATAATGGAGAATTAAAAACTTAAAGGTATCATCTGCGTGGAGCGTGTCCCCACCACTTTTAAGCCTTCCTTCTCTCCCTGCTTTTTCTGCTTGAGCCTCTTTTTTACTATTAAACACCGATACTTTCTTCTGATCAATCGAACGGAGTATCCACTTCTCGTCTTTCCCCTTGTTGACAGAGTAACTAATGTTTCGATTGCTGTTTTTAATTATCTGATAAGCATCCTTAACAGGATAGCCAGCTTCTACGTATCGAAAAATTTTGTCCAGCGAATAGTGGGCAGCTATTTTCTCATTTTGCACTCCTTTTTTAGTCTTTCTGTACAATTCGTAGCGCACATCATCTATTATGATCAGCTTTTTTTTGTATTTCTTGCAAAGTAAACAGAGCAGGAAAAAGGCCTTTTGGTAATTTACCACAACCGAGCTTTTCATGGTTTGAAAAATTGCATTCATATCCAGTACAACAACATCTGCGAACTTCAGAAACTTTAAACTCGTGTCCCATCCCTCATTAGCCTTGGATAAAATGTCTGATTCTTTTTCCAGCAGTAATTCGATCTCAAAATCCGCCTTGTTCAGCCATTTTTCAATATCGAGGGGAAATTTGTTTATCGCATTTTCAACAGCTTCCAACAGTGCCATATAATCACTCAGGTTTTGTTTCTCCGATCGGATTTTATCTAAGCCAGGCTTTGTCCATAGAGCATCTGCACCTGCATCGATAACTGCTTTTACAGAGGAGGCTTTATTGGAAGCAGTAAAAGCTATGACCGGCAATGAGGGAAACGCATAATGAATTTCTTCCAGTAATTTGATTCCGGAAATGGTGGAGATATCCTCTATTTCGCCTTCTTCTTTGTTCAAGCGAAGGTCAAGCAGGATACAATCATATTTTCCAAAACCGGCAATTTTATTTTTTACCTCTTGAATAAATGCACCAGAAGGAAATCCTTCCTTAAAGTTTGCAGGGGTTGGAGATAATGTTTCTAATTGAGTAGAATTTACATTACCGTAGATGATGAGTTTCAGCAAAGCTTCCCAGCCCTCCTTTGCCTGGTCATCTATATATAAGATATTTGGTGATTTCCTCCGTAATTTTTCTCTCGCTTTCTGAATATTTCCGATGACATCATTATCTGCTTCAGCGTCCGTTGAATTGTACAGGAATTCAGCAATTTTCATTTGAAACAGGTCCACTCCTTTAAGCCATTCAGGGGTAAGAACATCTTGATATTTAACATTGTTATCTATTTTTTTGTGAGTCTGATATAAATACCAAACACCATATTTGTTAGCAGCGGTGTGTCTTTGTTGTTCGAGCTTAAATGCGAGCTTCACAAATTCGATATACTTCGAGCGAAGATTCGTTTCTGTTAATTCATGAATTTTATTTTTTTTAAGCCGGTTAACTGTTTTTTCAATTGTATCCAGCCCCACAGGCAACTGCACATAAGCATTGCCCGGTGCATGAATGATCAACTTATCAGGATGCCTTGAAAGGATTTGTGCCGCAGACTGAAAGCCATAAAGAATGATGGGAATAGTAACCTTATGCTCCAGGCGCAGCCAAAAAACCAGCTCAATGCCTTTGAGGTCCTGGCGGTTTGCTGATTGTGGAAACTTGCCTTCTGCATTTATAAGGATGGCATCTGCTGCTGAATCTTTTATTCCTTCTGCAATCAGGCGGGGTTGCTGTTGGTAGATTTCTTTTATTACAGTAAAGCCCTTAGCTGCTAATAAGGAATGTAAACTGGGCGAATCATCAATTACATGAAGGGTGGCCATAGTGGGGGACTTTGAACTCAATAATCTTTCAAAAGCTCATCTCTGAGCGAGGTAAGGTTTGCCTGATCCGGGATTGTATTGAATTTTTCCAATATATTCTGTGCATCGTTATCTTTTTCTAAAAAATGAGTTGCCTGTTTTACGCTTTCATTTTCTGCCGGTAGATTTTCATACCTTAGGCATTCGTGGAGGAGGTTCAGGTAGGCTTCCAGCTTTGGGTCACCGAAAAAAAAAGACTTTATTAATTCAAAATCTGGCTCGGTCAATACCTCGCTCTCTTTTACTTTGTTTGCTATCGGTTTATATGCTGATACGAACTCAGGCTTGTCTTCGGGGTTGTCTCCTAAACTGTATTCAGCCACATTTTTAAATGACTCAAGTAAGGTTTGTTTAAAGTTATCAGGAGTGCCATCAAACCGATGGTAAGCCAGATAATTTTCTCCATTCCCCGCCAATTCTTTAAGCCAATCAATAGCCCGGGAGAAGTCCTTTGCTCCTGTTCCGTCATCTATATTTACTTTACTATAAAAATCCTGACCATTTACTATCCATATCTCATTTGCATTTGTACCGATAATAATCCCGGTATTAGGAGAACCCCACATTTCAAATTCGATAACATTATTTTGACGCGTAAGAATTACGAGTTTACTCATGGTTAGTTAAGTTTAAAAAGGTGGAAGATAATTGTATTTTACTTGTATATGCCGAGGCATTTTGTGTAAGCATTTCCAGATTTGCAAATTTGAATGCTGCTTCCTTCATGTTGTGCGGGGTTCCTCCCCCGGACGTCACAATAACGAAAGGTATGCTTTTACGAACGGTTTCAAAAAACTGATGCGGTTTTTCCTCTCCTGATAATTTATTAACAAAAGTTCGATGTATTATTAACATGTCAAATTTTCGTGAGTCAGTGTAGCCTTCTTTTCCATAAGTACAATTATCACTTAAAGTAAGAACCCATTCGCTATCTCCCTTATCTTGGTGGACATCAACTATTTTATCTTTATATATTATTCTATCCACCAAGCATATATTCGCTTTTCTCATCTGCCTAAAAAATGGAGGCTCTGCTTTGGGATTTCCTGGCTTGTTTTTCATTTCCACAACCCGTTCATCTGCAATTAATATATTTATCAAACCCGCCTCTGCCAAACGATAAATGTGCAAATCTTGATACTTGGAAGGTGGAAAAGCCAAATCAGAAAAATCTTTAGAATTTTTCTCAAAAACTTCATAAAAGTTAGTGCATCCTACAAAGTTGGGTGTATTTTCAAATAACTCTCCCATTGCTCCATGATGGTCATATACAATTACTTTATTAGTACCCCCCTCTATTGGGAAGTCGCATTTGTTATTTTGAGTTTGCGAAGGTTTTAATTTATAAGCCGTAGTCAATACCGGGGATTGCTCCACTAATTTATCATTCCAATTTTCAAGTTGGGCTTTATTCTCAAATGTAATTAGGATGTGTGCTTTCTCTTCTTCAGATACCCCCCACCGCCTCAGCCAATTCTCCCAGCACTGCTTTTGAAGACCATAAGCACCAGTGCAGGTTATTTCCCCTTGTACAAATTGTACCCTTCGCGCTTCTTTTAGTTGGCTTAATACACCGTTTACTTCAGTCCCGTTTTTGATAGGTTTGTTCACCAGCACTCGAAACGGCATTCTCAAAAACTTTTTTTCTATGTCATCGGGGATTTCCTCAGATTTTTCATTCCAACTCTGGACCGCATCCCACTCCAGCAGGGCAAATTCAAAGGAAGCAATGGAGCGGCCTTTGACAGCCAGAAAATCTTTCCATTTGTTGAAGCAATAAATCCCTTCATGCTCCAGCTTCTTCAAATCAGGATCAGCTTTTTTTCCTATCCAGCATATCTTCTTGCTCCTGGCGAGGCGGAAACGATAGCCAAAGCGGTAGCTACCTTTCCCTTTCTTTCCTTTCTTTCCTTTGTTAGATTCAGGTTTTGCTGTTACTTCAGCAAAAGGAAAAGAATCAGGCTCGGAGAGATGCTTTAACGATGTATATGGTTTACCATTTTCATTACACGGTGTACACTCAGTGCAAAACACGACCTGCAGCGCCTCCCTCAGGCTTTCCTCGGTCATCTCTTCCGCATTGTAGAGCAGGTGGGCGTTTATCTTCATATCCGCTACGCCCAGGTTTTCATTGTTTTGCTCCCCGGTTTCTTTAAGCAGGTTAGCTTGCACCCCTTCCCTGATTTTATTCCTGATCAACTCCATAGGCTGGCAACTTATGTTGTCATATAGCGTGATGTAGTAAAAATCGGTGGCTTCTTCTTTCAGACTTCTTATGTCAATATAAATCTCCAGACCGTCTTCTCCTATCCGGCTGCTGTTGTGCTTGGCACTGTTGCGGATAAAATTCTCCAGAATGCTGTAAAAAGCATGCTCGGTGGGCATGGCTACTTCCACATCGGCAGCGCCCATATCAGCCTCCCCATTCATTTTTTTTAATCCGGTTATTTTGGAATTGTAAACCGTTTCCATATCTCCAGCATCATTTCGGGGAAGGATAAGGTAGGGGAAATGGTTGGGATAGCAGATGAGTGCAGGCGTAGCCTCCTTAATGTCGCCTCTGCACGTATTACAGTGTTCACGGCCCTGGCAGTTATCTTCTTTAATACACCGCCCTTCAGGGTAACTGGCGCATAACTCATTGCCATCTATAAATACCCGTATCTTCAGGTTGTTGTTGCGGCTGGCTTTCTCTTTTTTTTCACTTTTATTTTCTTTCCGGGGAAAACCCAAACCCTCACCTGCCGCAATGTAATCCATGATGAGAGTATTCTCAGCGAAAGGCAGCACCACATCCTTATAAAACATGTAATTTTTTGCCGGCATGCGCGACTCCGCCAGGTACTCGTTTCGATGCACCTCATAATCGTCCAAACGGCCTTTCATGTAGTCCAGCCACTTGCGCGCCTGTTTGACTTCAGAATTGTATTCAGTAGCTTTCATAATTTAGGAATTCAGATCCATTGCATCTCCATAAATCTCTTTAATCCTTGCCTTAATATTACTGTTTTTTGCTCTTATGGCTACATGACTGCCAATGTTATGGGCATAGTTGCGGGCGAAGATTTTTGCTATGGCAGACTGCAGAGCATGAGCTTTTACTTTTTCAAACATGTGCGGAATAATATTCGCTTCTACCTTAGGCTCTATAAGTCTAAAGAATTTATCGAAATATATTTGCGCAAACTCTTCAATATGTGAATGGTCATAAATCGTATGAGAAGATAGCCTGTAAATTGCAAAATTCAATTCCCCGTCAACCCCGTGAAATTTGTCCTTCTTGATAAAATAAAACACTTCCACGAAATCATTACTTTCTTTTTTCCTTTTAATTAGCTTAAATTCTCGGATATCAATCCCGGTGTAAAACCCAGGGTCATAAAAAACAGCAGAGTGCAGATAAGGAAGAAATTTGGACACTGCGCCCTTTTTACGCAGATTAGTATTGCTATAGTAATAAAATTCTGGTTTAGTCTTTCGCTCAAAAGCATATCTAAAATAAATAAAATTGAAAGGACTATTATCAACGACAAACAAGTCATTAATTTTATTATCAGCAAGGTGTTTATCAAATACTTTGTAATATGGTTTATAAGGGGAATCAATGAGATATTTGGGGGTTTCATTATCCCTGGTAGAATATGCTACCATACCCAGGCGGTAATTATCGGTGTTTTTTATGTTTTCATTAATTAATTTAAGGTATCTTAAAAAATCAAAATTTCCTTCCTTGAAGAAATTATACCTGTCTTCCTCCTCAGATAAATGATCCAATTTCAAAAACAAATCAAAGAAAATGTGCCCTAAAAAATTACCATATATTTTTGAAGTTTCAAGCCTGCCGAGATAAGCTTCCCCGGTTATCGTGCTTGCTGTCAGGTTATGAATTTTATCATAAGATAAAAGAACGGGGGATGTTTCTATCAGCCGGATCTTATCCTTATTTTTTTCACCAAGTTTCTTTATAATTATATTTTTGGCATTTTCAATTTCAGCATTCCGTAGAGCCGGGTTATAGGTGGCAATCGCTACTTGATGGAAGCCATTCTCCTCCAAAGCTTTCGTTAATTTATCATTCTCAAACAAAGCATCTGCATTCGCACTATATCCATTTCCTGTCCCGAAAAGCCGGTTATCTTGTACTTTAAATAATGATTGCCCCCTGTCTGTCCAAAGGATATTTGTCTTATTGATCTGTATAAGATTAATTATTTTTGTTTGATTAGCCGCTTTTGTTTTATTACAATCATAAACATAGATGGTAAGGCTAACCTCATTTTTCCATTTTAAGGTTTTTGACTTTCCGAGAACTTTATCATGTTTAAATTTTTTCAGAGCATTAAAAAAAAATCCCAGTTGATGAGAGGCATCAGAACACGAGGTTGAATGGCAAAATTTTTCACAAAATTTCTCAATAAGTACCTTCACATTTTCCTCTAAACTGTATGGTTGGTCATCAATAAGAAGAATATTGTAGTTGCACATTGGTTACAGATGCTTTATCCGCTCGAAATAACCTTGATTGTAATAGGTTTCACTATACTTATAACAGTTGATGACACTTGCATTTACCAGGTTGCCATTCATGTCAAGCACATCCAAAACGGTTTGCGATATTTCACTTAATTCTAAATAATTTTCAAAATCGCCAAATGGCCTCGATTTTCTGGAAGCCTCTGTTTTAAAAGAAGCTAAGGACAATACATTCGCTGCGATGCCATGCTGTGCATATTCATGGCCTATACATTTTATAGTGGCTTCTACGGCAGCTTTAGCGGCATTAAACGGAAGGATAAAAGGAAAATTATCGTCTTGTGAATTAAAGCTGAAAGCAAGTATTTTCCCTCCCCTCTTGCCAATCATTACCGGCAGTAACGATTGGAGCGTGGCATACAGGGTAAGGTAGTGACTTTCCATCATTCTTTTTGCTTGTTCCGGGCTAAAATTGAGAAAGGATACGTGTGTCCAGAAATCACCGGCACAGTGGATGAGAGAAAATGGACCATCAAAAAATGCCTCACATTTCTTTGCAATTTCATCATCTTTTCTCAACAGGGTTAAATCTATTCCTGAAAGATAATTAATATTTTCATTGCACAAATTCTGTAAAGTTTCATTAAATGTTCTTGACAGGAGTATTAATTTATTCGCGGGGTTTTTCGCCAATGTTTTTGCCAAATTCATGCCGAGGGCAGAAGTTGCTCCGGCAATCACTATATTCATTTGCTTTGTCATAAATTATTTAAAATTCCGTTTTTGTTGTATTCAGTTATATCATCCGTCAGCTTCAGAGCCACCATTTCGTCCAGCGCATATCCATTCAAAAGTTGTGAAGACAGCATCCATTCCGTCTGAGATTCGTCATGACGTATCACGCTGTAAACCGGAGACTTGGATACTACCCGGAAGGACCATCCATCACCCGTCCCAAGCCGGATACCCGATTCCTCTACCAGCCAAAAATGGGTTGCATCTTCGCGCCTTTCCGCTATGGATATTTTATCAGCGCCTTGTTTCACCACAGGCAAAATCTTTACATCCGGGAACCGGAAAACCTCTGCAGCTTCCAGCAGAGGAGGTTTACGAATGAAGTCGAGTATTGGCGCTTTTACCGCACTGCGTATCACTTCTGTTTCGGAGTCGGGAGCCAGGTACGCCACTTCATCCGCAATAAGCTGGGCTTCTAATTTATGATGAGTGATGTAGAGCACGAATAAACCGTAATGTTCGGTAATGGACCGGAGCTTATTGAGGAAAGAGCGTTTCACTTCCGCATCCAGCCCATTACAAGGTTCATCCATCAGGAGGAAATCAGGGTTGATGCTTAACGCCCGGAGCAATGAAAGCCGTTGCTTTTGGCCGCCACTAATTTCCACCACTGAGCGCGCCTTGGTCAGTACATCCTTTAAATCAAGCGCTTCCACCAATTCATTATAAAGCTCCTTATTGAACTGCTGTTTAAACGCTCCTGCAAACTCAAAATACCTTGCATTTTTCTGTAGAGAAAGGTGTTCAAATAATACAGGCTCCTGCGGCACATAAGCTACTATGGGTTTATCAGGCATTATGCGGATATCGCCTGACTGCGGCTTTTCAATTCCCAAGAGCAATTTCAGCAAGGTGCTTTTTCCCGAGCCACTCGCCCCCATCACTGCCGTAACAAACCCATTCTGTTCTCCGGGTTGCAGCTTTAAGCTGAAGTTTTCAAAAATCCGGGGACCGGATTTATAAGCAAATGTGATATTATCTATTTCTATCTGCTTCATGATGCCGATTGCAGCTTTGCTGCTTTTTCTGTAATAAAACGCCAAACCGCAACGCTAAGAAACGCCAGCAGCATGGATACAAGCAAATAGCCAAATGCCTGAGAGTAATCAGCCCCCCGTCCTGTTATCAACATCTTTAAGCCACTCACGAAAGATGGGATGTAATCAGAAAAAAGATTGTTCAGGATGGCTTCATTCCAGATAAAGGAAAAAGCGATAATGAACAACAGCAGATACTCCGCCTTGAACCGGCTGAAAAAACTCAATTTAAGAAGCTCGTGGGTGTGGAGTCTGTAAACCTGCAGATAGTTCAGTTCGCGGGTGCTTACCCGGAAATGATTGAAAAGCACAAAACTCCCTAAAACGGGCAGAGAAAGTATGGTATGTCCCGCTATCCAAATCGCATATATGAGCCATTCACTGTTGTAGCCAATCAAGCCCATCCAGTTGAATCCGCTTATTAAGATCACTAACGGGGGAATAATCAACAAAAGAAACAATGCCATCAGGAATAAGAGGGAGCGATTGGTAAAGGCGCTCAGGAGCTTTTGCCAGCCCAGTCTTGCAGCGATTCCAAAGAGTATGGCAGTTGCGGTGGCTACCAGCGTTGCCAGGAATACCATCATTAAAGGAAAGCCCATCGCAAGGATTGATTGACCTAAATCGAACTGGATGTAGCCAAAACAAATGACCACAGGCACAATAACAGCAAGAATTAATAAAATAGCCCACCCATTGCCCAGCAATTTTTTGATTTTCACCGGAATTGCCAAGTCTCTTGTTATTGAGAAGTAAACTTTTGACCGCATTGTGATTCCGGCAGAAAAATAGATAACAAGATATAAGGCAATAAGCGCTAAAAGGCTGAACGCAGCGATAATATATCCGGAATTGAAAGCTACTTCACGCGCCCGGTCCGGATTTACCAGCAGTGCTGAATGATAGTTTCGGGCTACCCAATTCGTGATGAGTTCAGAGTCTGTCCCCCTTGAAGCTTTAAAAAGATATTGAATTTTAGACTCTTCAAAAACGGAAAAAACAAATCCGAGTGTACCCAGCAATATCGCGATATTAATAGAGTGAGGTAAAAAAATGTCCTTAAGTTTTTGGTATAAGGAAAATTTAGTGGCTATGGCGTATTGATGCCGCACTTCTGAAATTCCCTGAAAGTTCAGCCAGAATAAATAGATGAAGAGCAGGCCGAATTGCCACAGTTGAAGAGCAATGAGAAACGCTAATTTGTAATATACCGATTCAGCTACAACGCTCGAAAAAAAAGCTGAATCGCCAATCAGTAACTTACAAATAAATGCGATAGAAACATTGCCTAATGTTATCGGTAAAATCAGAATCCCCAGGTTTTTGCCAAGTTGTGAAAAGAAAGATACCTGAGTAAGCAACAGCGCTCCTCCAAAACCAAAGGCAATTAAGACGGTGCCTGAAACCAAGGCATAACCAATTGTCCTGAGCAGAGTGCTTGAAAATTGATTATAAGGGTCGAAAAGAACCGCGCTGTTAAAGGAGGTAACATGTGCCAGGAACGGAACCACAAATCCCGCAGCCAGCGCCAAAAGGCAAATAACAAGAAGTTTCCATTTTAGCTGATTCATTAATTATTTATTTAAACAATTCAGCTCTGCCGCGCTCTATTTCTTCTTTCGCCTGCTGCATTCCCTGTTCAGCGGTTAATTCATCATTCCATATTTTTTGAAGGGCAGAAGTTAATGCGTTGCTGATGAGGTCGGCATCCGGTGCGGCTTCCATCATGTACACGGCCCGTTCAAGAGAAGTTTTTAACGCTTTGATATAAGGAACCTTCTGAACTTCAGGCGCATCATAGGCGGTTTTCATGGGAGAGCATAAACCCTGCTGGATCATTTTAATCTGCGTTGTCTCCTGCATCAGGTATAGCTCATATTCAAAAGCCGCTGCGGGATATTTGGATTGCTTATTTATATAAAAAGCGCCTCCGGCAATTATAGATTTATCGCCCGGAGTAGGGGCAAATCCAAACCGCTCATCAAACTTGCCATTGCCTTCATCAATGAGGCCCCACATATAATCACTCCATATAATACCCATGGCTACCTTTCCTTTTTCAAGAATATTCCGCTGCTCCACTGCATCAATAGTTGTAAAATTCCCGGCATTGAATGGCTTTAAAGATTTGTAGTAGTTGGCCGCTTCAATGCTTTGAGGTGACATTAAAAGAATTGGAGTTGACGCATTTCCTTTCCAACCTTGATCCTTATCCATCACTTTGCCATCGAAGCCCTGTAAAAGGCTGATCCATTCATAATAAAGCCAGCCCCCTGTCGCCCCTTGCAAAACCACGCCTTTAAGGTCTTTTTCGGGTTGCGTAAAAAATTCAGCCACCCTGTAAAAGGATTCCATATCTTTTGGCACAGAGAGTTCCTGCCCATAGCGTTCCTTGTATGCCTGCTGTTGCTGCGGGTCATTGAAAAGCTGCTTATTGTAAACCAGCAACATCGTATTGGCAGAAAATGGATAACCTACCGATTGCAGTTCACCTTCCTGGGGGGATTGGGGATTTTTATAGTAGTACCCCACCTCTTTCCATACGTTTTCAAATAATTTATCTTCAAAGGAATAGTCTCCTCCTTTGGTCATCTGTTTTAGTTCATCTAAATTATAGACGTAATCATTTCGCACGAAAGAGGAGAGCGAAAAATTATATTGAAGGATAATGTCATAAAGACCTGTTTTATTTGCAAAATCCTGATTCGATTTATTAAAGGCATCTTCCCAGGTATTGGGTTTGAAAACAAGATCCACCTCGTGATTACTCTCATACTCTTTCTCTAAGGATTCCATAGCTTGAATGTTAGAAGAGTTTTCTCCGATAATTGTAATTTTTGATCCTTTGTCATCACAAGATGTAAAGAGAAGTGTGCAGGCGATCAGCCAAAAAAGCAAATTTTTCATACTGTTGTTTTGTTGTTTTACTATGGAATAGAAGGTAGTTAGTAGCGGTTAGTAAAAGTATAAGTGGTTGATCAACAAGCAGATATTTGAAATATAAATACATTCTCAGCCTTCTGCTCATCCTTTTCATCACTTCCAAGTGCCTGCTTTTTTGCCGAATCATGCTCTCCAGCAAGGTTATCATTTTCGGACGGCTGAGAGTGAGGTTTTTATCTTCCATGAAACCCAGCAGTTGCCCAATATAGAGGTCATTGTTTTGGCGGATGGCGTTGGTCAGTTCCGTTTCCAGCGCTTCGGTCAGAATGAAAGCGGGCGGTAATTTTCCTCCACCGCCTGAGATAAGCTCGTGAAGTTTAACCGGGGCGGTATAATGAAAACGGATAAGCGCGAGGGAAGCATCGTCTGTGATTTCAGAAACGATGGAGTTTTTCTGTTTCTCTGCCTCCGTTTCCAATTCAGGCGCTTCATAAATTGTTGTTGCGATGGAGCCAAAACCGGCTAATCCGTAAAAGCCGTCCGTGCAAAGCAGGAAACCGGCATATCCGGCAGCGTCTGCTTCCATCACCTGAACTTCAAGATGAGCGCTTGCGCCAATTGCCCTTGTCAGAGCCGACACCATGATGGGCACGCCATTTCTCAGGCGCATCCTGCCGTTATCCATATAGGGCTGGCTTGCGGAGTCATCAAC
>Ga0163152_10006531_pt1 | contig 13127 bp, 8 predicted proteins | sample OliLakLV19MP8IB2_FD_148635 | JGI IMG/M metagenome (GOLD analysis project Ga0163152, IMG submission 148635) | Freshwater microbial mat bacterial communities from Lake Vanda, McMurdo Dry Valleys, Antarctica - Oligotrophic Lake LV.19.MP8.IB-2 | ecosystem: Environmental > Aquatic > Freshwater > Lake... | reverse complement strand
TCTATCGAGGTTATATCGAAAATATCCAGCAGGCCTACGGGTAGAAAATGTTTGATGTAATCCATAAATAATCTAAAACCCAAAAATCGGCATTTTTAGATTACTCCCCAACTATTGACCTTGACCCCAAAAGAGTGCAATCGCCAACGCTCTATCCGCTTCGTAGTATGACAGATGTTCACGACAAAACAACGAGCCTCCCAAAAACCAGGACTGAATGGGGGTTACATAAGATTGAGAGAAACAAACAGCTTGACCTAGAAAACTTGTTAAGTTTAAAGAATGAAACCTGGAAAGTTTTCTCCATCTTTGAGTGTGAATTAAAGAATGACAAACGAGAAAAAGCACTATCCAAACTTCTCATGAAACTAAATAAAATGTCGACCCAATAACAAATGAGTAAACTTAACTACATAGACCTCTTTGCAGGAGCAGGTGGACTTTCAGAAGGATTTATTCGTGAAGGATTTCAACCTGTTGCACACGTTGAAATGAGTGCAGAAGCATCCGACACTTTGCGGACAAGAATTGCATATCACCACTTCAAAGACAAGAAAAAATTAAATCAGTATTATGCTTACTTGAAACAAGATATTTCAAGAAATGAATTGTGGAATTCCATTCCACAAGAATTACTTGAATCAGTTATCAATGAGGAAATAACTGATAAAAGCATTGAAAATATTTTTTCAAAAATTGATTTGCAACTTGATTCAAAAAAAGTTGATGTAATAATTGGCGGTCCTCCTTGTCAAGCGTATTCACTTGTAGGAAGAAGCCGAGACCCAAATAGAATGAAAGGCGACAAAAGAAATTTTTTGTTTCGCTACTATGCTCAATTTCTCATTCGCTACAAACCAAAATTCTTTGTCTTTGAAAATGTGTTGGGATTACTCACAGCCGGAAATGCAAAATATCTGAATGAGATGTTGGAACTGTTTGCTGAAATTGGCTATTCGGCCGACTACCAAGTTTTGAATGCAGAAGAATATGGAGTGCTGCAAAAACGTAGAAGGGTAATTATTATTGGTAGAAAAGGCAAAGTGAAATTTAATTTTCCAAAACTTGAAACAATGGAAAATAATTGGCAGACAAAAAAAGATTTGTTCTTTGACTTGCCATCTCTTATTCCCGGACAAGAAATGCAAATTGCGAAATACAGCAAACACATAAACGAGTATCTGAAAAAAACTGAAACGAGAAACGGAATTGATTACACAACGCAACACATAACACGAAATCACAACGACAGAGATTTAGAAATTTATTCACTTGCAATTGACAAATGGATAAACGAAAGACAGCGGTTAAAATACAACGACATCCCCAAACGATTGCAAACACACAAGAACACGATTGCATTTCTTGACCGTTACAAAGTGGTTGACCCAACCGGACATTCACATACAGTTGTTGCGCACATTTCTAAAGACGGACATTATTACATTTACCCAGACGCAAAACAAGTTCGTTCAATATCAGTTCGTGAAGCAGCAAGAATCCAATCATTCCCTGACGATTATTTTTTTGAAGGTGGAAGAACAGCAGCATTCAAACAAATCGGTAATGCAGTTCCGCCTTTAATGGCAGAAAAAATTGCAGCAGCGACAAAATATTTATTACTTAATGGCTAACCCACTTTTGAAGTGAACACCTATGAACAAAGAATTAATACAGAAACTGCAATACTCTTATGCAGGGCAACACGATGAAGCCCATTCGCTTCCGTTGCCTCTGAAAGATTCGCTTCAACTCATTTCGGATTTCTTCGCAAGCAATACAACAAACAAACTTTGTTTGGTTTTTCCTTCAAAGGAATTTGCTGCACAATGGCTTTCTATTCCAACAGTTTTATTCCTAATTGAAAATGACTTTGCACATTTCAAAGGAGAAATATTTGAATCATACAGGAAATATAAACGAGGTGAAAAACTTATTCTGAACAATATTGCAATCGTTGAGTGGTCAGGCATAAAATCAAACGGAGTGACTTTCAAAACAAAGGGAACTAAAGATTCTTCCGGTGCAGAAATTACAATCAGATTTTCTGATGTAATCATGTTGCAGAAAGCACCACCGAGCAGAAAGGTTTTATCCTCTCTCAAAACGGTAAAGGAAGCTTTGCCTTCAAGAAATATAACACCGACAGAAAAACTTTTGAATATTGATACTTACGGCAACAAAGAATTTATCAAAAACAAAATTTGCCTTGTAAGCAAATTCAAATCGTATGATGATTCAATTGCAGAAATTGCAATGAACCTTGCTTCTTTGCCGGAGTATTTTCAGGAAGGAAAGATTGATGAAAATGGAGCAGCAGACATAAACAGTCCGCTGCTTATTTCAAATAACCTTTCAACCCTTGCTTTGTATGTAACGCTTTCAGCAACTTCTGTTTCTAAAATTATCATTGACGGTTTTGCAACTATTCAGGAAAGAGGAACTGACTTTTCAGACATTGATGTAAAAAACATTCCTACAATTTTAATAACTGATTTGTCAGAGATAGAAGGTTTTGAAACCATCGGCAACTTTGGTTTTGAATTTTTCAATTTCACCAAAGAGAATTTGCAACTTGAAACAACGGCAAACCTTTCTCCCTTTCATTCATTTGATAAGAAGTTGAGAAAATATATTGCGTTCAATCTTGTAAAAGAGATTTGCCAAAACACAGAACTTGAAACCACGACACAGAAAATTCATTCAATTGAGAAGGATGAATCCAACAATGATTTGAACTCTCTGAAAATTTCTCTTATTCAACTCACTAATCTTGTTTCAAGAATTTCTCACTTACCAACTGCTGATGAAATTTCTGTTTTCAATTCTAAAGTCAACAGTATTGAAACCTTGTTTCTTCGGTGCAGAATGTGGTTAGGTGATTCACACAAACCAATTGAAGAAAGTATTTCACTTCTCAAATCTGTAATTGCAAAGTTTGCTTCAAGTCCATCTGAAAAATGTGCAAGGTTGAAAGTGCTGATGAATGCAACGCAATATGATTACATAATTTGTCCAACAGAAGAAGAAGCAAAAGCATTGAATGATTCACTTCCTACACCTGCATACACACACAGACCGAAAGTAATATCCGTTGCAGATGTGAACGACAGTTTACTTTCAAGTAAACCAATAAAAGGCATTCTAACAGGTTGGGCAAAGTCAAACAACATCAACAGAATTCTTTCTTCATTTCTTTTTTCAGAACTCACAGTTTTGTTCTACCAGTTTGAAAACAAGTATTTCAATTCATTGCAAAGAAGAAACAGACAATACAGTGAGAACATCAAAGCAACGATAAACAATAAAGGCATTCGTTCCGAAGGGGAATCAGAAAAATCAAAAGGTTTTTCTGATTTGTATTTGGGTGATGAAGTTGTTGAAACAACTTCTGAAAGTTCCTTTGACATTTTGGATTTTGAATTCAAACTTGACAACGCACAGTATTCAAAATACATAGCGAAGGGAAATATGATTGACAGCATCAAAGCAAAACGGATTGTCTTTGAAAGCGACTTTTTTATTTACACAACTGAATCGCATAAATTTTTAGTCATAAATGAATTGATAGAAAAACATGGTGCGAAGGCAAATCTTCACAGAAGAAAAGTTGAGGGATTACAAACCGGAGATGTGATTGCTTTGATAAATACCGACAGAGATATTTTAGTTGAGTTGGTTGAGAAAAACACGAATACAAAAGAATTAGCTTCTGTAAAACAGTGGACGGAACTTTGGAAAAATCTTTTGAAAGAATACTATGCTTCAATAGGAAATGATTTCAAAAAATTAGTTGAGGAGTTGCGGAAGAATGATTGCAAAAAGCATGAAGTTACAATCAGAACTTGGTTACAAGACGAAAGCAGAATTGGTCCAGATGATAATGCTGACTTAATCAGCATTGCACTACTGACAAACTCAAATCTTCTGAATGATAACATCAACACAGTAAGAGAGGCGATTAAAAAAATGACAGGTTGGAGAATGAAAGCATCTGACTTTATCACTGATAAAATCAAAGCACAAATTCACGAGTTTGCAGACAGTTCAATAATCAACAAGAAAATTTTGGTTGAAGGATTAGGAAGTGTAATCGTTTTGAAAGTTATTGAGGTTTCAAATGTTTGGGAAAATATTGATGTAAAATATGTAAACCGTTTACTACAAAAAGAAATTATTTAATGGCGAAACTATTACCACCATACATAGACAAGAGTTGCAAAAGCACAGGCGAGAAAATGATTTTTGAAATTTTCAAAAACAGTTCTTTTACTAAGGATTGGATTATACTTCACTCATTAAATCTTTCGCAACACACAGTTCGCTTGTATGGTGAAATTGATTTTTTGATTTTGATTCCAGGCGGTGGAATTTTTGTGATGGAAGTAAAAGGTGGCGATGTAAAATGTATTGACGGTGTTTGGTATTTCACAGACAAATTCAAAAATACATACACAAGCAATGTGGGTCCGTTCAACCAAGCAAGAGATGCAATGTTTTCATTGCGTTCTGCAATTGAAAAAGAATTTGGTAGAGGGCACAAGTTCACAAAAATCTTATCCGGTTTTCTTTGTGCATTTCCACACATAAGTTTTGACAAGCACAGTGTTGAATATGAACCGTGGCAAATACTTGATAAAGATTCAATACAAAACGGAACAGAAATTTTCTTTAAGCATTTAGTTTCGCAGTTTACGCAAAAGCATAGAGGACAAAGATGGTTTTCAGAAAAAGATTCTTTGCCTGATGCAAACGATTTGAATTTGTTGTGTGATTTCCTAAGAGGCGATTTTGAAAGAGTGCGAACAGTGAAAGAACGATTGGCGGAGTTTGACAAGGAAGTAAAAAAATATACAGAAGAGCAATACAGAATTCTTGATTCCATTCAAGTCAATGACAGAAGTGTTACACAAGGAAGTGCCGGAACTGGAAAGACAATGATTGCGCTTGAATCAGCAGTGAGAGCAGCAGCAGAAGGCAAAACAGTTTTTCTCACTTGCTACAACCGTTTAATTGGTGAGTGGATGCAAAAGCAAGTTGAAGAATGGAAAGACAAAATCACAGTTTCAAGTTTACACAGTTTTTTGTTTGAGCAGTCAAAAGGATTTGACCACGATAGAACCCAAGACAGCAAGCAAGATTTTTACAGCAAGTATTTACCGACATTGCTTAAAGACATTTATCATAAAGGAATCAGCAAGAAGTTTGACAAGTTGATAGTTGATGAAGGACAGGACTTAATCAGAGAAGAATATTTGAGTTTGTTTGATTCAATGGTAACAGGTGGTTTGACAAATGGTAATTGGGAAATTTATGGTGACTTTGAAAGGCAAGCCATCTATGCACAGCTTTCAAAAAAGGAAATGATTGACTTGCTTAAAAGTTCAGGACAACATTCAAATTTTCTTTTGAAAATAAATTGCCGGAATACAAAACAAGTTGGAGAGGAAACTTCTTTGATTTCAGGATTTGAAAAGCCACCGTTTTTACTTGAACATCTTGAAGGCATTCCGGTAGAATATCTTTTCTACAAAGACGAAGCAGAGCAAAAGAAATTATTAGCAGAGCAGTTGAAAAAACTTTCTGAAAACAAATTGCCATTGCATGAATTGATAATTGTATCACCAAGAAAATTTGAGAACTCATGTTCAAATTCGTTTTCCGGTTTTACAATCCGAGAAATAAAAAATACAAGTGAGATTGCAGCAACACAAAATTTCTTCGGCTTTGCAACAGTGCAATCATACAAGGGAATGGAAAGCAATTATGTTATGATTACAGACATTGAAGATTTGACAAGCGAAGTTGCAAAGTCATTGTTGTATGTAGGAATGAGCAGAGCAAGATATGGTTTGATATTGCTTATTGCAGAATCAAATCGAAACGATTACAGAGAACTTCTAAAAAGAAAACTCAATTAAAATGAGAGACGATATTCTGAAATTTATAAAACGGGAATTGATTGGTCCCGACCCCGTGAAACCACACATACAGGAGAACGGAGAAGAAATTTTAATCAACGAGCCACCACGGTTGAGATACGGTGCAGGAATCTTATTTCCAAGAGCAGCAACTTTTGATAAAGCCGATTCAACTTCTTCTGATGAAGATACAGTTTTAGAAAAAATTGAAGAAGAAAAAAAGAATACTGATGACCCTGTAAAAACAGAAGACAGCAAAGCACCAGTTGACATGAGTGAGGACTTTGAAGAAGAAATAGGATTGGCAAATAGTTTTCTTCCGTCAGCAATGGGATTCAGTTGCTTTTCACAAATTCCTAAAGACGGTTTCAAAGTGAAAGCAAATGTTGCAGTTTATGAAATCAAAGAATATTCCTACACTAAAGAGGATGGAACAGTAGTTACACGAAAAGCATATTACCGAATTCCATTAGACCAGGAATTCACTTTGAACGCCAATGAAATTCCTTTACAGTCAGGAAAATTCTTTGACAAAATTTTGATTAAACAAGACGGAAAAAAAATAAATCTAAAACTGAATATCCGAAACAGAACCCACGGAGAAAGTTTAGGTAAGAACATTCATCTGCTAACTTTTACTCTCATAAACTTAAACACAGGTGGAACAGAGAATATTAAAAACGAAGATTGTTTTTTTCAAGTTTCGTTCTCAGTGAGTGCTGATGAAAAATGTTTTTGTCCTTACAAAGCCGCTTCAGCAAAGACAGACAAGGAAGATGAAAAATCAAACCTCTTACTTTTCAGAAAGAAAAAGACTTTTGCAGTAGGACACGGTTGTTCTCCTTCATGGAATGATAGCGATGAAACTTTTACAAATGCAATTACAACAAATGCAATTCCTTCCTATGAAATAAAACCAATTGTTCCGAATGAATTAAAAAGTGTTGAACTGAAAATGTTTGACCTAAGCGATTTGTCAGGCAAAGACATTACTACAAATCTTGTCAAACTAAATTCAGAATATGAAACATGGATAAACGAACAAGAGAGAATTGCAAATGCAGAATTGAAAGACGAACTTTTAGAAACTGCATTGCGACACATTGAAAGTTGCCGTTTGTGTTTATCAAGAATGAAAGAAGGTGTTCAACTATTGAACACGAATGAAAAAGTTAATCGTGCTTTCAAGTTGATGAATCGTGCAATGTTGCTTCAACAACTTAATTACAGCATTGAAACACGGAACTGGATTGTTGAAAGAGGAAACATAACAGGTTTGAAAGATGCAATCATTCCCAACATTAATGACAGTTCAACATGGAAGCAAGGACTTGGAGCATGGAGACCTTTTCAACTTGCTTTCATTCTGATGAATCTGAATTCAATGTTTGATGCACAACATCAAGACAGAGAAATGGTGGACTTGATTTGGTTTCCGACAGGTGGCGGAAAAACAGAAGCGTATTTAGGATTGTCAGCGTTTACAATTTTTCTGAAAAGATTAAATGACAAAAACGATTCTGGCACAACCGTATTGATGCGTTACACATTGCGACTGCTAACAGCACAGCAATTTCAAAGAGCAGCTTCATTGATTTGTGCTTGTGATAAAATCAGAAAGGAAAACGAAGAAGAATTAGGAAAACCGAGAATTACAATTGGACTTTGGGTTGGTTCTGATTCAACTCCAAACAAAAGAGATGCAGCGAAGAAAGCATTTCAAATAATGGAGCAAGGCAGAGAAGAAGATAATCCGTTTATCGTTTTGAAATGTCCTTGGTGTGGTTCTCAAATGGGATACTTGAAAGAAGCAAGAACAAACAAAGTAAAGGGATACAAGAGAAGAAAAATTGGAACGAAAGAAACAATCGTTTACCAATGTGATAATCAGCAATGCGATTTTTCAAAAGCAGATTTCAATTTGCCTTTGGTTGTGATTGATGAAGATATTTATGATTATCCCCCTACTCTCTTAATCGGAACGGTTGACAAATTTGCAATGCTCACATGGAGACCAGGAGCAAAAACACTTTTTGGTTTCAGAGGAAATGAAAGACCGTTTTCGCCACCTGAATTAATTATTCAGGATGAGTTGCATTTAATTTCGGGTCCGTTGGGTTCAATGGTTGGTTTGTATGAAACAATGATTGAAGAACTTTGCACAGCGAATAATATCAAACCAAAAATCATTGCATCGTCAGCAACTATCAGCAGAGCAAAAGAACAAATCAATTCTCTTTACGGCAGAGGAACAAACAATGTAAATATTTTCCCTGCACAATGTTTAAGTGCAGGTGATTCATTCTTTGCATACGAGGACAACACAAGCACAGGCAGAATATACACAGGCATATTTGCATCTGCATTGCCTTCACATGCAACAGCACAGGTAAGAGTTTTATCAGCGTTGCTGCAATCAGTAAAATCAATTCCGGTTACAGATGAAAAAGAACGAGACCCATATTGGACTGCATTGACTTACTTCAATAGCATTCGTGAGTTAGGTCATGCAGCTACTCTTATTCGTGCTGACATTCGTGAATACATGAATTCAATTTGGATTCGTAAAGCAATCAAAGGCGATGAAAGAAGATTCATCAACAGAGATATTGAATTGACAAGTCGTATCAACAGCAACGACATTCCAGAATATCTTGAACAACTTTTGAAATCATGGACAGGAGATAAAACTGAATATCCGGTTGATGTTTGTCTTGCAACAAATATGATTTCTGTTGGTGTTGACATTCCAAGATTAGGTTTAATGACTGTTATCGGACAACCGAAAACAACATCAGAATATATTCAGGCAACAAGCCGTGTAGGTCGTTCAAAGAAAGGTCCCGGAATTGTTTTCACAATTTACAATTGTTCAAAGCCAAGAGACCGTTCACACTTTGAACACTTTCAGGAATATCATTCTAAAATTTACAGCAAGGTTGAACCAACAAGTGTTACACCTTTTTCAGCACCGGCAAGAGAAAGAGCATTACATGCAATCTTAATCGGACTGATTAGGTTTTATTCAACAGACCAAAGCACAGAGAAGCCAAGACCATTTCCGAACAAAGATGTAATTGAAAGAGTAACTCAAATTATTTATGACAGAGTGAATTTGATTGATGAAGAAGAATATGAAAAGACAGTGGAGCTGATTGAAGAAAAATTAGAATACTGGAAAAATGAATTGCCAATGGTTTACGGAAAACCGTTCGGACAAATCACAGATATTCCACTGATGTATGCAGCCGGAACAAATCCACCGGAAGATATAAAAGCAAGAGCATGGTCAACACCAACATCAATGAGAAGTGTTGATTCAACTTGTGAAGCGTATGTTATTCCAGCAGCATATATAAACATTGACAACTAAAATATGCCAGCGAAAAAGCCAATAAGACGATCTCAATTAATTTCTCCTTGGGGGGTTGGACAAATGATAAATTTCCCAAAGGATGAATCATTGATGGTTTTAGGACTTGACATGTGGGAAGAAAAATTCAGAACTATTTCTGAACTGGATGAATTCAAAGTAACCGAAGAACGATTAGCAAAAAGATTAGGAGTAAGAGATTTTCGTTTGCCACCTGATTTCAGAGACCCCGGGCAAGGTGTTACAAATCCATCACTGAAAATTCCTTTTATAAGATTTCCACGGTGGCACTATTGCACACGATGCGGACACATGGAAAAAGTTTCAATCTACGATTCACACAAACCAACTTGCACAGGAGTTACATTTGGTTCAGGCAGGTCATGTTCTGAAATACCTGAAAGAAAAAGACAACGATTAATTCCGGTTCGTTTCATTGCGATTTGCCCGAATGGACACATTGAAGATTTTCCTTTCATGGAATGGGTGCATAGAGGAACAGCACCCGAGGGACAACACAATTTAAGATTAAGAGCAGGAAGAAGTTCAGGAGCATTATCCGGCATTGAAATTACTTGCAGTTGCGGAGAACACAAAACATTAGCGGGTGCATTCAATGAGCAATCACTTACTAAAATCGGAGTTGCTTGCACAGGTGGCAGACCTTGGTTGGGTGAAGAAGCAGAAAGAAATAACACAACACATTGCGGACAACATTTAATCGTGGTTCAAAAGGGTGCATCAAATGTTTACTTCTCACAAGTTCGCAGTTCAATTTATTTGCCTCAATGGGAAAAATCAGTTGACAGAAGATTGGTTGAAGTGTTGGAAAAGAATTGGGGGTTTCTCACAACAGGAATAGAGAACGGAAATTTTCAGCGAATGAGATTTGAATTGGTTGCTGAAAGAAATTTTGCAGAGGACAAAAAAGAACTCTACACAGAAAAATTATTAGAAGCAGCAACGAAAAGAATTTCCGGTGCTGACAGCTCAAACACTGATGATTCAGAGGAGAAATATAGAAAGATGGAGTATGATGCAATACTTGCAGAAGCCGGAGGAGAAAATCAAGATTTCTTTGTTTCAAAAAATCAAGCAAACACTTATGATGATTCAGAAACAGGTGGAGCAATCAGCACAGGATTAACAAGCATTGGTTTGTTACACAAGTTGAGAGAGACAAGAGCATTTGTAGGTTTTTCAAGATGGCTTCCAGATGATGGAAAAACTTTAGATGCGAAAAAGGATTTTATAAAACTTGGTAGAAGCATTACATGGCTTCCGGCTATGGTTGTAAGAGGTGAAGGAGTGTTCTTTGAGTTTAGTGAAAAACGATTGAAAGAATGGGTAACGAAAAAAGAAGTGATTGCAAGAGCAAAGTTTTTATCTGACAACTACAACAAACCAAGGGAAGCGAAAGGACAAAAGCGTAGAGAAATAAAACCGGAGTTTGTTTTGATTCACACATTTGCTCATTTGGTGATAAACCAATTCAGCTATGAATGTGGTTACGGAAGTTCTGCATTGAGAGAAAGAATTTATTGCAACCTTGAATTTCCAAACGACACGATGAACGGAGTTTTGATTTACACTGCTTCAGGTGATTCAGAAGGTTCATTAGGTGGTTTGGTGCGACAAGGCAAACAAGGCAATCTTGAAACGATAGTTTACAACGCAATTGAAAATGCAAGATGGTGTTCAAGCGACCCTATCTGCATTGACAGCCACGGACAGGGACCGAACTCTTGCAATTTTGCAGCTTGTCATAACTGTTCACTGTTACCGGAAACTTGTTGCGAAGAATCAAACATGCTACTAGACAGAGCAATGTTGATAGGAGAATTAGACAACCCTTCAATTGGATATTTTAATTTCAAATAAAGATGAAACTCCGAAAGTCCATCACACAAAAAAATACACTCTTAAAAAACGCACAAGCCAACGCAGCAAGCAATTTTTTTAAGAGAGTATTTTTTTCTCCACCTCGAGAAGAATTTTATTTTTTTTCTCCCACCCTTCGGTGTTTTAATTTTTTTGCAACCGCACAATCCAAGACAGACAAGCACTCAGACAGTTTATCGTATGACACATATAGACACAGCAACATGAACACGGACGAAGAAGCACGAACCGCTAACAGCACCTAAAAAAAATGGCGGGGGAAGTGCGAATACAAACATTTGTGCATCTAATAAAGTTTGGTGGGTATAGACAGTTTAGTGTTCCAAATCCGCCACTTCTTTTAGCTGCAAAACGTTATGCCTAATTTTAAAAACATGAGACACCTAAAGACAATCACTCTAATTTTCTTGACTATATTTTTCTTGCAATCCTGTCGACAGGACAAGACTCCAAACGACTTGGACGAAATGTTTTTAAGCATTTTAGCAAATCCTGAGACAGTTCCTTATTACAAAATAGACACGATTGACCAAGTAAATATTGCGGCAGTTCGTTTCGACTTTGGTTCAAGTCAATTGGCTGACTCAAAAGAACTTGAGAAATTAAAAAACATAAAAGTCAAATACATTCAATACATCTACTCTGACTTTAAAAAGGAGGACAAATTTAAGCAAGAGGAATTCAACATGGAAAGGCTATACGAAATTTATAAAGTAGGTCCTGAACTTTTTGGAAAAAACGAGGACATTAATTGGAAAGTAATAACACAAACTTCTGCGACTAATGAAGAGGAAGCAAAAAAATTATTTCATGGACTAGTAATTTATTACAGAGAATCTCCTACTTCTGAAAGTATGAAAAAAGAGGTAGATTATATTAAGGAGCGTTTAACTTTCATACGCCCGACATCTGATGGCAAATCATTGGTTACGACTTTAGATGTTGCCAAATCCGACAGTATTCGTTATGAAGGCGAAATGTCATTTGATGTTTCCGACACTTCATATACATCAGGTTCGGGAGACTTTAACTATTCTGATGTATTCACCGACACAGTTGTTTCGACAGTATTAAAACGAAATAAACATTGGAACGACATGCTAATTAGTTGTGATTTAACTGGTAGTATGTCTCCTTATTCCGCTCAACTTTTTATTTGGCATAAATTAAATATGGACAAAAAGAAAGTTCAGCATTTTGTTTTCTTCAATGATGGCGACATGACGCCTGATGAAAAGAAAATTACGGGCAAGACGGGTGGTATTTATTTTTCCAATGCGGACAATTTTGATGAACTAGAAAAAGTTGCCTTTAAATGTATGTGGGGCGGTGGCGGTGGCGACTCTCCAGAAAACGACATTGAAGCACTTTTATTAGCAATCGAAAAATATCCTAAAAGCAAAGACATTATTCTTATTGCAGACAACTGGGCAAATATGCGAGACTACTCTCTCCTTGCAAAGGTTAATCGACCAATTAAAATTATTCTTTGCGGGACACAATTTGGAATTAATAAAGAATATTTAGACTTAGCAAGAAAAACAAAAGGTTCAATTCATACAATCGAACAAGACATTACCAATTTGATGGACTTAAAAGAAGGACAAGAAATTAAAATCGGTAAACACAAATTCAAAATATCAAAAGGACAGTTTATTGAAGTATGAAAATAAAAACTAGGCATAACAGGCGTTTGGCAAAAAAGCGGGTTCAGTGCTTAAATGAAGCTTTGTGCTTCGTATCAAGTTCAGTGCTGGCAGACAGTTTTGTGCTTCGAAATCCGCTTCTTCGCCAAGCGCCAAAACGTCAGGCTGTGAAAAAACTAACTTTCTAGTTTCAACCTTCAAAAATGTTTCTTTTTAAAAAACTACGAGCGCATTAGGTGCGTTTTCCCGATAGCAGTTTTTTACGCAGCTTCTTTAAGTTCAAAT
>Ga0163152_10006529_pt1 | contig 13131 bp, 7 predicted proteins | sample OliLakLV19MP8IB2_FD_148635 | JGI IMG/M metagenome (GOLD analysis project Ga0163152, IMG submission 148635) | Freshwater microbial mat bacterial communities from Lake Vanda, McMurdo Dry Valleys, Antarctica - Oligotrophic Lake LV.19.MP8.IB-2 | ecosystem: Environmental > Aquatic > Freshwater > Lake... | reverse complement strand
GGCGGGCAGCCAGCCGATCAGGTCGCTGAGGGTCGCTGTCGTGTCGCTATCGATCGGTTCCAACGGGCGCATGAATCCCGATCGCGCGTGGCGTCGGAGGGCCTCCGCTGCGCCGACAGCGGCCTCGTGCTCGGCGTGGTAGGGTTCGCCCAGGGCGATCGCTTCGAGCGTCTTTACCGCGCCCTCTGCGGCTTTTGTGAGTTGTGAGTATTTCGCGTCGTTCATCGTTTCGTGCCTTTCGTAAGTGGGGTTCAGTTTGGAGTGTGGGGTTCTTCGACGGTGCGTGACAGTTCCGTGAGTGCCGCGTCGATCGCCGCAAGCAACAGCGCCTTGACGGCGTGGGGTTCAGCCGCTGCTAGTAGCCGGTCCGCGATGTCATCGGGGATTCGGCGCATCCGCGCTATGACTTCCGCCGCGCATTCGGCGAACACGCGCGAAACCTCCGACGCCTCGACCAACGCGGCCCGGCGTTCGCGGATCTTGATCTCGAGTTCTTCACAGCGGGCACGGTCGAGACGCGCCTTTTCTTGAGATGGGCTCATGCCGTCGGTGCTGGCTGTGGCTGCCGCCAGAAGCCGCGCGCCATACCAGGCGACACACGCCGGCAAGGCGAACAACGCCGCCCGGCCAGGGGCGCCACGCTTCGCCACGGGCATGCCGTCCACGGCGAACTTGTCGAGGGTGCGGACGTGCACGCCAAGGGCAGCCGCGAGCACTGGACGGGTCAACAGGGGCGTCGGGGCCTTCATGCCCATGCCCCCATAGGGTGCTGAAAACCTAGCAGTACCGAGCGATTCCGTGCACCCTTCGCGCAGGATCGCTCAGGGGGAACCAATACGCCCGGATAGAGGGGGGTCACCATCGCCGTGGTCTCCGGCCGTGCCAGGCTCGTGGCTTGAGCCGAGATGCGATCGCCGCGCGTTTGGCTGAACACTGAACGCAACGAGGGCCGACGACGGCAGGCCGGTAGCAGCCAACCTCCAGGCAGAACCGCGTTTGTTCGCAGTCCGCTGGTTCAGTCCGGACCCGGGTCTCTAAAGAGACCCCGGGGTCCGCTGAACTGGACCGAACTGAGGCCTGAACTGACACTGAACTGACGGATTTATTGAGGATTTCCATTGAACTCCTGTTTTGAACCGACTGAACCGGGACTGAACTGCTCACTGAACTGGCCCTGAACTGACTGAACTGGCCGAACTGGAGCCAAAAGAGGGCGCATCGAGCGCGGTCCACAGGCCCCGGTCCTGACGCACCAATCCGAGTTTCTCCAACGCCTTGAGGGCGCCGAAGATGGTGGTCCTACCGATGCGTCCCTTGAGCCCTTCCACGACGTCAGCGGCCTTCGACGCGCCAGCCAGCCGCAGGTCATCAAGCACGCGCCGTGTCGTCGCTGACAGTTCCGCCTCGGTCTCTGCGGGTAGCACATTGATCGCGTCATCGAGCACCGCAGAACCAAACTCAGGCACAGCGCGGAATCGGAATACACGCGGCGCCGGCGGTTCGCCATCACGGGATTTATCCACGCGCAGTACCCGCGTCTCGCCTTCGTCCTCAAGGAACATGAGCACGTCCAAGCCCGCGCGGAAGGCACCAGAACCACGCTCAGAGGAGCTCGCTCGGTTTGTGTGGTGGGTGACGGTCACAGCGCCGTCGCCGGTCTCCTGTCCAATCCGAGCGAGACTGTTGAGGGCCGCGCCCATATCGCCGGCTGCGTTTTCTTCGTAGGTCCCAAGTGCGCGCGCGAGCGTGTCAACAATCCAGAGGTCGGCGTTACCCACGTCTGCGATTGCACCGGCTACCGATTCAGGCGCAGACAGGTCGAGCCGGTCAACGATCACGAGATTCGAAAGGTGCTCATCTTCGAGGGCATACGAAGAGCAGAGCGCGAGTAGCCGCTTTTTCAGGCCGCCGCGTCCCTCCAGGCAGGCGTAGGCCACACGCCGGCCAGCGCGCAAAAAATCCGCCGCGATCCGGAGGCAGAGATACGACTTGCCGGTGTACGACGGCGCCACCAGGCCGCACAAGGCACCCGCCGACAGCATCGGCCACGCGGGATGTAGCGCGACGGGATCGGGCGCGTCGAGGATATCTAGGCCAGTCACGACGGGCCGCCGCTCACGCACAACCACCGCGTCTAGATCGGCGCGCAACTGGCCGAGCACCACAGTCAGGTCACCGCCTTGCACTGCCTCTGAGGCATCTCGGAGCCGCACCAGCAGCGCCCTGCGTCGGGCATGGTCACGGACGATCCGGGCGTAGTAGGCGACATTCCCCGACCGTGGGACGCCATCGGTCAGCCCGTACAGGTACGCGGGTCCACCGACATCATCGAGGCGCCCGCGCTGTGCGAGCGAGTCGCGCAACACCACGGCGTCGATCACCAGTCCGCGCGTGGCCAGGTGGTGGAGCTCGGCGTGTATGAGGCTGTGCGCGTGGCGGAAGTAGTCACCAGGTGCGACGATGCTGGCGAGGTCGGGCCAGAGAGACGGGTCGATCAGCACGGCACCCAGCGCCGCGCGTTCGGCGTCGAGGTTGTGGGGCAACGTCTGGTTGCCAGGGTCGTGGGGTAGGATGGTCATGTCCGCGTGTCCTCGCGGGCAGGGGCCTGTATCCACCGCGCCACGGTGGGCAGGCCCGCGCCGTTTTATGGGCGCGCCCCTACGTCACTCGGGTTGCGTGTGGCAATCCACGCTGTGATGTCGGCCTCTGACCATGCCACCGCGCCAGGCGATAGGCGTAGTGGGTTGGGCAGTTCGCCGCGCCGACGGAGGCGCCACAGCGTCGATACGGAGATACCCAGGCGTTCCGCGAGATCGCGCGGTCGCAAGTAGTGGGGGACGGCTGCTGTCGTCTGCATAGTGATACCACTGTGCGAGACGAGACCGTTGAAGTCTGGTTACTTGTTTCGTTGTTTTTGTAACCGAGTTTGAATGCGGGCTATCTGCCGGTCTAAAGCCGCGATCATTCGCGCTTGGAATCCGTGTGGCGGCCGATGGTACCGCCCGGGATTTTGGATGCCCTTGCTGACTTCGTGGAAGGCTTTTTTCATCGCCGCAGGGCCACAGTGCCCGATGTCGTCGAATCGTGCCGGAGGCAATGCCTGAGAGACAAGCAGTGACATGTCCCATGTGATGTCGAGGGGCTTCCCGACGACGCGTGCGGAGGCAACGGCAGACGCACGGTGGCAGTCGCGCATGTCGCGAAAGCGATCGCGCCAGAGCGCAGGGAGTTTGGGCTGACTGCCGTCAGAGTCAAGAGTCAGCGCAAAAATCAAGGCATCCGACAACCAGGCTGGCATCTTTACCAAGGTGACGGCGGTAGCGAGCGCCAAGGGGTCATCAGCGTGTTCCCACGCCACTTGACAGCGGTCGAGACTGTCGAGCACCCGGGAGTCCAGTTCGCGAGCGATTGATTCGGTGGACTGCGGATCATCGACCGATCTATTCCGCCATCCCTTCGATTTTGTGATGCGCTTCATGGCTCCTTGTCTCCTTGCTGAAGAATCAGCGTCACGCTCACAGCCCATCTATCGAGGGCCGCGCGTTTTTCTGCCGCACGGTCGTAGCGGTCATACACACGGGTGGCCCGGGCGCCGCCGTCCACGTGGTTCAAAATTCTCGAGATGATGTTGCCATCGACGCCAAGCCGGGCCATGCCGGAGGCACACGTCCGCCGGAGGTCATGCCGGCGGAAGGCAAACGACACCGCACCCGCCGCTGTCAGTTGTGACGCGGCCTTCTTGGCCCGGTCCGCGACGTTGCCGTAGGGCTGACCGGCAAACACCCATCGACTTTCAGCCGGTCCGGCCTTGATGGCCTTCTTCACCAGCTCCACAGCCAGCGCCGACAACGGCACGACGTGCGCTTCGCCGTTCTTTGTTTTCTTGCCGGGCATCTCCCAGAGGGCCGCGTCGAGGTCCAGTTCCGCGCGTTCCATCGTGAACACTTCGCCGGGGCGCTGTCCGGTCACCAGTTGCACCTGTAGACCGAGCGCGATCATGGCTGTGATGGTTGGGGCCGGTCGGTCCTCATCGGTCCGGGGTAACGGCAGTTGGCAGGTATCGAGGGCCGTCCACAGTTCGCGGGTTTCCTCGGTCGTGAGTTCGCGATCCCGACTGACTTCCGTTTGCTTGGCGATCCGCGCGGCCGGGTTGGCTTCGATGATGTCGTGAGCCAGTCCGTGATTGAAGATTTTCGAGATGAGCGACCATACCCGGTTGGCCCGGATGGGGGAACCACGCTCCACAATGCGTTCGAGCACGTCCCGGACATCCCGCCGCGTGATCTGTTTGGCCTTCTTGTGTCGCCAGTGGGGGAGGAGTTCCGTGTCGATCGCCTTTTGGTCCTGATCCCATGACCGTTTCTTCACCTTCGCGTAGTGCTTCATGTAGTGATCGCAAAGGTCGGCGAACGTCTCACCGACGCGGACCGCGTGTTTTTCGGCGGCCGGGTCGAGTCCCGTATCGAGCCCGACCAGGGCCGCCCGTGCCCGCTTCCGCGCGGCTGCGCAGGTCATGGCGGGGTAGTGGCCAAAGGTCCAGCGCGTGAGTTGTCGCGTGGTCACCCAATCACCGGCCTCCGATTTCACGCGCGGTCGAAAGAACAACACCCACGACTTTGTACCCGACGTGCCCACGCGGACACCCAGCGCCGGGACCACGGTATCGAACACCTCGTAGCGGTCCTTCTTGGCCTTCAACGTCGCCACGCTTCGATCAGTCAACATCGGCATACCGCCTCCGGTCAGAGCGCCGGGGTAACCACGTCGATTCCCACGGTGCAAAATCGAGGGCAAAAGCAACGTGCAGCGTCCCGGGTAACCCCCGGGTAACCACACGACATGCGCTCGGTTGACATAGCTTGCCACTGGTTGAACGAATGTTCAAGTGTTTTTGTTAGGTATAGTACCTATTGTCCGGTATTGGCGTTACCCGCTGCAAACGCCTGAAAATGGCCTAAAAGTCACTGGGGGTCAAGGGGTCCCGAGTTCGAATCTCGGCATCCCGACCATTTCTTCTTCCTTCTTCGTGCTCGTTTTCGGTCAGCCTCCCCGGTTGGCCGGTGCGTATCTCCGGCACGTCCCGACCCTCCACTCCAGTATTGACTTGAGCTGCTACCCACCATAAAGTCCCGGGAACCCTGCATCTCGCGTTACCCCTGCGTTACGACACGACGCCGATGTGGGATTCGTGCAAGTCCATTCGGAAGTGAACTTTAGGAGGAGCGTTACATGACACGACACGTTTGGCGTGTGCTGCTGATGGCAGTGCTCGTCGTTTGTCCCCCGACCCTGGCATTCGCGCAGGGCACGTCGTCCATTACGGGCGGCGTCACAGATTCGGCCGGCGGCGTCATTCCTGGCGCCACCGTGGTCGTTACGAACAACGCGACTGGTGCGAAGTCTGAAACCGTGACCAGCGCCAACGGGACCTATAACGTGGCGGCGCTGCAGGCCGGCACCTACACGGTCTCGGCGACTCTGACCGGATTCAAGATCGCACAGAACGCCAACGTGCGTGTGGCCATCGGCGTACCGGCCACCGTGAATTTGATGCTGGAGGTCGGTGCGCTGACTGAAACCGTCAACGTCACGAGCAGCACGGAACTCATCAACACCCAGACCGCGACGGTCACCGCGACGCTGAACTCGGATCAGCTGAACCGGATGCCGACCCCGACGCGCAACGCGCTCAACGCCGTGGCATTCCTGCCAGGCGTGAACACCACCAGCAGCAACCGGAACTCCACGATCAATGGGTTGCCCGACTCGTTCGTGCAAATCACGATGGACGGCGCGAGCAACAACGACAACTTCCTGCGGTCGTCCGACGGCTTTTTTGCGTCGGTGACCCCGCGCCAGGATGCCGTCGAAGCCGTGACGGTGACGTTGGCGGCGGCGGGCGCGAACCTTGGCGGCAGCGGTGCCGTCACGATTGCGTTCCAGACGCGCTCGGGCGGCAACCGGTTCTCGGGCAGTCTCTACGAGTACTACCGCAATCCAAAGTTGAACTCGAACTACTTCTTCAACAAGGTGAACGACCTGCCGAAGAACGACGTGAAGTTGAACCAGTATGGCGGTCGCGTGGGCGGCCCGGTGATCCTGCCCGGCTTTGACGGCCGCGGCAAGATGTTCTACTTCCTCAACTACGAGCAGATTCGTTTCCCGAACACCTTTACGCGCACGCGCACCATCACACCTCCCCGCATGCTGCAGGGGTGGCTGCCGTACGAAGTGGCCGGCGGCGTGATTCGTGAAGTGAACGTGCTGGATCTGGCGCGCGCCAACGGCCAGATCTCGGCCGTGGATCCGACCATCATGTCGATCCTCCAGAAGATTCAGGCGGCCGCAGCCACCACCGGCACGATCAGCCCGACCAGTGACCCGATCGTCAACAACTACGTGTGGCAGAGCCCGGGCAAACTCTTTGAACATCAGCCGACGGCCCGCCTCGACTACAACATCACCGATGCGCATCGGCTGAGCGGCACGATGGCCATCATTTGGGCCGAGCGCGATCCCGACTACCTCAACGGCTTCGACGTCCGGTTCCCTGGCGCACCGAACTACCGCAAGTTCAACTCGAAGCGTCCGTTGTACACGCTGACCCTGCGGTCGACCTTGTCGCAGAACGTGGTGAACGAACTCACCGGCAACATCACAGCGCTGGGCGGGGAGTCGAGGTTCGGCTCCATGGTCAGCAATGGCCCACAGACGTTTGAGGACTTTGGTGGGTACGCGGTCGTGATTCCGCAGTGGACGGATTGGTGGACGTCCAACAACCCTAGCTGGCGCAGTTCGCCGACCTACAAGGTTGGCAACACGGTCAGCTGGCAGCGTGGTTCGCACAGCTTCAGCTTTGGTGCGGAGTGGCAGCGCGCGACGGCCTCCGAGAGTGCCCAGCAGATGGTGCCGGGCATCACCCTCGGATTCAGCACCGCGAATGACCCGGCAGCGGGCCTCTTCACGACGGCGAATTTCCCCGGTATCTCGACCGGTGACCTCGGTGATGCGCGCAATCTCTACGCGATGCTGACGGGCCGCGTGACGGCCATCACCGGACAGGCGGCGCTCGATCCGGCGACCAACAAATACGTCGCATTTGGCCCTCGCACGCGCGAAGGCTTCATGAACACGTTCTCCGGGTTCGTCCAGGACAACTGGCGCATGACCCCGACGCTGACACTTCAAGCTGGTCTGCGGTATGACTTGCAGATGCCCTTCACCCCGACCAACGACGTCATGACCACGGTTTCGATGGCAGACGCCTGCGGCATCTCGGGCCTCGGTGGTGGTGGTGTCTACGATCGCTGCAACTTCTTCCAGCCCGGGGCCAACAGCGGCAAGGCCATTCCGGAGTACACCCAGTTGATCGGCGGCACCAAAGGCTACAGCACGGACTGGAACAACCTGTCGCCCAACGTGAGCATCGCATGGCGGCCGAATGTCCAAAGCGGTTGGCTGCGGTCCCTGCTCGGCAACCCCGATCAGGCGACGCTGCGCGCAGGCTACTCGATGTCCTACGCCCGTGAGGGCCTCTCGACCTTTACCGGTGTCTTCGGGTCCAACCCGGGCAGCACGATCTCGTTGACGCGCGACGTCAACACCGGGCTCGTGCCGACAGGCGAGGCGTGGCCCGTGCTCTTCAGCCAGCGGAATCGACTGGGTGTGCAGGCCTTCACTGAGACGCCCATCTTCCCCATCGTGACTCGTCCGAACCGCGTGGATACACTCAACGCCTTCGCGCCGGAGATCAAGGTCGGCAAGGGGCAGACCTGGACGGCGGGCGTGCAGCGCTCGCTCGGCGACGACATGGCGATGGAAGTCCGCTACCTCGGGACCCGCGGCTCCGACCAGTGGTCCACGCTCAACTACAACGGCATTCGTGGGGAGAGCTTGCTCAACAACGGCTTCCTCGATGAGTTCAAGCTGGCTCAGACGAACCTGCAGGCGAACAACGCCGCCGGCGGCACTCGCACAGGCTCGTTTGCGTACTTCGGTGCCGGGACCGGCACCAATCCGTTGCCAATCTACCTCGCGTACATGAACGGCCGGACGGATGCCACGAATGCGGCCGCTTACACAGGTGGAACGGCCACGTGGACCAGCACGACGTTTGCCGGTCGCCTGGTCCGTCACAATTCGAGCCCGACGGGTGCTGCGGGTGACTTCGAGGGCAACTCGACCCGCCGCGCGAACGCGCTGGCGGCCGGATTGCCGGCGAATTTCTTCATCCCGAATCCGCGCGTCAACGCGGTCAACGTGACTGACTCCGGTGCGTTCAGTGACTACCACGCCTTGCAGATCGAACTGCGTCGTCGCCTCTCGCGGGGCCTCTCGGCGAGTGCGAACTACCAGTACGCAATCGAGCGTGGCTCGGCCTTCGACGGCTTCAGCTTTGGTCGCACGATGATTGATGCTGGCAACGTGCGTCACGCCATCAAGGGCCAGTGGGACTGGACGCTGCCTCTCGGCCGTGGTCAGCGGTTCGGGGCGAACATGCATCCTGTGCTGGATGCCGTGCTTGGTGGCTGGAGCATGAACGGCGTCGGCCGCATCCAGGCGCGCACGATGAACTTCGGGAACGTCCGGCTGGTGGGCATGACCACTGACGAACTGACGGACATGTACAAGTTCTACCGTCGGACCAATGCCACGTCCGGCCGCACCGAAATCTGGATGCTGCCTGAGGATGTCATCCTCAACACGCGTCGCGCCTTCACCATCAGCTCGACGTCCGCGACCGGTTACGGCACGCTCGGTGTGCCCGAGGGCCGCTACATCGCGCCAGCGAACTCCGCCAACTGCATCCAGATCAGAGCGGGCGATTGTGCGCCGCGTACGACGCTGATTCGCGCTCCGTGGTTCACCCGTATTGATGTCGGTGTGACCAAGCGATTCAACGTCAGGGGCACCATGAACGTCGAAGTGCGTGGTGACGTGTTGAACCTGTTTGACAACATCAACTTCAACCCGGCGGCCAACCCCGGCACGGGCGCCACGATCTTCCAGGTCACCAGCGCCTACACCGACGCCAGCAACACCTACGATCCGGGTGGCCGTCTCGGCCAGCTGATGATTCGGTTCAACTGGTAGAGACAGGTCGTGCGCGGTGCGCGGTGCGTAGTGCGCAGCAAGGAGTTAAGGGGCGGGTCCATTGGGCCCGCCCCTTTTTCATTTACACTGAGCCCTCCATGAGTCGCCTGTGTGTCTGCGCCGTGATCGCCTGTCTGGCGGTTCTTGTTCCCTCGCATGCCCAGGAGCGAACCGGGCGTCTCCTGCAAGTCGATTTCCTGGCGCTCGATGCCGGAGGAGCACACCTGCGGGACCTCACGCCGGCCGAGGTGGACCTGCGCATCGACGGCCGTCGACGCGAGGTGAAGGCGCTGCGGCGCATCGCGGCGGCGCCGGCGGCGGCCCTGATGGAGTCCGGCCTCGACGTGCCATATGGCACCAGCCTGGACTCGGCCAGCGGCCGCACGATCTTCCTGCTCGTCGACCAGAATTCATTTCGCGTCGGACAGGAGCCGCCCATTCGTGCGGCCGTGACGGGGTTTCTCAGAGCGCTTGGTTCGGCTGACATGGTGACGGTGGTGGGCATGCCGTACGGCGGTGTGCCCGTGCGGTCCACCAATGACCACCGGCGCGTGCAGCAGGCCATCGATCAGCTGGTGGGGCAACGCTCCGGCGATGAGAGCGGCTCGGACATGGCGTGCCGCACGCGTCTTGTGCTGGAGTCGGTGGAAACCCTGCTGACGTCGTTCGACAGCCGCACGATGCCGACGACGGTGGTGTTGTTCACCGCCGGGCTGTCAGCGCCGCGCCGGGATGCGCCATTTGCCCGAGCGCCAGGGATGTGCGAACTGCAGAGTGACCTCTTCCACAGGGTCGGTATCGCCGCCGGCGCCGCACGCGCCAACTTCTACATCGCACAGCCGGACGATGTGGGGGCACCATCGGGGGCGGATCGTGAGTCGCTCAGTGGCAGCGACACCGTGGCGACGAGCAATCCGCTGGCGGGTATTGAAAATCTCGCCGGTGTGACCCGCGGCGTACGACTGCCACTCATGGCGCAGGGCACCGGTGCGCTTGATCGGGTCGCCCGCGAGTCATCGTCGTACCTCGTCGCGGAAATTGAGCCACAACTCTCCGACTTTGATCCGCGCGGGCGTCGCCTCGATATCCGGGTCACCAGGCCCGGCGTGACGGTCCGGGCCCGCCCGGAAATCACGTTTTCGAGCACAGCAAATCGCTCGACAGGGGCGAGGCTCACGGTGTCGGACATGTTGATGTCAGCGGCGACATTCGCCGATCTGCCGCTCCGCGCTGGGGCGTACACGATGAGTGCGCCGGACGGCCAGGTCACGGTGATCGCGGTGGGGGAGCCCGTCGACGTTGGGGTCACGCTGGCCTCGGCCGGCGCCGGGCTTGTGGATGGCGATGGCCGGTTGGTGGCGCGATGGTCGGCCGTCGACGCGGGTGAGTTGCCGATGATGGGCGCCCTCCGGGTGCCTCCAGGGCGGTACCGGCTGCGGGTCGCGGCGGTGGACGCGTCCGGGCGCGCCGGCGCTGCCGACTATCGGTTTGACGCGACGTTGACGCCGGTCGGGAGTCTCTCGCTCGGGGCCCTCGTGCTCGGTCTGTCACGCGACGGGCAACTGACCCCCAGGCTGGAGTTCTCCCGCGAACCGTCCGCCCTGGCGTCGTTCGAAATCTACGGCGGCGTGCCAGGCACGGCCGTCACCGCGTCCCTGGAGATTGCGCGCACGATGGACGGCCCGGCCATCGCCTCTGTACCGCTGGCGATTCAGGCACAGGGTGATGGGCGCTACCTCGCGATGGGCACCGTGCCTCTGGGCGCGCTGGAACCAGGCGACTACGCGGTGCGAGGCTTGCTGCGGCTCGAAAACGGGACGTCTGGCCGCACGATCCGCACCCTTCGCAAGGTGCGCTAAAGGTCCGTACCTTTGCCCTATGGCCTTTGACCTTTAGCCTTCAGGCGTTTTGACCAGAAAATTCCTCGTACGTGCCCTTGAAGTCCTGGACGCCTGTCTCGGTAAAGACCCAGAGGCGAGTGGCGACTTCTTCGATCAGATCCTGGTCGTGGGTGACGAGGAAGACCGTGCCATCGAATTTCTGGAGCGCGACGTTGAGCGCGTTGATCGATTCGAGGTCGAGGTGGTTGGTGGGTTCGTCAAACACCAGCACGTTGGGTTTCTGCAGCATGATGCGGCAGAAGAGCAGGCGCGCGGTTTCGCCGCCCGAGAGCGCTGCGGTCGGCTTGAGTCCTTCTTCCCCGCGGAACAACATCTGGCCGAGCAGCCCGTGGATGTCCTGGCGCGTCAAGTCCGGGTCAAACGAGTGGAGCCATTCGGCGGCGGTCGTGCCCTTCTCAATCGCGCCGGTGTGATCCTGCGCGAAGTAGCCGATCGACGCCTCGTGACCCCACTTCACCGTGCCGGAGTCTCGGTCCCCGGGTGAGGCCGGTTGACCGGGGCCATCCGCCAGCAGCGCGCGCAGCATCGTCGTCTTGCCCATGCCGTTGCGGCCGATGAGGCCGATTTTTTCGCCGCGCGAGACGATGGTGTTGAAGTTATTGACCACTTTGAGGTGGCCGTAGGCTTTGTTGAGGCCTTCGGTTTCCAGTACGTTGCGGCCCGACGGCCGGTTCATCTGAAACCGGATGTACGGGCGTTGAATGTTCGAGCGGGCCAGATCCGTCGTCTGCAGGCGCTCGACTTCCTTGCGGCGCGAGGCGACTTGTGACGCGCGGGTGCCGGCCGAGAAGCGGGCAATGAAGTCGTTGAGCTGGTCGATCTTCTTCTCGCGCTGAACGTTCTCCGACTCGATGCGCGAGCGAATCTGCATTTTGGCCAGGACCATATCGTCGTAGCCGCCGGTGTAGGTGATGATCGTCTCGTAGTCGATGTCGGCGGTGTGCGTACACACGGCGTTCAAAAAGTGCCGGTCGTGCGAGATGACGATCAGCGTGCCGTCGTACCGGTTCAGGAACTCCTCGAGCCAGTGGATCGAGTCGAGGTCGAGGTGGTTGGTCGGTTCGTCGAGGAGCAGGCCACGAGGATTGCCGAAGAGCGCCTGCGCAAGAAGCACACGGACCTTCTGTCCACCCTGGCACTCGGCCATCGTGCGCTCGTGCAACTGGTCCGGGATATCGAGACCCTGCAGCAGCACCGCCGCATCACTCTCGGCGGAATACCCGTCCTCTTCACCAACGATGCCCTCGAGCTCGCCGAGGCGCATACCTTCGGCATCGGTCATCTCGGTCTTTTCGTACAGGCGCTCACGTTCCTGCAGCGTGTTCCACAGGCGTTTGTTGCCCATGATCACGGTGTCGATCACGCGGAACTGGTCAAACGCGTACTGGTCCTGACTGAGTACACCAATTTTGTTGGGGCGCGACACCGTGCCTTTTTGTGGTGTCAGCTCCCCGGTCAGGAGCTTCATGAAGGTGGACTTGCCGGCCCCATTCGGTCCGGTCAGGCCATATCTGCGGCCCGGACTGAACGTGGTCGTCACATCGTCGAAGAGCACCTTCGACCCGTACCGCATGGAGACGTTCGCTACGCTGATCATGAACTCATGATTCTAGCAGGGGATTTACAGGGAGACACAGAGGCACAGAGTTCTTAAGATTTTTGCAAAGAATTCTCCGCGCCTGAGCGCCTCCCTGTGAAAAAAAGCTCTATCCCGCGACCGAGAGCAGTTCGACTTCGAAGATCAGGTGCGCGTTGGGCGGAATGGTCGATCCGGCACCGGCTTCGCCGTAACCCAGGCTTGGCGGGATGACGATGCGGCGTTTGCCGCCGACCTTCATGCCGACGATGCCCTGATCCCACCCCTTGATGACCTGGCCGAGGCCGAGCGTGAAGGTGAAGCCGGGCCCGATGGTGCTGGCGTCGAACTGGCTGCCTTTGTTGCCGGCCGCGGTGGTGGAGTAGATCCACCCCGTGTAGTAGACCCGGATGGTCTTTCCGGCCGTGGCGTCGGTGCCGGTGCCAACGGTCAGGTCGGTGGTGGAGAACGGGACATCCAGCACAGGCGGCGGGGCTGTCGGCGAATCGCCGCAGGCCACCGAGACCGCGAGAATCGCCACTGAAAGGAGAAGCTTCATAG
>Ga0163152_10006527_pt1 | contig 13132 bp, 15 predicted proteins | sample OliLakLV19MP8IB2_FD_148635 | JGI IMG/M metagenome (GOLD analysis project Ga0163152, IMG submission 148635) | Freshwater microbial mat bacterial communities from Lake Vanda, McMurdo Dry Valleys, Antarctica - Oligotrophic Lake LV.19.MP8.IB-2 | ecosystem: Environmental > Aquatic > Freshwater >... | reverse complement strand
TATTCCTCATCAGGCATTCACCTACATTTGCCAGGGAAGCATCTCATGGCAGTGTAAGGGATTGTCTGATAGTGCGTACAGCTCACTTTTTGTATAGTACAGGCGGTTCTCCGTCTTTTAGGCAAGATATCCCGTTCGAGATGCAATGATGTAGATCTGAGACGAGACTCATGGAAGGTAAATCTCATGATGGGCCGCTCGGTGCAAAGGAGGTCTTACCCCTGGATGGCTTGCCACACTTACCGGGGACGAATGGCAAGTTATCTGTGAGTCATGGGGAAACGATTTTGGTTGTAGAGGATGATCTAGGCCTTCGGACCATGGTGGGTATTTTGCTCCGATCGCATGGCTACCGACTGCTTGAGGCATCGCATGCGGTCGAGGCGGAATCGCTTGTCCGGCACTGCATCGATCCAATCCATCTAGTCCTGATGGACGTCACACTGCCGGGAGTCAATGGCTATGAACTGGCTCGTATATTATTAGACATCCGGCCGTTTCCTGCCATGTTGTTTATTTCCGGCTACGAGGAAGATTACCTCGCCTTAGACCGGACGGTCTGTGTCAAGAGTGAATTCCTATTAAAACCCTTCGGGCTAAATGTTCTCATCACAAAGATTCAAGAGCTATTGGAAACTGTTCACCCCGCATGATTGATGAAGGTTTTGTGCCCTCCACCCCATCCCTCCCCATAATATGGGGAGGGTGAGGGAGGGGGCGCGAGACGAGCACCGGGAGACGTGAAGCCAAAGGCTACGCCTGTAGTAGGCCGATGGGCTGAACGCCGAGACGGCTCCCTATAGGTGCATATCCGTGCTTGCAGCAGAAGCTTTATAAATTATGCGGGTTAGGAGGGGGAAACATCTTGTGCGATGTGAAACGTTGAATCAAGTAGACCGGGTTGCCATATAGCCTCGACTGATGCGAGTCGGCACCTAGAAGCGCTGTCGTCATTTCCCGCCTCAAAACTCGGACCCAAAAGCTTTGTATCAGAGAATCTGGTCAGGTTTTCTTATAACAAGTTTTTGTCTAGATCTGCGTCATTATATGCTGCTGGTCTAGAACGTGTTCGCACGGTGCGAGGTGGGTAGGGATGACGAGGTGTTAACCTTCAGGTTTGTGGGGTCCGAGCTGCTTCACCACGAGCAATAGACCTGATTGGTATACATGGCAGGCTAAAATTTTGATGGCCTAGGTCAGTAGGTCCAGTATAGGGAGACGTGCGTCCCACCTTCAAAAATTAAGATTTTTCAACAGCAAGACCGAAGTTTCGAACGCAGACCCTTGTTTCACCGATCTTGCCTCCTGAGGGCGAGGTGGCTGACTTATGATGTGGCTGTGGAAGGGGAAGTAGAGCCATCGGAGTGGTGGGGTAAGGTTTCGTCAAGGGTTTCATCGAGGATTCGAAGAGACTCATTGAGGAGGTCTGCTGCGCAGTGTAGCGTCACGTGAATTTGTTGGAGCGCTTCTTCCCATCGCTCTTCCTGGTATAACGATTGAAAACGGCGATGATGTTCCTCCACGATCGCTTGCTTCGCATCAAACATAAGGCTATCGACAGCTGTCATAACGCCTCCCTTTCGTATAGCCGAGGCGGCACGATAACAAATCTTGTCTTTCAACCGCAATGATACGAATGGGTGGGTCAGTGAGCGACGCGATCCTAATCCGGGAAGTGAGATCCCTCAGTAGCGATTAATGCGTTCCCTCTCGCGTTGTGCCTCTGGGCTGGCCTCTTATGTGATGTTTCATGAAGTGCCATACAACCTGTGGGGTAGCGTCACTGAACGCGACGTCAAAAATAAAGGCCTGATGACTGCGCACTCGAACGCCACAGTTCCTCCATTTCTTATTCTCTTTTCCATCTGGACCCTCTGATTCGTAGGTTTTCCAGAAGACTCGCATGACTCCGTGCGGCACATAATTTACAGAATATTTACACGGAATTGACGGGATTGGAATGTGCTCCAGGTAGGCTGGAGACACGTGATCGCACCAATAACACAAACCACAATGGAACAGGCTCTTTCGAACAGTTGGTCCAGGCGATTCAGGGCTTTGTCGACGGCCTCTGACATCACCCGAGTTTGGGAAGCAGGTACGCGATTGATCCTGAGTCTGCTGACCTTGACGATTCTTCTTGGTTTGGCAGGCGGGGTGGTGAAAACATTTCTCGACCTACGGCTTCTCCTCTCTGCCAACGTCGAAGTGGCCCTACGTCAGGTATTGGTCGACACATTGACACTATTGGCCGTTGTCGAAGTGTTGAAGACCACCCTCGCCTATTGCTCTGAGGGGCGCGTCAGAGTCACCTTTATCATCGACACAGTCCTTGTCGTGATGTTAACGGAGGTCATCTCGCGCTGGTTCACGGGGGGAGAGTGGCCTCAATTTGCGATACTGGGCGGCATCTTACTGACGTTGGGTCTCCTGCGCATCGTGGCTGTTCGATATAGCCCTGCTCCAACGACGCTCTCGCAACAGGCCAATCAACTGGGGCTCTCATTTTCATAATTTCACCAGGAGGTAGTGATGTCTATCAATGCACTGCTTGAATCAGCGCCGGAAGTTCATCCAGTACGTGAGGAACTTCCCCATACCGATACCCTTACGGCGACCATTCTTGACCACCTGAATGAACAGACGGTCATCAGCCTGGATTCGCTCGTCTGCCGCATGCCTCAATACACGTGGAATCAAATTTTTCAGGCCGTCGATCAACTCGCCCGATCCAAGAAGATCGTGCTTCGCCGACACCGATTCGACTACATGCTCTTTTCGAGCAATTTCGTGGCATAACGACAATGTGCCGATTCGCTAGAGCGTACCGCATATGCGATGAGCCTGCTGCATTACAGCGTGGGGCGTCACGCTGACTCTTCTTCTCGATACACAATCAATCTAAAGAATCAGGAGGGTTCAACCTTGTGCAGAGGTTCCTTAGGTGGGGCTGGCGGAGTGGTATGGCGAATGATCTTGCCCTCTACGAGATAAACCACCAGCTCAGCGATGTTGGTGGCGTGATCGGCCATCCGTTCGAGGTATTTGGCAATGAAGCTCAAGCGAATAGCGCGTGAAATCGTGCGCGTATCCTCCAACATGAATGACAGCAATTCTCGGAACAACTGTTCCATCAGATCATCAACGTAGTCGTCGTCCGCGAGCACCTTCCGAGCGAGCTGAGCATCCTCCTTGACGAACGCATCAATGCTGTGTTTCACCATCACCCGTGCCATATTGCCCATCATCGGAATATCGATGTAGGGCTTGAGCTGGGGCTCTTCGTTCAGCTCGATCACCCGCTCGGAGACATTCTCCGATAGGTCGCTGATTCGCTCAAGTTCGGTGGCGATTTTCATGGCTGTCGTAACCAACCGTAAGTCTCGCGCGGCAGGCTGATGGAGGGCGAGTAACCGAATACTCTCTTCGTCGATTTCCACATCCAAGGCATTGATCTGATGGTCCCGCTCGATGACCTCGCGTGCAAGGACTGAGTCGCGCGTCACCAGCGCGGTGAGGGCTTGGTCGATCTGATCTTCCGTCTGCGCAGCCATTCGCAGGAGCTTGGTTTTCAGGTCGGCAAGTTCTTCGTCAAAGTGGCGCTGTGTCATCATTATCACCCAAATCGTCCGGTGATGTAGTCTTCGGTCTGCTTCTTTGAAGGCGTGGTAAAGAGCTGTTTCGTGAGTCCGAACTCCACGACTTCGCCAAGGTACATGAACGTGGTCCAATCGGACACCCGAGCTGCCTGCTGCATATTGTGCGTGACAATCACGACCGTTAAATCCTGCTTCAAGGAAAAGAGCAGCTCTTCTATTTTGGCCGTGGCGACGGGGTCCAACGCTGAGCAGGGTTCGTCCATCAGTAACACATCCGGTTTGACCGCGAGCGCGCGGGCGATACAGAGCCGTTGCTGCTGCCCTCCGGAGAGACCGAAAGCGCTGACGTGGAGCCGATCTTTCACTTCATCCCACAGCCCTGCGCCCTTGAGCCCCTCTTCTACGATCTGATCCAACTGGCCACGGTTCTTGATTCCATGGAGACGCGGCCCATAAGCCACGTTTTCGTAGATCGATTTCGGAAAGGGGTTTGATTTCTGAAAGACCATTCCGACCCTTTTCCGCAGGTCGGTGATATCCACATCGGGGCTGTAGATATTCATGCCGTCAAGCAGCATGGTGCCTTCCAATCGAGTACCTTCAATCAAGTCGTTGAGCCGATTGATGCAGCGCAGCAAGGTAGACTTCCCACAGCCGGACGGCCCAATGAACGATGTGACCTGATTTTTGAGAATTTCCAGATCGATATTAAAGAGAGACTTGCGGTCCCCATAAAAAAAGTTGACCTGATTCAAGGTCAGCTTGACGGCTTGAGCCTTGGAATTGTGGTCAGAAGACTGGTGAGGACTGTTCTGCACATTAAACCTCTGTGAGTCGAGCCCGTGTGAGGGTAACGACTGCTGTGGCAAAACTGGAGTAGGAGACATGACGATCCTCCTTATACTTATAGCACTGATCCCGCATATTTCTTGCGCAAGTGGTTACGGAGGACAATGGCCGTCAAATTCAACAGCACGACGACAGTTATCAATACGAGAGTCGTGATATAGACCATTGGCTTCGCAGCTTCCACATTGGGCGACTGGAAGCCCACGTCGTAAATATGAAATCCCAGGTGCATGAACTTTCGATCGAAGTGGAGAAAAGGCCAGGAACCGTCTATGGGGAGCGACGGCGCAAGTTTCACGACCCCTGTGAGCATAAGCGGCGCCACTTCCCCAGCCGCCCGTGCCATCGCCAAAATCAATCCAGTCAGAATGCCCGGCAAGGCTGAGGGTATCACGACTTTGAGCATCGTTTCCAACTTGGTTGCGCCAAGCGCCAATGACCCTTCACGAAATTCTCTGGGCACGGCGGCCAGCCCTTCTTCTGTGGAGACAATGACCACCGGCACTGTGAGTAAGGCCAGCGTCAGGGACGCCCAGAGAATACCGCCGGTGCCGAATGTCGGAGTCGGAAGTCGCTCAGGAAAGAAGAGCTGGTCGAGGGTTCCGCCCACGGCATACACGAAAAAGCCGAGTCCGAACACACCGAAGACAATCGAGGGCACGCCTGCGAGATTGTTGACCGCAATTCTTACAAGCCGAACCATCACGCCTTGCCTGGCATATTCTCGCAGATAGAGCGCAGCAAGCACGCCGAAGGGGACGACGGCGAGGCTCATGATAATGACCATCATGACCGTACCGAAAATAGCCGGGAAAATCCCGCCTTCCGTATTGGCCTCTCTCGGCTCAGTGCTGAGGACATCCCAGACATTCGTGAAATAGATCCAGCTCTTGTGCATCGGGCCCATCTCGTTTGGCCGTAGGGCGCGAATGATCTGCCCGACTGGAATCTGTTTTTCTCGTCCGTTGGCATCCACCATCAGGGCAGAGTATTCATTAAATTGTGTGCGCAGCGTGTCCAATTCCAGAGTTTTTTCCTGGTAACGGGATTCAGACTCAGCGACCTGGGTTTTGAGGCCCTCGATTTTCCCTCTATCCCTTGTATCGGGGGCGGAGGCGTCCATTTCAAGCGCGCGAATCTTCAGTCGCGCCTGCTCGATGTCCGCGTTCATCGCGCCGATCTCGACTCGCTCGATCCGAGTGATCTGTTGATGAAGAGCATTAGTGCTGTCGATCAGTGGAACCAAGGCGATCCATCCACTGTCATTCCCTTCTGTCTGTAGCGTCTCTCCCTTGTAGATCGCCTTGATCCTGGCATACATGTTGCCCCATTCTCGGCGTTCCAGGAGCACGACGTCTGTCGGATAGGCTTGCGATACCACCTGATCGTCATTGACCCATTTGAAATCGAGCCCATAGATGTCACGATTCCCGATCTTGACCCGAAGCCGGCTTTTCCCTTCGGGACGATCCGATGTGACAGAGCGAGGGATGACCTCGCGTCCAGCCAGTTGCCCCATCACGCGCTGTCGATCTTTCAAGGTGAGTTCGACGATGTCCGAGGTCCAAAAGTATCCCAAGCCATTGATGGCGATCAACAGCAACAGCCCGAATACCATCAGCAGGGATACCGAGACGCCGGCGGCGCATCCCCAGATGAAGATGTTGCCGGATGCGAGGATTTTATTGAATGAGGTGCGCATTAGAACTGACTATATTTTGTCCGCAACCGTTGCCTAATGATTTCTGCCACGGTGTTGATCAGAAAGGTAAAGATAAATAAGAGCACGGCCGCCAAGAATAAGATGCGATAGAGGGTGCCTCCGTAAGGGGCCTCTGGAATTTCTACGGCGATATTGGCCGACAATGTGCGGAAGCCATTGAAGAGGCTCCAATCCATAATGGGGGTGTTTCCCGTGGCCATGAGGACGATCATCGTTTCTCCAATGGCTCGGCCGAAACCGATCATCATGGCAGAAAAAATTCCTGGACTTGCCGAGACAAGCATGAGCTTGACCAAGGTTTGCCAGCGGGTGGCGCCCAGTGCAAGAGACCCGGCGATCAAATGCCGTGGGACGTTGGACAAGGCTTCCTCAGAAATACTGAAGATGATCGGAACGATGGCAAAGCCCATCGCACACCCCACCACAAGGGCATTTCGTTGGTCGTACCGGAGCCCCCAATGGGTGGCGAACCAGGCTTTATAGTCGGTTCCAAACAGGAACGACTCGATCGACTGGTTCAAGCCCAGACAGAGCACGACGGCGCCGATAATAACGGGAATCAGGATAAACGATTCCATCCCAGGGCGAAGACGGCGAATGAGCATGGTTGGGAGATATTGCCAAAGAATCGACGCGACTGCGACGCTCACAGGCACAACCACAGTCATGGCGAGCATCGCAGGGAAAATTCGTTCAAGCACAGGGGCCAGCCACAAGGCGGCCAAGAATCCCAGGATGACGGTCGGGAGTGCCGCCATGATCTCGATGGTAGGCTTGATCTTGGCTCGGAGATCGGGGTGCATGAACATCGACGTATAGATGGCGCCTAACAGTGCCAGAGGCACTGCAACCAGCATGGCGTACAGCGTCCCCTTCAGCGTGCCGAAGATCAGCGGGAGGAGGCCGAACTTTGCTTCAAAATCGTCGGCGCCACTGGAGGATTGCCAGACATGTGCAGGCCCCTCATAGCCTTCATACCAGACTGGCTTGAACAGCGAGGCGAGTGTCGTCTCCGGATGAGGGTTGTGAATCGCATAGGTGAGCAATTCTCCCTGGTCGGTGAGGGCCACGGCTCCATCGGCTTTAGGGGAAAATGTCAGGGTGCGAATCGCCTGCTGGTTCCCTGTCAGCTTGAGCACGGTCTGTGCCGAAGTGGAGTAGTGGACGAACAGATTGCCCTGCGTGTCGCCGGTGATAAATCCTTTATCACGAAGGGATGGAGAGATCACCGTGACGGGAGAGGGATGCGGATCGAACCGATGAATCTGTTGAAAGCGAGTGAGCGAACTTTCTTGCGCTTGCCGCACCGGCATCCAGACTGAGACGTCGCCGCCACTGCTGCCGATGGCCAGCGACCGATCTCCAATCAAGTAGGACAGAGTCGTGACTGACGCGCCGGCCTGAGTGACGGGAATGGTTTCGGCCAGACTCGGCGGGGCGCCCTCTCGCACAGCGTAGAGGTAGAGGTTCCCGCTAGCTGTTCCAATCGACAGTGTGTCGCCGCGGTTGTCAAAGATCAAGGCGGTTACAGGTTCAGTGCCGTGACCGGTCAGTGCAACAGGGGCGGTCGAAGACGATGGGACGGCGTACCACAGGCGTCCTTGATTTGTCAGGGCTGCGGCAAGTACGCCTTGCTCCGTCGGCTGATAGGCCAAACGAATAATCTGCTCTTTAGCGGGAGTCAATTGTACCGCGGAGCCAAGGATGACAGTTGGAACGATGTGGCGTGCCCCTGCTTCAAATCCGGCTGTGAATTCGATCGTCACAGGAATGAGGCGGCCATCGTCCGTGCCGAAGGCGAATCGATTGCCGGGCCCTACCGCTCGAGCCATGGCGGTGATGGAGACGTTCGCTAAAGCTGGAGGGAGGTCAATGGCGATGGGTGCGCCGGATTGCGCATTGAAGAAGCGGATCTGGTGATCGGGTTCTGCCGTAAGTTGATAGATAATCTCTTGATATTCATCCATGCCGACCAAGCTGGATTGAGGGAGTACGCTCGGTGGAGGGGTGCCCGTTATATGACCGGTCTGGGTCGCGTGTGGAGGAAAAAATACGGGGGCGACTTCTTTCACCAAGAAGATAAAGATACCGATAATGCTCAGGATGACGGCGACCCCGCCAATGGTGATGACGACTTGAGCCAGCCGGTCGAACATGCGGCGCCACATCACAGCGGCTGAGTGTCGTGATATCGTTGGCAGGGGCGTATAGCCATACGCCCCTGCCGCAGGGGAGGGGACCAGAACAGGATTGGGCTCGCTACTCAAATTTCTTGAGTTCCTTCTGGATCGTGTCGGCCTTCAGCGGGAAAAATCCGTCTTTGACCACGACTTGCTGCCCTTCTTTGCTATAGATGTATTTGATGAACTCTCCAACGATCGGATCCAATGGTTTATTGGGCTCCTTGTTGACATAGAGATAGAGGTGGCGCCAGAGCGGATAGGACCCATTTTCCGCGTTTTGTTGGTTGGCCTCATGAAACGGCATGCCGTCTTTCTCCGCCAGTGGAACGGCGCGCACGTTCGATGTGAGGTACCCAATGCCGCTGTAGCCGATGCCGCCTTGATCTTCGCTTATGCTTTGGACGACAGAGGCTGACCCAGGCTGTTCCTTGACTTCGTCCTTGTAATCTCCATTCTTCAGCGCATGCTCCTTGAAAAATCCGTAGGTGCCGGAGGCGGAGTTCCGTCCATAGATACTGATGGGACTATCGCCCAGGCCCTCTTCCACGCCGGCCTGTTTCCACACCTGAATGTTCTCATTGTGGCCCCAGCGTCGGCTCTTTGAGAAGATCGCATCGACTTGCGCCATCGTGAGCCCTTTGACCAAATTGTCTTTGTTGACGTAGACGGCGAGGGCGTCGATGGCGACTGGAAACGCGGTGGGTTTATATCTGAACTTTCTTTCGAAAGCATCCATCTCAGTATTCTTCATCGAGCGGGACATCGGTCCAAGTTGCGCGGTGCCTTCGATCAAGGCTGGAGGGGCCGTGCTCGATCCCTTGCCTTCGATCTGAATTTTGACGTTAGGATATTGTTTGCGAAATCCTTCAGCCCAGAGTGTCATGAGATTGTTGAGCGTGTCCGATCCGATGCTGTTGACATTGCCGGACACCCCGCTGACTTTGACGTAGCCCTTCAAGGCTGGGTCGAGCACGATATGGTCATCCGCGTAGGCCGATGGGACACCCGACGCAAGGGCACCAAGAAGTGCGACGCACCACAGACTAGACCTGGCAAAAAATGTATTCATTGAAGCTCCTTTCATCATTTATCATCCATAACAAGGATGTTCGCGTCCTGTTACCAGGGCATTGCGAGAATGTTACAGCGCTGTTAACTCCCCTGATACTTTGCTTGTTCCAAACGACTGAGCTGGGAGAGGCGGATGGTCCGTCGCCCCTCCCAGAGGCCGTCGTTAATAATTCCACTGCAATTGAAAACGGAGAATCTCCCCATCGCGGATGGCATTGGGCGTCGTGATCGTATCCGTGCGTTTGCTCCAGGCATAGGCCACGGTCAGCTCGAGCGCCTGGCTGACTTGATATTCCAGTCCGACTTCCAATTCCCGGACGACATTGAACGGTGAATTGGTCCGGTGCTTCTTTCCGCCGTTGTATTCTTGCCAGCGCACGTAGGGAATGGCTACGTTGCCCGCAAACAGGGCGTTGTCCCACTTATACATGGCTTGCACGTATCCGCCTTGGAGCGAGCCTTCCTGGACGGCTGTGCGGGCTGCGTTCAGTTCCGGGCCCCGGCCCCAATTCCATTCCGCCTGGAGACCGAAGGGTTGCGGAAACAGCACGAAATGCGCGCCGACTCGCTCGTCGTTGATATTCCCGCCGTCGGCGACCGCGACACCCGCTGCGACAGGAACATTGACGATTCCACGGTACGCATCCGCTCCGACTTGCACGATTTGCCCATAGGGCAATTCGAAGGGGTAGGTGGCATGCAGCACAACATGTTTATCATCATTGGCTTCCGCGACATTGAGGGTCTGACCGTTATACACCCCGACGCCTAACACCCCATAGTCTCCGGATCCTTTGAGGCCCTTCTCGATGAGGTCGCGGAATAGTTTTCTGGTATCGGCTGGAGTGTAATAGAGGAAGAACCCGAGGTCACGCTCTCCGTTTACCGCGCCGTTGATGCCGTCGGACCGGTCGAATGCGAGACGCTGTTGGCTAGACTGTAGAGTTTCAAACCCGAACGGGACTTTCGATTGGCCTGCTCGAATACGAAACTCCTTATCCTTCGACAGGAACGGCAGGAAGATATCGGTATAGGCGTCTCGGAGTTGGGCAAAGTTATTATTGCCGGTTCCGGCAGAAGCCCCAAAGTCCGGCTGAATATAAATGGACAGCCAATCGGTGACATCGCCGGAGATGACGAGGCGGACACGGCGGAACAGGAAGCCTTTATTATTGCCGATGGAGCTATCGTATTCGCTCACCAGATCTTTTTCGTCGGTGAGGAAACTATAGCGAAATTGCGTGTAGCCGCGTATGCCGAGTTTGTCGTACCATCTTTTGGTCGTGGATTTTTGTTGAGTAATGCCTTCTTCTTTTTCGTCGTCGGCTTTTGCGTGGACCCATTCTTCTTTGGTGATCTGGCCTTTCTCGTAGAGTATGTCCGCAAGCTTGGCTTGAGCACTGTTGGCCTGAGCGATCAACCCAAGGCCGATCACGCAGGCGACGGTCGCGAGCCACGGTCGTCTCATTTGATTACCTCCATTTCTTCTGTTGGGGCCTACTGATTGTCTTATGCGCGGGAGAAGATAGTTCCAATATGTTATGGCAAAATGACAGTGGTGTTACAGGATTGTTAATTTAGAACGGGGGTTCAAAAAACTTCGATCAGGTATCGCCAGGCTGCCGGAAAACTATGAGGTCACGCCAGAACTTCACCGGTCCAGAGATCTTGGATGACAAGAGTGCACCTACAGGGATATGTATTCGGATATGGCAAGAAGGAAGGGCTGTGCTCCTTGCTTTCGGTCCCGATGATGGTGCGGGATAAGGCAGTGGGCGTGCTCACCAGCGAAGGGGTCAAGGTTGCTCCAGGCCATCGCCAATCAGGCCGCCGTTGCCATCGAGCATATGACCCTGATCGCGAGGTCCCATAAGATGCGGGAAGCACTGGCGGTTCGGAAGCTCATGGAACGGGCCAAGGGTTACCCGATGCGCTCGAAGAAATTGACCGAAGAAGAAGTCTTCAAACTCATTCAGCGGCAGAGCATGGATTTCTGGAAGTCGATGGGCGAATTAGCCGAGGCCGGGCTCTTAGCCGGCGAACTCGACCAACAGGTGGAGAACCATCAAGGGTAACAGAAGAAGAGTGGAGCCTGTCACCGGTACAGGTGTTAAGGAATCACCGAGGTTTTCTGTTTGGAAGACCCATTTTGTATCTGTGCATTTCGTTCAGCTTCCTGCTCTGCGAATTTTCGTTTGAGACCTTGCAGCTCCTTTCTCAAGTCATCCCATTCACGCTCACTCGGCTGAGTCGGCGATTGAATTGTCTGTGTCGCCGGCACCGGAGCGGTGGTCTGTCCGGTCGCGATAGGAGGTGCACCAATGGGGGCCTGACCGGGCGGTGGTACTCCTAAATCGGTGGGGAGTGAAGCGAGTAGGTCATAGTCGATGATCAGCGTCATTTCGGTCGAGCGCGCGTCGCGATAAGTGTCCGGGCGTTTTGCCGACTCCGGGATAAAGAAGATCGTGGGTGGTAGTGCCGGCTGGTCAGCTCCGGTCGAGGATAGGGGGGTCAGCCAGGGCACAGTCAGATACAGGGATCGTTCGTGGGCATAGAGCGAGCCTTTCGCCAAATCATTCATCCCCGGTCGGATGACGCGAAACCCCACCTGCTGGTCCGACGCAGCTTTAGTGAGTCCCTCAGCCAGGAGCGGCGCTAGGAACTGAATATCCTCGTCCCTAAACGCTCGAACGGCCCCTGGCCTGCCTATGATTAGGTTTCCGAATGGGCCACGGTCCTCCTTGACCGCCACGCCGCGAAGGACCCGGGCCATCGTATCTGCTGATAACGTGATGGGGTGAGCGGCTCGGAAGGAGCGATCGGAAATCCGCTCCACATACACCGCGCCTCGATCTGATTCATGGATGGTTAAATCCAACTCAGGCCTCGTTGCGCAGGCAAACAGGGTCAACGTGATTCCGATCAGTAGGACAAGGGCACGTCGTGGATGATGAGACATAGCCGATTCGTTCAGTGGATGCCCGTCGCAGTCTAGCATAACCGAAAGGATGACGGCATCGGGAATCTCCTCCAGGTCCTTGCCCCCCGTTGTGAGACTACGGTTCAAGTTTCTTCACGCCGACACGCTGAACGGCAGGAAGGTACGAGCCTTGGAGGCGGGTGGCCGATAGCTAAGCGAACTATGCTGTTGTTGCGTATTGTAGTGTTGGAACCAACCTTCCACCACCACCCGCGCCTGTTGTGGCGCGGGGAAATTCAAAGGTCCGCACGTCTGAGACAAATCTGAGCTGTCTGGTTATCTGGTTAGTTTAGCGTAACCAAAGAAACCAGGCAGACCGAATAGACCAAATGAACAAAACAGACTAGTCGAATTTTTTCAGCATCCTGTTAGAGGACGCGGTAGTACAGCAGGGAACTTGCTCCTGTGTTCGGATCGCGCTGGAGCACCGCGGTTGCGTTTCTGGTCACTTCGTTTACGCGCACCGTCATGCGGGCTAAGAAGAGATCGCTCTTGACGTCATACAGATTTTGGGCACGGAGCTCCTTTCCGATATCTGCAAAACTACTCACGCGATCCAAGTCTTGAATGGTTTTGAAGGGGCGCGATATGGCAATGTCTGCAGCTACGCCTTGCGTAATGCTTGGATCGAGCGCCTGAAGGACAAAGGGGTCTGCGGTGTTCAGATTCAGCTTACTTTGTCCATCTTGAGGATAGACGGTCACCAGCTTTGAGAGCTTTGCCAGGA
>Ga0163152_10006523_pt1 | contig 13149 bp, 10 predicted proteins | sample OliLakLV19MP8IB2_FD_148635 | JGI IMG/M metagenome (GOLD analysis project Ga0163152, IMG submission 148635) | Freshwater microbial mat bacterial communities from Lake Vanda, McMurdo Dry Valleys, Antarctica - Oligotrophic Lake LV.19.MP8.IB-2 | ecosystem: Environmental > Aquatic > Freshwater >... | reverse complement strand
GCCTACTAGCATCCTTGCCCAACTCGCCCCCCGCCCCCATGTTTCGACCTTTACAGGTTGTTACACGGGGCAGGGGGCTCTTCTTCATGGGGGCAGAAGTGTAAGAAAAAATTCCCCATAGTACAGCGAACTTTTGGATACGTTTCGTCAACAATGCATGAAATTGGTTTCTATGTGACGCACAGAGGCTTTTTTTGATGTTGTTTTTTTCTGTCAACTCTTGCCTCGCTTCGTTTTGTTATGTGTAGTAGACATTCATTGCTTACAGCTTTGTCTGCGGTTACCAGAACCTTTTGATAGAGTAATTTCTCAGGAGTCTTACTTGTCATCCGTCCACCGGAAGGTTTCGAAGATTTGTTTGGCGAGGGAGGGGTTATCGGTTTGCTGCGTCATACAGATAACAACCGTTCTATTATTTTTCTCTGAGCAAAGAGCGTACGTTTGAATGCCAGAACTAGGCTCATTGTAAGGACAAATTACTTCTTTCCAGTAAGAAGGAAATTCCACGCCTTCGCCATCTGTGTTGTCCCATACATCCATTCTGCCCCAATAAGTTTTGCCATTGGTATTTGGTATTTCCGTTGTTTGGGAGGTGCCGGTGAGACGGGGGGAGCAAGAAGAATTAGGATGGTATATATCAGCAAATACATCCAGGCCATTGTTTAAATTTCCATTCCAGAGGCTATGCACTGTTTTTCCGGCAGCAGTTGTGCGGGATGACCAGTCTCCCTTTGGAGTGTTAAAATCTGCAATAATTTCATATCCATAGTTTTCATCCATATATTTATCAATAACACTACTAACGCTGCCTTGATTTTCAGTTGTCTGTCCTGCTTGATTTGTGCAAGCAATCAGAAAGAGAAATACAAAAAGAGGAAATCGTTTTATCATATTTTTTGACGGGAAATGAACTCTCTGCGTATAGAATCCCATTCTCGAGAATCATCAATTTCCACTACCCAGCGTTCGAATGGTTGTGTGTCTCCTATGTATTGTACAGACTTCCATACAACCCTCTCCATCCCCTCCAGCTCCACACCCTCTTCCCAAGCATACGCGTAATTCACACCTGAATCCCCAATATCAAACCGCTGCATAGCTATGCGCTCTTCACTCATCCGTCCACCGGAAGGTTTCAAAGATTTGTTTGGCGAGAGCGGGGTTATTAGTAATTTGTTTTAAACAAGCCAGAACTATTTTTTCTTTTTTCTGCGCACAAAGAGCATACGCAACCATGCCTTCAGGAGGTTGTTTGGGGAAGCTTCCATCGATCAATTTGTCCCATACCTGAGGAGGTTCACATGGTGCATCTATTTCTTCCGTATATAATTTCGCCAGAGGTTCATCATGAAAGTCCGCACGGCCCCAAATGAGTAACTCATTGTCTGTTTGAATATCTACAATAGGTTGCGAAATCCCTAAAGTTGGACATTTGGCTAATGATTCATCAATTTCTATACGCCAATCTTCTGGTCCAAATTCTTCATGCAAGTTTTTTGTTGCCGCAACTGAACCATCCTCGATATTTAAGAAGTACGATGTGAAAGGAATTATCAGATGGTAATCTTTGTCACCAATATCTCTGGACTCTAATAGTTCCACATCATCTGGCGAAGACGTGAGAGGTTTACATCCCGTGAGGCCGACTGCAATCACAACTATAAGAAGTAAGCGCATTAATCAGCAAGGAAGAAATTATTTGCATCAATATTCATATCCCATTTTTTTCTTTTACCACTAACTGAATCAATAGACCAATTATTAGTAGATTCATCCCACTTATACCAACCATTTGCTTCTTTTCTATCATCCCATCGAACCTGCCCTCTTTGGGCTGCATCTGGATGCCATGCAATCCAATAACTTCCTCCTCCTTCAACTCCCGGTTCCTGTTCATGACGATCATAAATAAGTTTCTTTCCGGTATTAACCCATGCGACAAGGTCTTTATCCCATATTACAGATAACGACCCGCCATTACTTGTATATCCACCTTCGGAATTTAAAGTTACAGAAGCAGCCATAGTGTTCACTTTCATTTCTGCAGAAGTTAAGAGTCTTCTCATGTTGATTGCTGGAGTTGAGAAAAATTGGCTTTCTCCTAGTGAGATACCATTGGGATGTGCGAAATGTTCTTCATGCAAATGTGAACCATGACTTTGACCTTCGTTCCCAACATGCCCAGCTATATCTCTAGCAGAGATTTGAGCTCCCACTTCTATTACTTCTAGGCTGCCATCGGAAAGCTTCCTCACTACTTTTCCTTGCAAGTCGCACTGCATATGCAGAAATTTAGAATACCAATATATTCTTGTACCATTTAATTCTGTCTCATGTTCAATAATCAAGGTTGTATTGCCACTACTATCTTTCTTATTATGTACAACTGTTCCATCCGCTGGACTATAAACCGGAGCCCAATCATCACCTGATTTGCTAAGATCAACAGCATGCTCCGCATCATCATGGTGTGCTGTTGATGCAATAAGCCAAGTCCAATCAGATGGGTTATCCAAAACAAAATTCTTTTGCAATATGGTAAGGATTTTATTTTCTAAAGGTCTGATCGGATCATTTTCTGATCGAGTTGATAAATCCTTAGGTGATGCACCCAACATTTCTTTTGCTTTTATTACTGCTGCCATACTTAGTGGCATCAATGAATATGAGGTAGATGCGTCGTCTTTGTTTTCGAACCATGCAATAATTTTGAAGTCTACGCCGTCACGTAATAATTCAAGCGGAAGGTCCATATAGGTTTTCCCCTTAGTCACAGAAATCAAATTTTCAACAATTTGCTCATTTGGATTAGCACTTGAAACAAAGTTCACCCAGATATGATCTATTTTGCCTGATGTTTTATTCTCCTCCCAAGCCAGCCAATAATCCGTCTCACTATCTATGGTAATAGCAGGATCTCTAAAATAAATAACCTTATCACTATTATTCACATAAGCACCACCAAGGTGAGCAATATCAATCTCTGTAGACCATGTGAGAAGGGGGCCGCCAATATTGGCACATACATGGGTAACCCGGGGTTTAAACCCCGGGTTACCAGAAAGCAGTTGGTCAAAACTTCTATTTCTCATCTACCCACCTAAAACTTTCAAAAATCTGCTTTGCAAGACTGGGGTTATCTGTTTGTTGTGTCATACAAATGAGAACACGTTTCTCATCCTTTTCTGCACAAAGAACATAAGCTTCCCCTCTATCTTTCCCAGGACCAGTAAGATTTCCTTGGTCATCCATTGCCCAAGATATTTCTGGTGGCTGACAAACTGGCTGCGGATACACACCGCCATTTATACTATCTGGAGAATCAAAGTAATCTACTTTGCCCCAGAATGTTTTACCGCCGGTATTTGGAAGTTCTATGGGTTGTTTGACACCTGTAACATTAGGGCTACAAGAATTTGAAGAAGCTTCTTCTGTGTATATACTAATAAGCACATCTCCGGTGATTGAATCATTGGCATAACCAAAATATTTTTCATTATCATCGCCTTTTTGATCAGCAAAGTCGGATGGAATTACAGTCTCATAAGCAAAACTAGCATTTTTGTAAATATAACCAGCATTTTCACTAGAAGATAAGCTAGATAAAGAACCTGTGCTTGGCTGCTGGTTTTTCACAGAACAACCAGTCAAAATAACTACTACTAAGATAATTAGCGAGTGATGAAAGTTCTGCTTGAAGGATCCCATAGTTGTGAGTAGTTATCAGATTGAAGCCAGCCATTAATGATTGTACCATTGGGCAATTTAGAAATATAAACAACCCGTTTCCTCAGCCCCGGATCCACATTCCACCCAATCCAATACGTTGGACTACCACCTGTTTGCCCATTCTCCTGCACAGATCGATCATACATTAACCAATTTCCGCCGAGTTGAGATGAATTGTTCACTCTGGAGCCTGTAATCCATTCTTGATCTGCCTCTGACCACACAACGCGTTGAGTAGGTCCATTTTGGAACAGGCCTCCATCTGTGGGTATAGAAGTAGCCGTTACTCCTATGTTTAATTCTTCTATAAGTCGTTGTAATTCAATATTTCTACCTTGACCATAATTATTCAAACTCACTTCAAAATGTAAGTGCGGACCACTGGATGAAATGCCTTCGTTTCCCACTTCACCAATTTGATCACCTGTTTCTACAAGAGTGCCCTCTGTTAGTTCTGCCACAGAGCCGTCCGCCTTTGTGAGTCTAATTTCTTGCATATGCAGATAAGAAGCGTACCAATATTTCATCTGGCCATCGATCTCAATTTCATGACGAATGACGACCGTTGTGTTTTGAGAACTATCAGGTCTGTTTCTTATAACTACACCAGGAGCAGATGCATAGGCTGGCTTACCACGATCTTCAGTAAGTAAATTTAAATCTAAAGAATTGAATGAAGATCCTTGGTGCATCTGGGATCCGAGCCCCACGTGCCAAGATGCTGGATTTTTAAGAGGGAACGCATCAGCCACAATGTTTAAAACAGCACTTTCAAATTTCTGGGTCTCAGGATCAGCAGATAAAGAAAGATTCCTTCTCACATCAACTTCCCAAACCGTGTCCATATCATCATATTTTGCGGGTTCAATCGGCGGTGTAGTGGTATTTGGAATATCAAGAGCAAGCCATAAGGCTAAGCGAACACCAATTTGCCGTGGGGGGACTGACATATTTTCATAGGGCTTGCTGGCTATTTCGCGTAAGCGGCTTGTGGGAATATTTATATAGAGTGTCATCCCATTTTGATTGGCGAGTTCTTCTGTTAGCTCATTTTGACCAGTTTGTTCATTGAAATACTCTGTGCGTATGCCATTTTCAAGAACATACGGACGCATATGATGAACTTTCAACCCCTCCGGTATCTGCAAATCAAATCGTAATCTTCTGTATCCTGGGTTGCTCCCGTAATCCGTTGCATCTTCTACAAACAAGACTTTTGCTTCGGTCGTAGGAGTATTTACGGTAGAGAATAGATGATCGTAGTGACCAAAGACGAAGAGATCTTTCAAGCGCTCGGCAATACCTTGCTCTGCTGCTTGTGCATCCGGAAAGCTTTGGTGCGCATTGGCCTTCATCATAATTTTCCACCATGCAATGCCAGTGAGCATCTCCGCTGCCTTAGCCGTGCGAATGTATTCTAAGAAGCGGCTGTCATTTCCAATTGTTTCCCCTTGTTGCATGATGGGCGCATAGAGCCTTAGATGACGGAAAAGACCCATATATATTTGTGAAGCAATAGTATCCGTTCGTACATGGAAGGATGGTACGGCGTTTGAAAGATGCAGTGCTTGCTCCAAATATTCCCATGCCTGTTCGTTTGTTTGAATAGTATTGGCTTCGTTCATTGCACGTTCTGCCTCACTTTGTTCTAAGCCAAGACGGCGACGAAGGAAGTTTAGAGGGCCATCTACTATACCTCCGCCACCAATGTCTTCAGCTGCCTCCTCAATCCACTCTACCTCTGCATCATAAGCGGAAGGATTGCTGCTTGAACCAAGCACCACTTGCGTTTCCGTTTTCACCTTGTCACGGACTTTGCCAAGGAAGGCGGCAAGATCGCCTTGCGTCCAACTAAACCCTTCAATGCCGTACTTCTCCGCATAAATGTGCGGGTTAAATACCATCAGCTTCATGGTGTATTCCGCGCGCGTTGTTGCCAGAGCAAGGTCGTCGCCATCCGCCAAATAGCGGTCAATAAGATCTGTCCGTAAGCCTTCTTCTTGCTCATGCATGAGCAGTGCCAAGCGCATGTAGGGCGTCATTTCCTGTTCCGATGTGAAGCGTGCAGCCAATGCAGAAGAAACCGAACGCGTTTCGTTGTATTCGTCCACAACACTCTGCAGCAGGGCAATGGCATTGGGTGATAAGTTCATGCGTTCTGCAACGGAGAGCTGTTGCAGAGCAAGATGTACCAGGTGCCTGTCATCGTCTCCCACGGGTTCCGGCTGATAAAAAATAGTCCCAGTACGCAGCACAACCTGCTGATTATCATTGGTAATTCCCATGACAGACCATTGTTGATTGTACCCTTGGCCCTGCATAGCTACTGGCAAGGTTAGACCAGCAATACTGCCGGGAAGAAGGTGTTTGGGCTCATTCAAGGTATAGGTAAGAGGATCCGCAGCCGTACCTGTAGAACCCACGTGTACTTGTATACGCTGGAACGTAATATCCGAAAGACCCTCATTGACCAGATTAAAGTACCCTAGAAAAGAATCTTTCTCATTTCGGTGATTCCATTCAAATATGGGTTCTTGCCAACCGCCAGTCTCTCTATAAGACCTTCTGCCAACGACTCCTAAGGAGGGACTGGCAGTTAGTGGAGGCATAATATCTGTACGCGCATCCCCCGTATGAGACGTATAGAAATTTGAACCGGAAAACTGCATCCACAGCGTGACAGGATTTGCCATGGGGTAGATCACCAGCACATGGCCACGCGCTTCATAGGCATCAGTTGGATACGGCTCATAACCCCCGCGTTCAGACAGGTAACGCAAACCTTGAAACTGTGGCGTGGCACCTTCTATTTTTATGAGAGAATATTTTGCTGGATCCGTGTCCAGGTAATAGCCTAAATTACTGTACATCCTCCCTCGCATTGGGCCGCTGGAAACGCGACCGAATCCAATAGCACGCCGCCACATAAAAGTGTTCCAGTTGGCGGCTGCCACGGAAGCGCCGGTTTCCCTGTCTACAACAGCGTTTGCGCCAGGCAAAACCACATTTGTTGGCAATTGTGACGCACCCTGTTCCCCATCTGCTTCAAGACTTGAAAGGAGGAAGGTACCATTTCCGCCTTGAATGGTGACATTCGTAATTCCTGCTGCATCAGCCATATCAAAGAATCCATCAGGGCCGATGGTCATTCTTCCCACTTCATGTTCATCACGGTACGCAATTGCCTTGAATGACTGCGCTCCAGAAAGTGTATGCACTCTTCCCGTAAGTCTTGTTGTACGTGAATCACTCGCTGCCAAATCAATCACTGCCACACTGTTGCGGATTTCTACCGCATCTTCGGGAATCTCGTGCAACGGACCTTGTGGTATAGATGACCGCGCATCGATACTCCTGAGTTCAGCATTTGTTCCTTGGCCAGCATCAATTTGGAATGACCGAATGCTTTCGGCAATCGGAATAACGCCACTGGAGGTTACGGGTATGCGCAAGACGCGGCCATCTTCAGTGGTCACGGACAATTGTGTTGCCTGGCCAGAGCCAGAAATGATGATGTTCAAGCCCTGCACATAGCCTGCCTGCTCAAACTCTACATTGAGTTTCCCATTGGCAAGTTGCCCACGTATTCCACCGTTTCCCGTACTAATAACTCGCTGCGGTGGTTCTATTTTGGTGCCATGGTTAATATTCACTTCCATGCGCCTGCTCGAAGAGAATCTCACGCGCCCCATAATGGGATGCATAGCACTGAATTCGTACAAGCTTGGCTGCGCTTCCCACGTAAGTTGTGGGTTTAGTGCAGAAGTTGCTATGCCACTTCCACTGCGGATACGCGTCATTTGCTGAATAAAGTCCGTTGATGGCATGCGAATGGTTCCATCTATAGAACGACCCATATGAGCAGCAACCAACGATGGATTTCCACCCAAAAATGGCATGCGTAAGGGCATTGTTGCCCCCTGAGGAGTTGTTAGTGCGCTTCCAGCCATTTGCACTTCCGAGGTTACAAACCGTTCGTTTAACAGAGTTTCAATACGGCTTCCAAGATCCGGCATCACGGTTAATGCATCCAATGCCTGTTCCATACGCCTATCAACAAGCACGCCGCGGCCTATAGCACTAGCCGTCACGTCACTGGTATCAGAGATATCCGCCCCTGTTTTTTCCACGAGCAAACGAGCTTCATCAGTGAGAGTACGAATATCGTCAATCGTCTGTTCTGCCGCCGCAATGTGCGCATGTACTACCGCCACTTCATCTCCCTGTAACGGTGCAGCAATGTCCATGAGCGTACGCAAGCGGGCAGATAATTGCTTGTTCCACCCTTGTAAGGTGAGAAAACTCTCTGTTGCACGTTCACTAAATGATGCGCTCTCTTGCGGTGTTAAGCGGCCAAGGGCTCCATTCATAGCAGCTCTGGCATCTTCGGCTGCTTCCATAAGTGTGTCTACCACAACTGGATCAGGCAATTCTTCAAATGCAACCATGAATGATACATGAGCAAAATCATCACGATGATCCGTAGGACCGCCACCTCCAGGTGATTCCAAAACAAGCGAAAGCGTATCACCTCGCTGTACGGTGACAGCATCCACTTCATCAAGCACACGTGCTCTGTTCCAATCAAGGATGTTCCCTTCTTTTATAATCGCTCCTTGAGCATCAGAGGAAGTGCGAATAATTTGGTAATGAAACCATCCATTACCCGCCCACGACTCATTTTTAAGATTGATAGTTGCTCTTGCTTTACCATAGGCCGGGCTTGTCCATCTCACTCCTGCATCAAACTCCTGTTCCGGGTGCATCATGACGCTTTGGGCAGGGATATACGCGATGCCATCAGCTGCATGGCCTTGCTCATTCATGCTTTTGAGTACTTTGGCGGTGCCGTGTGAAAGTGCTTTCCACCATTGATACTGCCAATCACTTGGTCCTTGCATGGGAGTCTCTTCTGAGCCGACTCGTGCAAAGGCGGAATATGGTTCCTCTAGCGTACCGTTCGATGAAAAAGCTGCACTCAAACTGTATTCTGTTGCTAAGAGCTGTTTATCTTCCAACGCTTCTACATGTGGCGTCATTGCCCTCAAAGTTCTGGGAGGTGCATAAGGTTGATCCTGTTCTGATTCTGATGGGCGGTTCATAGGAAGAGAGGAATAAAAGAAAGAATACCCCTAGTTCACCACATCTAAAAGAATTGCCTAGATCTACAAAAGTATCATTCTGGCAATGGTGCGATTTTTGCTCTTCTCCTAGGGCTGAAACCGGTTCTGCCACCAGGCAGAACTGGCAGTTTTTTTATTTTCAATAGCTTAGCTTGTTTGTCTGTGTGTGACACAGCAGCACTGCTGCTACTATGGTTGCCATGCACCCTGGAACAGAACGGCCTGGCTACATTTTTCTCATCTCCACGCTCATCATTGGGTTTACCATAACACTCACAACCATCACGTTGCTTGTGTTAGGAATGGCTGCCGAAATGAGTGGCGAAACAGTCACACAAAGTAATCAGGTACTAGAATTAGCATCAACCTGTGCAGACCGCGCGCTTTTAGGCGTGCGCCAAGATCCTTCGTATGTTGGCAATGAATTACTCAGCTACGTTCATGGCACATGCCGCATTTATGGTGTCTCTAGTTCAGCTGATCGCCGGACGGTGTGCGCTGAAGGCGCAAAGGATGGCATTGTGCGTCGGTTGCAAATCGATCTAGATATTCAATGGCGATCTTCTTCCTCATCAGCTTTACCAGACCCGCTCACAGACCCGCCGCGTATTGCTGCGTGGAATGAGGTATCTTGCTGTGGAGATACGAACAGTTGCTCAAGTTCTTCCTCGTGACAAGTAAGGGCAGGAAAGACAACAATATACAACCTTCATCGCTTTCTTCTCTCTCTGTGGTTCTCTAAGATGCACTGCATGATACGTCTACGCTATCGCAAGGGTGTCACCTTACTGGAACTTGTGTTGTTCATTGCCATTCTTGGCATGGTGATGGTGTTTCTCATTCCATTTATGGTGTTTTCTGGTGAAAATCAGCGTAAGCAACAAGCGCTGGCATCCATTCAAGAAGCTGGTGCAAGTGTGTTACAAGGTGTTGGCCGCAGGTTGCGTGATGCAGAGCGCATTCAGTATCCGCCGTTGCAAGAAACAGGCAGCGTGCTTGCCTTACAGACGGCATTTACAGAAACAGATCCAACCGTTATTGCCGTAAGTGGTAGTTCGCTTATTGCCATTGAACGCACATCAATTTTTGCCTTAACACCGCCAGATGTCATAGTGCGGAATTTTGTCATTACCAATACGTCTGTTTCTGCCACGCGCCAAAGTTTGCATTTGCAATTTGAGATGGAACGCGAGTATCCACTGGTGCAATCAGGTTCCTTTGTGCGCAATTTTGAAAGTACGTTCACCTTGTTTCCCTCCGATGTCACCGTTGGAAATAGTTGTGGGTGTGTGCAAAATGATTTTAGGTGTAACCCTCAAAATGTGTTCCGTTGGGGAGTATGTAGCGGCACGTGCAATGCCAATCAACGTGCGCTTGTGTGCGCACCGAACTAGCATTAGTCCATGTATACCATTATTGATCAATCTGTACGTGCGAATCTTTCGTGAGTTCCGGTCAAGACAAAGAGACAACATGCTTTTTGGGTAGCGCTATACTCACCAACCAGAGACCTTGTGTCTCCTTACTTTCTTTCTTCCTTTCTCCCTCTTTTTTATGACTCTCCGTTCCAAAAGGACGGTTCGTCGGGGTTTCACCCTCATCGAACTTCTCCTCGTGATCGGTATCATCGCAATCCTTGCTTCGATTGTGATCGTTGCCATCAACCCAACACGCCAGCTTGGCCAAGCTCGTAATGCACAACGCCGTTCAGACGTAAACACCATCTTGAACGCGGTGTATCAGTTCTCCATTGATAACAATGGAATTCTTCCGGGCAGCATGTTGACTGGTGCGACAATAGGCCGATTTTATGAAGTTTGTAAGGTTGACTGGTTGCCAACTGGTGCTGCCAACGGTTGCCAGCTAAGTAATACTACGCCAACAAGCACGGTCTTCCAGGGTGTAAACCTCCGTGCTCTCACTGGCTCTTACGTGGTGAACATTCCTCGTGATCCATCTCTTGCATCTACTGCTACTGGTACCAACTACTTGATTTCTAAAGATGCAAATAACCGCATCACAGTCAAGCCAAAGACTGCTGAAGCAGGCGTTGATCCAAATACGTTGGCTGTAACGCGTTAATTAGCCAATTTAGTGTCAAAAACCCCTCTCCTTATCCGAGAGGGGTTTTTCTGGCTACAATGCCGTAAATTTGCTATACTAATAGGAAATATCTATTTCTATGCCTCACTCCGTGACACACACACATCATCTACCGGCGGCCCTGTCTACGGGGGTTATTCCTATACCAAAGGTGCGGTCTTCCATTCTTGGAAAAATCATACGTGCGTCTGTGATTATGGCGAGCATGTGTATTGTGGTTATTGCGCTTGTGGCACTCATTACTCTGCAAACAGAACTATCAGGTATTCAAGCATCCGCTGAGCAAACAGCAGCTGTTATTTTGGAATTTGGAAAACTCATTTTGCTCATTAGTGCATTGCTCATTACGTTTGCAGCCATGGTTGGCTATTTCTTGGCAAAATCGATTGCATGGCCTTTGAGGCGTGTGGCCATCAGCCTGAAAGATTTGCAACCGGGCCACTGGCTGTATGCGCGCACGGTACACACACGCGATGAAGTGGAAGTATTGGATCATGTCATTGCAGATCTCACGGCACGCTTAAAGACAACCTATGACCACTTGGAAGAACTTGTTGCGGAACGTACCCAGCAGTTGAAGCGTGAATATGCGCTTGATCGTGCCATTTTAGATAGTATTGAATATGGAGTGGCAACGCTTGATGCCAAAGGGCTAGTGTCTGATGTGAACCCGGCCCTGGTAAAATTACTTGGCTTTACCCTAGAGGAATGCATAGGAAAGCGAGCTGTAGATCTGCTTCAGTTATCACAAAAGCGTTCAAAATTCACAGAGGAAACGCACCCTGTGATGCAGCTTATTAAGAGCCGCCGTAGTTTCCGTTCCAGTGCTGCTATGCACCTGAGCTTACTGAAGAAAGACGAAACACTCTTGCCAGTATTGCTGATGGCAACGCCTCTCCTAGAGGGCGATACACTGCTTGGTGGCATTGTGATCTTTCAGGATATGACGGAAGACCGTCAGATTGACTACATGAAGTCGGAATTCATCACACTTGCTTCTCATCAGCTCCGCACGCCTCTCTCTGCTGTTCGTTGGAATTTGGAATTGTTTGGTGAAGCAGGAGTGGCGCTCACACAGGATCAAAAAGAATATATTACCGAGATTGATCAATCTTCTACACGTATGGCCAAAGTGCTTGATGAATTGCTCCACGCAGCTCGCTTGGAAGAAGGTGGCTATGCGTATGACAAACAAGAAGTAAACTTAACAACTGTCCTGCAGCGCATTGTGGATGAAAATGCGATTGTTGCCCAGGCATCTGGTATTACGCTGGTTCCACAATTTGCCACTGATGCTATTCCTGCATCAACGGATCCTATCTTGCTGGAAATTATTCTTCAGAACTTGATTGGCAATGCCGTGAAGTATTCAGAGAAAGGTTCCCAGGTGGAGTTCACAGTGGAAAAGAAACCTGACCACGTGCTCATTCATGTGATTGACCATGGGTTTGGTATTCCAGTTCATGAACAGAAGCGTGTATTTGAAAAGTTTTTCCGCGCCCACAACGTGCGTCAGAAAGATACGGATGGAACAGGTCTTGGTTTGTATATCTCTAAGCGTGCGCTTGCAAGCCTGGGCGGAACCATTACCTTTGAAAGTAAAGAAGGGAAGGGATCGACGTTTATGGTGAAGTTACCGCTTAAATAGAAGATTCAGAGGAAAACTCATTTTGGATATGCAAAAGAGAGATTCACTCGCGTGTATCTCTTCTGCATCCTGCCCTTTCGTACGCCGGGTTCTGTATGGTCGACCCTTAAGGGCCGTCATGATGATCATCTCTCTCGATTCGTGATTGCTCACGAACTCAAGCGGAGGGGCAGTTGGTGCAACGGAACCATCGCAATTTCCAAAAGCCCAATTCCTCCTTACACCACCAAGAGTTTGCCTTCCTCAGTGCACGTTCGTCACTCAGGAGCTCCGTATATCGGAGCCGTTTCACCCTCCTTGCGGAGATCGTCTCTGTGGTACTAGTCCTCACACACTTTTACCGAATATATAGTGCATGGACGGGCGTTACCCGCTTGGCGTTCCATTGGTGCCCGGACGTTCCTCCCCGGCTTGCGCCGAGGCGATCATCAGAAAGAGCAGGAGTGGGAGTATTGCTTCTATTTGAGCTTTTTTCAAGGAATGAGTTTAGTTTGACGAGGGTTAGGGTTGGGGTTAGGGTTGGGACGAAGGAGAGGAGGATCTAAG
>Ga0163152_10006521_pt1 | contig 13151 bp, 9 predicted proteins | sample OliLakLV19MP8IB2_FD_148635 | JGI IMG/M metagenome (GOLD analysis project Ga0163152, IMG submission 148635) | Freshwater microbial mat bacterial communities from Lake Vanda, McMurdo Dry Valleys, Antarctica - Oligotrophic Lake LV.19.MP8.IB-2 | ecosystem: Environmental > Aquatic > Freshwater > Lake... | reverse complement strand
AGGCCGGCCAATCCGCTGCCGATCCCGCTGCCGAGGCCCGACAGCATGCCGCCCACGCCCATCCCGCCGGTCGGAGACTCGAGCTCCCCGGTCGGCGACATGTCGCGCAGCGCGGCCGCCTTCTGCTTCGCGCCGAACTGCGAGGCCAGACCCATCTTGTTCAGGTGCCTCATGAGCTGCCGCATCTCCTTGAAGCGCTTGAGGAGATCGTTGACCGCGGCCACGTCCTGTCCCGCCCCGCGCGCGACGCGGCGGCGGCGGCTCATGTCGAGGACTTCGGGCTGCAGGCGCTCGCGCACCGTCATCGAGGTGAAGAGCGCCTCGATGCGGTTCATCTGCTTGTCGTCGATGTCGACGTTCTTCGCGAGGTCGCCCATGCCGGGCATCATCCCGAGGACCTTCTTCATCGGACCCATGCGCCGGATCATGCGCAGCTGGGCCAGCATGTCCTCGAGCGTGAACTCGCCCAGGACCATCTTCTCGAACGAGGCCTGCGCCTCCTTCTCGGAGATCGCCGACTGCGCCTTCTCGACGAGGCCGACGACATCGCCCATGCCCAGGATGCGACCGGCCATCCGCTCGGGATGGAACGCGTCGAGGTCGTCGACCTTCTCGCCCAGGCCCACGAAGAGAATGGGCTTGCCGGTCACGGCCTTGAGCGAGACGGCCGCGCCGCCGCGCGCGTCGCCGTCGAGCTTCGTCAGGATCACGCCCGTCAGGTCCAGCGCCTGGTTGAAGACGTTCGCGCTGTTCACTGCGTCCTGGCCGGTCATCGCGTCGACGACGAGCAGCGTGACGTGCGGATCCGTGGCGCGCGCGATGGCGCGCACCTCGCTCATCAGCTCGGAGTCGACGTGCAGGCGCCCGGCCGTGTCGAGCACGACGACGTCGGCGCCGGCGGCGCGCGCGTTCGCCACGCCGCGCAGGCACAACTGGGGCGGCGTGAGCCCGGCCTCGTGGAACACCGGCACGCCGAGCTGGCGACCGAGCACGCGCAGCTGCTCGACCGCCGCCGGGCGCTGCACGTCGGCCGCGACCAGCATGGGCCGCCGTCCGTGCTTGTCGCGCAGGTACTTGGCCAGCTTGGCGGCCGTCGTCGTCTTGCCCGCGCCCTGCAGGCCGGCCAGGAGGATGACCGTCGGACCGTTCTTGGCGAACTCGAGGCGCGCTTCCTCGGGTCCCAGGAGATCCACCAGCTCCTGGTGGAACGCGGCCACGAACTGCTGCGCCGGATCGACGCCGTGGATGCGGCGCACGCCGACGAGGCGCGTGCGGACCTTGTCGGTGAACTCCTTGACGATCTTGAAGTTGACGTCGGCTTCGAGGAGCGCCGCGCGCACCTGGGCCAGGCCCTCGTCGACGTTCTCCGGCGTCAGCTCCTGCTTGTCGCGCAGGAACGAGAAGGCCGAGGACAGGCGGGAGGAGAGGGTTTCGAACATGGCGGCCGGGCGGGGACTCGGGCCTTATACCACGCGCCTTGGCGCGCTTCGCGTGGAGCCTCGCGGAGCGCGTCGTCCGCGAACCAGCTCGCGCTGCAGCGACGGTACTCGAACGTGTCGGACACCCTGGTCGCACGTGCTCGCCTCGAGATCACGGCGCGCGCCGAAGAGCGGCCACGCTGAGAGCATCGACCACCGGGCTGGCGCGGCGGGACGGCATTCGGCGAACTCCCGGCCGAATCCTCGGGGTGAAACGCGGACGGAACCCGCATGCAGCCTCGGACCGGGCCTTTCGTCCGATCCCAGGCTCCCAATCCGGCCCACGCGGGCCGAGGTGCACCATGAGACTTCCGAACCTGGCGGCGATCGTCCTCCCCCTCTCCGCCACCTGCGCGCTCGCCGTCGACGCGCGCTCGCAGACGATCCTCGTCCTGAACGGGACCGGCGTCAGTGCCATCGAACCCGACCTGACGGCGGCGGGCTTCACCGTGATCTCTGGCACGCTCGACCCGGGGCAGATCGCTGGCCACCTGGCGGCGGCGCCCGAGATCGAGCAGATCTGGATCTGGAGCGATTACACCTACGGCAACGGCGGCATCCCGGCCGATCCGACGCGCGACTTCGACCTCAACGACCTGACCGCGCTGAACTCGTTCTCCGCGGCTCGCCCCCACTGGATTTGCGACGGCCTGGCCTGGCGCATGCACGGGACCCCCGACGAGATCAGCCTCACCCTGAACGAGGCGCTGGCATTGTCCGCCGCGGGCGGCGGCATCGTGCTCGGCGCGGACGACGCCAGCGGCGACTCCGTCGTGCAGCACCCCAACCAGGTCTGCGCGTACTTCAATTTCCAACCGTTCGAAGGCGTGTTCAGCACGCACTCGAGCACGCACGAGATGGTGCCCGGACCGTTTTCGGGCCCGTTCCTCGTTGACCCGACGCAGATCTTCTCGACGAGCACGTACACGCAGGTGCCCTACGGGCTCCAGCCCAACGGGCTCAACCTGTCGACCGCGATCTTCGCCGCCCCGAGTTACGAGAATCCCGGATACCCAAACCCGCCGCTCGCGACCGAGGTCTTCAACGGTGTGCTGCGCACGGACGTCAACATCCTGATCACGACGACGCTGCCCGGTGGATCGCTGGGAGACTTCGCCCCGGTCTGTTCAGGCGACGGCACCGGGTCAGCGTGCCCGTGCGGCAACAACGGATTGCCGGGCTACGGATGCGACAACTCGCTCGGGACGGGCGGCGGGCTCCTGTCCGCGATCGGCACGCCGAACGTCACGCTCGACGACTTCACGCTGCAGGGCTCGAACATGCCGCCGACCGCGACGACGCTGTACTTCCAGGGCACGGTCGCGGTCAACACCCAGGCGGGCGTACCGTTCGGCGACGGCTTGCGCTGCGTCGGCGGCTCCGTGATCCGGCTCGGCTCGCGCACGAACTCGGGTGGCGCGTCGGGCTATGGCGCGCAACTGGGCGACACGCCGATCTCCCTGTACGGCGCGATCCCCGCGGCCGGCGGCACCTGGTACTACCAGGCCTGGTACCGCAACGCGGCCTCCTTCTGCACGGACAGCACGTTCAACCTGACGAACGCGCTGGCCGTCACCTGGCGACCGTGAACCTTGGTGCCGGAGCCGTACCTTCCGACGTTCGCGACGTGAGACTCGTGGAGATGCCCCCGATCGGCTCGAACGGTGTGAGAACGCCTCCAGCACCTTATTCTGTCATCGTGACGGTCTCGCGGGTCCTGGCGCGCATCCGCGCGGGTGAGGCACAGGCGGCGCACGAGCTGCTCCCGCTCGTGTACGCGGAGCTGCGCCGTCTCGCCGCGCACCAGATGGCCCGCGAGGCACCCGGACGCACGCTGCAGGCGACCGCGCTCGTGCACGAGGCCTGGCTGCAGCTCGTCGGCGACGCCGGCGAGCTGCCGTCGCAATGGGATTCGCGCGGCCACTTCTTCGGCACGGCCGCGCGCGCGATGCGGCAGATCCTGGTGGAGGCCGCGCGCGCTCGCGGCGCGGCGAAACGCGGCGGCGGCCGGCAGCGGATCGCGCTCGAGAACCTCGATCTCTCCGTCGAGGACCCGCCGGTCGAGCTCATCGACCTCGACCTTGCGCTGGAGCGCTTCGCGGCCGAGGAGCCGACCGCGGCGCGCCTCGTCGAGCTGCGCTTCTTCGCCGGGCTCACGCAGGCCGAGGCCGCGAGCGCGCTGGGCCTCGCCGCGACGACGGCCGACCGCCACTGGGCGTACGCGCGCGCCTGGCTGTCCCATGCGCTGGCCGACGCCGACGAGCGATCCGATGCAGCCGGTTGAAGGCGACGTACCGCGCCTGTTCCACGGCGCCCGTGCCTTGAAATCGGCCGCGGATCGCGCGCAATACCTCGAGCACGCGTGCGGGGCCGACCTCGAGCTGCGCGCGCGCCTGGAGACGCTCTTGCGCGCCGACGACGAGGCCGGCGACTTCCTCGTGCGTCCGGCGCAGGTCGCGAGCGCCGAACAGTCCGGCCAGATGATCGGCCGCTACAAGCTGCTCCAGCAGATCGGCGAAGGCGGCTTCGGCACCGTCTGGATGGCCGAGCAGCGCGAGCCGGTCAGGCGCCGCGTCGCGCTCAAGGTCATCAAGCTCGGCATGGACACGAAGCAGGTCGTCGCGCGATTCGAGGCCGAGCGTCAGGCGCTGGCGTTGATGGACCATCCCAGCATCGCGCGCGTGTTCGACGGCGGCGCGACCGAGGCAGGGCGCCCCTACTTCGTGATGGAGCTCGTCAAGGGCGTGCCGATCGTCGAGTACTGCGACACTGAGCGGCTCGACACGCGCGCCCGCCTGACGCTCTTCGTCGCCGTGTGCAACGCGATCCAGCACGCGCACCAGAAGGGCGTGATCCACCGCGACATCAAGCCCTCCAACGTGCTCGTCACGCTGCACGACGGCGTGCCGGTGCCCAAGGTGATCGACTTCGGCATCGCCAAGGCCACGCAGGGCGAGCTGACGTCGAAGACCCTGTTCACCGAGCACGGTCAGATCATCGGCACGCCGGCTTACATGAGCCCCGAGCAGGCCCAGATGAGCGGCCTCGACATCGACACGCGCACGGACGTGTACTCGCTCGGGGTGCTCTTGTACGAGCTCCTGACCGGCACGACGCCGTTCGCTACCCCCAAGTCGACTGCGCGCGGCTTCGTCGAGGTGCTGCGCGCGATCCGCGAGGACGAGCCCGAGCGGCCGAGCACGCGCATCTCGATGCTCGGCCTGGCGGCGGCGCGCACGGCCGAGCAGCGCAAGGTGGACCCGAAGCGTCTCGGCCTGCTCCTGCGCGGCGACCTCGACTGGATCGTCCTGTGCTGCCTCGAGAAGGACCGCACGCGCCGCTACGAATCCGCCAGCGGGCTCGCGGGAGACGTCCTGCGCCACCTCGCGTACGAGCCCGTCCTGGCGCGCCCCCCGAGCCGCGCCGACCGGCTGCGCAAGTTCGCGCGCCGCAACCGCGCCGCGGTCGCAGCTGCAGCAACGGTCGCACTCGTGCTCGTCCTCGGTGCCGCCGGAACGACGCTGGCGCTCCTGGCCGAGCGCACGCGCGCGCGCGAGCTGGAGCAGGTCGGCAACTTCCAGTCGTCGCAGCTCGCGTCGATCGACGCGGCGCGCATGGGCCAGAGACTGCGCGTCGACCTCGGCGACGAGCTGCGTCTGGCGCTCGAGCGCGAAGGCGCCCCCCCGGAGCGGATCGACGCGGCGATCGCGGAGCTCGGCTCACAGCTCGCGCGCGTCAACCTGACGAACGTCGCGCTCCAGTCGCTCGACGAGAACGTGTTCACGCCGGCGCTCGACGCGATCGCGCGCGACTTCGGCGGACAGCCGCTGGTCGAGGCACGCCTGCTCCAGACGCTCGCGCGCACGCTGGGCGATGTCGGGCTGCTCGGGCGCGCGACCGCGCCGCAGGAGCGTGCGCTCGCGATCCGTCGCGAGGAGCTCGGCGTCGACCATCCCGACACGCTCCTCTCGCTCGACGGCTTGGGCGACCTGCTGCGGGAGCAGGGCCGGTTGGGGGACGCCGAGCCCATCTTGCGCGACGTCCTCGCCCGGCGTCGTCGGCTGCTCGCCGTCGACGACGTGAGCCTCGTGACTTCCGTGAACAATCTCGGCGCCCTGCTGCACGCCAAGGGCGAGCGGGCCGAGGCCGAGCTGCTGCTGCGAGAGGCGCTCGCGAGTCGCCTGCGCACGTTGCCGAGCGACCACAGCACCGTGCTCGCCGGGCAGAACAACCTGGGCGTGCTGCTCCACGCGCAGAACCGGCTGCTCGAGGCCGAGGAGCTCTTGCGAGCCGCGCTCGCGGGTCAGCGGCGCGTGTTCGGCGATGACGATCCGCTCACGCTGTCCGCGATCAACAACCTCAGCTCGCTGCTCAAGACCCTGGGTCGGCTCGAGGACGCCGAGTCGCTCGCGCGCGAAGCCATCGCCGGCCGGCGACGCGTGCTCGGCGACGACCACCTGGAGACCCTGACGTCGGTCAACAACCTCGGCGCCCTGTTGCTATTCCAGGAGCGCCTGGACGAAGCGGAACCGCTGCTGCGCGAAGCGCTGGCCGGCCAGCGTCGCCATCTCGGCGAGGCGCACCCGAACACGTTGTCGTGCCTTGGCAACCTCGCCGCCCTGTACCAGTACCAAGGCCGGGCGGAGCTGGCTGCGCCCCTCCTGCGCGAAGGCTTCGAGGCCTGTCGCAGCGTGCTCGGAGACACTCACCAGGTCACGCTCGTGACGGGGAACAACCTCGGTCAGTTGCTGATGAACATGGGAGACCTCGCCGGCGCCGAGCCGATCCTGCGCGACGTCCATCGAGACTGTCTCGCGACGCTCGGCCCGGAGCATTCGGCGACGGCGATGACGGCCTTCAACCTCGGGCTCGTGTTGCGCGCGGCGGGCGCGCTCGACGAGGCCGACGAGTTGTTCACGAGCTCGCTCGCAGCGACACGTGCGCAGCCCGGCGTGCAGGACCTGGACATCGCGATGAGGCTCGACGCACTGGGACAGACGCGGCTGTCGAGCGGCCGTCCCGCCGAGGCCGAGACACCGTTGAGGGAGTCGCTCGTGCTGCGCATCGCGCGCGAGCCCGAGGGTTGGCGGCGACACGACACGGCCAGCATGCTCGGCGAGAGCCTTGCGCGTCAGGGACGACACGACGAGGCGGATCCGCTGCTCGTGGCGGGCTACGAGCGAATCGACCCGCCCGCATTCCGCGCGGGTCGCAAGCGCGACGCGCTCGTGCGGCTCGTGGACCACTACAAGGCCTGGGAGCGTCCCGACGAAATGGCGCGCTACGAGGCGCTGCTCGACGTCGTGGCGGAAACCTCGGCGAGCGCGAAGTGAACTTCGATCGGCGCCCGCGTACGCCCGATTCGGGATCCGTCCGGCTGCGGCAGCGGCGCGATGCGCAGGCCCTCGCGACCGCCGCTCCTGATCCCCTTGCGCTTCAGCCGACCTCGACGGTCTCCTTCTCGTCGACGCGCTGGATCACGGCGCCCAGGCCCTGCAGGCGTTCCTCGATGCGCTCGTAGCCGCGGTCGATGTGGTAGACGCGGTGCACTTCGGTCGTGCCCTCGGCCATGAGTCCGGCCAGCACGAGCGCGGCGCTCGCGCGCAGGTCGCGGTGAACAAGGGTGTCAGACACCGTGCACCGCCGACCCTGCGCGCTGGCCGCGCTTCACGGCCGGAACGACACCTGCAGCCCGTTGCTGAGATTCGCGGCGCCACCGCACGCGCCGAGCTCGTCGCGGTACCAGGCCTGGAATCGCACCGGCGCCACGGGTCCCGGGCTCGCCACCTGGACGAGCGCGGTCGCGGTGCGCGCGAAGTGCGTCCAGCGCGCCATGCCGCTCGCGTCGGACTGTGCGACCACGGGACGCGTGGGGTTGCCCGCCAGGCACATGAGCCCGTTGCCGAACGGCTTGCGCTGGAGGCCGCGCGCCGCGAGCAGGATCGCGGGGCCGTGCGCCGGCAGCCCGAGTGCGATGAGCTCGAGGTCGTCCGCGGCGAGGCTCGGCCCGCCGGACGCGACGGTCAGCGACGCGCCACCGCCCTGCGCGCCGGCGCAGCCGCCGAACTCGTCGTGGTTGCCGCACGGGCACTGCTCGCCCGCGCAGAACGTAGTCGCGAACGAGAACCCCATCATCTCGTGCAGGCCGGACGGGATCAGCGAGTTGACGCGCAACGAGCCGAACAGACTTGGCGCTGTGGCTCCGCAGCGATGTTCAAAGTCGAGGGCAAGGCGCCATACTCCGCCAATCGCGTCGTACTCGGCTTCAGGCACCACGAAAGAACCCTGCGACGTACAGCCCGTAGCGTATCCCCCCACGGAGATCCCTGGCACGCCGGGAGGATTCGCGTGGAGTTCGACGGCGTTGGAGTATTCGCCAGGTTGCAACGGCCCAAACACGTTGCTCTCGAACATCAAATCCCACGATCCCGGGGAGTGTGGGAGCCACACGCGCACGTAACCCATCGAGCTGTTGGTAAACACCGTGAAGGGTCCGTTCGTGACGTTTGTGATCACACCGCTCTGTCCGTTGCCGATCGCTCCCTGCTCGCTGACGAACGCGAAGGATTCCGGCGTGTTGGATGCGTTGACGAGCCGCGCGATGAGAGTAGGCGCAGAGGAGTTGAAGCGGATCGCGCCGATCAGCGCGGGCCCAAAGCCTTCGCAGTGATGCTCACAATCGGCCGCGAAGGACACCACCTGGCCTCCCGACCACACGACTTCGCTGATGACGAATCGCCCCCTACTTGCACCGCAACCGTGACCGTTGCCGCTCACGGAGATGCCTGGAGTGCCGGTGGACTGATAATAGACCTCACGAGCCGCTAGATACGTTCCCGGCTGGAGGGGCGTGCCGAGTCCATCGTTGAAGGTCAGGTTCCACAGGCCTCCAGGTTGCGGAGGTACGAAGCGAATCCACACGGTTCCGCCTGGCAGTGTCGTGCTCGTGAACGTGCCGTCGTCCGTATCGATCTATCGAGCAGGTTGCTCTGACCCTCGCCGACGGAGTCGTGCGGCTCACTGACGTACTGGAGGAACGTCTGCGCGGAAGCCGTCGCGGGCAGCGCGACGACGGCGAACAGAAGGAGTGCGAGGCGCATGGCGATCTCGTCGGGGGTGAGGTCGGGAGGCTTCAGGCTAACCCCGCTCACGCGAGTTGGGAATGCGGCCGGGATCAGCTCTGGACCGGCCGGTAAAAGCATCGCCACGAGTTGGAGCCCCAGCCCGCTCGCGATGAACCGAAGGCGCGAGTTCGAGGAGAGGCGCGCCACCCAGTCGAACACGCCGGTGTCAGCCAGCGGGACCCACTCGCCCGCGCCGTTCGCGCCGCCGAACAGCACGCGCAATCCGGCGTAGTAGCGCGACTCGCAGCGCTCGATGCGCCACTCGACGTGCGGACGGTCGCGCGCGGCGCGACCGGCGCGAGCAGCAGCGCCTGGAACCTTGCGCGGCGGCCAGCGCGACGCCGTCCAACGCGTGCGCCGTGAGCAGGTCGAGCACGGTTGGAGTTACGAACGCGTCGCAAACGAACCTCCGCGTGAACTCGCGCGGCCCCCGCTTCGGGGAGTGGCATCGCGCGAGCGCGAGGAGCAGCGGCGCCAACTCGCTGGTCGAGAGCGACAGGATCCGCTCGGCGTCCGCTCCGAACTTCCACGCCGTCATGCCGACGACGTTCGCTTCCGGTCGCGCGGTCCGCAAGCAGCCGCGCGCGGTTCAGCTCACGCGTTCGCTTCGACCGGCTCCTTCTCGTCGACGCGCTGGATGACGGCGCCCAGGCCCTGCAGGCGTTCTTCGATGCGCTCGTAGCCGCGGTCGATGTGGTAGACGCGGTGCACTTCCGTCGTGCCCTCGGCCACGAGTCCGGCCAGCACGAGCGCGGCGCTCGCGCGCAGGTCGCTGGCCATCACGGGCGCGCCAGACAAACGCTCGGTGCCCTGCACGATCGCCATCGTGCCCTGGCGCCGCACGTTCGCGCCCAGGCGCGTCAGCTCGGCGATGTGCATGTAGCGGTCGGGGTAGATCATCTCGTTGATGACCGACATGCCGTCGGCCAGCGTCATCAGCGCCATCCACTGCGCCTGGCAATCGGTCGGGAACCCCGGGTGCGGGTGCGTCGTCACGTCGGTCGCGCGCGGACGTCGCGCCGGATCGCGCGGGTGGTAGGGCTGCGTCTCGATCCAGTCGGCGCCGGCCTCGAACGGCACGCGCGCTTCCCACAAGCGGTCGAGCAGCGCGACCAGGTGCTCCGGCACGCACTTCTCGACGCGCACGCGGCCGCCGGGCCGCGTGCGCGTCGAGAAGTGCGTGCCGGCCTCGATGCGGTCGGGGATGACGGCATGCTCTGCGCCGCCGAGCTGCGACACGCCTTCGATCTCGATGCGCGGCGAGCCCAGGCCCGAGACTTTCGCGCCCATCGCGTTCAGGCACTTGCCGAGGTCCTCGACCTCGGGCTCGCAGGCCGCGCCGTGGATCACCGTGCGACCCTTGGCGAGCGTCGCGGCCATCATCACGTTCGCCGTGCCCAGCACGGTCGAGCCCATCGGGCCTTGCAGGTAGACCTCGCCGCCGCGCAGGCCGCCGCGCGGCGCCTCGGCGATCACGAAGCCGTGCTCGATCTTGATGCGCGCGCCCAGCGCTTGCAGGCCCTTCAAGTGCAGGTCGATCGGCCGCACGCCGAACACGCAGCCGCCGGGCATCGACACCTCGGCGCGCCCGGTGCGCGCGAGCAGCGGCCCCATGACCGTCACGGAGCCGCGCATCTTGCGCACGTTCTCCCAGCCCGCGCGGCCCGAGAGCTTCTCCGGCGCGCGGATCTCGATCGAGCCGTCGGCGCCGCGCTCGGTCGCGCACTCGAGGTCGGCCAGCACCTTGAGCATCGTGCCCACGTCCGAGAGCTTCGGCGCATTGGGAATGCGCAGCTTCTCGCCCGTCAGGAGCGCCGCGCACATGACCGGCAGCACGGCGTTCTTCGAGCCGCAGACTTCGACCGAACCCTCGAGCGGATGCCCGCCCTCGATCACCAGTTTGTCCAACGATCCCCCTCTCGCGGCGCCGCTCGGACGCCGTCCCCGGTTCCAGGCGACGACCTCGTCAGGTCTTCGGGCTCAACATGCGGCCCAAGGGCCGCCCACCCAGGACGTGCAGGTGCAGGTGCAGGACCTCCTGTCCGGCGTGCTCGCGCGAGTTCCCGATCAGGCGCCAGCCCTTGTCCAGCCCCTCGGTCCGCGCCACCTGGGCGGCGACGGAGAGGAGCCGCCCGGCGAGCCGCTCGTCCTCGAGCTCCCACAGGGACGCGACGTGCGCCCGCGGGAGCACGAGGAAGTGCGACGGAGCCTGCGGCTTGATGTCGCGGATGGCGATCACGAGGTCGTCCTCGAAGACCTTCGGGCTCGCCAGCTCGCCGGAAGCGATCCTGCAGAAGATGCACGTCATGGACCCGGTCGGTAGCAACTGAGCCCCGGGCGAAACAGCGCGCGCGCTCGTTCCGGTCGAAGTCGAGAGCGCCCAAGCGCTTGCGGATGCCGACCGCTCGGCTTGTCTCGGGCTCGCACCCGCGGAGCGAGCTTGCGAGCGGAGCCAACGAAGTGGGCGGGACCGTTCAAGGGGCCCGCCCGCGGAGCGAGCTTGCGAGCGCAGCCAACAGCGTGGGCGGGCCCGTTCAAGGGGCCCGCCCGCGGAGCGAGCTTGCGAGCGCAGCCAACAGCATGGGCGGGCCCGTTCAAGGGGCCCGCCCACGGAGCGAGCTTGCGAGCGCAGCCAACAGCATGGGCGGGCCCGTTCAAGGGGCCCGCCTTCCGCCCGTTTGCGCCCGCGCACGCCGTCCCCTATCCTGCTCGACTTCCCTGGACCAGGGATGGCCGCCGGGAGCCCCCGGCGCCTCCTCTGCTGGTTGCGCGACTCCACGCGCGACTGGCACGTCCGGCGACGCTGGAAACCGATCCTGCTCATGACAGCCACCCTCGAGACGCCCTTCGACATCACGACCACCTCGATCCCGAGCTTCGGCGCCCTGCAGGCGGCGCGCACCGAGGTCTGGATCAACCGGCACAAGCTGGAGAGCTTCCAGAACCGCGTGGCCGCGCTGGGCACGTCCGGCGAGGAAGGCAAGCGCAAGGGCCTGGGCCTGTGGATGATCGCGCAGTACGAGCCTGCGGTCGCGCTGCTGGCGAAGCACACCGACGACAACGTGGCCGCGTTCACGCTGGCGCGCAGCTACATGTCGCTGAACCGGCCGGCCGACGCGCTGCCGATCTTCGAGCGCCTGGCGCAGTCGTACCCCGACGAGCCCAAGCCGCGCGGCGGCGTGCTCGAGGCGCGCCTCGAGATGGACATGGCCAAGGACGAGACGCAGGCCGGCGAGAACCTGGCGGCCGCGCTCGCGAAGACGACGCCCGCGTTCCGCGAGAGCGCTGAGGGTCGCTACCTGGCCGGCCGCGTGTCCGAGCTGGAGCGCGACCTGTACATGGCCGTCGAGCACTACGAGGCCTGCCGCGAGCTCGACCCGACGCACCGCTCGAACATGTTCCGTCTGGCGTACACGGCCGAGCGCTCGGGCCAGGACGACATCGCGCTCGAGGTCTACTGGACGCTCGTGCGCATGCTGCCGGTCGACAAGACTCCGCTCGTGAACCTGGGCCTCCTGCTCGAGGACCTGGGCCGCCACCAGGACGCGGCCGCCTGCTACGACACGATCGCGCGCCACGACGCGATGGATCGGCGCGTCAAGCTCTACCTGCAGGACGCGATCTCGGGCATGTCCATGTACTACGACGAGGACATGGAGAAGAAGGAGGATCGACTCAACCAGATCCTGCGCATCCCGATCACCGACTTCGAGCTGTCGGTGCGCGCGCGCAACTGCCTCAACAAGATGAACATCCTGATCCTGGGCGACCTCGTGAAGCTGACGGAGCAGGAGCTGCTCTCGTACAAGAACTTCGGCGAGACGTCGCTCAACGAGATCAAGGAGATCCTGAACAGCAAGGGCCTGCGCCTGGGCATGGCGCGCGAGGAGGCCGTGCGCAGCATCGAGGCCTCGCGCCGCCGCACCGGCACGAGCGATCCGTCGGACATCCTGAACAAGCCGATCGCGGACCTGGAGCTGTCGATCCGCGCGCGCCGCACGGTCGAGACGCTGGGCTGCATGACGGTCGGCGACCTCATGGTGCACTCCGAGGACGAGATGCTCGGCATGCCCAACTTCGGCCAGACGTCGCTGGCCGAGCTCAAGCAGAAGCTGGGCGAGATCGGGCTCAAGCTGAAGTCGAAGAACGGCTGAGCACGAGAGAGCGAAGCCATGGATCGTGCGCTCTCTCCCATCCTGCTTGCGCCGCGCGGAACCGCGCGCGGCGCGCAGAGTCCTGCGCTACCGCTCGGCGTCTGAGCCGTGTACGAGTTCCTGGAGGGGGACGTCGCCGGACGCTCGCCCGCGCGGCTCGTCCTCGACGTGGCCGGCGTCGGCTACGAGCTGAGCGTCCCGCTCTCGGCCGCCTTCCCGGCGCGCGGCCGGACGCGCGTGTGGACGCACCTCGTCGTGCGCGAGGACGCGCACACGCTGTACGGGTTCCCCGAGCGCTCGACGCGCGATCTCTTCCGCGTGCTGCTCGGCGTGCGCGGCGTCGGGCCGATGGCGGCGCTAGGCATCTTGTCGGGCCTGACGGCGGAGGAGCTCGT
>Ga0163152_10006520_pt1 | contig 13151 bp, 11 predicted proteins | sample OliLakLV19MP8IB2_FD_148635 | JGI IMG/M metagenome (GOLD analysis project Ga0163152, IMG submission 148635) | Freshwater microbial mat bacterial communities from Lake Vanda, McMurdo Dry Valleys, Antarctica - Oligotrophic Lake LV.19.MP8.IB-2 | ecosystem: Environmental > Aquatic > Freshwater >... | reverse complement strand
ACCTACCATCCCCGGATCGCCGTCACGGTCGACATGATCGCCACCGGCACCGACGTCAAGCCGCTGGAGTGCCTGCTATTCTTGCGGGACGTCCGCTCGGCCGGCTACTTCGAGCAGATGAAGGGCCGCGGCTGCCGGATCGTCGATCCCGACCAGCTCAAGTCGGTTACGCCGGACGCGCAGCACAAGACGCGGTTCGTGATCGTGGATGCCGTCGGCGTCTGCCATTCCGACAAGACGACGTCCAAGCCGCTGGACCGCAAACCGTCAGTCTCGCTCGATGCACTGCTGGAGACGGTCAAGACAGGCGCCTGCGATGCCGACATGGCCTCCACGCTCGGCGCGCGGCTGGCGCGGCTCAATCTCCAGATCGACGACGAACAACGGGAGAAGCTCGCCGAAACGGCCGGCGGCAAGTCGCTGACTCAACTGGCGAGTGACCTGCTGGAGAGCGTCGATGCGGACCGGGTGACGGCCAGGGCGCGGGAGCGGTTCAACCTTCCCGCCGCACAGGAACCGGAGGAGTCGCAGTACGACGCCGCTGAGACCGACTTGATCCAATCGGCCATCCAGCCGTTCTACAATGCCGATCTGCGGCAGCGGATCGTGAACGTGCGCCGCGCGGCGGAGCAGGTGATCGACGAGGTGACGTCCGACCGGCTGCTGTTCGCCGGCGCCGATCCGCAGGCCGCACAGGCAGCCGCGCGGACGATGATCGACAACTTCGAGCAGTTCGTCGCCGACAACAAGGAGGAGATCGAAGCGTTGCAGATTCTGTACTCGCAGCCGTACCGCGCCGGGCTGCGGTACCGGCACGTGAAGGAACTGGCCGAGGCGATCCGGCTGCCGCCGCTGTCCGCCAGTCCCGACCGGTTGTGGCAGGCGTACCAGGTGCTGCAGCCCGACAAGGTGCGCGGACCGGGTGGCCGGCAACTGGCCGACCTCGTAGCACTGGTCCGGCACGCGCTCGCGCCGGAGTCGCTGCTGTCCCCGGTGCAGCAGACGGTGGAGGAGCGGTATCAGGCGTGGCTGGCCGACCAGCAGTCGGCGGGAGCGACGTTCACGCCGGAGCAGCAGCAGTGGCTGGACGCAATCCGGGACCACATCGCCACGAGCCTGGCGATCGAGCCGGACGACTTCGAGGACGTGCCGTTCAGCCAGTTGGGAGGACTGGGCCGGGCGCACGAACTGTTTGGGGAAAAACTCGGTACAATACTCGACGACCTCAACGAAACCCTGGCCGTGTGACGGGCGAGCTTCGTTTAACCCGGAGCCAGCGGCGACGGTGCTCAACGTCTGCTGGCATCACGCCGTCGCCGATGGCTCCGGGTTAAACGAGTCTGGTTGCCATTCTCCTCCGCTGGCGATGCGTGTCCTGATCGAAGCCGCTGAGCAGGCGTGGGGTGCGTACCGGCGCGGCATTGCCGGCGATGCCGGGATCGTCGATCACGTGTCGTTCGTGGTGATGCAGCGTCTGGGGCTGACGGAGGCGTTCACGAACGACCGCCATTTCGTGAGCGCTGGGCTCGCCGTCCTGTTCTGAGATTCGCCCGTCGATGACACGTATTTCGATGTTGGGAGCCGCTGGGGTGTCCGCGATCCTCGATGATCTGAACGGGAGGCTCGCGGTATGAAGGATCGGGTTTGCATTCCCGCACATTGGAAATGGGCGACATTCGGCGACGTGGCCACCGTCGCCAGCGATCTGGTCGATCCAACACTCACGCCTGAGGCGTACCATATCGCGCCCAACCATATCGAATCGTGGACGGGACGACTGCTTTCATTCACCACGGTTCAGGCTGATGGAGTCACGAGTTCGAAGCACCGATTTCATCCTGGACAGATTCTATACTCGAAAATACGACCGTATCTCGCCAAGGCTGCTATGGCACCGGTCGCAGGCGTTTGCAGCGCGGACATGTATCCGGTCGAATCGCGCATCGAACCGAGATTCCTGCTCCACTGGATCCTGACGCCTTGGTTCACTGGTGAGACGGCACGAAACCAGGGCCGGACAATCCTTCCCAAGATAAATCGCGACGCTCTCGCCACATTATCAGTGCCGGTGGCTCCCGCAAACGAGCAGCGCCGCATCGTCGCCAAGCTCGACGAACTCTTCTCCGACCTCGATGCCGGTGTCGCGGCGCTGGAGCGGGCGCAGGCCAACCTGAAGCGGTACCGGGCGGCTGTTCTGAAAGCGGCCGTCGAGGGGAAGCTGACGGAGCAGTGGCGGGCCGAGCACCCCGACGTCGAACCGGCCTCCGAACTGCTGGCCCGCATCCTCAAGGAACGCCGCGAGAAGTGGGAAGCGGACAAGCTCGCCGAGTTCAAGCGCAAGGGGAAGACGCCGCCGAATGGCTGGCAGGAAAAGTACGTGGAGCCGTCGCCGCCAAATACGTCCGGGCTGCCGGTATTGTCAAAGGGGTGGTGCTGGGCGAGCGTGGATCAGGTCGGGACCGTGCAGTTGGGGCGTCAGCGCTCACCGAAGCATCACCAAGGCGCACACATGCGCCCATATCTTCTCGTCGCGAACGTCTTCGAGGATCGCATCGATATCTCCGATGTGATGGAGATGAATTTCACGCCGGATGAGTTCACCACTTACGAGCTGCACCACGGAGACATCCTGCTCAACGAGGGGCAGAGCATGGAATTGGTCGGCCGACCGGCCATGTACCGAGACGAGGTTCCCGGTGCATGTTTCACGAACACGCTTGTCCGGTTCCTTGCCGCTGATGGGGTAGACAGAGACTTCGCGCTGAAAGTTTTCCTCGCGTATCTCAAGAACGGGCGGTTCCAGAGAATTGCGACAATTACCGTCAACATCGCTCACCTCGGAGCAGGCCGATTCTCCGAGCTCGAGTTTCCACTGGCACCTGTTGCGGAACAACTCGCAATCGCGGCAGAACTGGATTGCCATTTTTCGTTGGCTAACGCTGCTGAAGCGGCCCTCAACCAGAGCATGAAGCGAGCCGCTCGCCTGCGCCAATCGATCCTCAAGCGTGCCTTCGAGGGCCAGCTCGTCCCGCAGGACCCGGCCGACGAGTCGGCGAGCGTGCTGCTGGAGCGCATTCGGGCTGAGCGAACGCCCAAGGCGGGGACGAACGGAACACCGAAGCGAAGCCGGGTGAGTACCAAGTCCGGCAACCGCAAATGACAACCGCCACTGCGAAGACAACAGACTCGTTTAACCCGGAGCCACCGGCGACGGCGTAATGCGAACGGACGCCGACATCGAGCACCGTCGCCGGTGGCTCCGGGTTAAACGATGGGGGCGAAGAGGGACCCGACCGACGAGCCGGCGAGCGTGCTGCTGGAGCGCATCCGGGCGGAACAACAATCCACTGCGGCGGCGAGGAACGGAACACCGAAGCAAAACCGGTTGCGTGTGAAGTCGGACAGGCGCAAGTGACAACCGCCACTGCGAAGACAACAGACTCGTTTAACCCGGAGCCACCGGCGACGGCGTAATGCGAACGGACGCCGACATCGAGCACCGTCGCCGGTGGCTCCGGGTTAAACGAGGGGGGGCGAAGCGATGATTCATGGGTACCATGTGGTCTGGGGGACCTACGGGTTCTGGTTGCCGAACGATCCGCGCGGGTCGTGGTCGGACTTCGTGGCATCGTGGGAGCTGGCGCGCTTCGGCGAGGCGACCAAGTCGCTGGAGCGACGCGATGTCGAGCTGGCCGAGTGGGCGGCCTGGCGCGCCGCCGCCCGGAAGGCACTGCGGTACCCTGCGGTGACACTGACGGGTGTGCAGGCGCGCGAGGTTGCGGCGGGTTTCGCCAACGGCGTGCGCAAGAGCGGATACACGATCTGGGCGTGCTCGATCCTGCCCGAGCACGTACACCTGGTCATCGCGCGGCACACATACAACGTCGAGCAGATCTGCACGCTGCTCAAAGGAGAGGCGACAAAACAACTCAAAGCGAGACAACTGCACCCTCAGGCAGAGTATGTGGACGCGCGTGGCAAGCTGCCGTCGATGTGGGCGGAGAAGGAGTGGAAGGTGTATCTGGACACGGAGGCGGCCATCGAAAGCGCGATCCACTATGTCGAGGAGAATCCAGACAAAGAGGGCAAGCCGCAGCAGAACTGGTCGTTCGTGACGCCGTTCGCGGGCGTCGACCGGCACGGCTGGACGACGTACCACTGAGTGGGCGCGACGTGCGGTGAAGTCGGCGTGATGCGAACAGCAGGGTCGTTTAACCCGGAGCCAGCGGCGACGGAGTGTAACGGACGTCTTATCGAGCCCCGTCGCCGGTGGCTCCGGGTTAAACGAGGGGGGGGGCGACGGCGTGATGCGAAGGGACGTCGACAACGAGCACCGTCGCCGTTGGGGTTGGGTGAGGGACGCCGTCGCCGATGGCTCCGGGTTAAACGATGGGGAACAGTGCGCAAGTGATGACCAACCATACGAAGCAGATCGTCGACAAGGCCTGGAATTTCGCGCATGTCCTGCGCGATGACGGCCTGTCGTACATGGCCTATACGGAACAGATCACATTTCTGCTGTTCCTCAAGATGGCCGACGAGCAGACCCGGCCGCCGTACAACAAGCCGTCGATCGTCCCGGCCAAGCTTGCGTGGCCGCGGCTCCTCAAGGAGGAGGGGGACGAGCTGGAGACCGCCTACCGGCACATCCTCGAAGAACTCGGCAAGCAGCCGGGCATGCTGGGGGAGATCTTCAAGAAGGCCCGGCCGGAGATCCAGAACCCGTCCACGCTCAAGCGGCTGATCGTCGATCTCATCGAGCCGGTTCACTGGACCGCCATGCAGGCCGATGTGAAGGGGGACATCTATGAAGGACTGCTGGCGAAGAGCGCCGCCGAATCCCCCAAGGGGGCCGGGCAGTATTTCACCCCCCGCGAACTGATCCGCGCCGTCGTGGACTGCGTCCAGCCTGCGCCCAGTGACACGCTCTGCGATCCGGCCGCCGGCACCGGCGGGTTCCTGCTGGCGGGCCACGACTACGTCGTCCGCCACCACGGCAGCGAACTCGACAAGGATCAGAAAAAGCACCTGCGGACGAAGTTCGTCCACGGCGTTGAGCTGGTGCCGAACACGGCCCGACTCTGCATTATGAACCTGTATTTGCACGGCATCAACGCCGATCCCTGCCCGATCCGGTCGGGCGTCGATTCGCTGGCGAGCTAGCCGCGCGAGCGCTACAGCGTGGTGATGACCAATCCGCCGTTCGGCAAGAAGAGCAGCATCTCCATCGTCAACGATGAGGGCGATCTTGAGAAGGACGACTCCGCGTACGAGCGTCAGGATTTCTGGACGACGACCAAGAACAAGCAGCTGAACTTCCTGCAGCACGTCAAATCGCTGCTGAAGATCAACGGCCGCTGCGCCATCGTGGTGCCGGACAACGTGCTGTTCGAAGGAGGCGCCGGCGAGACCGTGCGGCGCAACCTGCTGCGGCAGTTCGACGTCCACACGCTGCTGCGGCTGCCGACCGGGATTTTCTATGCGCAGGGGGTGAAGGCCAATGTCCTTTTCTTCGACGCCAAGCCGGCCCGCGAGCAGGCCTGGACCGAAAACCTGTGGGTCTACGACCTGCGGACCAACATGCACTTCACGCTCAAGACCAACCCGCTCAAGCGGAGCGACCTGGACAAGTTCGTCGACTGCTACCGGCCCGGCGCCCGGCCGAAGCGGAAGCCGACCTGGGACGCCGAGAAAAACCCAGAGGGGCGCTGGCGCTGCTTCAGCTACGATGAACTGGACAAACGGGACAAGCTGAACCTCGACATCTTCTGGCTGCGTGACAAGAGCCTGGAAGACAGCGACGATCTGCCGGAGCCGGACGTGCTGGCGCAGGAGATCGCCGACGATCTACAGACGGCGCTGGAGCAGTTCGCGGGGATCGCGGCGGAATTGCGGGGGTGAGGCGCAAGACGTCAGCACCAGCTTTCAGCCTGCGAATCTCGAAGTCTGGTACGATGCTGCATCCATGCGTGGACAATTCACACCGCTCGACTCTGCTTCAACAATGCACGACACAACCCGGTCTGCTGTTCGTCCCGCCTGCAAGTTGATCGTCACTAAAAGCCTGGCGATCGCGCTGCTGACGATCAACCACGGCCTTGCCGCCGAGCCGACAGTGGCCTGGCAGCCGGCCGCTGAGCAGCAACTGGACGGACTGCACGTGTCGTTCTCGCAACCGGTGCTGGTCGCGCGCAGCAGCGATTACCTCTGGTTCCCGACGATGACCCGCCTGTCGAGCGGCGAGCTCTTCGCGGTGTTCTCCACCAATCTGGACGCGGTCGTGGCCGACAGGACTGCATCCGTCAGCTGGTCAGGCGATGGTGGACTGACTTGGAGTACACCCCAGTCGCCTGATCCAGCCGCCGATCTGTACTCCGAAAGCACCCTGCGCCTGGCAAATGGGGACGGACTTCTCTTTCCATTCAACCTCTATCCGCGGCCAGGCGGCATGGGGGGGACCTACCAGACCGTCTCGGGAGTCGCAGGTCAACGGACGATTGTCGTTGTGCCCGACAAACTCAGCGTCACGGGTTGGCCTCGACCCGATAAGAGCTTCAATCCCGCGCTTGGGTTGTCAGGGTTCGGTTTCAATGGCCAGACGCTGGCAACCCGAGACGGCACATACCTTGCCACTCTCTATGGGTATTTCGAGGGAGAAGCCCGCTACAGTCTGGTGTTGGTGGAGTCGCGCGAGGGTGTCCATTGGACGTACCGCGCGACGGTGGCACCGAGCGACTGCGCACTGGAGGGGGCGGAGGGACCGTGCGAGTCGGCCATCTGCCGGCTCAAGGATGGACGCCTGATGGCCGTGTTCCGGCTGGCCAGCAATGTGCCGTACGGACAGACTTTCAGCGGCGACGATGGAAAATCCTGGACCGAACCGATCGCCATGACGGGTCCGCACTCGGTGCAGCCAAGTCTGCAGGTGATGGCAAATGGCACGGTCTTACTCTCCGGCGGCCGTCCCGGACTATACCTCTGGCTCAACATCGATGGATCCGGTCGCGACTGGAAGGAAGTCGATCTTCTGAGCCATCACAATGCGCATCGATCAGACGAACCAATCGATCGCCCGGATCATACGACGTCGTATACCGAGATCGTTGTGTTGGACGAAACGCATGTCCTGTTCCTGTACGACCGCGTCCCTCACGGTTGGACCGCGATCCCCGCAGGCAACACGGACACGAACAGCATCTGGGTGGTGTGTGTGACGCTCGAACACGAGTAGGAACGGTGCCGGATCGACTCCGTCACGCGCTATCTGGGGCTCCCCACGCGCGTCGCAGCTGCTTCCATTCGGGAGCAGAACGGGTAACCCGCAACTGCCGCTCTGTGATCGTGCCCTTGCCATGCTCGACCGGTGGCAGGAACAACAGCGCCTCCTGAATATCCGGCGCCAGGTTCAGCAGGTTCATGATCTGCGTCATCCGGGCCCGTGTGAAATACCGGAGCCGCGCCAGATCGGCATAGTCGGCCACGTCACAGTCCCGCGCCAGTTGGTTGACACGGATTCACAGCAACATCACTTCCTTTGTCCTGACGATCGACGGCTGTCACGGCTCTTCGCGCGGGAGATTGTTTTTGTTCTGCCACTGGAGCTCTCGGCTGTAGAGGAAGGTCCCTCTGCGACCAGGCTGCTGCACTGCAAGTTGGTTGACGCGGTCCGTGAACGACGCCGCGAGGAAAATGCTATGAGCCAGTTGCAAAACCTCTGAATCACTGAAAGATTGGCAAGCAAGTTGCATACCTCGTGAGTGAAGGAGATCACTCACATGCTCATCACCCTGGCGCTGTGGCCGCCACGTCGGCGGCCCAATTGCACAGGGTCCAGGACGGCCCCCAAGCCCTTATCTCTCGGATTCCCAATGGCTTCTGATCGCCGAGCTCCTCGCCGATCCGCCGCCGTCACCTCTGGGCGGACGCCCACGCGTCGCGCCGCGGCCCTGCCTGGAGGGGATCATCTGGGTCCTCATCAGCGGCGCGCGTTGGCAAGCCCCTGTTTCCACGTAAGAAGGGCCAGAACGGGCACCGGTCGTTTACACGTTCTGCCGCGAGACGGGGACGCCATACCTGCCGGCGATCGGACGCGGGACGTCGCAGCAGAGGGCCCAACACTGCAACCGGCCAACGAGCACCGGCGTCATCGTGAAGCGCATCGGCGAGGGTTACCACCTCAACTGGCTTCCCAGTGAGCATCTGCAGCTCGCGGAGATGGATGCCGACTCATGGAAGAGCTGGGCGCACTAGCGGCTATGGACGCCCACCGATCAAGCCGCAGCGCTGACGTTGTTCAAGGCACCGGCGCTGGAGCACCTGTCACTGGCCAAACACCTGACGGCGGAGCAGAAGACGGAGGAGTTCGTGGCTGGCAAGGGCGTCGTGACACGGTGGGAGCGGATCCGCAGGGCGAACCACTGGTTCGATGCGCTGTACAACGCCTTTGCGGCGGGTCACTGGAGCGGCGTGCGCCTGATGCCGGAGGTCAAGCCGCGACCGCGGATTAAGCTCAACGAACTGCAGCAGCAGCGGCGCATTCTACGTTGAGGAGGTTGGCACCACGAATGAATGGTAAGGTGCGACTGATTCAGCAATCCGACAAGAAATCCCGGTCACTCACAAAGTTGGTTCGGCGTCGACCATTTGACGCGCCCGACCCACACGGTCCCATCAGCCCCGCGAGGATGCGGTCGCTGACCCGCGTTGGGATCATCCAGCCGCGAAATGAACTCGGCGTCTGTCACCCACGATTCGTCAGGCGTAATCGCGGCAGCCCCGAAGTTGCCGAGCATCACCCCGCGTTCCGGCAGCAGAACCTTTTCCGTGCTGCGTACCACGCTCAGCGACGCGGGATCCACCTGCGCGATGAACAACGGAGCCCGATGTCGTGCAATGTGATCGTTATTGGCCCCGCGGCGCGTGTACGACAGGAACAGGCCGCCGCTGTGGGTCAGCCAGTGAGCCTGCGTATTGTAACTTCCCAGGTCCTCGCCATCGTCAAAGGTCCACGGCCGGGGCGGGCTGAACTGCTGTCCGTCGTCACTCGTAGCAACATAGGCGCGCGCGTCGTTGCGGAGAGTCAGGTAATACCTCCCCTGGAATATCGCGATTGATGGTTCTGTGAAACCGCGCCCGCCTTGGATCGACAGTTCCGTGCCGTGACCCAGATATCGCATCTCAGCACCGTCAAAACTGCAGTGCAGAACCGTTGCCTGATAGTCATCCGCCTGCTTCGGCTGAAAATGTATGGGAACGAGCAACGATCCGTCCGGTTGCACGAGCCATTGCGAACTTCCGCACCCCGCCCGATAGAACTTCTTCCCCGTCTCCGGCAGTTCGAGTTCCCTCCAACCGGACCAGGCATTGCGCGCCACGTCAAAGGTCGCGTATGATGTCTCGTAGGAGCGAGGTTGCTTCGCCAATGCGGCATAGTCACCCGTCTCCGAATACAGGATCTTGGCGCCGATCACGAGCAGCTTGCCGCTGGGCGCATGCCAACCCGGCGTCGGATCGATGACCGCAATCGTGATTGCGTCCGACGCATTGCGCCACGCCAGTTCCGGAACCGCTACAGGCGCGGACCAGGTCTGACCGAGGTCATCGGTTCGGCTGACGTACAACCCCGAGTAGTGGTCGTCGGCAGCCAAGTGCTTGAGCAGTGTCATGATGACCGCGGGCTTGCCGTCCTTCCCCGCGCCGGGGATGGCAGCCGTGCGCGGATGAAACCAGCAGTACTCGGGATTCAGCTCTTGAACAGCGGTTTCCGCCAGTACGTCATAGGACAGCAACGGAAGTTCGGCCGCGCAGGTGCACACGCCGCCAGCCAGCGACATGAGGACAAAGCAGGCCGTGGACGCGGCCGACATTCGGGGTACAGAATTGCTCATGTGATCTTTTGGTAGTGGGTCAGTTTAATCCGAAATTGTTTGGACGACGGGATTCGGGACGCTGGCTCACTTTGGAAGAAGCCGTTTCAAAACCGTTTTTGGGGTGGCCGGGGCTGGACCGAAGGGAAGCCCCGGTGCACGAACGCCGGGGTTTCGCGTTGCTCCAACCCCGGCCACCCAGTCGCGGAATTGGTTTTGAAACTGCTTCAATGCGACTGCCGATTGCGTTGCCCGCTTCCCCGGCCATGTTTCTGAGTGCGAGAATTGCGCGAGCGCCGGGATAGTGTTCCCCGATGTACCAATCAAACGGCGCGTAGAAGCCGTCGGTCAAACTCTCACTCACCGGCGGCGGCACAAGTCCGGTCCCCCAGGCGAAGTGAAACGAGAGGTAACTCGTCAGGTACAAGACCGGCACCAGCACCACGATCGCCAGAGTCCGCACGAACCACTTGACGATCCGGCGTTTGGGCGGGGGCTGTTCGGCCATGCCCGCATCATATCACGGCTGGGAGCGGGGGTTGCAGTTGCGGGGACTGCGTCCACCATCGCCGCATCCGCTCTCGGTCTTCCCGGGCCTGCTCCGCAAGCCATTCGACGTACTCTGCGACCGCCGGAAACTACGGGTCATTGCCCTCGCTGCGGAAACGTTGGACGGCGAAGAATCGGTATCGGTCCCGATTGTGCACGATAACGTCCCCGGCGACTGCATCGAGTAACGTGCATTGCGAGTGACTGTAACGGCACGGGGCACACGATCAGGCACAGATCAACGTCCGACGTGGGAGGTTCGGCTGCTCGATTCTGAAAGACGACGTCACTGTTTCGATCTTCGATCGGCGCCATCGGAACATTCCCGCATTACCAGAACTCACACACCTCACATCGCAGTGCGACCGTCGTGCGAAAGAAAGTCGTTTGCCAGTTCGACTCTGACATCAGCCCGCTGGTCAAACTCCATGACTTCGTACTCGCATTCTGAACATCGGAAAACAGAATGTGCGCGCCCCCACCTTCGGCGATCTGGTGACAGAGAACGGACAGTTTGACAATGTTCGGCGCGCCCACTGCAAACCGGACATGGCCTGGAATGCGTGCGAGCCGATTCGACCAGACTGAGGATGCAAGCGAAGAGCGCCAGCATCATGAGTGAGTGAAGCAATCCGCGCCCCGTAAGACAGCTCCGCATCGCGCAGTTCCTCCGATAGTCAGTGGTACGGCCACATTGCGAATTAACAAACGTCAAAGCGCACTTTCATCGTCTCTGGTTTCGACGTCGCTGTGCGGCCACGGCCCCGCAGGACCAATGGCCGCACGCGACGCTCCGAAACGTCGTCGGGATCAGGCGGAGATGACGAGTTAGAGCAGCGGTTTCTGACGCGGCTTTAAGCGTTTGTGAAACTCGTTGAATGAAAGCGCCTGCATGGATCCGTCGGCTTGTTCGATGACGTACTGCAACTGCGAACTGTCAATGTCTTCGGTCGAGTCGAGCAGCTCTCCGTGACGATTGAATGCCACCATATTGCTGCCGGTCAACTGGATGGCGAGCCACAATGTCTGGCCGGTCGCGATGTCCCATACGCGAATCGTATTGTCGAGCCAACTGGCGGAGGCGATTTCGCGCGAGTCGGGACTCCAGGCAAGCGCGAAAAGTCCGGCCTGATGTCCATACATCACAGGTCCGGGCGTTCCATTAGGTCGCCACAGCCGAACTGTCGCATCGGAGCTTCCCGAAGCGATCCATCGACCGTCCGGACTCCACTCCACCGGATAGACTTCATCGGAGTGGCCGGTGATTACTGGAGGAATTGACGTCCCATCACGATGCCAGAATCGCACCGCATCGCCGCCACCGGAGACGAGCATTGTCCCGTCGGGACTCCATGACACTGATTCGACGCCGCCACGGTGTCCAAATAGCGTGGACCGCAACTTGCCAGACTCATCCCAAATACGGACAGAGTGATCCCACCAGTTCCCGCCCGCCAGCCAGTCGTCTTTGCTCCATGCAAACTTCCAGTTGTAGTCGATCGGCTTCTCCACGTTGTCGAGTTCGAGCGGCGGCGCCGGTGTGCCGTCGCGATGCTCCAAGTGACTATCACGCTCCCACCATTTTACGGTCGATTGAATGCGATCACTGGGTGCGACAACTGCTCCCGCAGCAGTCCAGAAGAATTTGCCGTCGACGGCGATTTGCGTTCCATCAGGACTCCATTTGACAGTACTCAGCTTGTGCTTAAGTGCAGACACAATCTGCTGTGATTCATCGAGAACAGGATCGTCACTGCGCACAAATTGACGCGACGTCGTCAGTGCTTTTGTTCCCCATCGATTCCAGGAGATCGCATTGACGTCGAAACTGTGCCGTTCCCGCATGGTCGAGACTTGCTTCGATTCGGCACTCCAGTAATGGATGTGGCCCGCGCGCCCGCCGAACAAAATCGCCTGGCCGTCGGGGTTCCAGGCCACCGCATGGATTGAGCCGCGATCTCGACCGACTGCCGCAATAGGTGTTCCGTCAGAGTTCCAGATCCGCACTCCTGCATAAGGCAGTGAGTTCCCCAACCAGCTGGTTGATCGAAAAAAGTGTCCGAATCCGACTGCAATCTGCGAACCATTCGGCTGCCAGTCGACGCACAAGCCGGTATATGCAACTTGGGATTTGATGGCACGAACGAGCGTGCCATCGCGCACGTTCCAAATCTGAACAGAATTGTCACCAGCATCGTTGTTGACAGCCGGCCGAATGTCGCCTCCCACGGACACGAGTTGCGTACCGTCAGGACTCCAATCGACCGCGAACACGTGCCTTCGATTGGTAGCGTTCTCGTGAACGGAGTCACTGTCGTCATTCTCCAGGGTTCGAATCAGTTGCCCGTCTGCGCTCCAGATCTTGACCGATCCGTCGGCGGACGCACTGGCCAACTGATTCCCGTCCGGCCGCCAAACAACCTGATAGACCGGTCCAGCGTGTCCCTGCAGCAAAAACAGTGGGCGTCCGTCGTCTGACCAAATCCTGACAGTGGTATCATCGCTGGACGACGCCACCCGCGTGCCGTCAGGGCACCATGCAACCGAGTTGACTGGTCGTTGATGGGCTAATAGCACCCGTTTCAACTCTGTCGTGGCGGCGTCGTAGATCCGAACCAGATTGCCTTCGGCAAGTGCCAACTGATCTTCGTCGGGGCTCCATGCTGCCGACCGTATCACGCCCAGAGGTTCCCGCGTGATCATCTGCCAGCGACCCAGATCCGGCAGGTCGGGAGG
>Ga0163152_10006519_pt1 | contig 13151 bp, 7 predicted proteins | sample OliLakLV19MP8IB2_FD_148635 | JGI IMG/M metagenome (GOLD analysis project Ga0163152, IMG submission 148635) | Freshwater microbial mat bacterial communities from Lake Vanda, McMurdo Dry Valleys, Antarctica - Oligotrophic Lake LV.19.MP8.IB-2 | ecosystem: Environmental > Aquatic > Freshwater > Lake... | reverse complement strand
GTCCTTGCCGATCCTGGGAGCGCCGCCGTCCCGGCGGCATTGATCTAAGAACTGATTGGCACCGAGCCGCCGGGACGGCGGCGCTCCCAGGATCGGCAAGGACAACCACGGTCAGAAGATTCAATTCTCCTAAGTGAATAGTCTTGAGAGATTGCCCCTCCCGCTTAGCAGTTCAGAGGGCGGCTCAAGAGCCGCCCCTCTTACACGGTAAACTAGTGCGGCAATCCGAAAACATAATAGACCAAGCACAACATCGCCATCACCACGGACCCGGGATGAATTTCGCGCCAACGTCCAACTAGAACTTTAAACAGCGGATACAGAATCAGCCCGGCAGTAATACCATTGGCAATGTTATAGCTGAATATCATCATGACGATCGTGGCAAAGGCAGGCACAGACTCAGTCAAATCATCCAGATCAATCTTTGCCACCGAACCCATCATCAGCAATCCAACCGACATCAGTGCCGGCGCGTAAGCATAAGCCAGATGTTGCAACGGTTCAATGAGCGGCAAGAAGAACAGGCAGATGAAAAATAAGAGTGCCACCACGAACGCGGCCAGACCGGTTCGCGCCCCTTCCTTGATTCCTGTCGCCGACTCGATAAACGCGCCGGCCGTCGACGAACCAACTACCGAACTGAAGATGCAGGATAAAGAGTCAACCAACATCGGTTTTTCCACATCCGGAAAATTGCCGTTCTCATCCAACATGTTGCCTGCTGAACCCACAGCCACCAATGTGCCAAGCGTATCCAGAAAACTCATAAGAAACAATGTCAGCAAAATCGGCAAGAAGCTTAGCTTTAAAACGCTCACTACGTCCAGCTTGAAAGCCAGCGGCGCCAGGCTGTACTCGCCAACAAAGGGCATAGCAAAAATCGCCCGCGGTGCTTCTCCTAAACCCATCAGATAGCCAATCACAGCAATCGCCACAATTCCTATCAGTGTCGCGCCTTTAACTTTCCGATATTGCAGTGTGGCAATTAGCAGAAAACCGCAAACGGCCAACAAGACGTGCGGATCATGGAAGTTTCCGATTTTCACCGGCACATCAGGGGCTCGAAGCAGCTGCGTTTGAGCAATCGTCAAAGCAGCTGCCGGTAGTCCGGCACCGCCACCGGTGACAATTCCCGTTTGATACATGCCAATGAACGTGAGAAAAAGTCCAACGCCAGCTGCAAAGGCATGCTTGAGGCTGGCTGGAATCGAATTGGCTAACCACGGCCGGATTCCTGAAACAGAAAGAATTAGGAACAGTATGCCGCTTACAAAAACAGCGCCCAGACGCTCTTGCCAACCAATCCCCATCGTGGCAAGTCCGAAGGCAATAAAAGCGTTCTCGCCCATGTAAGGGGCAACAGCAATTGGACGATTGGCATAGAAGGCCATCAACAAACAGCCGAACACTGCGGTGAGTACCGTGGCCACGGTGCTTGGCCCAACGGGCAGTCCAGCGAAACTGAGGATTGCCGGATTCACTACGATGATGTAAGCCATCGTCATAAACGTCGTCAATCCACCAAGGATTTCAGTGCGAATATCCGTGCGATTTTCCGAGAGCTTAAATAGCTTTTCGAGCACCGTTCGCAACTAACTCCCGAGTGGTTGCTTTGGTTGCCCTACGTCGCCCTTTTGGCTTCCGCAATACACCAACCAAGGCTAAGGTCCAGAACCCAACGAATAAGAGTACACCTACTGTAAACGTTTCTGGGTAGTAGCGCATCGTAACCTTGTGGCTACCAGGCGGCAGGATCACCCCGCGAAAGAGATAATTCGCGCGAACAATTCGGGCCCGCTTGCCGTCTACAAAAGCTTTCCAACCTGGATAGAAAGTGTCAGTTACAACCAGCACTGCTGTTTTATTGTTTGCGCACTTCAGCGATATCTCCTCACCGGAGCGCGAGAGAATTTGCACCGCACCAGGACTGGCCGCCGGAACGCTTGCTTCCGGAAGCATGGTGTCGTTTTCAAGCACAACTTGAGTTCGACGATCAAAAGAAGGATTCGACAGCTTCGCCAGAGCCTCCTCCGGTGTGCGCACATTCACTACAGATGAAGCCATGTAGGCGCGCGGTAGCACATGTAGGTTCTCGTAGAGCCGCACCCCGCCGTCAAACTGTTTGACCAGCTTTAGCCTGGGTGGGGCAACAGCAATTGCTTTGGCTGGTACAGGCCCAATGAAAACCAACCCGGAATTTTCAGTTGTTGCCTCGACAACCTGTCCGTTAGTCACATCGAACAACTGCGCCTGAATGCTGTATTGATCAATGTCTTGGGAAGGCAGAGGCACTCTTATTTCCTGCCGGCCAGTCAATGGTGTGCGATCACTAAACCAGACAACTTTTCCGGCCAGGTCCACCAGGCATATGCTAACGCTCAACTTTCGCCCGGACGTCAATGTCCAATTCACATAACCACAAGTTTGCAAATTGTCCAGGTCAGTGGTCAGGGCACCACCTATAACACCACCAATCTCACCGATTTCATGTGGCTGCACAGCCGTCCAAGAACGCGGCAAATCGCCCAGGCTAGTCACTGGTGTCTGCGACAGAACATATTTTACGCTGCCGAAATCGATCGCTGTCGTAACTTGATCTCCAAACCATTGAGTAAATTGGTCCGCGGAGGCACCACAAGCTTTTATATATTCGACATAGCGCGGAGGCAACATAGCATTAATAGAGCGGACGTCATCCACACCGTAGAGCAAGTTCACATCCGGCTTTGCAAGGTGAGTGCCAACGACGAGGCATCTTTCTCCGGACTTCCGAAGGAATTCCATGGCCGCAATTCTGGGCAGCTCGAACTTCGCCTGAGCAGGCAGAGACAAACGACTCACAGAAAGGAGACTGATACCATTAAGCAACACCAGCGCCACTACAGCCAGTCCGGCAAACTTCGGTCGCAAGAGGGCAGCTGCAAGAACAGCCACAGCAATCAGAGTCAGTACGACATCGCGCATCCAGGAGGCTAGGTGGAAATTGCTCGTGGCAAGCGTCAGGTCAAAATTCGTCATGGCCCAACCTGAGCCAACGATGTTCCAAATCAACGGCAGGCACAAAACCGCGCCCATCGTATACATAAAACCAACTACTGCCCCTTTTCGTATCAACATATTTGAGCTGGCCAGGGACGACGCAATATTGGTCAATCCAAGAGCGGCAAGAGCAGAAATTGCAACCAGAAAGATGGGAAGGGCGTAAACCGTAATCAAATAGTTAAATGGTGGCACGGCTGACACCATGCTCAACGGCCACAATTTAGCGACAAGAATGAAGCACAACCCGGCTACAGTGGTCATCGCCCAGAATGAACGACTGCGCTCCCGGCTGTATGACAGCAAAGCGAAGCTTGCTGCAAAAGCTCCAAGAAATGGGCTGGCACCACCGGACACTGGGGTGCAAAAGTTCGCCAGAATGGCTTGCCATGGCACGTACGCAGACTCCGTAACTGCGTACTTGTAGCAATCGGAGTTGCGCGCGAATTCCAAAAAGGGAAAGAAAGACGGTGCGCATGTGCAAACAGCAGCGGCCGCAGCAAGCCCAAGTAGACGTATTGCATCCAGCCATCGTGGTGCCGAAAGCATCACTGTTACAAGGGACGCAAAGACAATCGCAAAGAACGATGTTTCCGGATGCCCTGCCAAAATAGTGCAGCCAGCGCCAAAACCAGCTAACAGAGCAGATTTGTTTGAGCGCACAGCAGCAGATCGAACAAACAACCAGAGAACCAAAGGGTTAAGGCTGTATCCAACGCCAGATTGTAGTTCAAGATACCAAAGCACAAACGGGCAAAGAGCGTAGCTCAAAGCTGCGCACAGCGAAGGCACCGCGCCGGCGTTCAGTCTACGGCATAAGAAAAATGTTGACAGGGCGGCAATCTCAACTTGAGCCACCAGCTGCAAGTTGTACATTTGCATCGTCGGCCAGATGTTGAACAGAAATCTTAACGGCGAAAAGACCGTTGCTTGAATGTCACCCACTAGCGGGCTGCCAAAAGCATTCAAGGCATTCCATAACGGAATACTGCCAGAATGATAATGGGCAGCAATGGTGGTATAGGTAGGCAAGGCAAGCAAGACTGCAGACGGATCGATCTGCAGGATCACGCCTTTGCGCAATGCTGCAAACAACGAATCCCACTCGGCAATCAATCCAATCCGTGAAATCGGAAGCTGCAGGAATACTGTTTTCCAGAATACGACCAGGATAAGCAAAAACAGCACGGTGCAGCACAAGAGATCAGTTGCAGATATGCTAACGCCTCGCGCCTCTTGAGGAACGAGTCGAGAAATTGGCACGTTTACCTTAGGAGCGGTTTCGCGACGATTCAATAGTTTCATTGGATGCTCGCTTCGAATCCCAGTTTCCCTGCGCGAACGCCAATCCCAGGCGTTCGGCCACTACGTACGTTGGTCGGGCCCGAACTTCATCCAGTACCTTCGACAAGTACACAGATACAATTCCAAGGCACAGCGTTTGCACGCCTGCGGCAAAGAAAATTAGTGAAGCGACCCATAAGGCAATGTGCACGGCAGTTCCGAAACTAGCAGCAGCACCGCAGCCAACCAACCCGACCAATCCAACGATGGTGAGAATGCTACCAATAACTGGAATAAAGTACAGCGGCGAAATACTGAACCCGAGCAATCCATCCATCGCCAAGGTCAACAGCTTCCGCAAGGTATAAGTGCTCTCGCCAATTTCACGAGCGCCACGTTCGATCGGAATGCCGATCTGACGAAAGCCGAGCCAGGGAATTTGACCACGGAGAAAGCGCGACTTCTCCGGCATGGAAACTAACGCCTCAAGCACCTTTCGGTCCATCAGCCTGAAGTCGCCAGTATCCCAAGGTATCTGCACGGTCGAAAGAGCACCAAGAAGGCGATAGAACAAAAATGCTGAAAATTTCTTGGCGAATTTATCTCTTCGCTCGGCCCGTGTTGCGTAAACAACGTCGTAGCCGTCTTTCCAGAGCTTGATCATTTGTGGAATGAGTTCCGGTGGGTCCTGACAGTCGGAATCCATATTGACGATGGCATCGCCGGCAGCATGATCGAAACCAGCGGAAATAGCCGCTTGCTGACCAAAGTTACGCGACAACACTACAAGTTTGACGTAATCAAACTCATCAGCCAGTGAATACAATGCTTCGCTCGTCGACTGACGGCTGCCATCGTTCACGAATACGACTTCGTACGAAAGCCCCGTTGGTATTAGGCAATCCTTCACCCGCTTCAAAAGAAGCGCAAGATTGCGCGGGTCTTCGTTGTAAACCGCTACTACAACGGAGAGGTCAACTGCCATGTGATTTCCTGCGTTGCCACGAACTTCTCAACAACGCACCAATTCTCCTTCGGAATCATGCCTGCGGTCAACATGACAATTCTCACCTTAGAACTTATCCCGGGAGCGCGGGCATCCTGCCCGCTTATGATATTAAGCCGGCATTAAGCCGGCATTAAGCCGGCACTAAGCCCAATACTGTTCACTTAACGCTTGTGTGAGCCCCTGGGAGCGCCGGCGTCCCGCCGGCACCTGATTGCATTTGTGGTGGCAGCAGCTTATGCTGCCACGCCTGCGACGATCAAAAGCCGGCGGGACGCCGGCGCTCCCAGGATCGGCACGGACAGCCACGGCCAGAGGATTCCATTCGCCTGAGTGAACAGTATTGGGCAGGATGCCCGCGCTCCGGGATGAGAATTACTCAATCTATTAGACGGTGCGCTCTGGCTGGCGCTCGCTTGTCTTGTGAGTGGCCTTGACCCATGCCCACGTGCGCGCCAGACCCTCAGCCAGATCAACTTTCGGCTGCCATTCCAAATGCCTTGCGGCTCGCCCGATGTCCAGCACGTTCACCGGCACATCCACTGGTCGCGCCGGAGTGTAGTTGACCTGCACTTTGACGTCGACAACTTTCTTAATTTCGTTAACGATTTCATTCAGCGAATGTCCGCTGCCATAGCCGATATTGAAGATGCGTGGCTCGTCAGGTCCAGCTTCGTATTCGGCAGCAAGTACCAGTGCTTTAACTGCATCCTTAATATATACATAGTCGCGAACGACTTCCCCATCACCCCAGATGGTTATCGGCAACTCTTGCACGATGTTACCCAAGAAAACACCGATGGCGCCTTGCTTTGAAAACGGATTCTGCAATTCACCGTATGGATTCGACAGCCGGGCAACGACGTAGTCCAGTCCCCACAGGTGGTGATACAAGCTCAAATACTTTTCAATTGTTAATTTGGTTATACCGTAAGAACACATCGGCTCTGTCGGATGTTCTTCTGTAATCGGCAGCTGTTGCGGAATTCCATAGATGGTGCCGCCAGAGGAAATAAATACGAATTTCTTTACCGCGTGCTCCCGACACGACTTGAGCAGCTGCAGTGTGTCAAGGACATTGGAACGGACATCATAAACAGGATCATCGTTAGAAGTCTGCGGCAACGTTGTATAAGCCAGATGGTAGACCCAGTCGACGCCTTGAACGGCTGCGTCGACTTCACCATGGTTGGCGAAATCACCGCTGATGTATTCGACGTTTGCTAAAGGTTGCCGGTAGCGACTTGGATAACGGTCAAAAACGCTGACTTGGTGACCAGCGTCAATGAGCGCATCTACTAGATGCGTTCCGATAAAACCATTTCCGCCAATGATTAATGCCTTCATTCATTTCTCCGCAAGAGCGAGACTTTCTCGTCAATTGCGCCTTCCTGCGCCAGACAGCGAGGCTATCCTATCATGGGGCCCGTCCCCGGCAACCGCGCTATAGATAGATTGAATATCATCTACCATATCGCTCACTGTGCGCTCCGGCGCAATATTGTTGCGTAACTGCTGAAGGAATGAACGGTCAACCAGCAAGCGTAGCAATTGGTTACGAAGAGCTATCGCATCGTTCAGCGGAAACAGCAATCCATTGCGCCCTTCGTGGATCAGCTCTGAAAGCCCGCCCAGGTCAGTAGCCACTAACGGCGTTTTCGTCGCCAGCGCCGACTGGATTACAAGCGGTGTATTTTCGTACCAGCGGGAAGGCACAACCAGAACATCAAGGTTCTGCAAAACCTCACCTAGCTTGGAGTTGGGAAATGCGCCACAAAATTCGATGCTGGCTGAATTGGCAAATGGTCTACGCGCCAGCTCCTTAAGCTCTGCAACGTATTTTGGAAACTGCTTTAAGTCGCCATAAATCTTCAAGACGGCATTGGCACCATCGGGCAACCTTTGAAAGGCTTCAATTAGAAGATCAACGCCCTTGTGTTCAAACAACGTGCCGATAAAGCCAATGCGCAGTGCATCACTTTCTGCCTTGTGTTGAAAGGGTTCAAGTGGTGCCGTGTCGATTCCAAACCCCACCTGGTGCAGAAGCTCGGCGTTTATACCATTCTCGACGAATATGTCATACATTAGTCTGGTCGGCACCATAATTGCATCCGTGCGATTCGCCGCATCACGAAGCACTGCTGGTCTGGCCACAGTAGCGGCCGCCGCGCTCGGGCGCTTCTTAGCTTTGTACAACTCAAATGCCGCACCAACTGCAAGGCGCCTAACCGGAGGCGGCAAAGCTAGCACTGCGCCATTCAGTTTTTTATTCAGAGCTTCGGCAAACTCGCTCGTTGGTGGAAACAATCTTGGCGTATAGCAATTCAAACAGTTGCGCGCACCAGCATTGGGACCGCGACAGACACTGCCATCCGGCAGCTTCAGCTGAACAATCGGACAAACAAACCAGAAATCGGTAGGCGAACAAACGACCGGTATGCCACGACTCTTCGCCACGTCAATGATCGATGCAGACAGGTTCTGAGCATGGAAGATGTGCAGCAAATCCGGCTTGTAATCATCCATTTCTTTAGCGAAAGCAGCAGCCATGCCGGGATGCATATACTCATGCTCGAACGTAGAATTGCGCAGCCGAAGCGGTTCGCGAAATACCTTTACGGATATACCTTCATAGTTGTACTCGGCAAAGTCCGGGCCGTCCGCATGGCGAGCGTCGGTGTCCGGCGGATCAGCTGTAATGACGCGCACTTCCAAACCACGGCGCTGCAACTCCTGCGCTACTTTAAGCGTCAGGACTTCGGTCCCCGCGCGGTGCTCGGGGAAAAATTTGTGCACCGTAAGTAAAACTCTTTTCATCCTGAGTCCGGGACGTGAGGTAAGGGCGATGCATGGCATCGCCCGGGCTGGCCCGGCCCTACAAGCTCTCTCTGTATATCTGCTTGAGCCAAACAGCAGCGCATCATACAGCAATCGAGTCAATACTTCATGGCATCCCTTTCAACCTAGTCAGGCTGTGTGAAATGTCTTTCAAATAGTTAGCAATCGCGCCAGATACTATACTGATAGTACGTCCCTTCGAACGTGAACAATGAGAATCTGCCTCATCTCTCGTGAATATCCACCCGAAACAGGCTGGGGTGGCATCGCGACATTTACCCGCCATCTAGCCCATGGACTGAAAGAAATCGGCAACGAAGTAGTTGTCGTATCGCTGGCCGAGGGCTGCGATCCCAAAGTAGTCGATGACGACGGCGTCACTGTCCATCGCGTGCAGCATTTCGTCGTACCTGGTGACTTGGGCACCGTATCGATGTGCATGCCGTATAGCAGCTACGTGCTCAAAGCCACAGCCGCGCTGTGGCAGAAGTTCTTCGAGTTGCACGAGCAAAACCCCTTCGACGTAGTCGATACACCCGAACTTCTGGCTGAAGGAATCTATCCGGCCGTTACCAAAGTAGCACCGCTCGCAATCAGGCTTTACACTCCGCATTCTAAATTCATAGCAGAACATCTTCACAATGTGACGGCAAGCTTCGACCATCAATTCGTTGCCATGTTGGAACGCGTCGCGATGTTGTCGGCTGACATCATCACATCCCCCAGCAACGACCTTGCCGATTACGTTGCCGAAGATCTCGGCTACCCACGAGAAAAAATCGATCTCATCCGCAATCCGATAGACCCAGATGTATTCAGCCCGGACGGTGAATGCGCCCTACCTCCGGCAGAAGGACTGCGGGTCTTGTTCGTCGGACGGCTCGAGGAACGCAAAGGCATCAAGTATCTTGTTGAGGCTATTCCTGAGATCTTGAAGACTTGCCCAGACACTGAGTTCGTTATCATTGGTGCTGACACCGTTAACTCAAGCGGTGGACAGAGATCCGTGCTCAACGATTTGCGCGATTTCCTCGCCCGCAGCCGTGTCTTAAATCGGGTCAAATTCATTTCGCGTGTTGCCCTTGATGAACTCCCCGGGTACTATCGCTCAGCTGATGTCTGCGTTGTGCCCTCGATCTACGACAACTCACCTTATACCTGCCTGGAAGCCATGGCTTGCGGACGTCCAGTAGTGGGCACCTCCGGTGGTGGCACCAGGGAATACGTCACGGACGGGGAATGCGGCGTTATAGTCGAACCTCGCAATAGCGTAGCGCTCACAGACGCTATTGTTTATCTTCTTAAGGACGGGCGCGCCAGGCTTCGTATGTCCGAAAACGCCCGCAGGCGGGTTATGGATAAGTTCCAACGCAAACAGATTGCCAGGGAAACAATGGTGCTCTACGAACGCGCCCGTATAAATTTCATCGCTAAGAATAAAACCCTATACCTTAAAGATCCTGGCCACGCGTTGTCCGATGCGGCTGTTTTTCTCTATTCCTACGACAAGATGCTTTATGACTTGCTCTACAAGCAATCCTATCGATTCCGTATCCGACATTGGTGGCGCCTGGGCTCGGCCCGTCCGCGATTGCTCGCTGCTCGCATCTTGCTGCGGGTAGCCAGAACCGTCACCGGAGTTATCGTGCCGAAAAGCAGCGCCCAACCAGCTTTCGTGCAGTGGCTCGAAAAACAGATAGAAGACAAACAAGAAGAACCCTTAGCCAATATCAGTCGTAAGAGCTAGGAGGCGGGGTATTGCGCGCTGTGTCAAGAATGACAAAAAAAGAGCGGCAAAGCGAGTTCACTCAAGGCAGAAAGGGTGGCTACGGTCATGCAGTCACCATTGGGCTAATCGTGCTGATCGCTTTTGCGGCAAGATATTGGTTCAACTTTAACGCCCCACACATCAACAACTATGGAAGTTGCGATGCGTCAGAATACCTACGCAAAGGTCAGGCACTGTACAACTTAAAGGATATGCCGTTCAGCTTTTGGCAGGATTGCTGGCAAGTGCTTACCGGACACAGCAGTGCTGCAACCATGGAGCAAGTCCGTCATGGATTTGCTCCATTGAGGGATCTGTACATCAGCGGCATGACCTTTCCTCTGTTTCTTGCGGCAAGCTATGCGCTGGTCGGAGCACCCTTCGAGATTCTCAACTGGCAGGTTCCAGTATTTGCACAGTCAGTCCTGTCCGCTCTTACCTGCGGGCTCATAGCACTGACTGCCGGCCTGGCATTTTCCCGTCCGTCTGGTTACCTGGCGGGATTGGTCGCTGCTCTCTACCCGGCATTCATCATCAATAGCGGTCGACTCTACTCGGAGACTTTCGCTGCCTTTCTCCTTAGTGCCGTCATGTACCTGACAGTACGCGGGTTCTGCATTGAAAGCGGCTGCCTGAGCGCCCTACAACATTCCTTCCTGAACGGTCTGGCTGTTGCAGCATTGCAATTTACGCGATCGGTCATGGTAATCGTGTCCGCAGCGCTTCTTCCTATCACCTTCATGCAATACGGGCTGCGGAAGGGATTGCTTGCCACCATCGGATTGTTAATTGGGTTCGCGATTGTGGCTCTACCGTCGTTAGCTTTCCAGCAGCTGGCATACGGATCATCGACACTGGTCGTTGACAGAGTCGGTAACTACAACTTTTTCATCGGCAACAACATTGACACCGCCGGTTGGCTTTCCTTCCCGTACCCGGACGGGCGCGGCATTGATGCCAAACCGATGGCGACACTGGCTCAAGAAAGTATCGGCAAGAATCCGCGTCGCTGGCTCCAGCTGTTCGAGGACAAGCCGCTACGACTGCTCAAGTTTCCCTGGAACGATTTCGGCACTCCCATTGGCGCTTTTACTTTCAACTGGCAGGTGTTATTCCACCAGCTAACTTTAGTGCTCGCCTTTATCGGGGCGGCACTGGGATTCACCCTGCGCGGAAAAGAGAGCTCAGAGGATTTACGGTACGAACCGGCAAATGGCCGGCCGAAAGATCCGACAATGGCGCGGCTTTTCTTGCTCTTCCTGTTTTGTATGCACTTGGTTTACCTGTTCTTCATCACGGTGCCGCGCTATAACATCACTGCAATGCCGGTAATTATCGTCTTCTGCGGAGCTGGCATCGTTGCACTTTGCCGCCTACTCGCGGCCCGCGGCGGCATCCTACCAGCTATTTCCATGGTCTTTGTGTGCGGTCTACTTTTTGCCGCAAGCAACCTGAACTTCCCAGCCGCTTTTGCCACCGCTTTCGGTGCCAAGGCAACCGTCGGGGGATTCGTCTTCCAACACGCACTGCTTGCATTGTCGTTCGTTGGGCTGTGCGCTCTTCTGGGCATTGCCATTAAAGCTCTGGCGCGTCCCAGCAACTTCGAATCAAGACGTCCGCCTGGAACCGCCTTTGCCTACGCGATAGTGCTAGCCGTGGCAGTTTTACTTTTCCCACTCACCGTCATACCGTCGGCAGCAAACGGAAGATGGTACGAATGGCGCGCTCATATGGATCAGCCTGCGCAAACCATTTCACAACAAATCAAAGTACCGGCTGATCTAGCAAAGGTCATTGAAGACCGTCAGTTGTATCTTATGATTGATGCAGATCGTCAAGACACCGTGGCAAACAGCGTTGTCACTATCAATGGCAAAAAAATTGAGATGCCAGTAATTCCGAGCATCTCTCTTTCCGGAGATTTTTCGCGCCTACAAGCTGCGCGTGGAGTCCACATGCGCGAAGCTGAGTGGATCTTCGCCTGCATGACAGAGTCGGCTGACATGAAGAACGGTGACTTGCGTCAATGGTTCCTAATACCACTGCCTGCAGACTTTTCGGCAAAAGACAAGCTCGATATTCGTATCGCCAATGCCGGGGGAACCAGCGGCACCATATACGGTTCGTACCCGAGCTATCGGAAGGAAAAACATATTCCCAGCCTGGCTCTGTACTCATGGGAAAAAGCATTTTACGGAGTCGAGAATCCGGATGGGCAGTCAGATACCCGCTACGAGACTCACATACCGACAAGGACAATCGTCGAAAGCGACACAGACTTGAGTACCGCCCGCGGGCTGCAGACTGGCAGTTACAACATTCGCTTGTTAGCTTCGCCGATTACTTTCGACGATTTGATTTACACAGTTGAGAGGGAACAGAAGTCCACTAAAATGGTGCATTTGAAGGAATCCGCTCTCGGCTCCGCAATCTTGCGGGACAGCGACGGACCACGCGCCTTCGCCATCTCAGCCCTACCTCCCTCCAAAAAAGGTGACCTTTGGTTCGTCCGTGTTAGAGGAAACTTGCGTCGCAACGCAGGAGACGCTCAACTGGATGTTGGCGTTCAAGCCAACTTCGCGGACAAGAAGTACTCGTCGCCGTGGATGCCATCGGTCCGTTTCTCCAAGGAATGGCGCAAATTCGATCTTGCAGTTCCGCTAGAACCATCGACCATCGGTTCGCTGAAAGACCTCCAAATCAAACTAGCGATCTCCAAGCCGCATAACGAAAGCAACGGCCCGTCCGGCCCACCTGGAATCAATGAGTTCACGGACCTCAATGTAGAAATTCTGAAAGCCCCAGTTAACCCACTTACCCCAGGACACTCAATCCTATAATTATGGTCGACACTGTTTCCAACAAACTCAAAGAGATTATCACTGCCGAACGGCCGCCAGTGGTGGACGACAAGCCCGTAGATCCCCGCATCCTCTGGCTGTGCGCGCTTGTGCTGATCGCTGTAGTGTTTGCAACTTACGGACGAACCCTAACGACATACTTCCTCGCAGACGATTTCGGCGAAGTGGCATATATGGCGCGAATAGCCGCCGGTGAGTGGCACTTGTTCTGGCAAAACTGGACAGGCAACTTCATGCAGATTCCGGGGATGGCGGTGTATCGACCATTCTTACTGGTATCACTGCTAACGGATTATTTGATTTGGAAGGGCAACGCCTTCGGCTACTACCTGACCAACATGCTCTATTACAC
>Ga0163152_10006515_pt1 | contig 13158 bp, 18 predicted proteins | sample OliLakLV19MP8IB2_FD_148635 | JGI IMG/M metagenome (GOLD analysis project Ga0163152, IMG submission 148635) | Freshwater microbial mat bacterial communities from Lake Vanda, McMurdo Dry Valleys, Antarctica - Oligotrophic Lake LV.19.MP8.IB-2 | ecosystem: Environmental > Aquatic > Freshwater >... | reverse complement strand
TCGCACACGCGGTCGACGATCAGGAAACTCAAGCGACTGGGCATCAACGTCGACGCACTCCCGCGGTGCAACTTGGATACGACTTAGCGCTGTAGTATTAACAGCCTGCGTTGAGCAACGACGGCGCCATCCCGGTCAAACCTATCGAGAGATCGGTCTCGCCGTGGGCGTTGGTGTCATGACGGTCAAGCGTGCGTTCGACTATTGGAACCGGATGCAGCAGGCCAACTTGGCCGCTCCATACCGTGAACTCGCCGAAAGACCCGCAAATGCATCGCGGTGGCGATGCTAGGCTGATGGGACGGATTTCGGCCTTCGCCACGCGGTCGTTTCTGGATCGCGACACAGAATCGAGCGCACTCATTGTTTCACAAGAAGCGCGACCGCTTGGCGGGACCAAGGTTGATCCGTGCCAGCGTGGGCGGTAGAGGCTGTTCGTAGCGAATCAGTGCTAAATCGCAGTCGTTTTTGCGTCATAACGACTTGAGCACATCGTAGCTGTCCGCTGGGGTGGTATTGCCACAACAGCAAGCCTCACAGTTTCGTGCGAATGGGCCTTCGTGCGCGCATTCCATTAGTCGTCCCTGCCGCTCCATAGGAGTTCCCATGCCCATCAACGTCGCGCTGGTCGTCTGCCTGTCGCTGGCTCTGCTACTGGTTGTGATCGCACTCGCTCGCGAGATGCGGCTGCGGCGCGCACTGCAACTGCTGCTGGCCCGCCTCCTGGCCCTCTGGAGAAATCGCTTTGAGCCCCACGACCCTCCGATGTCACGTCCTCCGACTGCTGGCCATTCCCGTCCTACTCCTCCTGATGACCGGCTGTCATGACGACAGCGCCCGTGTCGCCGACGTCGCGCATCACGCCCTGCAATCCCAAGCTAAGCAGAGCGAAGAGCTGGCCCGCCTCAGTGGCGAAGTCGTCGAGTCTTCCCAGCAGTTGGTTGAACACGACGCGCAGGCCCGCACCGAGATCGTCGCCGCCCAGCGCGACCTGCAGGCCCAGCAGTCCGACGTCAGCCGGCAGCGCGACGACCTCGAACACGAGCGGCGCCGAGTCGCGGCCCAGCGCCGGTCCGAGTCGCTCCTCGCCCCGATCCTCCTGACCCTCGGCACGGCATTCTTGTGCCTGCTGCCGATCGGCGTCGCGGGGTACGCCCTGTACCTGTCCCGCTCAGGCGTGCCCGAGATGGCCGATGTCGGTCAGATCCTGATTGAAGAACTCGTCAGCGAGACCCCGAAGCTGCTGCTGGCGCCACCCTCACCGTCCGTCGCCCGGTTGGAACCTCCGACGGAACAACCGTCCGACTGAGCCCGCGTTCTCCTCTTTGTATGCACCCCCTGCAGGAGCCATCTTCCATGTCGCATATCGTCGAGATCCGGACCGAGGTCCGGGATCCGCTGGCCATCGCCGCCGCCTGTGACCGGCTGCATTTGCCCGCTCCCGCCGCCGGAATACACCGCTTGTACAGCGGGACCGTCACCGGCCTGGCCGTGCAGCTGCCGGGCTGGCGGTACCCGGTCGTGTGCGACACGGCCACCGGCCAGTTGCATTACGACAACTATGGCGGTCAATGGGGGGACCAGGCCCAGCTCAACCGGCTGATCCAGGCCTATGCTGTCGAGAAGGCCCGGCTGGAAGCCCGCCGCCGGGGTCACACCGTCACCGAGCAGTCGCTCATCGACGGCTCGATCAAGCTCACCATCCAAGTCGGAGACTGATACGCCATGCAGATCATCGAGATTACGGTCGCTGCCGATGGCGGCCAAGGGGACGGATCGCTGCTGAGACGGGCCACGCTGGCGCGGGAGGTTTACGCCACAATCGAGCACGGGACGGAGTCGTTGGAAGCCGACAACCTCGGCGCCGACCTGGCCTACCTGCTGGGGGCCATCCTGCGCGGGGACAGCGGCTGCGCATGGGACCACGACCGGCCGTTGGTCAGGCTGCTGCGCCAACACTTTGCGGACGGTCATGCCGTCTGGCGATACGCCCACGTCGATGAGGCCGACGGTCAGGACGAGGATTCCCGGCTGGATCGCGCGCGGACGACGCTGGGAGACGTGCTCGACTCCCCCGCCTTCGAGCGCCTCGAAGAGCGGGTTCAGGCAGAAGTGCGGTCGACGCTGCGTTGCCTGTAACAATCAGGAGGTCTGATGAGTCTGGTTCTGAACGCGGGTGGTCGCCTGGCAGGTCGCCAGCTTCCGTCCAAGGGCAACGCAGGCCTGACGTCGGACATTGATATTCGACGGAGACAGCATGGCCAATCACTACGTCCAGTTCAGTGCCGAGCTGATGCTGGATTCACTGGAGGAGCGGGAGTGGCTGAAGGGACAGATGGAGGATGTCGAGGTGGCCACGTTGTCAGACTCCGCCGACAACGATGACCGGCCCCGGTCCTCGATCGTCCCGCCGGATGCGGACGACGACCGGGAGGGCTACGGTCCGGCCGGCACGTTCCCGCGGTTTCTGTGCGACATGCCCGAACTGGATGTCGGCTGTGAGGGAGCCGGGTTTGATTGCGAATGGGACGATCGGGTCGAGCCGGGGTCTGTCGTGTTCTTCGCGGAGGAGTGCGGCTGCCCGGACCGGGTGGGATACCTGGTGCAGAAGTACCTCCAGCAGTTTCATTCCGACGAGTGCTGGTCGTTCACCTGGTCGGAGACCTGCAGCAAGCCCCGCGTGGGGGAGTTTGGCGGGGGCGGAATGCTGGTGACGGCCCGGCGGCTCATCCATTGGAACGCCGACGCGTTTGTGGAACAGCAGCAGGACCGGTTCGAGCGAATCGGCCGCTTCGGTGCCGAGGACGATCACCCGGACTTGCACTCCGCGGCGTGGACCCGCGCCGTCAGTGCCGGGCGGACTCGGCTCGGCTACTGGGATTGGGTGGTCGACCAGCTCGCGGCCCGGGAGGATGAGGTCCTAAAGCAAGGGTCTTGGCGACCCGGCGACAATCTGACGCGTGCTGCGGATCAGGACGACGGCTCTGCGTCTTGATCATCCGGAAACGCTGACGTGCTCGCGGCCCGTGGGTCCGGTGCCGGCGCGTGCGAGCGCTGCGGCAGTATGTGGCGGAGATCCTGCTGGTTGAGAGTCCAACCGTCGGGGTCTAAGGACGAATGACCCCTCAAACTCACCATCCCAATGGCAGGTAGACCCATGCAGATCATCGAGATCACGGTCGCTCCCGACGGCGGCACCCGTGTTGCAACGCAGGGGTTCGCCGGCGCGAGTTGCCGTCAGGCAAGCGCGTTCGTCGAACAGGCACTCGGCCAGCGCGCCAGTGAGCAGCTGACGAGCGAGTTTCACACCCAGCAGTTCCAGCCTCAGACTCAACAGGAGGGCCAATGACGACAGCTCGCAGACGCGTCCTCCGCCCGACCTCGCCCGCTGTCACGGATACCCGACACCAGCCACGGCTGGTACGCGTTCGCGAACAGCTGGCGGCCGAGCGCGCAGCATTGGCGCGGTGGATGACGCGGCTGAAGCGCGCGTTCCATGCCGTAGAAAAGCAGCAGGTCCGGATCGGCCGGCTCGAACGGCGGCTCAGCCAGTCCGAGTAGCGACCGCGATCACTCATTCGCTGCCACGCTTCAACTCTTCGTTTTCCCCCCGTCACGATTTCCACCAGGAGACCTGCCATGTCGCTCGCTGAGCGATTTACGGAATACGTGCGCGCCTGCTTCACCGGCCTCTGGATCGAAAGTCACGAACACCAGGACGCCCTGGCCGAGCTCGCCGGTGTCTGCCGGGCCCAGCAGTGGCGGCTGGCGACCTGGGATATCGACGCCGGTCTGTCGGTGGCCGGCGCTGGCACCGACAGCGCAGCCATTGGCCCGGATCCGCTGGCCGCGATCCGGGCACTGGGCGCTCTAGTCAGTGTTGATGGGACGGCGGTCCTGGTCCTGCAGAACTTCCACCGGTACCTGCAGTCCGCCGAGATCGTGCAGGCCCTGGTCCGGCAGATCACGACCGGCAAACAGACCCGGACGTTCATCGTCATTCTGGCGCCGATCGTCCAGATCCCGGTCGAACTGGAGAAGCTGTTCGTCATCATTGAGCACGAGCTCCCTGGGCGCGCTCAGCTGGCGGAGATTGCCCGTGGGATCGGAACCGAACCGGGCGAACTGCCGGACGGTACTCAGCTCGAGACCTTACTGGACGCCGCCTCCGGTCTCACCCGCCACGAAGCCGAGGCCGCGTTCAGTCTGTCGCTCGTGCGTCATGCCCGAATCACTCCTGACGCGGTCTGGGAACTGAAGACCCAGACGCTAAAGAAAAGCGGACTGTTGTCGCTGTACCGGGGGACAGAGTCATTCGACAGCCTCGGGGGCCTCGCGGCTCTCAAGGCGTTCTGCCGGCGTTCGCTCCTGCAGAACGGTAGTAGCTCGCCGCACAAGCGGGCCCGTGGCGTGCTGTTGTTGGGAGTGCCGGGATCCGGTAAATCGGCCTTTGCCAAGGCGCTCGGCAACGAGACCGGGCGTCCGACGCTGCTGCTCGACATCGGGGCCCTGATGGGGTCCCTTGTCGGCCAGACGGAACACAACGTCCGTCAGGCCCTGCGGATCGCCGATGCGGTGGCCCCGTGCATCCTGTTCATCGATGAAGTCGAGAAGGCGCTTGGCGGAGTGACCAGCGGCGGCGCCGGCGACTCGGGCGTCTCGAGCCGGCTGTTCGGGACACTCCTGAGCTGGATGAACGATCACACTTCGGACGTCTATCTCGTCGCGACGTGCAACAACATCAACCGGCTGCCCCCCGAGTTCTCGCGGGCGGAACGGTTCGACGGGATCTTTTTCCTCCACCTGCCTGGAGCGACCGAACGTCGCGCCATCTGGCAAATGTACCTCCAGCAATATGCACTCAACCCCGCCCAGAAGCGCCCGGCCGATGACCACTGGACAGGCGCGGAGATCAAGGCCTGCTGCCGGCGGGCGGCGCTGCTCGATCTGCCGCTGGTGCAGGCGGCGCAGAACGTCGTTCCGGTGGCCGTCACTTCATCGGAAGCGGTGGACCGGCTGCGGACCTGGGCCAGCGGGCGCTGCCTGTCGGCCGAACAGCCCGGCATCTACTGCAGCGATCAGGCGGCGGGTTCCCGCCGGCGGGTCACTCGTGACCCGTCAAACAACTGACGTTGCTCTTCCTCCATCACCGCAACTCCCATCAGGACCATCGTCCCATGACCACACTCGTCGATTCACCTCCGGCTCAGTCCCGTTCTGATCCCTCGGCCCGTCTCCGCGCCACGATGGCGGCGGTCAAGCTCTCCATCACCTGGCTCGGGATCCGTAAGACCCTCTCGCCCGAGCAACGGGCGCAGGCCGCTGAGCGGTTCGGCGCCGCAGGAGAGTATCTCTCCGCCGGTAAAAAGCTGCTCGATACGCGCCATCCGGCGTTCCGGTCCGTGACCCAGGTCCGACACCAGGTGCAGGCCTACTGGCGCACAACGACGCTGCCGTATCCCGAGCCAGGCATCCGGCTGCTGCACCGTGAGCGGCTGACCGGGTTCCATGAGACGCTGACGGCGCTCCGCACCGAGTTGCAGTCGGCGGTGGCGGTGCTCGATGACCACTATGTCGAGCTGCAGACGGCCGCCCGGCAGCGGCTGGGCCGGCTGTTCAACGTCAGTGACTACCCAATCTCGCTCACGGGCCTGTTCGATGTCAGCTGGGAGTTCCCCAGTCTGGAACCGGCCGAATCACTGCTCCAGCTCAGCCCTGAGCTCTACGAACAGGAATGTGCGCGGGTCCGGGCGCGGTTCGACGACGCTGTCCAACTGGCCGAGCAGGCGTTCATGGATGAGCTGTCGCAGCTGGTGTCGCACCTGGCCGAACGCCTGAGCGGGACCGATGACGGCAAACCCAAGATTTTCCGTGACACCGCCGTCCAGAACCTGTCGGAGTTTTTTGAGCGGTTCAGGGATCTCAGCATCGGGTCCAGCGACGAACTGGAATCGCTGGTGGAGCGCGCCCAGCGCGTGTTGCGCGGGGTCGAGCCGCAGCAGCTGCGCGACCGCGTCGATTTGCGACAACGGATTGCTGGCCAACTCGCCGGCGTCGAATCCCAGTTGGAAGGATTGCTCGTGGACCGGCCGCGGCGGGCCATCCTGCGACCCAAATGACCCTCCCCGTTCCCCAAGGAGCACGACGTTGACCGATAACGAGTTCCTGAACCGGCTGCAGCAGGAGCTGACCAGTGGAGCCGCATGGTCTGACATCGCCGGTGTCGGGACTGCAGCCGACGAACCCGAACTCTGCGGCAACGAGCTGCGAGTCTATCCCGTGGCGGACGATCCGGCTCAGATCCGCGTCAGTGCGTTCCGCCTCCTCTGCGAATGGGAGGTGCGACCCCGACGGACATTTCCACCCCGAACCCGCACTGTACCACCCCCATGAACTGTGAACTGCTGATTGTGGCGCGCGGCGGCGTGCGCTGCGTGTATGACGAGGCGATCGACCTGGCGGCACTCGGCCGACTCTCGATTCAGCGAGGCAGCCATGTCGAACCCTTGCCGAATTGCGGCTGGTCAGCCGACCTGTCGCCGGTGGCTGGTCCCGTCCTGGGACCATTCCCGACCCGCGGTGCGGCGCTGGCCGCCGAGCGCGCCTGGCTCAACCAGCACTGGCTGACGCCGACGTCGATCGGATCCGCCGGCCGCTGATCGTCAATCTCTGTGTCCCTGTCTGTTGCCGCGGCGCCTCGCGTGAGGCGCCGTTTTTTGTTGCGCGTACACACATGTAGGAGAGACGTCACATGACTCAGACAGACCTCAACCGCGCCGTCGCGTCCCGGACCGGCGAGTCAATCGCCGAGATCTCCCGGCGCGGGTTCGTGCCGCTGACCCGGATCCCGTTCGAACACGAGCCTGAGCCGCTGGACTGGGACGCCATGGACCGATTGCGGATTGGCATCCTGTTCCCGCAGCGCTCCCGACCGGCCACCGCATTCTGAACCCTTGAGGACACCTTCGGCGCTGGCGGGCTGCTGTTGCTGCAGTTCATCAATCCCTCTCGGAGTCACCCTATGCAGGTTTTGTACATCAACAATGACGGCGCGGGGTTCGCGGACTATGTGCCTGTCGGGCCCGGCACGACGGTCCAGACGTTCTTCGCCAGCAAGATTGCGATCGGCGGTCCGGCCGACTACCTGATCAGGGTCAACCGCCAGCCGGTGGCTGCCAACTACGTCCTGCAGGACGGCGATCGGATCAGCATTACGCCCACGAAGATCGAAGGCGCGTAGCCCCTGCCACGTGATGACGACTCTGAACCCGCTCGCGCAGCAGGGCCGTGCCAAGGTCCGGTCCTGCTGCGTCTGTTCCCACTCACTCCGGAGTTGTCCGCATGTCCCAAACCCCTGCTCAACGACTCCTGGTTCGCGCCGCACTGGCAATCCAGGGGCAGTATGCGGCACACGCCAGCCGCCCCGTCCTGATCGAGCTCCCACATGCCGCCTGGCACGAATGTGTGCGGGCGACGCAGCTGCTCGAGTCTGCGCGGCGTCGGCGATGGTCGGCCGCCGCGGATGAACTCACGTATCGGGTTCGGCGAGCGTGCAGTGTGCTGGCGCATGAGTTCGGCCGACTCGACGAGCTCTTAAAGCCTCGTACCACGCCCAGAGTGCCGGCGTTACGCGATGTGTACTCGGAGCTAGTCGCGTTATATGGCGAGTACGACCAGATCCGGATCGATCGCAGAGCCGAAATGTTGATCGTCCGGACCGAACCGATCGAACTGGAGGGGATCGACCTCGGGCCGTTCGAGATCCAACTCCGCTGGACCGCGCTGCCGGATCCTCGCTGCTACTCAGTGGTCGCACTCCAGCCACACCCCAGCGGGGCCGACGGCTATGTCCACCCGCACGTCCTCAGCGAGCTGCTGTGTGAAGGTGATGGCCGGCTGCCAATCCAGCGGGCCCTCGCGGATGGAAGGCTGTGCGATTTCTTCCAGATCGTGGTGCGGGTGCTGGAATCCTACAACGCCGAGAGCGCCTACACCGCGATGGAAGACTGGGACGGTGTGAACTGCAGCGGCTGTGGCGACTCGATCTCTGACGATGACGCGAGTCACTGTTCGCGGTGCGGCGCCATCATGTGCTTTGACTGCTACGAGCGGTGCAGCCGCTGCGATGAAGCGTACTGCAGTGAATGTGTCCTCCCGTGCGCCATTTGTGAAGACGTCTGTTGCCGCGGCTGCCTCAATACCTGCCCCGAATGCCAAGGAGACACGTGTGACAACTGCCGAACCCATGCTCAACGGTGTCGCAATTGCAGCCCCGAAGAAACCTGTGAAGAGTCTGCCGCCGCAGTGGACACCGCCGGACCGGCCGGCGCCGGTGAGGCCGCGGCGAATCCTGCGGCATCCGCGCCGAAAGCGGACGCGGTGGACCGTGCCGCCGTTGCGCTTTACGCCCACGGCGTGGGCCAAACTCGTGTTCCTGCGTGACGCCGGTCCCACCGAAATCGGTGGGTTTGGGATCACGCCGTCCCACGACCTGCTGCTGGTGGAAGACATCCAGCTCGTGCGCCAGACCTGCACACCGATTTCAGTCCAGTTCGAGGATGCGGCGGTGGCCGAGCTGTTCGACCAGCAGGTCGACGCGCGGCTGCGGCCCGAGCAGTTTGCTCGCATCTGGATCCATACGCACCCCGGACTGTCGGCCACGCCCAGCAACGTGGATGAGACCACATTTCGGAACGTGTTTGGGCGTTGCGATTGGTCGTTGATGTTCATTCTGGCGAGAGGCGGAGCGACCTATGCGCGTTTGCAGTTCCAAGCCGGACCGGGAAGTGCGCTGCGGCTGCCAGTCCGGCTCGACTGGCAGCGGCCCTTTGCCGGAACGGACGAATGTGGCTGGCAGACTGAGTTCGACCTGAGCGTCCAACCGTGCGGCGCCCCGCACTGGAGTCCATCGCCCGACGATCCGCTCGAACTCCGACACGACCGCTGGGAAGCCGACCTGGCGCGGGCGCCGGAGTTCCCGCGGTCGACGCTCTACGAGAACGCATGATCAAGCAACTGACGAGCCAACGAGGAGCCGACAGTCCCCAACGCGTTATTGCGCTCGGTAAACCTGCGGACCTTTTCGCCAATGTGCGGTCCTCGCCGAGTACCTGGACGCATGGGAGCGACGTCACCAGCAGCAAGCGTTCTTCCATGGCGTTGGTCCCCACCACACAGCGCGATGACGCTGCCGGTTTTTCCACCACCCCGAATCAGGAGTCACTGCCATGCTGCACCGATTTACGCGCCAGGCCGACTTGGTGCCACAGGCGCGTCTGGAAGGGCTCACTGTCGATGTGATTGGTGTCGGGGCGATCGGCCGACAGGTCGCGCTGCAGCTCGTCGCAATTGGCGCCACTCAACTCAGGCTGTTCGATTTTGATACCGTGGAACTGATCAACGTCACGACGCAGGGCTACTCGCAACGTGACGACATTGGAATCCTAAAAGTTGAGGCGACGCGCCGAGCCCTGCTGGCGATCGAGCCGGCAATCCGTGTTGAGAGCGTGGCGGATCGTTACCGGCCAGAGCAGGGGGCTTCGGAGGCCGTGTTCTGCTGCGTGGACTCGATCAGCGCCCGCAAAGCGATCTGGCGTGCCGTCCGCGATCAGTGCACGTTCTGGTGCGATGGGCGAATGCTGGGCGATGTGGCCCGGATCCTGACGGTCAATTCGCATGCTGGCCATGACCATTATGCGTCAACGCTGTTCCCGCAGGGCGAAGCGCTGGCCGGCTCCTGCACGAGTCGCAGCACCATCTATTGTGCGAGTATCGCTGCGGGGCTGATGCTGCACCAGTTCACCCGCTGGCTGCGCGACGTTCCGGTCGATCCCGACCTGTCACTGAACCTGCTGGCGAGCGAACTGACGACTGCGACTGTCAGCACGCCTTTGCCGGAATCTGTATAGACACCATTCCTTCCACCCGCACGACCGCTCACCCTTCGATGTGGGCGGTCGTGTTGTTCTTCTTGAGCCAGGAGACTTACCCGCACTGACCGATGAATCTGGCTACGAGACAGATGTTGCTCGTTCGTATGACTCGGAAAGTCTGCTGCAGGTGAGCAAATGCGCTACCGGTCAAGATCGCGAGCTTCTTGCCGGCATGTAAGCGACGAATGCTGGCCGAGCGGTCGCCTACTGGCGCTGTCAATCAGCTTGCTCAAATCGGCGCACGGCTCGGGCTGGCTCGGTGAAGACTCGGATGTGACGCCATCAAAAGCAGAAAGAGGGTGGCGTACGGCCGACCCGATTGACTTTTTTTTAGCTCTGCCGATCCGGCGCTTGTTGCGCGCCGAGATCGCGCACTTCGACCGCTTCGCGTTGGAAAAGCAGTAGTCAGCGAGTGGGGGGCGCGGGGCTGGTGAAGACGGGGAATTCAGTGCTGCGCGTGGTAGTGGGATCGTCCGCTCAGCGTTTGATGTACGCCACGCTGCACTCGCAGACCTTCGTATTGTGGCTCAAGACGCGCAGGAACCTGCATAACGTGGTGGCGGCCAACTGGTGGCCGCAACTGCTGATCTCGTGACATCTACGAAGAGCCGATTCAATCATGGGGACGCTGAATTCAGGGAACGGTGTGCAGCACCAAAGCCAGTGAGATCGGTGAGCTTAAGGGTGGATTGGGCTTGCTGCCGGCGGCTTCTAGCGACGCTCGTCCCTCTGGAAGCCACCCGCTCGCTTTCAAAACCACATTCAAGGACTACCGCCTTGCCAGACGCTCGAATCAGCGCGACGGGCATCCAGTTCTCGAGACGTAACCGATTGAAACGCACCGATACTTCGTCGAGGCCACCCGCATGCCGCCATAATTGCCCGCGCGTTCACCAGACAATGATCCAATTACGAATTAAGACCTATTGAACGCGCGCCTTCGATGCGTTTATCGTAGTCGCGTGACCACTGCCAGTTGCTGCTGAACCACGATCGGGCGCCATGGTACATCCCACGAAACCACTGAATTCACATATTGAGATCCATTTCCTACTGAATCTGTTGGGGTGCCGTCCACCGATTCAGGGCATCCCGCTGCAGACGCGATGTCCCATCTGCCGCGATGGCATGCTCACAATTTACCGAGATTTGGTGATGGGCGGGGGGTGGCACCATTGCAGCCAATGCAAAAGCCAAGGGGATCTGATTTCGCTGGCCGCGGCCACGCTCAAAGTATCTCGCTCCGAGGCAATCGCTCATCTGGCCGTCAACGGGGCGAAAGTCCCTACGGACCCGGAGTCCGTCGGCCGAGACACCGAGCATCACACAGCCTATGCGCGACGTCTCACAGACTTTTGGGACCTAGCACGGCGTTCGCACCGGAGTCGCCCCGACTTCGCTAAACTTGCGCAAAAACTCGGGCTGAATCCAAACAGCTGGAACTCGCATTGGCAACAGTCGATCGGGCAGATTGTGGGAGTTTCGAATAAGACGATCGTTGAAACGTGCTTCGCTCCGGAGTCGATGGCGGCACGGAAAGCGAAGGGGTGGACAGGCAGCCAGAGCAGTCACCGCGTATTCGTCGGCTCCGACTGGGACTCCGTGCTCGTACTCCCGTTTTTCGACTTGCCAGGGCGAATCAGTAGTTTCGTGTTCATCGGCCGCGATGCCAATCCTGAACGTGACTTCGTCGTCAAACGTGCAAATCGCGGGCTATTCGGCAGAAGCACCGCAAAAAGTGAGGGCGAGGGCGGACTGCTATTCCATCCGGAGGTGTTCGACTCGGCGGCCGCTTTGAATGGGACGATCATCGCTGTGGCGGATCCCCTCCTGCTGCTGAGGCTGCATGTTCGGGACAGCAGGGATCACTTCCGTCCGCTTTCGATGGTGGCATGGCTCGACACTGCTCATTGGCCACCACGCTCGGTTCTACCCCCACGCGCCAAAACTCACAGCGCGTGGCAGATGTTCTATCGACACCGGATCGTGTTCTGGGCACCAGATGGTCTCAACATCAATGTATTGCGACAGGCGATTGCCGCCGATGGCTTGATCTCAACCGCCGGTCCCACCGTGAAGATTCCCGAAGAATTGCAGAAGTATCTTTCCAGAGAGCGAGCCAGTCATCTCGTGGAGCACGCGTCCGAAACCGCGAGGCCATGGCAAGACGTTCTGTCGCAATATCTCGAAAACAGCCGACCGCCGGCGATCCACAGGTGGGTGGCGGACCTGGAGCATGAGCGCGATCCTGTAGAACCGATTCTGGATCGCTGTTCGCAGCGCGCCCGGGAGCATGCGCGGGCGGTAATGAATGCCAATCGCTCCCCCCGCACCATCGCGCTGAATGGTCGAATCATTCGTGAAACGAGTACGTGTTGGGAGTTAGAGCGGAGGAGCCGGGCGTCCGAATTGATACTCAATGCTGTCATCAGAATCGACCGGATTCTTGTTGATCGTGACCGTAATATCGAATACGCACGTGGTCGCGTTCTGTTCGGAGACGATATCATTGAGTTTTGTGAGCCGTTGGCTCGTCTTGACCGTGACATGTTCTCACTCCTTCGTCGGCGAATGCTGGACGCACAGCTTGGAATCCTGCATGCGACCAAACGGTTCAGAAAGGACCTTCTGCAAATCGCAATCAGCTTTCAGGAGCCACTACGAGTCGACGCCGTAACTCACGTCGGCTGGCGTCGGGACGACTATCGGATCGTCTTCCCACATTTTCAGATTAATGCTGACGGCTCGATCAGTCAGGGTAGCGACAATCTTATTCCTGATCACGCGCCCGGGAGGTGCCTGAAACCTCTGATCCAGAATTGTGGCATAGATCCGTTCATGCTCGAACTTTCGCAGCTCCATCCCGAACTGGCAAAGCTATTCTGGGCGACAATGGCCTATGTCGTCGCAAATCTTGTAACTCCGGCGTTTGCGAACCGTACCACTGGTCTGTGTCTTGTGGGACGAGGAGCACAAAGCGTATGCGGCGCAATAGCAGAGGCCATGGGATGTTTGAAATTCACAGTGCGTCTCAAAACCGACTTGAAACAGGCGATGATTGCGGAACACTTGCATGGCATGCCGCTAATTCTGGAACTCTCGTCCAAGCTTAGAGGCCGCCAAAAAACCTCTGCGTGAGAATGCGCAACCATGGCACGGAATTTGCGCCCGGCCATGACCGTTTCTTGTTTCGCACACAAGGAGAACGGTCATGGCGGACGCACGT
>Ga0163152_10006507_pt1 | contig 13172 bp, 18 predicted proteins | sample OliLakLV19MP8IB2_FD_148635 | JGI IMG/M metagenome (GOLD analysis project Ga0163152, IMG submission 148635) | Freshwater microbial mat bacterial communities from Lake Vanda, McMurdo Dry Valleys, Antarctica - Oligotrophic Lake LV.19.MP8.IB-2 | ecosystem: Environmental > Aquatic > Freshwater >... | reverse complement strand
CGTCATGACCGCGGAAGGCGGCGCGACGAACGCGGTGGAAGCCATGAAGCTGGGCGCGCTCGACTATCTGGTGAAGCCCTTCGAAGTGGCCGAACTTCCGCTGGTCGTCGCCCGGGCCCGCAAATCTAAACAGGCCGCCCGCGTCGAGGAACATCGCCGCGACGCGCAGGTCGGCGATTCCTTCTTCTTCGGCGAGTCGCTCTCCGTGGTACAGCAGCAACTGGCGAAGATCCTCGCCGCCGACCGGCGGATGGAGGGACAGTTACCGCCGGTATTGATCGAGGGCGAAACGGGCACCGGCAAAACCACGGTGGCCCGATGGGTGCATCATCAGGGGCCGCGCGCCGGCCAACCGCTGGTCGAGGTCAATTGTCCCGCGTTGCCGGAGACGCTGGCCGAATCCGAACTGTTCGGCCACGAACGCGGGGCGTTCACCGATGCGCGCACGGCACGGATGGGTTTGTTCGAGGCTGCAAACGGCGGCAACTTTGGCCATCCGCTCACGGTGCAGTATCGGATTGGCGGCACGGCTTCGAACGGCTTGGATTACCGGGAGCTGTCGGGTCGCGTCACGATTCCGTCGAACGCAGCGTCGGCCATCATCGAGGTCGTGCCCAAACCCGACACCCTCGTCGAAGGCACCGAATCCGTCATCCTGTCGTTGATCAAGCCGCCGTGCGTCCTGAGCAACACAGCCTCGCTCGATTGTTATCTTGTCGGCAATCCGGGTCGCGATATCGCCTACATCCGCGACAATGATCGCCCGAACCGGCCTCCCACGGTGGCCATCGTCAGCCCGGCGAACGGCTCGGTCTTCACCGCGCCGCTGGATCTGCGGCTGGTAGCGGCAGCCGGAGATCCCGACGGGTGGGTGGTCGCCGTGGAATTCTTCGACGGCGACACCAGCCTCGGCGTCGTCCGGAATCCCATCGCGATCCTGGACACGGCCCCGCTGCGCCTGACCGGCCTCGACACCGACGTGCTCACGGACAATTCCCCTAACCGGCCGTTCTCGCTCGTCTGGTCAAACGTGCCGCCGGGCAAACATGTCCTCACCGCCGTCGCCACGGATAACGCCGGCGACCGCACTCGCTCGCGCCCGATTGAAATCGCCGTGCGCGAACCGCACGATGTCCCGGTGGTTCGCATCATGGCCACGGACGCCATCGCGCGCGAAGGCACAACCAATACCGCCACGTTCCGCATCCGCCGCGCGGGCTCCACGAACTTCCCGCTGACGGTGTACTTCAACATCCGGGGCGCCGCCTCCAACGGCATGGATTATGTGACGATACCGAATTCGCTCACGATTCCAGCCGGACGGCGCGGGGAGCGCATCGTCATCACGCCGATTGACGACAAACTGGCCGAGGGGATCGAGACCGTCTTCCTTCGGTTGATTACGCCGCCCTTTGGACCGGACACCTACCAGATCGGTCATCCGGCGATCGCAGGTGCGGCGATTCTCGACAACGACCATCGGCTGCTCACGCCCGAGCCGCTGAACGGTGGAAGCGTCCACTTGCGCCTGGGCGCCTCGCCGGGAATGCCCTTCCGCCTCGAGTTTTCCACCAACCTCCTCGACTGGTTGGAACTCGCCTGCGACATCAGCACCGAGGATGGCGTGAGCGTCGTGGATGACACGAGCAACCAGGGGCAACGCTTCTTCCGCATCGTGCCGGATTACGGGGATCTCGAAGACGACTGACGGGGCGGGCGCGATTGGTTCAGACCAACCGCCGACGAGACGCGAAACGTTTCGGCGGCGGATTTTTTTTCGGAGACGACGTGCGGGAGTCAACCGGTTGCCCTCCGATTGTGTTGCGGTCAAACCGAAAACCGGAACAGAGAACCAACTGTCCCGCGAAGGGGCGAAGGGGGCGAAGGTCGCAGTTAATTTAAAACAGCGGCTTCTGCCCGGGTACCGGCGGCTCTTCTTCCTGCGTCGGAATCGCCGCCCCATCGTCCACCAACTCTGGCGATTCGGAACCGGATTTAATCTCATCGCCCACTCGGACCAATGCCCTTCGCACGATTCGCCCTTGATAGGAATAGCCGGGCGCGAGCATCTCCGAGACTTGCGCGCCGGGCGCCGGTTGCGGCTGATCTTCCAAAACCTGATGCAGATTTTCGTTGAAGACGATCGGCCCATCCGCGCCCTGGCAAACGAGCCCCACCCGCCGCGCGGAATCGCGGCAGATGATCTGGAAATTCCCGATCTGCTCAATCAAACTCTGTTTTCCGGAGCGGACCGCCGCCGCGTGCAGGGCAAAAATCTGATCCAGGATGTGAACGAGAATCTGGATCCAATCGACTTCGCTGCGGCGCAACTTGTCCACCTCCAGGCGCAGGTGCGATTTCTCCGAATCATTCGACTTCTGGATGAACTCCGCGAACGCCTTGCCTTCCTCCTCCATTCTTTCGGCGATTCCCTTTGCGGTCGCCGCAGTTTGCTTCGCGTCGTCTTGCGCAGTTTTCAGGTGCATGGCCGCGCTGCTGATTTGCGCCGCCACTTGATCAAGATTTTTGATCTGGGCGACGGTGTCCGTCAGAGTTTGCGCCTCCGCCAGCTTGACCTCGGCCGCGTTGCGCCGCAGGAACGGGGTCAGAAAACTCCACGCGCCAATCGAAGCGCAACCGACGAGCGCGAGCGCCTCCCAGAAGAGAAGCGGGCGGTGCGCGATTGAAAAAATCAAATAAGTCAGCCCAAGAAAAACGAGATCAACTACGACAAAAGGCCAAATGGCCAGCTTGGTGGAGGAACGGTCAGTCATTGCCCGAGAGTAAATAGGCGGGTGGGAACTTCAAAGTTCAAACTTGGACCGGCCAGTCTCAGGGCTGTGATTAAAAGCGGGTGAGGCGCGAGCTGGATTCGGAGCGCGGCTGTGTGCGGAGCATCAACCGCAGCACGTGGGTTGGCTCAGAGTCCCGGGCATTCATCGACCGCTGCGGCTGGTCTGCGACACAGCCGCGCTCCAGCCTGACCTACTTTTAATCACACCCCAGTCGCAGCATGAGCATCCTGACACAATCGCGAAAGATAGTGGGGCAGACATCTTGTCTGCCCGAGGGGCTTCCAGCCCGAGGATCATGGTTCGCGGGCAGGATGCCCGCTGAGGCAGGCTGGAATCCCACCCCACTCGCCTCGACAACGTCTCAGTGTCAAGTTACGCCCGTCCCCACAGCACACCTCGAAACGCCGCTTGCGGCACGCCGTTCGTTGACACTCTATTTCCCAAACCTTACGCTCGCTTGCGTATGAGTTTATTGCAGGAGTCCTTGATCGAATTGATACGGCGCACCTCGACGGAAATTCCCGATGACGTGCATCAGGCCATCGTCCAATCGCTGGAAAACGAAAAGAAGGGGACCATCGCAGAATCGGCGATGAAAATCATCGACCGCAACATCGCGCTGGCCAAACAGAAATCCCAACCCATTTGCCAGGACACCGGCAGCATCATTTTCTACGTCGAGTGCCCGGTCGGTTTTGATCAAATCACCTTTGAGGAAACGGCGCAGGAAGCCGTCCGGCTCGCGACCAAAAAAGGTTTCCTGCGCCAGAACTCAGTCGATTCGCTCACCGGAAAGAACGACGGCACCAACGTTGGGCCCGGTTCGCCTGCCATTCACTTTCATCAACATCGCGGCTCGGAAATCAGCGTGCGACTCATCTTGAAGGGCGGCGGTTGCGAGAACGTCGGCGCGCAATATTCGTTGCCGAACGAGAAGCTGAAAGCCAACCGCGACCTGGACGGCTGCCGCAAAGCAATCCTGGACGCCGTCCTGCAGGCGCAAGGCAAAGGGTGCGGCCCGGGCATTCTCGGCGTCTGCATCGGCGGCGATCGCGCGACGGGTTACGAATTTTCCAAGCAACAATTCATGCGCCTGATTCCCGACCGAAATTCCGTTCCCGAGCTCGACGCATTGGAGCAGGACGTATTGAAAACGGCGAACGAACTCGGCATTGGCCCGATGGGATTCGGCGGCAAGACGACGTTGCTGGGCGTGAAGATCGGCGCGGCCAACCGCCTGCCAGCGTCGTATTTCGTGAGCATCAGCTACATGTGCTGGGCGTATCGGCGTCAGGGCGTGACGCTGGATGCAGCGGGGAAGATTGGGAAGTGGTTGTATTGAATCGCGGTTAAATGAAACCCAAGCTCTATCTCGAAACGACGATTCCGAGCTATCTCACAGCCCGGCCGACGCGCGATCAGTTGATGGCCGGACAATTGATCGCAACGAAGAAATGGTGGCGGCTGCGACGGAATGACTTTGAATTGTTCATTTCGCAACTGGTCTTGGACGAAGCGGCGCGCGGAGATGCAACTGCCGCAAGCCGTCGGAACGTCATTCTCGCACGCTTTCCGCTGTTGCCGATTACGACTGAGGCGATTGAACTGGCGCAGAAAATCCAGGCAAAGCATCTGCTGCCTCCCGGCGCAAACGACGACGTGCTCCACATCGCCACGGCCACGGTGAATGAAGCGCATTTCCTCCTGACCTGGAACTGTCACCACATCAACAACGGCGAAATTCTCCCCGCGATTCAGCGGCTGTGCGTCGGGTTGGGATACAAATTTCCTGTGGTTTGCACTCCGCTTGAACTTATGGGAAAATCTGAATCATGAAAGACTCCATCGTCGAAGAAATTCATCGTTATCGCGCCGAACACGCGCGGCGATTCAATTACGACCTGCGCGCGATGGGTGAAGACCTCCAACGCCGCCAGTGGGAATCCGGTCACAAAGTCGTCGGCTGGGATGCAAAGCAAAGACGCATGGTGGAAGTGAAACGCCCTAAGACTCGCGGCAAAGCCGCAGTTGGGCATAAATAAAAATTTGCGCGGCCAACCGCCTGCCCGCGTCGTATTTCGTGAGCATCAGCTACATGTGCTGGGCCTATCGCCGTCCGGGCGTGATGCTGGATGCGGAGGGGAAGATTGGGAAGTGGTTGTATTGAATCGCGGTGAATGAAACTGACGCTTTACACGCCCCTTGAAATAGCGGGAACATCTTAATCATGAAAGATCCGATCCTCGAAGAAATCCACCGTCACCGGGCGGCGTATGCCAAGCGGTTCGCCTACGACGTTCACGCCATTGGCGAGGCCATCCGCCGTTCCGAGATCGAGTCTGGCGGCAAGTTTTTCGGCTGGGATGCGAAGCCGAAACGGATCGTGCGAGTTCAAAAGTCCACGTCACTCCCCCGCAAACGTTCGATAGCCGCAAAATGAACCGCACGGCCAACCGCCTGCCCGCGTCGTATTTCGTGAGCGTGAGTTACATGTGCTGGGCGTATCGCCGTCAGGGCGTGACGCTGGATGCGGCGGGGAAGATTGGGAAGTGGTTTTACTGAAAACTTTTTAACCACCGATGGCCGCGGATTAACACGGATAAAAAGTTGACGCGAATTTCACGAATTGCCGCCAATTCAAATGCGCTGAAGGCGCTACGGAAATTGGGGTTGGAGCGCAGCGACTACCCCGGGAAATCGTCCCACAAAAATCCTTCTACCTCTCCTCGCCAAACGAAGAGGGGGCTGGAGTGAGGAGTCGAGTTAAACGGAAATACTCGCCGTATCAAAAGGATTCCTTCAACGCCGCAGCGATGTTTGGAATGGCTGACGTTTTGGGAAGTTTCAAATCGTCGGAAAAGAAAAACACTTCCCGGCCTTTGTATGCTTTTGCCGCGTTGTATTGCAGGTCATAAAGAAATGAACGCCTTTCGGAGTAACACTTCAAAATTTCTGGCGCACCGTCGTAAGAGACGATCCAAGGGTGATAAACACTTTTTTGGATGACTTGGGCAATCTGAACGTGGTCTTTTGGTTTGTAATGATCCAGATAGAGACGACTTGCTTTATGAAAATAAGGGGGGTCGCAATACACCAATGATTTCTCAGGCAGTTGAGGGAGATAATCCAAGATGAATTTCTCCGCATCCATATTTTTGACCGTGATAGATTTTCGCTTTGCTGCAATTGCCTCGAGACGCGCGACCAGCTCTTTTCGAGGAAATCGCGCGTTCATTTTCCATTCCCCATCTTGCTTCAAACCGCCAATCAGGCCGCCAGATAAAATGCCCGACCGATTGCACCGGTTCAGGTAGAACGCACTGAACCCGACATCAATTTGATTAAACTCGGCTGGTCGTGATAAAATTTCCTGCTGCCGTCGCCATTCCTTGACTGTCAGCCGGGTGTCAGTAACACGTCTACAAAACTCGTTCGTCTGGTTCAAAATTGAGCGCCAGAAAGCGTAAATGCCAGTGCATGAATCATTCAGATGAATATGCGAGACTTTATTTTCTAGCAGCAGCGCGATTGCAACGCCTGCGCCACCTGCATACGGTTCTGCATAATCGCCACCCACCAAATCATTCTCTTCCATCAACTCCAGAACAAAAGGCGTGAGTCGTTGCTTGCCGCCTGGGTAACGCAGTGGTGTCTTGTAGTTGCTCATTGTTTAAGCGCATCGCCGCTGAAAATCTTTTCAACCAGATCACGCATGACACTCGCGGCCTGCTCAAGTGTCGTCGGATGAGCTTTGGCCCATTTGCCATGAATTACCAAGTCACTGAGGTCTTTTGTTGTGCGCCAATGCTGGAGGACGCTCTTAACGCGCCCCGCAAAAATCTCTGACTCGTGATTGATGCAAAATGTGATGATGAAATCCAAACCCGGCTCTGGGCTCTTATGACCGGCAACGTGCCATTCTTTGCGTAATTGGCTGTGGAGATTAGCGTGTCCAACTGCATAATTCAAAGTCCGCTCAATCAATGCGCGGAGAAGAAAAGTGGCTGCCGTGCGGAATTCGTCATAATCAATCTTGGAAATTTCTTTCGTAACCAAGCGGAGCTGTCCGTCTGAAACTTGGCATTGCAGCCCCTCAAAAAACTTCTCCGTAGTCGAACGTCGCTTCGTTTTTGAAGACTTGGCCGTATAGCCAAGCTTTTTTCCGAGAGTCTTATCATTCGCAGCCACATCTGTGAACACTTCGTCCGACGTGGCGCGCGTATTGAACCGCGTTTCGCCCTTTGCGTCTGGAATCAAGAATCGACGAGCCAGCGATTCAAGTGACTTCTTGAATGCTTGTGACGGAAGGGACGACGACATTTTTCCTTGGTCGTCAAAAACAATTCCAAGCGTGTCCTTTACGCCCTTCAACGTAAAAAAGCGCGTGTAGGCATTAGGTTTGAGCTCGGGATTCTCCAAAACTTTGCGTTCGTCTTCTGTCCAACAGGCAAGTTGCCGTGTATCCTCAATGATGCTGATTTCTTTCAGCAGCTTGGTCAGGCTGCTCTGTGACATGCCAAATTCTTCGCTTATCCTTTTGAGCGGAACACCACCTTTAAGAAGCCTAAGAATCCGACGCTGTTTAGCCAATACATTCCACTGCTGAATGCCGGGTTCAGTGTGGCGGCGGGTAATGATAATCTCAGCAGCCTGACGGTTTGGAGCGACATCTGCGGCGAGTTCAGAAATTGCTGCTGTTACTGGATCTGGTATTGCCGGGATGGCTGACTTGAATGCCGACGGAATCAATTTCGCATTCAAAAGCATCTGACACGCGCAAGCTCGCCGGTTTCCTTCGAGCACAATGTATTGCCCGTTTTCTTCGACGACAATTATTCGCTCGCCAGCCATCAGGCCGTTGGTGTTGGCGATACCTTTCGCCAACTCGTCAACTTTTTCCGTGGTGCAAAGGGCGTGACGAATCTCGTCTTGTGTTGCCGTGTCCTTAACTTCTATGCGTGGATTTTGAACATCAAGAACCAGAGAGAGCGTCGAAATTTTTGCTTCCTTCCATTTCAGCGCATTGGGTGGAGTTGACATGAGTCGTTTTTACCAAATGGACGACCGAAACGCGAGTGGCAAAAACAGGGTTGGGCAATTGACAAATCGGACTTTGACTCCTCACCCCGACCCTCTCCTCGTTTGGCGAGGAGAGGGAGAATTATTTTTTGGGACGTTTTCCCGGGGTAGTCGCGTTGCTCCAACCCCGGGCTAATTTCCGTAGCGCCTTCAGCGCATTTGAATTGGTGCAATTCATGTTCGTTGGAATTGCCGTCATCTGGCCAATCCGCATCTGCTGGGAAAACTTCGCGAATTTCTGGGGCGGCGCGGACTGACGTTGCCGGAGGTTTGCACCCCCATCGAACTTATGGGAGGATGAATCCATGAAAGCGAATCCGATCTTGGAAGAAGTCTGGAACATCAAGGACGAACTCGCGCGTGAGTTTGCAGCCGACCCTGACGCCTATTTCGCAAAGCTGAACGAGATTGGAGAAGCTGAGGAGAAAGCGGGGCGAAAAGTCATCCGTTCGGCGGAGGAATTGCGCCATCTGATGGCAGAGGAGGAGCGCGAACGCGCCGAACAATCGTCGTTGGCGCTGAATGACAAGCCGACGCCGAAAAAAAATTAACGCAGTTAAAGAGTTCCGCATGACGAAATTAAGATTTTCCTTCACCGGAGAAAAATCCGCGCGCTGAAAGTCGGCGACGGGTTTCCCGGAAACGGAAACGGATTGCGTCGTGACGAGTCTGGTGAGCTATCTGGTGACGCGGCCGCCGGCGCGTGAGTTGGCATTTGGATGAAGACTCTGAAAGATTGTTTCGGCCATTCTGTGCGGCTCACTGACGAGCGGCTGGCGCACATACTGGATCATCCGAAAATGAAGGCGATGGGCGCGGAGATTGAACGGGTGTTGCGCGAGCCGCAACTGGTGCGGCGTTCGCGTCCGGATGAGGCGGTGCGATTGTTTTATGGGTTCTACGCGCAAACAATTGCGGGAGCAAATGGCTGTGCGTCGTGTTAAGTGTGCGGAGAACGATGCGTTTGTGGTCACGGCCTACCTGACCGATAAACCGAAAGCCGGAGAAGATTTATGGCCGACAAAGTAAAAGTCTGGTTCGACGCGGAGGCGGATTTCCTTGAAGTGCGCTTTTCCGACGCCATCGGCTACGAAAAAGAAACCAAGCACGATGCAGTAATGGAGCGGGTGGATGCCACTGGCAAGATTATCGGCTTCAGCGTTCTTGGCGTAAGCCGCTTCAAGAAGGAGAAACCATTGGAAGCTGAACTGATTGAGACTTGATTCCGGTTTCGACTTTAGCTCGCCATGCCGCCCGAATTGCCAAAGCCTCACACGAAACTGGATCGCGCTGCGGAGAAATGCTATCGCCCCGCACCCTTCCATTCTGACCGCGAGAGCGTGGAATTCCTCTTCTCGCTCTACGAAAAACTCACCGCGCCGCTGCTGCCCGCGCCGCCCAAGCCCAAAGGCCGTCGGTCACCGACCACCGCTACAACGCCGCGCCCGCGCAACCAACCCACGCCGGAGTTGCCGGATGCCGGAGCCGAATGAAAACTCTTTCACAAATCCAGCGTCAATTGGCCGCCGGAGAATTTGAGTTCAGCCGTCACGCCCTGCGCCGTGCGGTGGAGCGAAACATCCGCGAGCAGGAAATCCGCGAAGCCGGAGCAAAGGCCGAAGTCATCGAGGATTATCCGGAAGACAAGTATTCGCCGAGCGCGTTGTTGCTGGGATTTACGGCGGCTGGACGGCCCTTGCATTTTCAGGTATCGTTCGCGGAGTCGGTTTTGACAAAGATCGTTACGATTTATGAGCCAGACGCAAATGAGTGGATTGAAAACCGGAAACGGAGGTAATCATGTTTAATTGCCATGTTTGCGGCAACACCGCCGCCAAGTCCGAATTCGTGAGCGAGGTCTTCACCATCGAAGGCCGCCGCGTGCTAGTGGAGCACATCCCCGCGCAGGTGTGCGAGCGCTGCGGTGAGGCGGTCTTTTCCCGCGAAACGACGGAACAGATTCGTCAAATGGTTCACGGCGCGCGGCCAGAGAAGACTGTTCCGCTGGACGTGTTCGCGATGGCTTGAGGGCGTTTTCCCGTCATGCAAACCTGCTACGATGTGGCCCGGCCTACCTGACCGATAAACCGAAAGCCGGAGAAGATTTATGGCCGACAAAGTAAAAGTCTGGTTCGACGCGGAGGCGGATTTCCTTGAAGTGCGCTTTTCCGACGCCATCGGCTACGAAAAAGCAACCAGGCACGAAGCAGTGATGGAGCGCGTGGATGCCGCCGGCAAGATTATCGGCTTCAGCGTTCTTGGCGTAAGCCGCTTCAAGAAGGAGAAACCATTGGAAGCTGAACTGATTGAGACTTGATTCCGGTTTTCGGCTTGTCGGAAAAGTAGGACGGGACCGGATCCTTAATGAAAGCCAATCCAATTCCCATTGCCCGAGAAAGAATCCCCGCAACGCGAGATTGAATCCACGAGGGATTTGTGCCAAAACGAGCCCGTGAAAACATTGCAGCAAATCGAAAGCGATGTCCGCAGTCTCTCGCCGCAGGAGCAGGAGCAGCTTCGTGAATGGTTGGAGAACCTTCTTGAAGACCGGTTGGAATTGCGGGAGGAATTCAAGGCGGAGATTGAGGCGGGAAAGAAGGACATCGAGGAGGGTCGTTATCGAGTTCACAAGCCATGAGTTCCCCGGGTGGAGCCGCAACCCAGGTGTGCGCCCACAAGTTCGACCAGCGTTTCTGCGCGTTGCCCAAAGATATTCAGGAACGTATTCAAAGCCGGATTGATGATTTAGGCCGCAACCTGCTGAGTTTTTCGCACCAACGATTGCAGGGGATCGAAGCATTTCGACTGCGGGTGGGCGATTTCAGAGTCATTTACGAATTCGATGTTGAGCGAAACGAGTTGTACCTGATCACGGTTGGAAACCGGCGGGAGATTTACAAGAAACCTTTGAACTGACAGTGTTTACCATGACCAAACTTTCATTCCCTTTCACCGAAGAAAAAATCCGCGCGCTCAAAGTCGGCGACGAGGTGCTGATTTCCGGCGTCGTGTTCACCGGGCGCGACGCGGTTCACAAACATTTGCACGAGGGCGGAGCGCTGCCGTCCGGCGTGAACTTGAAGGACGGCATCATTTACCATTGCGGCCCGGTGATGATGAAGCAGGACGACGGCAGCTACAAATGCACCGCCGCCGGCCCGACCACCTCCATCCGCGAAGAGCCGTTCCAAGGGCAGGTCATTCGAGATTTTGGCGTGCGCGGAGTGATCGGCAAGGGCGGCATGGGTGATCGAACCCTGGCCGCATGCAAGGAGAACGGCTGCGTTTATCTGCACGCCATTGGCGGCGCGGCGCAGGTGCTGGCCGAGTGCATCAAGCGGGTGCGCAATGTTTACATGCTCGAGGAGTTTGGTTCGCCGGAAGCGATCTGGGAATTGGAAGTGGAGGATTTCCCGGCGGTGGTGACAATGGATTCGCACGGCAACTCGCTGCACAAGGAAATCTTCAACGAAAGCCAGACGGCGCTGGCGAGCCGACTTTAGCCCGCTGGCGCGAGGTCAGCGGTGGAGGTTTGTCGTGCCTGGTGGTTTTCGGTTTGATTATTTATCGTCGCAATATGGTCGCGTGCCTTTCTCTTCGCATCAGCCTCGCCACAATTCTCGCTCTGGCTTCAACCCGGGCCGGGGAGGAGCGCGAGCTGATTCGTGATAATCATTTCCAACGCGGACTTATTTTGTGGAAGGCGGAGCCTGGAAAACATGTGCGCTACGGAGAACTGCCGGGCGTCGATTCCGGAGCGAGCCCGGTCTGGGGGCTGGCGCAATGGAGCAGCAAATTTCCACTCGCTCAAACCAATCTCATCGGAAACGCGGGCGGCGCCCTGGTGTACAGCAACGCGGCGAAGACCGTCACGCTCGGCGCGCCCGGAACGACATCGGCTGACATTGCCCTGGCCGCCAACGCCGGCGTGGAATACGGCTCACGCGCTCGTCAATCCGCGAAGGAACCCTGGGTCCACCTCCTGGTCGAACAAAAGTTCGATTCTCCAGCGCCGCTCCGCGATATGACGGCCGCGAAGTTGCAGGTCGAGGCGCGGCTTCTGCTCTCACGTCTTGTCCACGAAGAAGACCACACGCCGAATCTGCACGCGGCGCAGTTTCAGATTTCCTTCACCGTGCAGAATCGTAATCGCCAGTCGCCGGGCTTCGGAGACCTGCTGTGGTTCGGTGTTCCGATCTACGACAACCGCCACCGCTTTATTCCTGAATTCAAGGCGCAGGATTTCGGCGGGACGGCCAAATTTATTTTCACTCCGGCGGGAAAAGCATTCACGTCCGCCAGCGCCCACGACGGCGAATGGGTGGTGATTGAAAAGGATCTGTTGCCTCTCATGCGCGAGGCACTGGAGACGGCTTGGGCTCGCGGGTTCCTAAAAAATTCGACAAACCGCGCTGACTATCATCTGGGCGGGATGAACATGGGATGGGAATTGCCGGGTATCTTCGACGTCGAGATGCAAGTGCGCAATTTGAGCCTCAAAATTCTCAGCGGCAATCAGGCATCCGAACGCCCGCCGCCGTAAGGCCGCCGAACGGAGCAATGCCGAAGACCCGCTGATCGGCCCGTCAATCCTTCGTGGCCCAATCGGGCGTCACCAACGCGATTTCCGCCGGTGAGACTTATTATCGATTGAAAATCGAATGATCCACTGGCGCGCTATTTGGGAAGCCACTTTTCCCAGTTTCTGCCATATTCGTCGGCGTTGGCCTTCGTCACTGGCACCAGCGGGCTGACATCTTTTAACGTCGCGGGATTCTTCTTTAGATGCACTTTGTTGATGAGGTGTTCGACGGATCGATAGCCCCACTCGAAACATTGCTGCGCCAGCAATAATTGAACGTGGCCGCTGCGGAGGTAGGCCAGTTGTGGAGGCAACGCATCCACGGCGACGCATTTCACCGTGCCCGGCTGCCACTTCAGGGCGTTGTCGGTGAAGAGCGGCCAACCGCCAATCATCGCCCAACCGGTGATGTCGGGATTCGCCTGCATGACCTGCTCGACTTTCGCGGCTGCGTCCTGTGGCGTCTCCTTGTGATAATAGGTTTCGCGGATTTTGATCCCGGGAAATTTTTTCGCGGCATTCTTCACGCCTTGCACCCGCTTTTGCAGGTTCGGCGCGTTTTGATTTCCGGCGAGAATGGCCACCACGCCTTTTCCACCCATGATTTTGGCAAGTTCCTCCATGACCTGCTCGCCGCACTTCGTGTCATCGACGCCGAAGGTGACGAAGCGTTTGCTGGCGGGGGCGTCGGAGTCGAAGGTCGCCACCGGCACGCC
>Ga0163152_10006504_pt1 | contig 13176 bp, 14 predicted proteins | sample OliLakLV19MP8IB2_FD_148635 | JGI IMG/M metagenome (GOLD analysis project Ga0163152, IMG submission 148635) | Freshwater microbial mat bacterial communities from Lake Vanda, McMurdo Dry Valleys, Antarctica - Oligotrophic Lake LV.19.MP8.IB-2 | ecosystem: Environmental > Aquatic > Freshwater >... | reverse complement strand
AGCTATGCCGCGAGAAATTAGCTCCGCCACGAACCTTGAGGGTTTAAGAAAAGAAGCGAAACGCTAGTTGAAGGCGTTGCGTGAGAACGATGGGGAAGCGTATGAATGTCTGCATCGCGTTTATCCTGACGCAGCACACCCACCGGTCTTGCGCGATGTGCAGAACGCGCTGGCGCTCGAGTACCGCTCACTCCTGCGGCGGGGAAATACCATCGGGTAGCGCAGGATTTCGTGAAGTCGTATGAGCGCGATACCGAAGCTCTGGCCCGGTTGAACGAGCACTACGGCCGGGCCTTCACCTTCGAGGACGTGCGCGCGGAAATCTGGCGCCGGGTGTATGCCTTTCGGGAGCGTTCTTCGCGGGCGCCGCAAAACCTTCTGGACCTTTCCGAGGCGCGAAGGATGGTCGCCCAGGACGCGGGCTTCGGTCGTTGGGGCGCGCTGATGAAGGCGGCGGAAACCGGTACGCCGCCGCCCGGCGCGGCGTTCATGATCGATGCCAAGGAGAACCGCATCGGGGCGCGCCGCCGGATGTCCGCGACGGAGTGGGACGATTTGACCGCCGTTATGCGCGAGCGGCGGATCACCCGGCTGGACGCCGAAGGCTTGATGACCGGCGCCGCGTTTGAGCGCATCGCAACGCTCGATCACGTCACCACGCTGAGCCTCGGCGGGTCGCGCGAACTGACCGATGACGGCCTTGCGCATCTGGCCCGCATGCCGCAGTTAGAAGTATTGAACCTGAGCGAATATCCGGGCGGAAGATTTACGGATCGCGGCCTCGAAGTGCTTCGCCACTTGCCGAACCTCCGGAAATTCGAGATGACCTGGCAGTCGGGCATCATCGACGCGGGCGTCTCTAATTTGCAATATTGCGACCGGCTGGAACAGGTCAACCTGATGGGTTCGCCCACCGGGGACGGCGCGATCGCGGCCTTGCAAGGCAAGCCAAACCTGCGGGACTTTAGCTCGGGTAGACTCGTCATAGATGCGGGACTTCCGCTGCTGCACAACTTCCCGCTGATGAAGAATGCGGTGAACGCGGCGCGCCTTTTAATCGACGGGCCGTTCACCAACGACGGCCTCGCCTGCCTCGCCGGACTGGAGGGTGTCAACGAACTCGACCTGTTCTGGCACGTTACCGGCATTACCACCGGCGCCTTCGCTCACCTCATTCACCTGCCGAATCTTGTCTCCTTGGGCTGCGACGGCAAACTGAGCGACGACAGGGCCATGCGCCACATCGGCGAGTTGCCGCGGCTGCGCAAACTGCGCGCGCAGGAATCGGTTGCCACCGACGATGGCTTTGAAGCGTTAAGCCGTTCGACGACCTTGGAAGGTTTCTGGGGTCGCGTATGCCCCAACTTTGGCAGCCGCGGATTCGCCGCCTTTTCAAAGATGCCCGCGCTGCGCAGCCTCGGCGTGGGCTGCAAGAATGTCGACGACCGGGCGCTCTCCACATTGCCCCACTTTCCTTCACTACGGGAACTGACGCCGATCGGAATGAGCGACGACGCCTTTCGTCATGTCGGGCGCTGCGAGAGCCTGCACCGTTTGACATGCATGTATTGCCGCGACACTACGGACATTGCGACGAGCATATCGCGGGTCTGCCGCTGAACTACTTTTACGCTGGTTTGACTCAGATTACGGATCGCAGTCTCGCCATCCTGGGCGGCATGTTGTCGTTGGAGCAGGTCGAGCTATATGAATGCAATGGGGTCACCGACGCGGGTCTGCCGTTCCTGGCGGGCTTGCCGCGCTGGCGCGAAGTCCATTTGAACGGGCTGCCATCTGTAACGCTGGGAGGCACGCAAGTATTTCCAGCCAAAGTTCGAGTGAACTATTCGACCGGATAATGGTGGTCTAGTTCGGCGGCGAAGCGCAGGGCGTAGATGTAGGGATCGGCCAATGGCGCGGCGTTGATAACGCGGCGGCATTCATCGGGATAGGCGGCCGCGGCGGCGAAGAATTCGGGCTCGGCGGAGCGGAGGAATCGGTCGAAATCGTCACGGACGAAGGTTTGCTCTACAGCGTCTGGGTTGGCCATCAGGGCGGCGATGGCGGTTAAGATTTCCGGCACAGACCAGCACCAACCGATGTTTTCGAGCGACAGATCGCACGGCACTGTCAGCCCGACTTCGCGATGCATTTGAATGCGATGAATACAGGCCCAGGCGGCGCCGATGAGTTCGACGGGGCCGTTGGCGAAACACTGGCGGATGAGGAGCCGCTCCAGCGGAGAACGGGCCACGCCATGGGCCTCGATCTGTTTTTCGGCGAAGCGAAGCAGTTCGATTCGGGTCGCTGGAGTGGAGTGCGGAAAATTGTCCTCAACGAATGTCACGGGCATTGAGTCTGGCTTCGCGGCGTCGTCCCACCCCCATTGATCCATGCGGAAGCGGCCGCTGTGGACAAGCCGGCGGCCCATTTCCATATAGGTCTCCGGCGCGGGTTTAGCGCGGAGCAGAGAGTGGATCATGTCGTGGTTGCCGTTGGCGAGGCCGATCAGACGCAGGGAATCAGTGTGAAGGCGGGCGAGGGCGATGGCTTGCGCGGCGGCGTCGCGGACGCGGCGTTCGGGACTGTTCTCGACAAGGGCGAAGAAGGTATCGTGGAGCGCGGGTATGGGGCTTTTGTAACGAATTATGTCGCGGAGAATTTGGAGTTGTTGGTCGTGATTGGCGCGGAGCAAGGCGGGACCAATGCCGTCGGCTTGCTGGAACCTAACGAGTTGGGTGGCGGCGACGTAACGGCGCTGGGGATCGTTGTCATCGAGAAACGACTCCAGAGCGCGCGTGTTTTGATCGAGGATGAGGATGAGGAAATCGGTATCGGGATCGCCAGTGGAGAAATATTCGGGCCGAGGCTCGGCGCCGAGCGCTGCCAGGCGCGGGGCGGCGTGGGCGGGGAGCGGCGATACCTGCAGGACGGCGATTAAATCGTGGCGGTTGATCTCGATGTAGACGCAATAAAGTGCGCGCCAGCCGGAGAATTGAAGCGCGGCTTCGGCGGCGATGCCGCCGTTGGCACTGTGAATCAGATGCGCATAGTGGCGTAATTCGGTGAAATCGCCGCGCTGAATGCGGACAAGATGCGCGAGGGCGCTTAATAAAGGGAATGGGCTGGCTTCGGAGAGGGGCGCGTTGGAATAGAAGGCGAGCTTTTCATCCGGCCAGGGTAGCTGGGGGATGAGTTCCTCTTCCAATTCGGCTGCCCAGTGCTTCTGATAGAGGGACTCGCCAAGCTGGCGGGCGTACTCAATATGACGATTGGCGGCCGCGGCGTGGGCGCCATAAATGGACTGCTGGGTGGAGATTAATTCCGGATCGAGTTCGGCGAGAAGGTTCGGAATTTCAAAGACACTAGCGCCCATGTGTTTCAACATGCGCGCGGGACCGTAGTGTTCCCGCGCGACCGCGGCGGCGCCGCACTTGCGGCAGAACTTCGCCAGCGGCCCCCATTTGGCGCACCAGTAACAACGCGCCTCTTCGCGCACCGCCAATCCGCAATGGACGCAGAGATCGCCCGCCCGCCAATCGAGCGGCTGCGGCTGTGCGCAAGTTTCACAAATGGCCCGCATTATCCGTGGATGCGGCGGACACGGCCCCAGAGCACGTCCTTCTCGGCGGCGCTCATGCCCTTCAGACGGCGTGAGATTTCTTCCTTGGCCACGCCCTCCCGCTTGAGCAGGATCGCCAGGTCGTACTCGGCCAGCGGCACAAACTCCGCGCCGCAGCCGCGGCAGAATTTGCCGGGTCCGCTGTTGGAGCACCAGTAGCAGGACTGCACCGGCTCGGCCTGTTTGCCGCAGCTTGGGCATAGTTCACCGGTCTTATAATCCTTGGGCTGGCGCGCGTTGCAGTGCAGGCAGTAGACCACATCAGGAGAATCGAGCATGAGCTTTTCCGTCTTCGAAGCGGGAATGCCCAATCCCCACTCCATCACCTTCGCGGCGACGGTCTCGTCCAGCGACGGCAGGACTTCGCGCAGCGTGGCGGCGTCGCCGACCGTGGCGAAATCGGACTTCGCCTGGACGCCGGCGGCCGCCAGTTCGTTCAATTGCCCGGCGGTTAAGCCCTTGGCGATCAGGATGTTTTGTTCGAGCAATGTGAAGTTCATGAGTTGTTCGAGTCTTTTACATCTTAAAGCCCATTTCGGGGTCCGCGCGTTTGCCGTGCAAGAAAACGATTGCGTAAATATACTTTATACTATAAAGTACATTCCATGGAGAAGCTAACGATGACAAACTGGCCGGCCGGAATGGTATGGCGGAATCATTTTCGGCGCAATTTGCTGGATGAGTTGGAAACGCGGACGAGGGACGAGTGGAGTCCGAGGGAGCGGGAGATACTGGGACCGTCACTGGCGCAGTTTCAACTGGGCGAGTCGTCGGACGGACGGCACTTGCTGCAATTTGCGCGGCGATTCGGGGATACGAACGGGGACTCGTGGCTGGGGGAGGCGATGGCGCTTTTCATCCAGGAGGAGAACCGGCATTCGTATTGGCTGGGGGAGTTTTTGAAAGCGCAGGGATATCCGTTGCTGCGGGCGTGCTGGACGGACGCGGTGTTCCGGATGGCGCGGAAAATGCTGGGGTTTGGACTCATGACAGCGGTGCTGGTGTGCGCGGAAGTTGCGTCGGCGCCTTATTACACGGCGGTACGGGAGATGACAGGATCGGGTTGGCTGCGGACTATTTGCACCCGGCTGTTGAGCGATGAAGCGATGCATTTGCGATTCCAGGCGGCGAACCTGGGGGCGGTGTGGCGGCGGTGGAAATTATTGCGACTGTTGAAGGCGTGCCACAAGGCGATGATGGCGCTGATCTGCCTGGTGGTTTGGCGCGAGCATGGGGAAGTGCTGCGGCGGGGCGGATATACGCGGTTGACGTTTTTGACACAGTGCCTCGACCTGCTGGAGCAAGTACATGCCGGGGCGCTGGCCGCGCAACGAAACGAGTGGACCGCGCGGATGCCCGCCGCGGTGCGTTGACGGCGAAGGGGCGAGAACGGTTCAATAGTGTGGTGCGGTTGAGCATTTGTTGTTCCTCGCGGGCGGCGGCGATTGCGGTGCGATTGGCACGGCGGTTGGAGCGGAATCTGGGGATCGGGACGCTGCTGGTGGAGGAAGACTCGGCGCCGGTGTGGGAGACGTGGGAAGAGGGCGCGGGAGCGGACGCGGTGCTGATTCTTCTGGACGGCTTGAACGCGCCCGCGCCATTGCGTCTGGAAGCGTGGAAGGGATTGATTGGCCACGAAGGCGACCCGCCAATCGCGTTCGCGAGGTTGGAGGAATGCGCCTATCCGAAGCTGTTGGAGCGGCGGATCTTTTTTCCCGCGGACGATTCTCCAGCGTTGGACCGAGCGGCGGAACGCTGGCTGACCGCGAAGTTGCCGAAATACCCGGGGGTTACCGCGGCCGCCATCTCGAGTACCGTTCCCAATGAATGGTGGACGGCACTGGTGGATGAGCCGGGACAGATTGTAACCGCGGACGCGGCGGCGGCGCAGGCATTCGCGCATCGGGCGGCGGGGCATTTTCAAGGCGTAATTTGGCTGGGATGCGCGGGGCGCGAGGCGGCGCCGATCCGCGCGGAACTGGAGTACCGGTTACGGGATGGCCGAATGCTCGCCGTGTTGGCGCACATCGACAAACCGATGAAGCTTCCCGAAGGATGGCACTCGTATTTGCAAGTGGTGGGAGCGCCGCCGGACGCCATGGGGGACAGCGCTCTGGGCGCATGCCACGCGCCCGCGTTCCCCGGATGGTTCGCGCGCGAGTTGGGCGCTGACCTGACGCAGGCTGTCCTGTTGGACGCTGCCAAAGATCTGTTTCGAATGCCGCAAACGCCCCGGACGGATGCTGGGTCACGGCAACGGCACTTGGAGGTTTTGCACCGCTACTTTCAGAGTTGGAAGAAAAAGCCGGAACCTTGCCGTGAGCTATTGGCGGAGGTTCCGGCCGCTATCCATCATGGCTTTGCGAACGATTGGACGCGCGGCACGGAGCTCTGCCGGCGGGCGGCATTCCTGTTGTTACAGGATGGGCGGCGCCGCGAAGGCATCCGATTGTTGCATCGCTTGCTGGTGGAGGCGGAAGAACACGGAGACGAGGAAGCGGCTGCCGACGCCAGGCACGAACTCTCGTGGCTGACGGATGAGGACGGGCCGATGTTCGCTGAAACTACTGGCGGAGTGCAACTCGCCCTCGATCTGCAAAGAGGGGATGGCTTACGGGGAAAGCGCCATTGACGGGAGCAGGATGGCGTAGGATCCGCCGTCTCCAGGCTTCTGAACAATGGCGCTGGCGGGCAGGCGAATCGGCGAGCTTGCCGGTCTGAAATGTGCGGATCAATGATGGTTGCCGCGCGCACCCGCGCCGGTAGGACAAGTTCCTTACCGGCGGCCGTCCAAAACGAGGAGGACAAGAGTTTTTGATAGAGCGTTCCATCCCGACAAGGAATATATCGTTGGTTATCTGCGCTACGCCGCAACGTGTCCAGTGCCAACCCTGTACTCGGCGGAGACGACGAAAGGGGTTCGCGAAGCGTTGCAGGGTTCTCCGCTAGGGGAGGCGTTCGGGACGTAAGGATTTGCGTTCTTATTCAGTCAGGGTGTGTTCGCTGACGAACCCATCGAAAAACACGCCCTGCCGCAACGAGAGATCGGACGATAGGTCGTACTGGATGCTCGGCGAATGGGGCGACGTGACACGCTCCCACACATCAACCACGACGCCATTCCCTGTCGCAAAAATATGCGCGGCGGCATTGTATGACCCGGACGGGGTCAGGCAAGACCCGGGGAACAACACCCGGGCCTCCTCCATCGGCGCACCGAAATCGGTGAGCTGATACCCGGACAGTTCGCGCGCCGCTCCCCCGAGCCGTGCAGGATCCAAGACCACCAAGGTGGCTGCCTTCTGTGCGTTGTTCACGCCGTCAAAATAGGCCAACTCCCGACCACGAAAGCTCGCGAGGGAGAGCGCGTTCAAGTGGCCGCTGTGCCAATACTCCCCCAATAATCGTCCATCGGGTGAAAGGACCGCGGCCTGCGACGGGTAGTAGAGATGATGGTGGCTTCCAACCCCGCGGCTCGCCGGACACGCGCCGCGAGGGCGATGGGCCAGCGGCGGGGGTTGAGTTTCGAAGGAGCGGGTGTGCCGGGGGTCACCGGAGCGGCGAAGCGGTAACCCCGGCGGGGGACAGTTTCGATGATGGGGTTTTCGGCGCACTCGACCTCGAGGGCTTTACGGAGGAGCGAGATGTTACGGACGAGGCCGATTTCCTCGACGACGGCGTCGGGCCAGACGAGCTTCATGAGATCGGCTTTGTCGACGACTTGGCCGTGGCGCTCAATGAGGACGTGGAGGGTTTCAGCGACCTTGGGGACGAGGGGGACGCGATCGGGGCCGCGGAAGAGCAACCGCTGATCCGCGCCGTAGCGAACGGGCCGAAGTGATACGCCATGGGGGAGGCTGGAATTGCCGGTTACCAAAGATAGACCGAAGCGGAACCCGGTTTTTTTGAGTGTGGGTTGGACTATAAGTCCGCGCATTGGGTATAGTCCATAGAGCTTTCAATTTTAGGAGAAAACGAGACTATGGCAGACACACCCGTTACCGGCGCGGAATTCAAGCAGCAGTTGCGCGAGGGCAAGCCCAAATTCGGTTTATTCATCAATTCCCACAGTCCCACCGTGGTTGAGCAACTCGCGCACACGGGCTATGACTGGATGCTTGTCGATACGCAGCACGGCCCGATGAATAACGAGAAATTATCGGCCATGCTTTGCGGCGTCAGCAGCGGCGGCGCCAAATCGCTTGTTCGCGTCGGTGGTTATGACGATCGCATCGGCATTCAGCAGTCGTTGGATTTAGGCGCCGATGGCATTCTGGTCCCCTATATCAATACCGCCGATGAAGCCCGCGCCGCTGTCAGTTGCGCACTGTATCCCACGGCGGGTACGCGCTCGGTATACTTCCCGCAGCGCAGCATGAACAAGGCCGGACTGCTTGGCTACGCCGGCAACTGGAACAAGAACGCCATTGTGGCCATGCAGGTTGAGACCGCCAGTTGCATCGAGAACATTGATGAAATCGCCGCCGTGCCCGGTGTCGACATGCTGTTCCTCGGCCAGAATGACCTTTGCATGTCGATGGGCCTGTACGAGAAGTACGAGTTCCCGCTGATGTACACGTCGCCGGAGTTGGGCGCGGCCACCGACAAACTGGTTGCCGCCGCCAAGAAGAACAACGTGCCGTTGGGCGTGTTTCTCTTCGGAACGTCGCGCGTCCAGGAATTCCTCGACAAGGGTTTCCCCTTCGTCAGCGTCGGCAACGATCTCCATCACATCCTGACACAAGCCGGCGCCCACATTACCGCGCTGGAAGCGATGGGCTGGAAACGCCGCCCCACCTCCCTCCTCTAACCCCTGTGGAAAAGTGGTGCCTGGCACCACTTTTCCACAGATAGCGGACGAAAGTCCTACGCCGCCTTCCGGGCAATGTGGAGTGCGACGATTCCGAACGTCAACAATTCGTACTCCACCGCGGCAAACCCGGCCTCCCGGAATTGCTCCGCCAATACGTCCGCCACCGGGAACTTCCTGATACTCTCCGGCAAATATGTGTAGGCATCTTCCGAACCGCTGATCATCGCACCAACGCGCGACATTACCAGTTTTGAATAGATTCGATACCCTTCCCGGAACACCGGATTCGGCGGTGTCGACAACTCCAAAATCGCTACCGTCCCTCCCGGCTTCAATACACGCAAAATCTCAACCATCCCGCGCCGGTAATTTACAAAATTCCGGAACCCAAAGGCGCACGTCACGAGATCGATCGATCCGCTTGCGACCGGCAACGTCAACGCGTCCGCCTCAAACAACAGCCGCGCCTTCTTCGCCGCCGCTCCCGTCAGCATCGGATGGCAAAAGTCGCTCCCAATCACCCGCGCCCGCCCGGCCCGCGTCAACGCCAGCGTCAAATCTCCGGTACCGCAAGCCAAGTCCAAAACCAGTGCCTCCGCCCGGTCCAAAATTGGCTGTACGAGCGCCACGGTTCGCCACCGCCAGTACTTGTCCAACTGGAAGCTCATCACATGGTTAATCAGGTCATATCGCGGAGCCACACGGTCGAACATTCCCCGCACATACCGCGCCGCCTGTTCTTCAGTCGCCGCGCCCGGGGGCGTCGTGCCCTTACCATCTTGAAGAGTCATAAATTACAGCGCCGCCGCCGCGGCCGCCGTTACATCGGAAGCGGCAATCCCGCTGACTACCCGCACCGTCCCCACGCCTTCCGCCAACACAAAATGCGTCGTCCCTTGAATGGTCTTCTTATCCTTTAACGTATGCGCCGTCAACGCCTCCGGGCTCAAATCCCCCACCGCCGGCCAAGGTCCGTACAGCGCCGTCACCCGCCGCATCTCTTCCGCGTCGGCTTTCGCCAGTAAACCCAACCGCTCCGCCAAATAGGCCGCCGCGTTCATGCCGTACGCGACCGCCTCGCCATGCAGCATCCGCGAATACGACGTCTCCGCCTCCAGCGCATGTCCCAGCGTATGGCCATAATTCAGAATACGCCGCACCCCGCCCTCCTTTTCATCCGCCGAAACAACTTCGGCTTTGATACGCACCGAGTCGCCGACAATAAAATCCACCGCCTCCGGATCCAATGCCAGTACTCTAGCCGAATCATCCGCCAGCAACCGGAACAATTTCGGACTGGCGATAATCCCGTACTTCACCACCTCAAACAACCCCGAACGGTACTCCCGTTCCGGCAATGTCTCCAACACCGACGGATCGATCAATACCGCCAACGGCTGATGAAATGCCCCAATCAAATTCTTCCCGCCGACCAGATTCACGCCCGTCTTCCCGCCAATCGCGGCGTCGACCTGCGCCAATAATGTCGTCGGCACCTGAATCACCGGAATCCCGCGCATGAAAATCGCGGCAAGAAACCCGCCCACATCGCCCACGATCCCACCGCCAAAAGCGATAATCACCGACGACCGGTCGGCGCCCTTCGCCAGCATCACACCAGCCATCGCTTCCAAAACCGACAGCCGTTTATTCGGCTCGCCGCCTGGGAAAAACACCACTTCGTGCGGGAAAGTCATCCCCGAACCATGCAGCTTCCACACGTCCCGCGTGGTGACGATAAACACCTTCCCAGCCTTGGCGGGCAGGAATTCGGCAACGCGCGAGAGTATTCCTCGTTCAATGCGGCACTCGTAACGTTGAGTGCCGGTGGTGACTACATATGAGGGCATGTTCCTTTTCGTTTGTACCATGGGGTTATGCGCGCTTCGCCGGACAGCATTGTTTGTGACTACCTCGTGATCGGGGCCGGAGTCGCCGGTCTTCGCGCCGCCATCTCTCTTGCCGCCTCCGGAAAGGTGCTGGTCCTTGCCAAGGACACGCTCCACGAGTCGGCCTCCGAATACGCGCAGGGAGGCATCGCCGCCGCGCTTTCCGACGACGATGAAGTCACCCTTCACGAACAGGACACGCTTATGGCCGGCGACGGACTTTGCGATGCGGACGCCGTTCGAACCCTGGTCGCCGAAGGCCCTCACGTCATCGAAGAACTGCTGGAATGGGGTGCCGAATTCGACCGCGAAGGCGGTGAACTCGTCTTCGGCCGCGAAGGCGCGCACTCCCGCAACCGCATTCTTCATGCCCACGGCGACTCCACCGGCCGCGAAATCTCCCGCGCCCTTTATCGCAAAGCCGCCTCGCTCGCCAACGTGCGATTCCTCAGTTTCGCCGCCGTGACTGATCTATTGATGACCGGCGGCGAAGTCCGCGGCGCCGTCGCCTACGACGCGCGTTATAAACAGCACCACCCCATCTACGCTCGCGCCGTACTCCTTGCCACGGGCGGTCTTGGCCGGGTTTACAAGGAAACTACGAACCCCGATGTCGCCACCGGTGACGGCGTCGCCATGTCCTGGCGCGCCGGCGCGGTCATCCGTGATATCGAGTTCGTTCAATTCCATCCAACCGCTCTCCACCTCGACAAGGCCCCTCGCTTCCTGCTGTCTGAAGCATTAAGGGGGGATGGGGCGTTCCTCAGAAACGCCCAGGGCGAACGCTTCACCGACGAACTGGCCAGCCGGGACGTGGTCAGCCGCGCTATCGTCCGCGAGATGGCCCGGACTGGAGCCCCGCACATGTTCCTCGACATGACGCACTTTGCCCCCGGCGTCATGGAACAACATTTCCCGCGTATTTACCAAACCTGCCTCCGCTATGGCCTCGACCTAACCAAGTCGCCCGCCCCCGTGCATCCGGCCGCCCACTACGCCATGGGCGGCGTGCATACGGACCTGAACGGACTCACCACTATTCCCCGCCTCTTCGCCGCCGGTGAGGTGGCCTGCACCGGTGTCCACGGCGCCAACCGCCTTGCCAGCAATTCGCTCCTCGAAGGCGTCGTCTTCGGCGCGCGCGCGGCCATCGCAATGGCGGCCCAAACGCCATGCGCGCCGCAGGGCGAGATCCCGCAGGCAGAGGTATTCCCGGCCCTAACCGAGTCGCATCTGCGCTCGATAACCTGGGAACATTGCGGCATCACTAGAAACGAAGCAGGCCTGCAAACAGCGGTGAGCATACTAAAAAGCGTCCCGATGGAGCGACGCGCCGAAGCCGCCCGTCTGGACTACGAACTCCGCAGCATGCGCCGGGTCGGCATGTTGATCGCCCAAGCCGCGCTTGCCCGTCGCGAGAGCCGCGGCGGGCATTATCGAAGTGATTTTCCGGAGAAGGCAGCCGAAGCTGTGCACTCGCGGCTGGTGCGCCCGGCATAGCAAGGGAGCCTTTCTCGGAGGTTTCGGAAAGGGTCACACTGATTCCGCAACAGTTACCGGGCCGCGAGCGTCAGCGAGCCGGTATGTGCCCCGAAGGCGGTTAAGCTCCCGTGTTTTGTTGACGCACCCCTCTATAGTTCCTACGATGAGATGATGTCATTCGCCTGCGACGGCTAAACGGATCCCCCCAACTTTCTATGAAATCTCTTTTGACTCGTGTACTTGGCGTAATCGCGCCTAACTATCTCTGGCGGCTTCGCGCCAAAAAATGGACGGGAAGCCAAGAGAACGAAAAAGAACTGGAGCTGCTTCCCGCATTATGCGACAGGCGGAAAGTTTCTGTCGATGTTGGCGCCAGCATGGGACTCTATACCATGCACCTGCTTGGTTACTCATCGGGCTGTGTGAGCTTTGAGCCGCGTCCCCTCCATGCGGCGGAACTGAGAAAGATGTTCGCCGGCTCCCGGCCGCCGGTGCGCGTGGAACAGGTGGGCCTTTCCGACCATGGAGGCTCCACATTAATGCGAGTTGTGGATTCCGATCTTGGGAGAAGTACGATTGAACCGGAGAATACGCTTCGGCCCGGCGACGATATTCATGAGGAAAAAATCGGGATTCGCCCGCTGGACGAATACAAGCTGGATAACGTCGGATTCGTCAAGATCGACGTTGAAGGGCACGAAGAAGCCGTGGTTCGCGGCGGACTTCAGACGATTCGCCAAAACCTTCCCTCGCTTTTGATCGAAATGGAAGAGAAGCACAATCCAGGCACCATTCAGCGCATGCGCGACCTTCTCGGTGAACTTTCCTATACCGGCTACTTTCTCGACGGTTCCCGGCTACGGCCGATCGCTGAAGCGGCTAACGCCAGCCATCCAGTGAATAACTACATTTTCGTGCAACCGGCCCATCTCACCCGGCTGCGCAGTCACAAATGGTCCGTTTGAACAGGGAGCGTCCAGCGATGGCACAGATAGAACATGCGCGCGCCCGCGCATTCACTCCGATGCCAGCCAAGCCGCCGGAATGGTCAGATACGCGGAATCGGACACAGCACGCTGCAACACATTAGCACCGGCGGCGGACGGGAGCTTCCCCGGCAACTATCCCGAAAAGGACGCCGAAGCCATGCCCTCGCGGCTTGCGCCCTCAATGTACGGAGGAGTGCTTCACGCCAGGTTAATCGTCCCCCGGCATCCCGCCGTCCCGCACTTGCAAACCACCCGGTCCACGTCCTTATCGAACCGGTAGTCAATCGTCAACTCTTCGCCCGGTTGAATCGTCCGTTTGGCCTTGTACAGAATGCGATCCTTCACTATCTGCGAATAGCAGTTCGGCTCACAGCAATGGTT